>Ga0307489_10001728_pt1 | contig 14501 bp, 16 predicted proteins | sample SB12metaG_FD_202247 | JGI IMG/M metagenome (GOLD analysis project Ga0307489, IMG submission 202247) | Sea-ice brine microbial communities from Beaufort Sea near Barrow, Alaska, United States - SB 1.2 | ecosystem: Environmental > Aquatic > Marine > Coastal | place: USA: Alaska | collected... | reverse complement strand
GGGTCAGAGTGCGCGGCGCTAGGTAGGAATCGTGCAGCGCCAGTTGCTTCGCGAGGGATGGACGCCGAGGACGCTGACACAGCTACCATGCACGCTGCTGCGGACGCGCTGCGTCTGCGTCTTCAGCAAGCTGGTGTCACCTCCCAGGTTTCTACCGTGGACGAGCGAGGGATGGAGTTAGGGATGGGCGCCGCGCCACCCGGTGCGACGATGCCGCGCGCCGACCCGCGCCCCGCGGCCCCGCACGGCAGCGCCCCCTCCCATGAAACCATTGAAAGCGCATCAGAGCTGGCAAGACCTTGCTGCACCAAGTGCTACAGGCGCCCAGCCGCTGGTGGGGCGGCGCAGGTTGACACCAGGGGCTTACACTCGTCCACTTTTCAGCTCAACTTGAGCGCTTTGTATGGGATAGGGGACGCGCGGAGGGGTTGTGTAGCCCGTGTTAAGGGGGTGTTGGGGGATGCTGGGGGGTGTATAGGGTGTGTAGGGTGTTTTCTTGTGCCAAACACGGCTCAAGTTGAGCTGAGGAGTGGACGAGTGTAAGCCCCTGGTTGACACACTATCAAACCCAGAGTTGAAAGCGCGCCTGGTTTCAACGCTTGAAACTACAATGTGATGAGTGATGATGAACCGCTTCCAATGCTTTCAAGTTCAACTTACGCCACTATACGCTGGAAGCAAGCTTCGCAAGTGCGCCCGGTGCTTGTCTGCGTCATATTGTGCCGCGGATTGTCAGTGCGCGGATTGGGCGTCGCACAAGCTCGATTGCGCGGCACGGGCTTACACTCGTTCACTTTTCAGCTCAACTTAAGCGCTTTTTACGGGGTAGGTTCAATAGGGGGTACGTTTGGAGGTATGTAGGGGGTGTATACGAGGTTTCTATGGGTGTTAGAGGGTATGTACGGTGTGGTTTTGCATCAGAAACGGCTCAAGTTGAGCTGAGAAGTGGACGAGTGTAAGCCCCTGTTGTGCGGCGCTCGCGAACGTGAGGAACAACGACGACGACTTGGCAGCCGTGGGAAGACCCAAGACAAACGGGAAACTCCTCTGGGAGTGGTTTGGGGCAGGAGCCCATGGCGGATTTTGCCTGCGATATCAGCTTCCACATTTTAGACCCTCGTTTCTTGCGTCAATTGCGACATCATCTTCCACATTTTAGATTATCGTTTCTTGAGTCAATTGCCGACCTGTGACGTGGCGAGCATGAATAATCCGCCAGGCCCTAGTTTGCGACGTGTCCATCTCATCCGATAGTTGCGGTGAAGAATTTAGCGTGGGAACACCGAGGCAAGGTGGGGCGGCGGTGCAGGTTCACTCACAGTTTTCAGGTTTGACAGTACTAGAACCCGAGTTGAAATTGCGCCTGGTTTCAGCGCTTGAAACTAAAATGTGATGAACCGCTTGCTTCAAACGTTGCTTGGAATTTCAACTTGCGCCGCTACGTTCAGGACACCGTCGTCTTGGTGGAGACCTCTCCCGACGGCACCAACGCCAACTCGCCGTGGGTCACTGCGGTGCCCCGGTAGGGCGGTGCAGGTTGGCCCTATCAAACCCAAGTTGAAACCGCCTGGAACCAAGCGCTTGAAACTAAAGTGTGATGCACTGCTTTGAACTTTTGCTTTCAAATTCAACTTACACCGCTACACCACGGAGCGAGTGGGAACACGAAGAACGATGGAGGCAGGGTCCGGCGGATATTGCTCGCCACGTCATCATCGTGATCCTCATTTTAGACCCTCGCTGCTTCAGTTAAATGTGTAATCTATGACGTGGGGAGCGAAATCTGCTATGCCCTCCATGGAGGGGTGATCGCGAGCACTTCAACTTGTTTTTTAACATGGATGGCTTCGACGCGTCAAAACAATATCTCGTTCGCTTCCAACTTCACCACCCGGGGTCGGAAAGTTGGCCAGGAATATTGCAGCAACAGTACTTCACACAGGATGCTGCTACGATGGATCGGATAGCAGAGCATGGGCGGTAGGGGCTTACACTCGTTCACTTGTCAGCTCAACTCGAGCCGTGTCTGACACACATAATCACCCTTACCACCATAACCACCCCCTAATACCCCCTTAAAATGGGCTGGCCCTACGCGCACCCCCTATTCCATACAAAGCGCTCAAGTTGAGCTGAAACGTGGACGAGTGTAGGCCCCTGATGGGCGGCACGTGAAGCACGGGCGGCTAGTAGAGCACGCTTTGGAATCAGCGAGCACGCCCGAAGAGCGAGCCACCGCGCAAGCTGGGCAGGGCCTTACACTCGTCCACTTGTCAGCTCAACTCGAGCGGTTTGTATGGGATAGGGGGTGCGCGTAGGGGTTGTGTAGCCCGTGTCAATGGGGTTTTAAGGGGTGTTTAGGGTGTGTAGGGTGTTTTCTTGTGACAGACGCGGCTCAAGTTGAGCTGAAAAGTTGACAAGTGTAAGCCCCTGAAGCCGGGGTTGCAGCCTTCATCGCCGCTACCCCACGCTGGCTCATTAATACGATACATTGCAATTGATGATGCGCACACAGCAACAACTCTTATGGCAAGAGCTTGGTGTACCTCCAACATCCAAGCCATGACCTCACACTCGGTCCCTGACTGCTTGCTGATAGTGTACAGGTGTATCCGTTCAAGCCGCATCCGCCGCTTCGCGCCCCGCCTTCCAACATTCGTCGCTTTTCAGCTCAACTTTGAGCTGTTTTGTCAGTGTAACCACTGGCAGTTGTCCCTCGAAAGTGCTGAGTTAAGCGGAAAGGGATCGATTTGAAGGTCCACGGAGTCCCAGTCCACCCGCGCACCCACGCCAGGCAGCTGAGCAGCTCTGTATCAATCAGCACTTGGTGGAGACTGGGGAAAACAAATAAGAAACGACCTGAAAAACATGATTTCCAGAAAGTGGCGCAGATCCCAAAAGAAGGAAAAACAGTGAGGCGGTCATTTTAGGTCACTCCAATCTCGCGCCGGCTCGTCGAGGCGCGGTAGCCATGGACACCCGAGCCAGCAAGCGGCGCGCGGGCGGAAGCGCGGACGGCGGCGTGGCTGCGGGAGAGGCGGGGGCGGCGGGGGGAAGCGCTGCCGCGGTCTCGCTGGGTGGGAACGGAGGTGGGGGCGAGGGGCATTTTGCGTCGCTGCACACCGACGGGCCGCCCGAGCATCTGTCGCCCGGGTACGGCGCGGGGTACGACGCCGGGTTCCTCGCAGGGCTGCACGCCGCGTCGCAGGGCCGCGCGCCTCCGCCGCCACCGGTGGCGATCGAGGGGGTTGGCGCAGGCGCGCTTGAACCCGCGCGCCCACCGCTGCTCGCGCTGGTTGAGGACTTCCCCGACCTCTTCCAGAAGGAGGTGCTCGAGCGCCTGGATCCCGTCGATCGCGCGTTGCTCGGGCGCGCAGAAAGCACAGTACGCACCGCGGTGAAGCGTTCGGGCCTGCCGCGCGTCGGCGGCGGCGCGGAGGGGCCGCGGGTCGGCATCGCGGCGTTCTGCGAGTCCCTCTCGACGTTCGTCTGGGCCGTGGCGAGCGGCTGCCCGTGGCAACTTGCGGACACCTGCCTAACGCTCGCCGGGGGCGGGCACCTGGAGACGCTGCAATGGGCGCGGGAGCACGGGTGCTCGTGGCACAAGTTCATGTGTGAGCACGCCGCTTCGGGCGGGCACCTGGACGTGCTGCGATGGGCGCGGGAGCACGGGTGCCCGTGGGAGGAGAGCCGGACGTGTGCGTTGCCCGCTGGGGGCGGGCACTTGGAGGTGTTGAAGTGGGCGCGGGAGCACCACTGTCCGTGGAATGAGGAAACCACGAACTATGCCGCTAAGCATGGGCACTTGGAGGTGTTGCAGTGGGCGCGGGAGCACGGGTGTCCGTGGGACTGGACGACGTGTGCAAGCGCTGCTGCGGGCGGGTATCTGGAGGTGGGCGGGCATCTGGAGGTGTTGAAGTGGGCGCGGGAGCACGATTGCCCGTGGAATGAGATGACGTGTTCTTACGCTGCTAGGAGCGGGCACTTGGAGATTTTGAAATGGGCGCGGGAGCACGGGTGCGAGTGGGATTGGAGGACGTGCTCGTATGCTGCTCAGGGCGGTCACCTGGAGGTGTTGAGGTGGGCGCGGGAGCACCTCTGCCCATGGGATGAGAACACTTGTGACAGTGCAGCTACGGGCGGTCACCTAGAGTTGTTGCAGTGGGCGCGGGAGCACGACTGCCCATGGGATGAGGAGACGTGCACAGGCGCCGCTGCGGGCGGGCATCTGGAGGTGTTGCAGTGGGCGCGGGGACACAACTGCCCGTGGAATGCAAACACGTGTCGATACGCGGCTTCGGGCGGTTACCTGGAGGTGTTGCGGTGGGCGCGGGAACACCACTGCCCGTGGAATGAGGAAACATGTGAGAACGCTGCTCTTTGCGGGGAAATGGAGACACTAAGGTGGGCAATCGAGCACGGGTGTCCGGGCGGCGAGCAATATGCTCACCTTCTGATATGAACGCCCAACCCCCATCCAGCAGACTTCGGGGTGAGACGCGAGGCACAGGCTCGCTTGCATGATCATGTGCAGGGAATGAGATAGCAAAGTCTATCATGCATCATCACAATAAAGTCGTTCTATATACGCGTCTTCTGTAGCATGTAATGTTCCGCTCTGCGCCCCCACCAACATCTAGTCGTTGCCATCGTCCGCGGCGGGCGGGGCCGGTGGCTTTTATGGCGGCCGGAGCCCTCGCCCGCGCCAGTGTGCCTTCGCTTCACCTCTCTTTACCTTGTCCTCTGCCTCATGCATACACATACTTGTCAACTTCTTCTCCCCGGGGCTCTACTTAGCTTACCAGTACAGTACCGGTACTCGCACGAGTAGCAGAGGTAGCGGCCTTCACCTTCATTCTCCATCAGATGTGATTGACGTTTGATTTGCGGAAAATTTGGCTTCGACACCAGTCAGTACCAACCCTAATAATTGTATCACCACGTCACGTGCGTGCGATTCACTCTCTCGTGGCGCGGCAGCCATGGATACGCGAGCCAGCAAGCGGCGAGGCAGGGAGAGCGCAAGCGGCGACGCGGGCGCGGTGGCGGTGGCGGCGGGGGGAAGCGCTGCCGCGGTCTCGCTGGGTGGGGTTGGGGGTTACGGGCAAATTGCGCCGCGCAGCGATGGGCCGCCCGAGCATCAGTCGCCTGGGTACAGCGCGGGGTACGACGCCGGGTTCCTCGCCGGTATCCTCGCCGCGTCGCAGGGCGGTGTGCCGCCACCGTCGGGGGCTGTGGCGGCCGAGGGGGGCGCCGGCGAAGGGGGCGGCTCGCGCCCACCGCTGCTCGCGCTGGTCGAGGACTTCCCCGACCTCTTCCAGAAAGAGGTGCTCGAGCGCCTGGACCCTGTCGATCGCGCGATGCTCGCGCGTACGGGAAGCGCAGTCTGCACCGTGGTGAAGCACTCGAACCTGGCGCGCGTCGGCGGCAGCGCGGAGGAGCCGCGGCCCGCGGGTCGGCATCGTGGCGTTTTGCGAGGCCCTCTCGACGTTCGTCTGGGCCGTGGCGAACGGCTGCCCGTGGCAACGTGAGGCAACGTGTCGATATCTCGCCGGGGGCGGGCACCTGGAGATGCTGAGATGGGCGCGGGAGCACGGGTGTCCGTGGGACGAGGATACCTGTGCCTCTGCCGCTGAGAGCGGGCAACTGGAGGTTTTGAGGTGGGTGCGGGAGCACGGTTGCCCGTGGGATGTCCTCAACGTTGTGCTAGGGCCGCTGGGAGCGGGCACCTGGAGGTGTTGAAGTGGGCGCGGGAGCACCACTGCCCATGGGAGGAGGCAACGGAGACAATCGAGACAGACTGTTGTGCACGCGCTGCTATTGGCGGGCACCTGGAGGTGTTGAAGTGGCTTTGGGCGCATGATTGCCCGTGGGATTCGTTCACGTGTTCATTCGCCGCTGAGGGCGGGCACCTGGAGATATTACAGTGGGCGGTGGAGCAAGGCTACGATTGGGATGAAGCCACGTGTCGATACGCGGCTGAGGGCGGTTACCTGGAGATATTACAGTTGGCGCGGGAGCACGACTGCCCGTGGGATGAGGAAACGTGTGAGTTCCGCCGCGGCTAGCGGGGAGCTGAAGGTGCTGAGGTGGGCAATTGAGCACGGGTGTCCGGGCGGCGAGCAATATGCTCACCTTTTGACATGAGCGCCCAACCCCCACCCAACAGGCATTCGGGGCGAGGAGCGAGGCGCGAGGCTCGCTCATGTGACCATGTACATGGAACGAGATCACGTGCAAAGTACATCCTGCATCATCACATTGAACCCGTTCTGTTCCAACGATAAAAGACTTCCGTAGCACTGCATGTTGCGCTCCGCGGCCTCCGAAACACCCAGCCGTCGTTTGCCATCGTCTGCGGCGGGGGGCGGGCGCTGGTGGCATGGATGGCAGTCGCAACCCCGCCAGCGCCTGAGTGCCTTCGCCTCACCCTGCTGTACCTTGCCCTCTACCTCATGCTTACACATAGTTGTGCACTTCTTTTCCCAGAGGCTTCACTTCGCCTACGAGTACAGTACCGGTACTCTCACGAGGAGCAGAGGTGGCAGCCTCACCTTCTTTCTCCACGTGATTTGTGTGGCACTAAGGGGAAAATTTGGCTTCGACACCAAGTCAGTAGCAACCCTAATATTGTAACACACCACGTACGCACGGCTCATTCTCTCGCCCGCTCGCTCGCTCGACGGCGCGGCAGCCATGGATACGCGAGCCAGCAAGCGGCGAGGCGGGGAAAGCGCAAGCGGCGGCGCGGTCGCGGGGAGGGCGGGGGGAAGCGCTGCCGCGGTCTCGCTGGGTGGGGATGGGGGTGGCGGGCAAATTGCGCCGCCCAGCGTCGAGCCGCCCGAGCACCAGTCGCCAGGGTACGGCGCGGGGTACGACGCCGGGTTCCTTGCGGGGCTGTACGCCGCGTCGCACGACAGGGCGCCGCCGCAGCCGCCGGTGGCGCGTGGGGGGGGCGCGCGCGCGCCTCTGCTCGCGCTGGTCGAGGACTTCCCCGACCTATTCCAGAAGGAGGTGCTCGAGCGCCTGGAGCCCGTCGATCGCGGGATGCTCGGGCGCACGGGGAGTGTGGTCCGCATCGCGGGTGACGCGCTCAGGCTTGCCGCGCGCCGGCGGCAGCGTGGAGGGGCCGCGGGTCAGCATCGCGGCGTTCTGCCAGTCCCTCTCGACGTTCGTCTGGGCCGCGGCGAATGGCTGCCCGTGGCAATTTGCGGTCACGAGCTGCACTCTCGCCAAGGGCGGGCACCTGGAGGTGCTGCGGTGGGCGCGGGAGCACGGGTGTCCGTGGGACGAGGACACCTGTGCATGGGCCGCTGACGCCGGGCAGCTGGAGGGGTTGAGGTGGGTGCGGGAGCATGGTTGTCCGTGGGACGTCCACACGTGTGCATCTGCTGCTGGGGGCGGGCACTTGGAGGTGTTGAAGTGGGCGCGGGAGCACCACTGCCCGTGGGAGGGGGCAACGGATGAATTCGATACTGACTGTTGTGCACTCGCCGCTGAGGGCGGGCATCTGGAGGTGTTGAGGTGGGTGCGGGAGCACGGTTGCCCGTGGGATGTCCTCAACGTTGTGCTAGGGCCGCTGGGAGCGGGCACCTGGAGGTGTTGAAGTGGGCGCGGGAGCACCACTGCCCATGGGAGGAGGCAACGGAGACAATCGAGACAGACTGTTGTGCACGCGCTGCTATTGGCGGGCACCTGGAGGTGTTGAAGTGGCTTTGGGCGCATGATTGCCCGTGGGATTCGTTCACGTGTTCATTCGCCGCTGAGGGCGGGCACCTGGAGATATTACAGTGGGCGGTGGAGCAAGGCTACGATTGGGATGAAGCCACGTGTCGATACGCGGCTGAGGGCGGTTACCTGGAGATATTACAGTTGGCGCGGGAGCACGACTGCCCGTGGGATGAGGAAACGTGTGAGTTCCGCCGCGGCTAGCGGGGAGCTGAAGGTGCTGAGGTGGGCAATTGAGCACGGGTGTCCGGGCGGCGAGCAATATGCTCACCTTTTGACATGAGCGCCCAACCCCCACCCAACAGGCATTCGGGGCGAGGAGCGAGGCGCGAGGCTCGCTCATGTGACCATGTACATGGAACGAGATCACGTGCAAAGTACATCCTGCATCATCACATTGAACCCGTTCTGTTCCAACGATAAAAGACTTCCGTAGCACTGCATGTTGCGCTCCGCGGCCTCCGAAACACCCAGCCGTCGTTTGCCATCGTCTGCGGCGGGGGGCGGGCGCTGGTGGCATGGATGGCAGTCGCAACCCCGCCAGCGCCTGAGTGCCTTCGCCTCACCCTGCTGTACCTTGCCCTCTACCTCATGCTTACACATAGTTGTGCACTTCTTTTCCCAGAGGCTTCACTTCGCCTACGAGTACAGTACCGGTACTCTCACGAGGAGCAGAGGTGGCAGCCTCACCTTCTTTCTCCACGTGATTTGTGTGGCACTAAGGGGAAAATTTGGCTTCGACACCAAGTCAGTAGCAACCCTAATATTGTAACACACCACGTACGCACGGCTCATTCTCTCGCCCGCTCGCTCGCTCGACGGCGCGGCAGCCATGGATACGCGAGCCAGCAAGCGGCGAGGCGGGGAAAGCGCAAGCGGCGGCGCGGTCGCGGGGAGGGCGGGGGGAAGCGCTGCCGCGGTCTCGCTGGGTGGGGATGGGGGTGGCGGGCAAATTGCGCCGCCCAGCGTCGAGCCGCCCGAGCACCAGTCGCCAGGGTACGGCGCGGGGTACGACGCCGGGTTCCTTGCGGGGCTGTACGCCGCGTCGCACGACAGGGCGCCGCCGCAGCCGCCGGTGGCGCGTGGGGGGGGCGCGCGCGCGCCTCTGCTCGCGCTGGTCGAGGACTTCCCCGACCTATTCCAGAAGGAGGTGCTCGAGCGCCTGGAGCCCGTCGATCGCGGGATGCTCGGGCGCACGGGGAGTGTGGTCCGCATCGCGGGTGACGCGCTCAGGCTTGCCGCGCGCCGGCGGCAGCGTGGAGGGGCCGCGGGTCAGCATCGCGGCGTTCTGCCAGTCCCTCTCGACGTTCGTCTGGGCCGCGGCGAATGGCTGCCCGTGGCAATTTGCGGTCACGAGCTGCACTCTCGCCAAGGGCGGGCACCTGGAGGTGCTGCGGTGGGCGCGGGAGCACGGGTGTCCGTGGGACGAGGACACCTGTGCATGGGCCGCTGACGCCGGGCAGCTGGAGGGGTTGAGGTGGGTGCGGGAGCATGGTTGTCCGTGGGACGTCCACACGTGTGCATCTGCTGCTGGGGGCGGGCACTTGGAGGTGTTGAAGTGGGCGCGGGAGCACCACTGCCCGTGGGAGGGGGCAACGGATGAATTCGATACTGACTGTTGTGCACTCGCCGCTGAGGGCGGGCATCTGGAGGTGTTGAAGTGGCTTCGGGAGCACGACTGCCCGTGGGATCCGTTCACGTGTCAATGCGCCGCTGAGGGTGGGCATCTAGAGGTTTTGAAGTGGGCGCGGGAGCATGGGTGCGCGTGGAATGAGGAGACCGTTGTGAAAAGGCCGCTGCGGCCGGGCACCTGGAGGTGTTGAAGTGGGCGCGGGCGCACGACTGCCGGTGGAATGAGAACACTTGTGCACTAGCCGCTGCCGCTGGAGAGCTGGAGGTGTTGAGGTGGGCGCGGGAGCACGACTGCCCGTGGTGTGAGGGGACTTGTGTGCGCGCCGTTGAAAAGGGGCGCCTGGAGGTGCTGAGGTGGGCAATTGAGCACGGGTGCCCGGGCGGCGAGCGATATGCGCACCATTTGACATAAACGCCCAAAATCCACCTTGCAGGCTTCAGGTCAAGGCGCGAGGCTCTCAACAGCAACATGAAACGTGATTGGGTGCGCATCAGTATCATTTAAACAACAACTATTCTAACGCCTCGGCTCAACTCAACAGATACTCCGCGCCACCCTCAGGGGACCAATCACGCAGCCCGCCACCCGCGCTCGATCAATCACACTTCCTGCCACTCTCGCCCGACCAATCACGCCGCCCGCCACCCTCGCTCGACCAATCACGTTCACCGCCACCCCCACTCGACCAATCACGATGCCCGCAATGGGTCCACCGCTGTCGCGTCGCGCACCTCAATCCGCCGCGGATCAGAGCCATCCATACACAAGGATTTTTCTATATTAACTTTGTCCCTGCAATCACGTTCCACACTTGAGTTATCCCACGTAATGCCATTCAGATTCTCTGGTGTTCAGCTCTAAGCATATTTTGTCTCTGAATTACTCTAGAGCTCTATCACCTTTTGAGCAATTAAGCGGCATCTTTCAATTGACATCAGAGTGAACCCAGTCTCCGCTTTGGAAATGCAGGGTCGGAAGGTCCTCATATGATTGGTCGAGAGCGTACCGGTATCCTCTCGCCCAATCATATGAGGGCCTTCAGACCCTACTGTTCCGAAAGCGGAGACTGGGTTTAAGAGGCATGATGCTGAGCTGGACCAGAAGGAGAGAAAGAGAGAGACGCCTGTGCGCCCTTGAGGAGGCACCAGGCTTTTGCCCTGGCCTCCGCAAAGTAGAGCTGAAAAACCAGACTTAAGGCAAGGCCCTGCCGCAGGTTCTCGATCTTGGTCGGCAGCAACTCCGCCATCTCACAACACAGCCCCCGCTCGTCAGGGTCTCACATCGCTTCCATTTCAGCTGAATGTGAGCATCTTCGGGGTGTGATTTCGGTTGAGGTTCAAAGACACAACAGTGCTGTCGATGAGCGAAAATTAACGATAGACCGGGCTGCTCTGTGTAGGAGTGTCCAGGGAGGAGGATGTCACGACCGGCGAGTGTACACCGGTGCACTCAGAACAGACGGTGAATGAGCGAGTGGGCTGGGGGCCTGCCGCTCATCGTCGAAGCCCTCCACCACGTTGGCCTTGCAATACGCGATGATGAACTCGTACTCCCGCATCGCCTCCTGCACCCCGGGCCGGGAAAATAATGCACAGCAAGTTAAACTTCGGCCGCTAATCCTCAAGTATTACTAGCTTACACCCAGCAGAGCCACAGAGAGCCCGAGCCAGGCGTTGCGGATGATGTGACTTGACTCAACATCTGGCGACCAGGGTATCACATGACGGGGATGACGTAGCGAGGGTCGTGGCGTGTTCCCTACCGCCAGCGCGTCGGCCTCGGACCCAGCGCCCGCGCTCTTGGACACCACGCGCGCCAGCACAAACCACGAAGTAAGGCCTAGCAGATTACATCGGCAGTACGATTAGTACAGCCTGTATCTAGACTGGGGGCTGCCAATCTGGTCCTCACTCTGTAGTGCATCTATCCGTGGCACACTGATGCAGAGCGTCGCCTCGAAATGCTCTCCGCGTCAATTCAAGAAACGAAGGTTCAAACGCGTTGGATGACGTGGGGAACAGTGTCTGCCGGGCCATACCGCGCTGTGAGGTAGGTGCGCTCCTCGTCCGCCTCCACACGCGTCGGCGGCTTCCCTTCCCGGTCGTTGTACGCCGCCACGAACGCCTGGATGAAGGGGCGCAAGCTGGAATTGCATGCAAAACTTGAACGCAGCATATCGCATTTCAGTTCCAAGCGCTGGAACCAGGCGCTGTCAACACGGGTGTGAACTCGCACCTCCTTGCCTTGTACCCTGCCGCCGACTTGCGTGATGTGGCCGCGAAGGAAAGCGGCGGCCGCTCCACTGACAGCTTGTCCTCCAGTACTGCGCGGTACGCCTCGCCCACCTTAAACCAGGGCCATCCGGAATCGAAGTACATTGACGTGGAAATGTGTTGGAATGTATCACTGCTGTCTCGTTACTAGTCTAACCATCAAACACAATGTAGTAATGAAAGCACGCAGCACACGAGATGGACACCGTATGAGTGTAAGTGGCCAGTATGATACCCCAAGTTCACGGTAGGTTACGAAGACACACACATATGGGACAACGTGTGCGTGTATGTGGCGAGTACAAGTATGATCCTCCGAGTCTTACCTCAAAGGCCAGGGTCTTGAGCAGCCCTGGGTAGCGGTCGCCGCTGAGCTTGGCGACGACAGGCTCGATGCGCTCGACGCGGCGGCGGTGCAGCGTGTTGCGGCGGCGCCGGTGTGCCTCCTTCCAGGGGCTTACACTCGTCCAATTCTCAGCTCAACCTGAGCCGTTTCTGTCTCTGAATTCGTACAAACACCGCGACAATACACGCAGCGTATCCCACAAAAGGTGCTTATGTTGAGCCGAAAAGTGGACGATTGTAAGCCCCTGCCTCCTTCATGGGCGTCCGTTTCAGGCGGTGCCCGTCCTCCTCATACAACCCCTCGACGTAGTGGCGCAAGTTGAAATTGAAAGCAAAACTTGAAAGCACTTCATCATATTTTCGTTTCAAGCGCTCAGTTCCAGGCGCTTTCAACATGGGTTTCATAGGTTCAACCTGCACCGCGCTACCTCAAAGAACGCCAGAGCCTTGTGCAGCGACGATACGTCGAGCAGCGTATCGCAGTGCTCCGACACGAAGCCATCCAGCACGCAGGGGGCGGCCGATTGTACGTTTGCTTTTGACGAAGGTTTCAGGCACTGTGTTTGTCACACTCGTCACACGGCAGCACCACCACTTAAAACGCAAGGTTATGAAACACGGTGAATGACGGGGCAGGCGTACAATGCACCGCGCCGCGCCAACTGGTAGTGTGAGAGGGCGGCGCGGTAGTGCGGCGCGGCCAGGTTGAACACCTTGCGAGCGCCGACGACGTCGCGCGGCACCCAGCCCTCGTTGGGCCCCTGGGACACGATGCCCACCGCGGCGTAGGGACTGATGCCCGCCACGTCATCAGACACATTTTGGGCCCTCGTCGCTTGAGTTGAACGGCATTCCATGACGTGGCGAGCACTATACATCAGTCCCGACCGCGGCGGCGGCGGCGGAGGCGGACGTCGCGCCGCCGTCCAGGGGCTTACACCCGCACACTTTTCATCTCAGCGTCAGCACTTCTTGGGCCACACTTTGAGTGCTTTCCGTGTCAAGAACGGCTCAGGTTGACCTGGAGAGTGGATGAGTGGAAGCCCTTGCCGCCGTCAGCCAGCCGCAGCGTGGGGAACTCCACGAGCATCTTGTTGTCGTTGCCGTCCGCGGCGCTGGCCTTGGCAGGAGGGTCGGTGTGAACAAGCACTCGAAGCGAGATCGGTACATGACTAACCTTCAGGGCACAAGCTCATACAGACGGGGAGCATGACTTACCTTGAGGGTGGATATTCATTCAGATGTGCGGACTTGGTTTTGTCGATTCGACATCGATCGAGTGCCTGTTCTCAGCACCCCCCTCGTCGGTACAACGCCGGTCGAGTGTTGAGTGTATGTTCTCAATAATCCCCCTGCCTTGGCAGCGGCGGCGATGTTGGTGTCGATCCGGCCGTCCGACTCAAACAGGTCCCGTGCCGCCATGAGCCGGTGCAGGTGCAGCTTTCCCCTTGCAAGGGCCGGGTATATCATACTCACCCCATGAAAGGATAGGCTGGCGTTTACCTCAAGAAATGAGGGTCCAACGTGTGGTGAATGACGCGGATCGAGCGTTATTGGCGCATCCCTACCCCACGCCAGCTGTATGTTGGCGCCCACGTCAGCCACCTTATCCTGCAGTACATCGTCCTCCAACGACAACTTTTCGAGCGCCGACGCTTCCCTCGGCGTCGGCTTGACCGCCCCCCCCACCGCCGTGCCCCTGCTCCCGCCGCCGTCCCCGTGCTTGCGCGCCCACTGCGGGAACGCGCCGTTATACACCTTTCCCCAGGGCCTGCCTTGGCATCCCCTTTCCTGCTCAACCTGACTGTTTGCTCATAATTCATAGTATGCCGTATGCACAAGGCGCATCCTCCTCCCTGGCCTGGTCACACGCTCCCTTACCAGCTCAACTGGTTACGCTATGAGCAAACAGTCAGGTCGATCTGACAGGGGAACGGGTGTAATGCCCCCACCCGGTCCGCGGCGTATCTACCCGACTGTCAGCTTATGGAATACAAATGCGGCGAGTGGGTAAGGGTACACTGGTACACCACGAGCAAATAGTCAGGTTGAGCTGAAAAGGGAACGAGTGCACCGTCCTACCTGGTCCGCGGCGGCGATGCAGTGCCGCGCTGTCGCCCAGCACGCCTTGGACACGTAGAATCCCGCCATCTGTGCGGTGTTCTGCGCCCACTCGTCGGGGGTGAAGTCGCCCGACTCGAGCTGTCGCCGCAGGCACGCGCCGCACATTGATGCGGACTCGTCCTCCTGGCCCATCGACCCTAGGATTTGTGCGAGGTAAAACAGGGTCTGCGTGTGCCCGTCCTCCTCCTTCTTGGTCCTCCCCTCACCCCCACTCCCGCCCCCACCGCTCTTGTATATTCCTTCCGCGTCGCGGAGAAATGGGAGCGCCTTAGCAGGCTCGTTGCGGTTGGTCCACAACATAGGGCCTGGTAGGTATTGCTCGCCACGTCAAAGAATGGCATGTGAATCAAGAAACCAGGGCAAAATGCGTTGGATGACGTGGCCAGCAATATCTGTCA
>Ga0307489_10001727_pt1 | contig 14506 bp, 17 predicted proteins | sample SB12metaG_FD_202247 | JGI IMG/M metagenome (GOLD analysis project Ga0307489, IMG submission 202247) | Sea-ice brine microbial communities from Beaufort Sea near Barrow, Alaska, United States - SB 1.2 | ecosystem: Environmental > Aquatic > Marine > Coastal | place: USA: Alaska | collected... | reverse complement strand
TGCCGTTCATGCGCCGCGTGCCCCTCAACGCCGCGCGCGCTCTGGGCAGGGGCTTACACTCGTCCACTTCTCAGCTCAACTTGAGCCGTGCCTGACACAAGAAAACACCCTACACACCCTAAACACCCCCTACCCCCCCCTTAACACGGGCTACACAATCCCTCAGCGCACCCCCTCATCCATACAAAGCGCTCAAGTTGAGCTGAAAAGTGGACGAGTGTAAGCCCCTCGCACTTGGCCGCATGACCGCCCACCCCAAGTGGGGCGCTTTCTTCCCCCTCGTCTACACCTTCGGCATCTTTTTCATCGTCCCCGCCGTCTGCTACGGCATCGCCGTCGCCGCCACGCAGTAAACCGCTACCGAGTGTGTTGACCAGGTGACAGTTGTCCAATGTTTACTGTTGACTAGATTGTGTTGACTGTAGACTAGTGTTGAGCTCTTGAGCGTAGTGTCAATGGACTTTAGTGGACGCTCAAAATGAGCCCCAAATAATGGCCACATATAATACCGGCTAGTTTAATAATGGTTTCAAAACACTTACCATCTTAGTTAGCGCAGCCCGGGGTGTCCTGACTTTGGTTATGATCCTCTATACTAGCATGCAGTTTTTTTAAGAACAGATTCTTTCACTACAAAAACACAACACCCAACTGCGTAGCGATGCGATGCGCGCGTGAAACAATTCAGCTTTTGTCGGAGTAAAAACCGATCTTCCCCCACCCTGTTGATCATCACCAGGGGTTGTGGAGCCTGACTCGGGGCATACGTTGGGTGAGTCTCATGGGAACACCTCCTATTGTGAAAACGCATCGCCTCACATCCGCTACTTGTGCGTCACAGCGCCGTGGCACGTAGGTTGTCGAGAACAAGCACTCGACCGGAGTTGGATCGGGACGTGTGTCATGCTGTAGCTCTGATGGCGGGTAGCTTATATGTGGCCTCGGGCTGTGGGCGGCACACACTAGCAAGAGCGATAGCTCGATTGACGGTCGGCAGAGCCCGACGAATGCCTGGCACAGCTGGCTATACTTGTTCGGTGTAAACTACTCCACTGATCACTCAAACTAACTAAACTACGGGTAAGCTACCCCCCCCCTCACCTGGACTAGCCTAGTTTGGCAAGTATACGAGTACAGCCGGCACAGCTGGCCAAGGTAGCTCAACTGGCATAGTAGCTGGCACAGCCGGCACACCTGGCACTCGGATCATGACTTACCTCCTCTGATGTGGCGAGCAATATCTGCCCCAAGGCCCAGCCACAGCATGACAATCGAAAACAACCACTGCGAATGCTCGCCGCGTTTCCTACTTGTACCTGCTGGCCCCCGCCTCCGCCGCCGTCATCGCCTCCACCGCCTCCGCCGCCGCTGCCACCGCCGCTACCGCCTCCGCCCCCGCCGCCGCCGCCCCCCTTCCGCGCCTCCTCCGCCCCCTTTTCGTCAACACGGAAAATCCCACCGCCGCCCGCTCGCCGCTTTCCTACTTGTACCTACTGGCCGACTCCTTCGCCGCCGACGCCTTTGCCGCGCAGGAGGGTCACTCAGAACAAGCACTCTACCGAGATCGGAGCATGCTTACCTTCACAGAGTGGATACTCACACAGACGCGCCGAGGAGGAGGAGGATATTCAACTTTGGTCGAGTGCTTACACTCAATAGCCCTCTTACAGACGCGAGGAGGAGGAGGAGGAGACTCAACGTCGGTGGAATGCTTGGTCTCAATACTGTGACCCCCCTGCCGCGTCCTCCTCGCCAGTGTCCACCACCACCCGCCTCGGTTTCGGGTTGTTCATCTTCTTCTTCCCTACCTTGTGCTTCATGTGCGCCACCTTGGGAGGAAGGGGGAGAGAGTTAGGCCTTCGACGAACTGTACGCCTTCCACCTCGGCGCCCACCTCTTTCCCACCGATGGCTCGCGTCTTCTATCCTACTTGTACTGGCTAGCCGACGCCTCCGCCGCCGCCGCCGCCGCCGCCGCGTCCTCCTCGTGAGTGTCCACAGCCACCCGCCTCGGCTGCGGGTTGTTCAGCTTCTCCTGCTCCACCTCGTAATTCATATGCGCCACCCTGGGAGGCAGGGTAAGAGAGTGAGGCCTTCGACGTGTGCCATAGACCTCCCTCCCTTCCCCTGCTTCTCCCCATGTGTTCCTCGGCGCCCACCTGTTTCCCACCATTGCTCGCTTCTTCTCACCTACCTGTACCGGCTAGCCGCTGCCTCCGCCGCCGCCGCCTCCGCCGCGTCGTCCTCCTCGCGAGTGTCCACCACCACCCGCTTCGGCGTCGGGTTGTTCAGCTCCTTCATCTTCTCCTGCTCAACCTCGTACTTCATGTGCGCCACCTTGGCTATCGCCGCAACGTAGGGTCTGGCAGATATTGCTCGCCACTCAAAGGTTTTTCATTTCACTCGAGCCACAAGAGACGCCCCGGGGCGGGGACCGACCCGCCGCAGGCACTCCACCATCTTAGCGGGCGGGTCGCCAGGTGGCAGGCTCTACGCGGACGGGTCGCCAGGTGGCAGGCCCTCAGTGGGCGGTTCGCCAGGTGGCAGGCCCTCAGTGGGCGGGTCGCCAGGTGGCAGGCCCTCAGTGGGCGGGTCGCCAACTGGCAGGCTCTTAATGGGCGGGTCTCCAGGTGGCAGGCTCTCAGTGTGGCAAGGCCCTCCCGGCCAATACATGCAGCGCCGGCACCGCGGGTTCACAATGCGTGTCGATGACGTGGCGGGCAACGTCTGCCAGGCCCTACCACGGCGCACAACACCGACCCGATGCCGGCGATCCAGCGGTTGTAGGGCATGTATAACTCGGGGTTCGCGAGGCGGAAGAGGAGGGTGTTGGTCAGAACATGCTGTTGCGGCGGCAGGGGCTTGGGGACCGAGCAGGAGGGTCACGGAGCAAGCACTCGACCGATACTCGTACCGGAGCACTGCTTACCTTCAGGGTGCATACTCAGGTCGTACAGACGCGGGGAGGAGGAGGGGGAGAGTCAACGGCGTCGGTGCGGGAGATTCAACGTCGGTGCGAGTGCTTGTGCTCAATACCCCTCCCTACCTTGGGGCCCGGGGGCGGGGGCGGGGCCGGGCCGCCGCCGGGAGGGGAGGCGGGCATGCAGGCGAGGTTGGCGCGGGGGAGAAGGAGCGCGCGTGCGTGTGTGGACACCTGCGATCCCTATCCACGCTGCCCAGGCGCAGGCGATGCCGTCCGCGGCTGATAGTCCGACCAGCCGAAGGAAAAAATGATTGAGGGACGCGAGGAGGTACGGCGCACAACACGCGCGCAAGCCGCGCCGGTGCCTCCCCGCCACGTCACCGAGTGTGCCCGCCGCCCGAGGCAGCCCCCGTCACCGCCGCGGGCCCGGTGCGGCGCGCGCCACCACCGCTCAAGATGGGGACCTCCGGAAACATCAATGGGACAGCGCCAGCCTCCGATGATGACGAGTCGGACGTGGCTGCCAAAGCCGAGCTCGCCGCTGCCACTGCCGCCGCCGCCGCCGCCGCCGCCGAGGCCGCCGAAGACGCCTTCGCCGCCGCCGCCGCCGCCGAAGTCGAAGCCGAAGAAGCTGCCGCCGCCGCCGCCGCCGCCGTCGTCGCCACCGCCGAGAAGCCCGGCGACGACGATTTCTCCGGGCGGGGCGCGCGGGGCCGGGGCGCGGGGGGGCGGGGCGCGAGGGGGCGGGCGCGCGAGGTCGAGCAAGCACCAGCCCAACCGGCAACCCGAGTCCGACCACGAGGGTGGGGAGGTGGAGGAGGAGGAGGAGGAGGAGAAGCAGGAGGTGGAGGGAGAGGGGGCGGAGTAGGAGCAAAAGGAGGCGGTATAGGAGGAGGTGGTGGTGGAAGAGGAGGAGGAGGAGGAGCAGGCAGGGAAGACGGAGGAGCGGGGGCAGGTGGAGGAGGCAAAGGAGGAGGAGGAGGAGGAGAGGAGGAGGAGGAGGAGAATGCGGAGGAGGAGGAGGAGGAGGAGGGTGAGGGCGAGGGCAAGGATAACAACGTCAGCACGGGCGCAGCCTACGGGAAGGCGGACGCCCGACGCACCTCCCACATCGTTGGCGTCTCCTGGAACCAAAGCAGAAGAAAGTTCATCGCAAATCCTTATGTAAACGGGAAACGCGTTAACCTCGGACGTCACGCAACCGAGGAAGCTGCGGCGTTGGCAATCAACAAGTTCATCGAGGACGGCAGGGGCTTACACTCGTCCACTTTTCAACTCAACCTAATCAAATTTCGTAGGATACGTTGGGTGCATGATTTCCCCCCGGTCTATTAGACAGAGGGACACGGGGAGGCATGACCAAAACGGCTAAGGTTGAGCTGAGAAGTGGACGAGTGTAAGCCCCTGCAGGACGGCGTCGATCCTGTGGAGCACCGAGACGTCACCTCGAAGTTCAAGGTAGGACGGTGCAGGTTGACCCTATCAGCACCACGTTGAAAGCGCCTGGCACCGAGGGCTTGAACCTAAAAGATGAGGAAGTGCTTTCAAGTTTTGCTTTCAAATTCAACTTGCGCCGCTGCATCAAGGGCGTCAGCTGGAACAGGATCCTCGGCAGGGCAGTGCAGGTTGACCCTATCAAAACCACGTTGAAAGCGCCGAGAACCAAGCGCTTGAAACTAAAATGTGACGAACCGCTTTCATACTTTGCTTTCAATTTCAACTTGCGCTGCTACAGCTCGGAAAATGGACGGTCGAATGCAAGAGGAAACACCTTGGATGCCACGCCACGGAGGAGGCTGCGGTGCGGGCAGGGGCTTGCATTCGTCCACTTTTCAGCTCAACCTGAGCCGTTTCTGACACAGAATACACCCTAAACACCCAACGACACCCCTGGACACCTCCTAAACATCCCCTGAGCAACCCCTAAATGCAGCTCCTGCCCACAGATAGCGCCTATGCAGCTCCTGCCCACAGATAGCGCTTAAGTTGAGCCGAAAAGTGGACGAGTGTAAGCCCCTCGACGCAGGCATATGACAAGTACATCAAGGACGGCGTTGTCCCTATCAAGGTTCGAGACCCCACCTTCACCTCCCAGTTCAAGGGTGTGAGCTGGGATAAAGGGCATGGCGGCAAATGGGCGGCAGTGTGCAAGGGCAAACGCCTCGGTTGGGCGGTGCAGGTTCACCCCTGGTTGACCCCGGGTTGACCGCGCTTGGTCTCAGCGCTTGAAGCTACAATGTGAGACACCACTTTCAATCTTTGCTTTCGATTTCAACTTGCGCCGCTACGCCTCGGGTACCACGCCACGGAGGCGGCTGCGGCACAGGCATACGACGATTACGTCAAAGTAGGGCGGTGCAGGGTGATCCCAAGTTGACCCCACGTTAACCCTTGGTTGTCCGTGCTTGGTTTCAGCGCCTGAAGCTAACATATGATGAACTGATTTCAAGTTTTGCTTTCAAATTCAACTTGCGCCGCTGCATTAAGGACGGCGTGGATCCTGTGAAGCGCCGAGAGCTAGAGAGCAATTCCTCTCAGGTCAAGGGTGTCAGCTGGAACAAACAACGCGGGCTATGGGCGGCGAAGCGCAAGGTAGGGCGGTGTAGGTTGACCCCAGGTTGACTCCAGGTTGATCCTGTGTTGACCTGAAGTTGACCCCGTGTTGACCGGAGATTGACCGGAGGTTGACCCCAGGTTGACCCCAGGTTGACCCCAGGTTGACCCTGTGTTGGCTCAAGGTTGACCTCAGGTTAAACCCGTGTTGACCCTGCGGTGACCCCAGGTTGACCCTAGGTTGACTCCCGGTTGACCCAAGATTCACCACAGGTTCACCCCGTGTTCACCCCGTGTTCAACCCGTGTTCACCCCAGGCTGAATGAAGGTTGACCCCGTGTTGACCGCGCTTGGTCCCACAGCTTGAGGCTGAAATATTATCAACAGCCTTCAAACTTTGCTTTCGAATTCAACTTGCGCCGCTGCAGCAAGGGGAACAGACTGGGATACCACGCCACGGAGGAGGCTGCAGCTCAGGCGTGTGCCAACTATGACGAGGACGGCCATGTTCCCGCTATTTATAGTACGCGGCGAGAAGACACCTCGTCCTCTCGGTTCAAGGTGGGGCGGTGCAGGTTGATCCCAGATTGACCCCAGGTTGACCCAAAGTTGACCCCAGGTTGACCCCAGGTTGACTCCAGGTTGACCCTAGGTTGACCCCGCGTTCAACGCGCCTGGATTTAGCGATTGAATCTGAAATATGATGAACTGCCTTCAAACTTTGCTTTCGAATTCAACTTGCGGCGCTACATCAAGGGTGTCAGCTGGAACAAGAACGCGGGAGCTTGGACAGCTAACCGCAAGGGGACATGGCTCGGATACCACACCACGGAAGAGGCTGCGGCAGGGACTGACAGAAAGTGCTCGCCGAGTCATCAAGCTGGTTTTGAACCCAAGTTTCCTGACTCAATTGGCATCCTATGACGTGGCGAGCACTATCCATCAGTCCCTCGTGCCGCCGGCCCCGACGGCACACATCGAACCATCAGTTCTTGCGTGAATTGGCATCATACGACGTGGCGAGCACAGTCCATCAGTCCCTAGGCTGCGGCGCAGGCGTACAACAAGTGCGTCGAGGACGGCGATGCTCCCGTGACGCGCCGAGCCGACCCCACCTCCTCTCAATTCAAGGGTGTCAGCTGGAGCAACAGCCTGGGGAAATGGGCGGCAAAGTGCAAGGGGACATGGCTTGGGGGCCACGCCACGGAGGAGGCTGCGGCGCGGGCAGGGGCTTACACTCGTCCACTTTTCAGCTCAACCTGTGCCGTTTCTGACACAAAACACACCCAAAACACCCCCGATACCCCCCGACACCTCCCAAACACCCCCTGAACAACCGCTTTATGCACCCCCTATCACACAGAAAGCGCTTACATTGAGCCGAAAAGTGGAGAGTGTAAGCCCCTCGGCGCGGGCCTACGACAACTACGTCAATGACGGTGTCGTTGCTGTACCGCGCCGAGACAACACCGCCGCCCCTGCCGCCCTCGCCCTTGTTAGCCTGGCCGCGTCCGCGCACGCGCACGCTGGAGCGGGTGCCAAACGTTCCAAACGCGCCGGGTCATTGCCAACACCGGCTTCACCGTCGAGGAAGAGGATGCGGCTGGACCCCTCGGCGGGCGCGGTTGTTGGCGGGTGGGGGGGGCTGCTGGTGGTGGCGGCGCAGGGGCCACACTAGAGGCTCGCATCCTGTTTAGAACTAGAATGCCAATGTTACTGCATAATATGCCGAGGCTGCTGTCATCACCGCTCTGGCGGAGGCACAGCTCGCGTTGCACAGGGCGGAGCAGGAGGCGTCTGAGGCTGGGCGCAAGGCGGCGCTTGCTTAGTGACACGGCGACACTGGCACCAGCCCCAGCGAGACATGCGCAGATAGATACACATAGACACTAGCTAGCGTTAGGGTGTTGTAAACATCCCTCTGTCCGTGGTCGCTCCATGCGCGTGCTCTACATCCACTCGTGTAACATTCTCCAGGGACCGTTACCACCGCGCGCCAACCCCGCTTGACCCCCCCACTGGATGTCGTATTTTTGGTTGAAGCCTCTGTCTTGTCAAAGCTCCAAAACATGTCAATGTGTCGACCCCGGGCGGGCTGTCGGTGGGGTTTGCTCGTTGGCCCTCGCGCTCCCTCAACTCTTCCCTTCCCTCGGTGTACTCGGTGGTAATAGACGAACTGCCGCGCAAATCTTTGACCCCCCACCGGATATGCGTAGCTCCTCCAACCCCCCACAGGATGTGCACCGGAACTTCTCCAGTTCAGAGGCATTTGCCGAGACCAACTCTCAGTCGTCGCCGCGCGCCCGTCGCCGCGCTCGGATGGAACGGGAGCGCGCAAGTCGCCCGCCTTTCTGCATCACATCCTCCGGTCTTCGACAGCTTGGTGTTTCCGCATCCTAGAGGCCCGCAGTGCCTGCCAGCTTTTTGCTCGACCACAGCTACAGTCTGTAAACAAAGTTGACGTTCGGAGTCACTCGGCATCCCGCATTGCTGAGCGCTTCGACGTCCGCACGCAATGGTGAGACGATAATTGCGCACATCGACTCCACATTGTTCCAGGTTACTCGCACGCGTGAATGAGCGTAGGTGCATAGCTGACATACTCGCCGCGCCGCGTGCACACAAGAGGAGCTCGCTCAGCACACCACACCCCCGCATACGAAGGCTCGAGACATTCAGGTCGCCCCGTGGATGCAGGCTCTGGTCAGCACGGAGTTCTTCGGCAAGTGCGCGACGCACGCCGCGCGACGCACGCCGCGGGCAGGGGCTTACACCCGTTCACTTTTCAGCTCAGCTTGAGCGCTTTGTATGGGATAGGGGGTGCGCGTAGGGGTTGTGTAGCCCGTGTTAAGGGGGTGTGTAGGGTCCGTGGGAGGAAGATATTTGTGCGTACGCCGCTCGGGTAGGGCACCTGGAGGTGCTGAGGTGGGCATGGGAGCGCCGTTGCCCGTGGGGCTCGATGACGTGCGCAACGGGACTTTAACGGGCACCTGGAGGTGTTAAAGTGGGCGCGGGAACACGACTGTCCGTGGACCGAGCAGACGTGTGAGTACGCCGCCGGGAGAGGTCACCTGGAGGTGTTGCGGTGGGCGCAGGAGCATGGGTGCCCGTGGGGCGCATCAACGTGTTTCAACGCCGCGGCGAACAGGGACCCGCACGTGCTGCGGTGGGCGCGGGAGCACGGCTGCCCGTGGGACTCCAAGACGTGCGCGTTGCTGCTGTGTTCGGGCACCTGGAGGTGTTGAAGTGGGCGCGGGATCACGACTGCCCGTGGAACGAGACGACGTGCACGAAAGCCGTTGAGGGCGGGCACCTGGAGGTGCTGAAGTGGGCGCGGAAGCACGGCTGTCCGTGGACCGCGGCGATGCGTGACCTGGCCGCAACCAAGGGATATTCCGACAACCTTCCTCTGTCCGTCTGAGGCCGACTGCCGCAGCTGAATACCCCAAAAACACCATGATGCGCCGGAGGCAGAGATCAGGACGTCGACGATATGCCGAATGATGATGAATGTCTCATGTGCGTTCTCTTTCACTCAAGCGTTGAATAAATAAATAAACGCGGCGGCTCATTGCCTCGCGTGGCGTGCAGCTAGTAGCTAGAACCTTATCCGACATCATTACATGATAACTCATAGCGCACTGTGGTTGTTTGATGCCACGAGCCAACAACATTTAACCATGGGCCGGGTGGGCTCCCGTTGGTCCTGCGGCTGTTCCAGGTCAAGCGTTGTTCATAGACGCTGCAACTGTTACTGATGGATGGTGTATATCGACGTGGAAGTACTGGTACACACACTGCCGACGCTGCGGCGCGCGAGTGGATCACCGGTGTCGCCGTTACCCGCCCAAGAGGTATGAGGGCAGCGCTTCCACACCCGGCTTCACTTCACTTTACACACCTTAAGTAGACCACCATCATTGAGTCATGATTCTATTACCTTTTCAGACGATCGATTCCTGAGTCATTCTTGAGTGAAAGAATCGTCTTGAGTCACTCAAAGTTGGCGCGAAAGTCCCGGGAGATTCCTATTCTTCAACACGGAGGTATAATATTGCTTGATGAGTCGTTTTGTATGGAGCGAAAAGTTGGGCCACGTGGCAAGAGTAGGGGTCAGCCCTCGCCTGTGATTGGTCGACACGTTTGCGCATCGAATCGCGCGCACTTTCACACGTGTTGAAAGAGAATTTTGAAAGGAATCTTCCTTTCGAAATTCAAAGCAAAGAGCTTGGTTTGTGAGTTTGTTGCCTCGGGAACAGAACCCGAGGTAGTTTTGTTGGAAAGTTGATTTTTTATGGGATGGCTCGAAAGGTTTGGAACGAGGCTCCGAATTTCGCTGAGGTAGTCAAGTATTTCTTCTCGGAACACCCCCTCCTCAGTTTTGTTCTCTTTTGCACTTGTTGAACGCACGTGGTCTTTGATGAGGGTCCCCGGGGGAATATGTGGAGCCCATGGCGTGACGTGAGCACGTTTTTAGGGACTCCTCTCTGCTTTCAGTGCATTTCAGCACAATGATGTTTCAGGTTGAGCTGAGAAGTGGACGAGTGGAAAGCCCTCAGGTGAACCACATTGATTCCGTTTTTTCAGTTGCGTTCAACTTGGTTCTCCTCGTCATTGCCGCCGGCGCCCAAAGCCGCCAAAAAAGCTTCGCTCGTGTGTGCCCTGTAGTTCCACACGGTCCAACTCAGTCGAATCGGTCAAGTACCCGAACTGAGGGCCTTGACCTGGTCTGATGACCAAACTGGCGTCAGTGGTTTTTGAGAAAGCTCTGACTGTCTGACATACCATTCCAGATACTTCCACCACCTCATCAACATCAACATCAACACGCACACGCACAGTTGGTGAGGCGGCCAAGATGACGGTCTATGACTCAAGAAATGGGGAGACGGGTTCATGGGAGCGCAGGCGTAGGCGGGTGTGAATTCAGTTCCCATAAGTCCGGTCGACCGGTTTTCAAACTGATGTTTATATACGCTCGACGTCCGATGACGTTATCTTCCGTTCATACCACCTTGAATATAGCGATACCCATCAGAGCATCGAACTCAAGCAAGGTTGGGCGAGATTAGTACTTCGACACCCGGACCCCTCAGCCCCGCGGCGCGGGGTCACATTGTAAAATTTAGGCAGTTTGACAAAACAGAAGCTGTCAGCTTATTTATAAGTGTCCACACATAGCACTACATCCGTTGGTATCATATTCCCTGAGGAATAATGGATGGAGTGCGTGAGCGGCAGCGGCGGGGGCGGCGGATTCCATGGACGGAGCACGCGCGGGCAGCGAGGACGGACAGGGGCATGTGTACAACACCCTAAAGCTAGCTAATGTTTATGTCTATCTATCCGTGCATATGTCACCGAGGCTGGTACCGGTGTCGCCGTGTCGCGAAGCAAGCGCGGCCGTGCGCTCAACCCCCGCCGCCATCTGCAGTTGCGTGCACCGCGATGCGCTTCCGCCAGGGCGGTGATGACAGCAGCCTTAGCATGTCATGCACCAACCTTGACATTCTAGTTTTGTGAAGCCTTCAGCGTGATTATGGATTGGATGCGGGCCTCTACTGTTGTCCCTGCGCTGCCACCACCAGCAGCCCCCCCCAGCCGCCAGCAGCCAGGGGCTTACACTCGTCCACTTTTCGGCTCAACATAGGCGCTTTGTGTGAAATAGTGGGTGCATTTAGGGGTCGTATAGGTGGTGTATAGGAGGTGACAGGGAGTACTAAGGGTGTGTTTTGTGTCATAAACGGCTCAGGTTGAGCTGAATAGTGGACGAGTGTAAGCCCCTGCCCGCGGCCGCGCCTGCCGAGGTGTCCAGCGGCAACTTCTTCCCCTGCCGGGGCGCCGGCGCCGTCAATGCGCCGGTGCGCTTGGAACGTTTGGCACCAGCGACGGCGCCCGCCGAGTTGTCCAGCCGCAACTTCTTCCGCGGCGGGGGCGCCGGTGTGGTCGGTGCACCAGCGCGTTTGCAACGTTTGGAGCCCGCACCGGCGTGCGTTTGCGCAGCTGCAGCCATGCTGTAGCGGCACAAGTTGGAATGGAAAGCAAACGTTGAATGCAGATTATGACATTGTAGTTTCGGGCGCTGAAACCATAGGCACTTTCAACACGGGTTTTGATACAGTCATCCTGCACCGCCCTGCCAGGCTAATGAGCGCGAGGGCGGCAGGGTCGTCAGTGTCGTTGAGGTCGACACGCCCGATGCGCTGAGCTTCGATGTTGTACGCCTGCGCCGCAGCCTCCTCCGTGGCGTGTTGTCCAAGGCTCTTCCCCTTGCACCTCGCCGTCCATGTCCCGCGGCTCTTGTACCAATAGACGCCCTTGCTGTAGCTGCACACGATGAAGTTGAATGCAAACTGTGAAAGCAGGCGCGGTCAGCCATGTTGTAGCATCAAGCGCTGAAACCAGGCGCGGTCAGCCCGGGGTCAATCTGGGGTCAACCTGCACCGCCATACCTTGTACTGAGAGGCGGTGCATGCTCGGAGCGTTACAGGAATAACGCCGTTCTTGGCGTAGTTATCGTACGCCCGCGCAGCAGCCTCCTCCGTGGTGTGGTATCCCAGGTGTTTCCCCTGGCAACTCACCATCCATTTTTTCTTGCCCTTCGTGTAGCGGCGCCAATTGAAAATGAAAGCAAACCTTGAAAGCAGTTTGTGATATTCTAGTCTCAAGCGCTGAAACCATTGGCGCTTTCAACACGGGTTAGCATACTGTCATCCTGCACCGCCTGCACCGCCACATCTAACCCCATATCTGTATGAACATAACCCTATATCTGCACGAACATGATCATATATCTATATACACCTGACCCTACACCCGTATACGTCCGGGGTCAAACTGGGGTCAACCCGCACCACCCTACCTTATTCCAGCAGACACCCTTGAACTGTGAGGTGGAGGTGAGCTCTCGGCGCCGCGCTACAGGATCAACGCCGTCCTTGGCGTAGCGGCCCAAGTTGTGTTTGAAAGCAACATTTGACATCAAGTCATATTTTCAGTGTTTCAAGCGCTTAGTTCCAGGCGCTTTCAACACAAGGCGCTTTCAACACAGGTTTCATCGGTTCAACCAATAATTGAGTTTCAAGCGGTTAGTTCCAGGCGCTTTCAACACAGGTTTCAGCGGCTCAACTTGCGCCGCCCTACCTTGGCGTAATTGTCGCACGCCCGCGCCGCATCCTCCTCCGTGGCGTGGTGTCCAAGGTAATTTTTCTTGCACGTGGCCTCCCATTTACCGAGGCTCTTATTCCAGCTGACACCCTTGAATTGCGAGGAGGTGCCTTCTCGGCACGACACGGGAACAACGCCGTCCTTGGCGTAGTTGATGATGGCCAGCGCCGCGGCCTCCTCCGTGGCGTGGTATCCCAGCCACTTCCCCTTGCATGCTGTAGCGGCGCAAGTTGAAATTCAAAGCAAAGTTTGAAAGCGATTCATCATGTTGTAGCTGCAAGCACTGAAACCATAGGCGACAGTTCATCATGGGTTTTGAAACTGTCAATCTGCACCGCCCTACTATGCGACCTTCCACTTATTGAGGCGCTTGGCCCAGGTGATACCCTTGGCGTAGCGGCGCGAGTTGAATTTGAAAGCAAAGTCTGAAGGCGGTTCATCATATTGTAGTTTCAATCGCTTAGTTCCAGGCGCTCTTAACGTGGGTTTGATCGGGTTAACTAGCGGCGCAAGTTGAAGTTGAAAGCAAACGTTGAAAGCAGTTTATGATATTCTAGTCTCAAGAGCTGAAACCGTAGGTGGTTTCAACACGAGGTTTGATAGGGTCAACCTGCACCGCCCTACCTTCATCTTCGAGGAGGCCGGGTCTCGGTGCGTTGGGGGAACGACGCCGTCCTTGACGTAGTTGTCGTGCGCCCGCGCCGCTGCCTCCTCCGTGGCGTAGCGGTGCAAGTTGAATTTGAAATCAAAACTTGAAAGCAGTTCATAATTTTTGTTTCAAGCGCTTAGATTTAGGCCCTTTCAACATGGGTTTGATAGCGTCAACCTGCACCGCCCTACCGTGGCGTGATATCCCAGGCTTTTCCCCTTGCATATTGCCTTCCATTTTCCGCAGCTCTTGTCCCAGGTCACGCCTTTAAACTGAGAGGCGGAGGTGGTGGCTCGGCGTCGTACAGGAGCAATGCCGTCATTGACGTAGTTGTCATACGCCTGCGCCGCGGCATCCTCCGTGGCGTGGTATCCCAGGAACTTGCCTTGGCGCCTCGCCTCCCATTTCCCGCTGCTCTTGTGCCAGCTGACACCCTTGAAATGAGAGGAGCCTGGTCGGCGCGTTACAAGAACCGCTTCTCGGATGGCTGTACCTCCACTGACGTTGCCATCGTCCTCAACCTCCGCCGCCTCCTCCTCCGCCTCCCCGCGTGAATCCTCGCCCCCCTCCTCCACCTCCACATCCTCGTGGTCGGGCTCGTGCTGCCGGTAAGGCTGGTGCGCCCGCGGCTGAATCGTGGCCTCCCGCGGCTCGTCGTCGTCGGAATCGAAGCGCACCGTCAGCCCCCTCGCACCCCGCCCGGAGAAATCGTCGTCAACGGGCTTCTCGGCGGTGGCGGCGACGACGGCGGCGGTTGCGGTGGCGGCGGCAAATTCTTCGGCCTCAACTTCGGCTGCGGCGACGGCGGCGAAGGCGTCTTCGGCAGCCTCGGCGGCGGCGGCGGCAGCGGCGAGCTCGGCTTCGGCAGCCATCTCCGACTCGTCATCGGAGGCTGGCGTTGTGCCCCTACTGTTTCCGAAGGTCCCCATCTTCAGAGTGGTAGTGGCACGCGCCGCACCGAGCTCGCGGCGGCGACGGGGGGCACCTCGCGCGGTGACGACACTCGGCCACGCGCGGTGACGGCCGAGACCCGCGCGGCTTGCGCGCCGTGTTGTGCGCCTCTGGTCCGCATCTACCCGACGCGCGTTTCTACTGAAAAAATCCCCCCGTCGTTTAGTGAAATGAGTTCGGGAGTTGTGACTCGTCAAAAGGGGATCTGATCCGGGAGTTGTAACTCGTCCGAATGTCCGGCCGGAACGGAAGTGGTCGGTCCGG
>Ga0307489_10001726_pt1 | contig 14512 bp, 20 predicted proteins | sample SB12metaG_FD_202247 | JGI IMG/M metagenome (GOLD analysis project Ga0307489, IMG submission 202247) | Sea-ice brine microbial communities from Beaufort Sea near Barrow, Alaska, United States - SB 1.2 | ecosystem: Environmental > Aquatic > Marine > Coastal | place: USA: Alaska | collected... | reverse complement strand
CGCAGAAGCGTCTCTATCTCTATATCTCTCTCGTCCCCTTGCCTAATCGCTTGGATGGCCGGACGGCAAAGACCCCAAAGAATCGCAGCTGCTTCGCGCCTCGTTGTAGTGGCGCGAGTTGAAATTGAAACCGCAACTCGAAAGCAGATGATCATATTCGAGTTTCAAGCGCTGAAACCAGGCGCCTTCAACACGGGTTTCAACGCGTTCTAACTTGCACCGCCTTACCTCTTTGCTCGCGAGGTAGTTCAACACGCCCTTTCGCACGCTGGTGTCGGCGTCAGGTTGAAACGGCGCGCCACACGTCTGGCTGCCATGCGGCCCACCGGCCAGGGCCTTGCACGCACTTCTTACACTCAGCTCACCCTGACTGTTTGCTCACACGGTGTATCAGTGTACCCGTATACACGCGCCGCGGCGACAGGAACTGACAGGCAATACTCTTTTCGCCTATAACGTAATCTGGCTGTCCCTAAATTGAAACCACTCGAGCTGTCTCATTGGTTGACCTGAGTGGTTGTTGTAGAAATTAGGGTTTGGGGTTTAGGGTTTAGGGTATAGGGATGAGGGTTTAAGCGGTTTCAGTTGTAGGTGAGGCCCTACCGGCGGGACTGGAGTGGGCCCCGGCCCCGGCTCCAGCGGTGCTATGTTCGCTGGTGCGGCCGTTATTGCTATAGATTAGATTGTAGACGCGGCCGAAGCCACGGCGGATTGAGCTGCTGAAGCTCCTGGACTTACTGAGCGGGCTACGGCTCACCTGCCGCGTGGGATCCGATATCCTACCTGGTACACCGCTCGAGCCCAAACCCGATTCCGACCCCGAACCGGCCATATCTGCGGCGTTGGGGTCGGGGCTTGGGCTGGAGCCGGTCATGGCCGTCCTGGTGGGGGCCACATCCGCCTCACCCGCCCCACCCGCCGCCGAGATTGGGATCGCCCCACTGGACGAGCCACCCGTCCCGCCGCCGCCGCCGCCGGTTTCGCCACCCACCGCCAGGTAATTCAACACGCCCTTCCTCACGTGGACGTCGTCGTATTCCGTGGGATTCGGCGGCAGCGGCAGCGGCGGCGGCGACGGCGGCGGCGACGACAGCGGCGCCGCGCCCTCCTGCTCCAGCACGTCCCCCGGGCCCGCTCCCCCCCCACCGTATTCCAGGTTGCTCTTGCCCTTCATGAGCGCCACCACCTCGCCGGCAGATTGGGCTGAATCTTCACTTCTCGTTCCCACGGTGGTCCAAAAGGTAGGGCCCAGTCAGTCACGCTTGCCGCGTCATGGATGGCTTTAACTCAAGATACGAGGGTCAGCGATCGTGGTGGATGGCATGGCCACAGGTTGACTACGGAAACGAGGATCGGCGAATGTGGTGGATGGTATGGAGGGCGCTGGGCCCGAGAAACCAGGGTCCGCACATGTGGTAAATGGCATGACAGGCGGTTGACTTGGGGAACGCAAAATAACGAGGGTCCGGTAACGTGTGGGATGGTGTGTGGGGTGGCGTGGGGGTTGGGGGCACAGGGCGCTCGCGGCGCATCATGACGGCAAGACGACTGCGACAGCTTAGGGTTTAGGGTTTAGGGTTTAGGGTCCAGCAGGGTTTTGGGGTTTAAGGTTCAGGGTTTAGGGTTTAGGCATAGGCCCCGGCCCCGGCCTCGGCCCCGGCTCCGGCCACAGCCCCGGCCCCGCCTGTGATGCGCCACGAGCCACGGGTGCGACAGCATCTGGCGCGCCGTCATGCGCTGCGCAGGGTCCAGCTCCAGGCACCCCCGGATGAAGTCCTGAGCCTCCGTTGACACACTCTCCGGCAGCTCCGCCTCGCCCGACAGAATCCGCTCATACACCTCCTCCATGGTGCCCCCCTCGAACGGCGCACAGCCCAGCAAACACTCGTGCGCTAGAATCCCAATGGCCCGGCAACACGGCCAAGTAAATAATGCTCGCCGCGTCATGGATTCCGTTTGAAGAGGGTCTGTAACGTGGAGGACGACGTGTCAATGTGGAGGGTGACTTGGCAGACGTTATCTTCAACTCAGTGTCGGGTTCGGCATCGAATCAAAGCTTTTCGACCAATCAGAACGTTCCAATCCAAACCAAAAATCAAACGTGAACCCGGCACACGTTGGTAACAGTCGTCCTCTCGAGCATTTCAGGACGACTAGTGGCCCCGGCAGTGAGTTGAACAAAGCCTCACCCAGTTGTCCACCTCGGGCCCGTACCCGGCTTCGTCCGTCCTCCTGAGCTGGTCCCGCTGGTCCTTGTCGCACCGCACGACAGGGGCTTACACTCGTCCACCTTTCAGCTCAACCTAAGCCGTTTCGGTCACACCTCCCCGTGTCACCCAGTCTAATAGACTGGGGAAACATCATGCACCAAACCTGTCCCACAAAATGTGCTTACGTTGAGCAGAAAAGTGGACGAGTGTAAGCCCCTGCCGCACGATCTCGGGCGCCATGTAGTCCGTGGTCCCGAGCCGCGTGATTGGCCGGTGCTGCGCGTGGTCCACGGCGAACCCGAAGTCGGTCAGCTTGCACCAGCTGTCAGGGGCTTACACTCGTCCACTTCTCAGCTCAACTTGAGCCGTGTCTGTCACACAACACACCCTAAACATCCCTTAGTGCCCCCCAACACCTCCTAAACACCCCCTACACAACCCGTAAATGCACCCCCTATCCCACAGAAAGCGCTCAAGTTGAGCCGAGATGTGAACGAGTGTAAGCCCCTGCCCGCGGTCCCCCTCGCCGGCTAACAGGTTCTCGGGCTTTATGTCGCGGTGCATGATGCCGCGCGCGTGCAGGTGCGCCACGGCGTCGCCCAGGGGCTGACACTCGTTCACTTTTTGTCTCAACTTAAGCGCCTTCTGTGGGATAGGGGGTGCATGAAGGGATTGTTTAGGGAGTTGTTAAAGGGGGTGTAATGGGGTATCAGGGGGTGGTTTTTGGGGTATTTGGTGTCAGAGGACGGCTCAGGTTGAGCTGAAAAGTGGACGAGTGTAAGCCCCTACCGTCGGCCAGCGGGCGCAGGATCTGGCGGCACGTGGCCGCCTCCGTCAGGGCACCGCCGCTTCGCGACAGCAGGTTGAACACGTCACCCAAGTGTAAGGGCCTTACCCAACTCTATTTCCTCAGTTGGCACTTGATTATGTTTGAGGTTTGCCTGTGGGATAGGACACTAGTAGCTCAAGAGTTCCAGGGACAAACGGCTCACAGCGCCAACTGGGAATATTTAGACAAGGCCCTGCTTCTAAACTTGAGGATCGTTGAGTTATGCCAGTGGGACAACTTAAGAAGTGGTTTCAGGGACAAACGGGTGATGAAGTGGCGGCTGGGAACAGCAGTGAGGTGCGGGCCGTGCCTTGCGGGCATACTCGTGCAGCAGGTAGATGTTGCCGCGCTTATCCTCGAAGGAGCCGTAGAAGGAGGTGATGCCCGGGTGGCCGATGGCAGGGCCGCGCGCCCACGCAAGTTGACGTGACGTGTGAGGTGAGATGGGATCGAATGCTGGGCCTCGGCGGCGGGCGGGTACTTGGGACCACATAGCTCGAGTTCAGCTGAGTGGGAAACGACGGCTGAGGAATCGAGCTCAGGAATCATGTTGAGCTTGGAAGTACGAGGTGAATGACTAAAGATATGAGGTAAAGTTAAGAGCGCTGCAACAGGTGAGACGATGTTACAGTACACTGCCTCAAGTTGCTGTGGATCTCAATCTCGCGGCGGATTTGCGACATGGTGAATGCGTCGAGCTTGTTGCGCAGATAGCACTTGAGCGCCACGTCCATCGCCGTGCGCTTGTGCTGCGCGAGGTACACCGCGCTGACCCGCCCCGCGCCGATGCGGCCCACGATCCGGAAGTCGGACAGGCTCCACGCCTTGACCACAGACTTGAGCGACACCCCGGGCGAGTAAGAGTTGACATGCGCGACACCTGAACTCGAGCGCACGGAACCGCCCCCGCCCCCGCCTCGGCCCCCGGTCCCGCCCCCTATAGTTCTCGCCACGTGCGCCGCATGGCCGTCGTACCTCTCGCTGCTGTTGCGCGCGTCTCCGCCGCCGCCGCCGCCGCCGCTCATCCCTGATGCGCGTGGCGGCTCGTCCGAGTACAGCACGGCGTGGGCTCGCGACGGCGAGGCTGGAGCGGACCCTCGGACACCCTCGTTTTCGTTTGCCACGAGGAGCCTGGAAAGCCCGTCGGCCAGTGAGGAATCCCTGCTATCACCGCCGTCCCCACTGTTGCCATTGTACCCGCCAGGAATCTACGCGAGGCGGTGAGGCGTGAAAGCGGGGAGGGCGAGGAGCTTAGTTGAGAAGAGGATAAACGGTTGAACATTCGGTTGAACGGTTTTGAACGTTCGTTCAGGCGGATTTAGGATGTTAGCGCACACCATCTGAAAGAAGAAGTGCGTTTCAAGCGAAGCGCAGGGCGCCTAGAGTGTCCGCGGGATCCGCCATATCGTCCGCAGCGTCGAGGGGCGCGGGGACGTCTGCCCTTCCGCCACACGGCGCAGACCACACCTGTTGAACCTGTAAAAATACCGGTCTGGACTTCTTTCTACGTACTAACCCTAAACCCGAAACCCTAAACCATAGTTTTGATGAGAACTTCGGTTCCGGTTCCGCGGCACTGCGCCAGCGTTGACACAAACGGCGTCAGCGAGCAGGGAGCGACTACTAGCGATATGACCGCTGCCGACGGCGCGGGACGGGATCCTGGAGGGGATCCCGGGGGGAGCGCGGGGGAGTCCAGCTCCAAGCGGCGCCGCATTCAACTCCTCCAGCTGGAGCAGCGCTTCTCATCCGGCGCCGGCAGGAGCGCCGCGGGGATGCCGTCGGCGGGCGGGGGTGGAGGGCGCGGGCGCGGGGGTCGGGGCGGTCGCGGCGGCGCGGCGGGGGAGGCGGGGGCGGCGGCAGGGGCGAGGGAGGGGGCGGCCGGGGCGTCGCAGCAGCAGCGCCACCAGCCGGGACTCGGCGGCGGCGGCGGGCACGGGCACCACGGGACCGGGAGCGAGCGCTCACTCGGCGGCGGTCGCGGCCGGGCACCCACGACGACGGGCGGCGGCGGCGGCGGCGGGGGGAGGGGGGGCGGGGACAACGCCAGAGGAGCTGGCCGTGGCGGCGGCGGCAGCGGCGGCGGCGGCGGGAGCGGGACCGGCGACGACGTGTGGTACGCCCCGCTGGGCCCGCGCGCGCTGGGCGGCGTCATGGCCAGCGCGCACGCCCGCAAGGCACCCGCTCACCTGGCTCCCGCGCACCATCACGGTGCGCGCCACGCCTGGTAGGGACGACGAAACAATGCCCGCCGCGTCGTCCACCACATTGTGCAACGGTGCTCGCCGCGTCAGCCACCACAACATGTACCGGTGCTCGCCGCCTCATCCACCCCACGATAAACCCTCGTGCTTTGAGTCACCCCCCTGTGCGACGCAGCGGAGTACGCTCCGCTTGGACCCTAATGCGTGGCTCGAGCAGTTCCTGCGCGACCTGGTGGCGACCAACCCCAAGAGCGGCGCAGACGCCGAGCAGGTGATCCAATCCAAAACGAAAGACAAGGTGCTGCTACTGGACAGCGCCAGCGCGCAGTTCAGTGTGGACGACGTGCGGGCGGCGGAGGCCAAGCGGCGGGCGCTGGGGGGTGGCACGGGGGGAGGTGGGACGCGCCGCCGCCTGTCTGCGACGCAGAAGAAGCGCCGCGGATTCCACGCGATCCCTGAGGAGTCGCGGCGATGGGAGGTATTTGCGCCGCTGCACGCGCTGTGGCGGGGCTACGCTGCGGGGCTGCTGGAGGGTGGCGGCGGCGGAGGCGGCGGTGGGGGCGGGAGCGGGGGCGGGGGCGGGGGGGGGGTGGCTGGGAGCAGCGGCGGCGGCAGGGGTGGGGCACCGGCTGCGGCGGCGGCTTGGGCGGAGGCGGAACGGCGGCTGCGAGGCGCGGACCTGCACGGCGCGGAGGTGCGCGTCGACGCATGCTCGTGCCCGTCGCGCGTCGGCGCCGCGGGCATCGTCGTGCGTGACACGGCGCTCACGCTACAGCTTATCACCGCGGGGGATGCGTTGCATGTCGTGCCGAAGAAGGGCGCCGTGTTTTCCTTCGAGGCGCCCGGCCCCTGGAGCCGCCGCGTCACGGTGCGTGGCGACCTCATGCTCGGCGCACAGAACGGGCTGAAGGGCACAGCGGCGGCCGGTGGTGGCGCTCGCTAGGGCCCTGTGCTCGCCGTTAGGTGTAAGGTTTCCGGAAATGCCTCTCAAAATAGTGGAATAGCCGTCTGAAACTGGGGGGGATAGCCACCGAAGGACAGCTAGCTACCGATAGCAGGAGGGTTTCAACACATTTGAAGTCGATGTCACCGCGCGATATCATCCACACGACAAAGTCATGGTCAACGACAACGTCAGCGCGCGATGTCGTTGTTCCGAGCACCCCCCTTGGACACCCCTGCGCCCGCGCCCCCTGCCGCCCCTGGCCCACCGCCGCCCCCGCCGCCCCCACCGCCCACGCCCCCCCCGCCCTCCGCTAATGTGATCTCACGCCGCGCCAGGTCCGGGTCGTTGGCCAAAATCAGGTCGTGCCCCGGCAGCCCGGGCCCAGTGCATCAAGCAAGGCTCTCCTTTCGGTCAAATGACCGTCTTCATGGGGTGAAGTGACCTTGAGTGGCAGAATTACCACATTGAGTGGTAAGCTGACCATGTTTGGTTGGTGAGATGACCACATTGCACTCATCAGGGACAACATTTAGTAGTGAAAGCTGACATGTTGAGTGGTTCAATGACCCAGTCAAGTAAAAGTGGGGTCTTGCTCGGCGAGAATGGTGATGCAAGGACGTGGGAGGGTGGTTGGGTGATACAGGGACGTGGGAGGGTGGGTGGGTGATACAGGGACGTGGGAGGGTGGGTGGGTTTAGGGTTTAGTGTTTTGGGTTCCCTAAACCTAAACCCTGGGTGGGTGGGTGGGGGTGGTGGGTGGGTGGCGGCAAGGCCCCACCAGCAGGTCCCTCGGGGTCATGTAGTACATGTTGACCCCGCACGATGCGGTGAACACCCCCAGGTACATCGCCCCCGGCCAGGGCCTTACGTTACTTCCCACTTCACCTGAACTCAAGCACCTTTGACTATCTAGAAGTCTGACGTTGGGACAAGACGACTTTGATTGAGCTGAAACTGTGAGGAGTGGAAGGCTGGGGAAGAGGATGCCGCGAGTGTGCACGGGAAAACTGGTACATCGGTACACTATGCGCGAGCAGTCAAGTTGAGATGTACAGGGAACGAATGGCGAGGCCCCTGCCACCGACAGCCCCCTCCTGAACAGCACATAGCTGAGCAGCGGCGTGATGAACATCGCCGGAAAGCACGGCCCGATCATGTCAATAATCGCAGCATGACATACAACTCAAGCTCCCCCCCCCGCACTTCGCATGTTCACAGAGGTGATATATTGCCGTTTAGAGATTTGTTCCTTTTCATGGGTCAACTCGTGTTGAAAGCTTAATTACGGCCGACCAGTTGACTCAAGAAAAGGGACAAATGTCTCAACGGCAATAGATCACCTCCGTGAATATGCGAAGCCTGGTTCCTGTGTGTACACGCAACAGCGTCACAGTCTGTAAGCGGCCCTGCCATGGAGGTGGCGAACACCTTAGCGATGGCGTCGACGTACTTGAGGACGTAGGAGATGAGCAGGCCGGCGCACGCCAGGTTCAGCACTACCAGCATGGACAGCACGCTGTGCCCCTCGAACACGCGCACAAACCACGGCGCAAACGCACCCCTCATCTCTCGCATCACCGTCGCATCCGCCCTACCCCCCATCTCCCCATTACCACCGCTGCCCCCCCCCATTATGCCCCCTATGCCCCATACCGCGCTGCCATCCCCATCACCCCAACCATCCCCCCCTCTGATGGCAAACTCAAACTCGCCGGTGTCACTCCCATGGCCGCCGCCCCCTCGGCCCGCCGCCGCCGCCGCCACCGCCGCCCCCTCCCAGTCCGTGAAGCCCGCGATGACATCCTCCCCCGTGAGGCGCAGCACGTTGAACAGCAACCCAAAGGAGTACATCTGGATGTTCTGCCAGTGGATGGTGTCGTCGTTGCGCTTCATGAGGAACTCCGTGTACACCGCCCCCCAGGGGCTTACACTCCTTCACTTTTTTCAGCTCAACTTGTGCCGTGTCAGACACACAACAACACCCTGCACACCCTAAATACCCCGTACCACCCCCTTACCACCCCCTTAACACGGGCTACACAATCCCTACGTGCACCCCCTATCCCATAAAAAGCGCTCAAGTTGAGCTGAGAAGTGGACGAGTGTAAGCCCCTGCCGCCCCCGCGGCGGAGCAGCAAGCGTCCGCCAACCCCAGCGCATACCCCTGCCACGGCGCCTTACCCCAGGGCCTTGCGCTCCTCATCTCGGTTCTATAACTTGAGGGTCTGTCACGCCACACCAGTTCCTGTGCTGGGTACACTTGAGCATCTTCGGGGTATTAGCTGGGATATCTGTTGGTGGTTTCACGGACACGGGAGGACTTTTAAGCTTAATTGATGGATAGGGAACTGGTGCAACTGTGCAAGCAGCTTCAGAGTGTTCAGCTATGATAATTGCCAAAGTTTTGAAGCGTCAAAGGCGGGTATATTTAAGCCTAAAAAAATGACGGTGTGCGCGTGCGCGTGTTTGCGGCCGCGCCGTGAAGGTGCTGATGTTGCCGGTGACGCCGTCCGCCGCAAGCTGGCTGGTGATGGCGCCCACGGTGTATCGGCGCAAGTTGAATTTGAGAGCATTTTTGTCAAACAGTTCATCGCATTCTAGCTTCAAGAGCTGAAACATAGGCCCTTTCAAGACTAATTTTGATAGGGTCAAGCTGCACCGCCCTACCACGGTGACGAGGAACAGCGCGCACCAGCGCAGGCGCGTGAGGCTGCGGCCTAGGAACAGGTACGACAGCAGCCCCGTGCTCACGATCTCCGCGCAGGGCCCGGCAGTCCGCTCAATCGGCTAAATCGAGCAGATTTCCCGAACTTGAATCGCGTATGGGCATTTCACGCACGAAATTCTCCCCCACCCAACTTATCCAATAGATCCAAATTTCTCCCTTAGCGCGGCGCGCGATCAAATCTCGTAGGTGACATGCCCATACGCGGAATTGAAATCCAAGTTCGGGGCTGGTTCGGAAACCGGCTTAATTAAGCCGGTTGCGCGGACTGCCCGGGCCCCACACCCACATCAATATTTCTGAGCTCTATAACTTGAGGGTCCGACGCCGGACTACAGTACGCTTCTGAGGTGTAATGTGAGGGCCCGAGTTCCCTGTCAGCTTCATGACTCGAGTGTTATCATCGTGGAGTACGTGGCCCCGCCTTGAGGTTGCCCAGCACCTGGAACGTGGCGGGGTCCAGGTACTGCAGGGCAGGGAACGCGGTGCCCAGGGCCCTGCACTCGTGTCTCCATGGGAGCTCAACCTCGGCGTCTTCGAGGTGTTTAGTTGGGACACCTTGAATGTTCTCGTCAGGGCCAGGCCGGCGGCGACAAGGAGGGCGGCGGCGGCACTGTGTGCATGTGCGCTACGCGCATGAGCAAACATCCAGGGGGCACCGCATGAGGGCCGGGATGGTGGCAACAGGCGGGGCGGCGGCGGTGGCGGCAGTGCGTACAGGTGCACTATGAGCAAACAGTGCGGGGGCCCTCGGCTTCAAGCGTGGTAGTCGAGGTCTCGGACGACATCGTCTCGATCGACCCGGTTGTGGTATCACCACCCCTGGCGCTGCTAGATCCCGTGCCTAGGCCCGTATCCGCGCAAGGATCCGCGCCCGCGCCCGAGTCGGGGCCCGCGCCCGAGCCGGGGCCGGGGGCGGTGGTCGGCACCGAGGTGTGAGGCCCTGCCGATGGCGTGGTGCGTGAGGAAGATGAGCGACGGAAAGGCGTACAGCGTCACCGCCTTGACGTTCAGGGTGATGTTGACGGAGCCGTTGGTGCGCCGCGCCTTGCTGGTCTCCGCGCGCAGCAGCAGGAGGCTGAACGCCAGCTTCAGAACCTGCGCGCAGGGCCGTGGCCGCCAACAAGTACTGCATTTAAAACTGGTGAATTTATTCTCGCGATGGTGTTGCGTTGGGAGCGCGCTTCAGCAGCACCAGCGATATGAGGCGGTTGAGCGACCTGTTCACGCGCACCTGCGCTACCGCTGCCGCTACCTGGCAGTTTCGGGGGTAGAGCGGTGGCTGAGGGAGCTCGCGTGTCCGGTGCTTGGGGAGGCCTTGCCTCGGCAAGCAACGGGACGGTAGCGACGTTGAAGGCGTAAGTGCCGTCTTGTGACTGGCTCGCGGTGGTGAGCAGGCTGTGCGCGCTCGTGACCACCGTCAGGCTGACGGCCGCGGCGATGGTGCGCGTGGGGGTCTTCATCGCCCCCATCCTGCGTCGTCGCCGATCGCTACCAGGCGCACGCCGTCGATTTATGACCTGCCTTGCGATTGCACCGCGACGCCACTGCCACACTGCCTCTGCAGTTGCTGAGGCGTTTGCAGGAGCCGGGCGGCTCCAGCTCTGGTTTTAGGGTTATTCAGGATCTAGGGTTTAGGGTTAGGGTTCAGGGTTTAGGATGAAGAGTGGTGGTGGTACTCTGGTACATCAGCAATTTCACTTAACAGCTACCTGACTACTCTACTGGTACTCACGAGTAGAGCTATGACTCAATGACCTAGTTTCAGAAGGTACGAGTATGCGTTCGCGAACGGTATACCTGCGACGACGATGAGCAGACATTGAGCGCCTAGTATAATGGCGCGTCGCTGGGAAACACCACGTGCACGGCGTCGGCATCGATTCACCAGTTCACGAGTTCGCCGTGTCCAGGGACTCAAAGAGTCCGTAGTCGTGGAGTCCACGATAAACCCTTTGCGAGCTTCATCGCAGGAGTGATCATTCGTAGGCGACGAGTGCACACGTGTACGGTAAGTAATTCACATCGCCCAGGGTCAGACGACCAGTCTAGCTGCGGAGCGCTCTAAACTCGTGTCCTTTCGTAGCAGCTGATGGGGATGTGGGCGCGTGCCGCGATGCCGGCTTGCGGTCATATAGCTCATACTACAGCACCTTAGCACCATCAGGATGACCCGAACGAGAGCGACGGCACACCTGACGGAATAAAGCCACTGATAAATCGGCTTCTGCAGGAACACACGTGGGTCTGGCCGGAAGTAAAACGGCGGAGGGTGCGCACATCGAAACCTCGCCTGTCCGCCCCCGGCCCGCGCTTCCATGATGGCGCAACCCGGCGGCATCCCGTCTGCTGCATGGGGTTCAGTCGCTCGGTGTCTGCTGTCTGGGTGGCGAAGAGCGAGACGCGGTGAGACGAACGGGGGTGAGACGGACGCGGGGATGGCTTATATGATGCGAAGGTATGCAAGCTGTTTTCCAATTTTCCTACAGCCTTCGGGTGATTGAGTGACGGATCTGTGCGTGGAGTTACCATCGCTTACATGTGACGTCGCCGCGCCGTAACCGCGCCGACGTCATGGGCTTCACACTGCTGCTGGAGACTTGTGTGCAGCCTGCAGCTGCCGCACGCGTCCGAGAGTCCCACGGGCAGCCGTGCTCCCGCGCCCACTGCAGCACCCTCAGCGGCGTGCAGGCAACGACGTTCCACTCGTTCCCCGAGTAGTCGTCTCCTCCCACTTTACTCCCGCTCCCATCGGAAAACACTTCCAGGTGCGGGTACATGTACACATGTGTGTAGTCCTATAGTCAAACAGGGCGCAGCAGTAGACACCCGGGGATGGTGAGAAAGCAATGTTTCAATGACTCAGCAGTTGGTTCCACGCAACGCGTATCACGGCCGAGCACCGGTGCCCCGCGCCCTCCGATCCACCTCCTGGTGCCCGCCCCGTGCGGCTCTCCAACGTGTCATCCGACGCCGTCGCATCGGTATCTTGTGTTTTTGAGAGATAGGCACTCATGCTACTCTGGCTGCTGGAACACCCTGCGTGTGTCTTGGGGTGATTCCGAGAAGAAGGAATGCACTGCCACTTCTCCCACGGGCATCCGTGCTCCCGCGCCCACCGTAACACCCCCAGGTGCCCACCCTGCGCGGCCGCGGCGCACTCCACGGGTCCCACGGGCAGTCGTTAGCCCGCGCCCACTGCAGCGCCTCCAAGTGCCCCCCCCTGGCGGCTAACTCACACGTCCACGCGTCCCACGGGCAGCCATGCTCCCGCAACCACTGTAGTACCTCCAGATGCCCGCCCCGAGCGGCGAGCGCACAGATCCCCGAGCGGCGAGCGCACAGATCCTCGATTTCCACGGGCATCCGCTCGCCTGGGCCCAAGACAGCCGCTCGACGGACGTGAAGAACTCCGAGATTTGGTGCGTAACCGTCCACAAACTCTTCCCCATCACCTCCCGCCTCGTCCCCTCGCGCGGTAGGCCGGAGGCCGCAACTGCTGCCCGGCACGCTCCTCCCGCCTGCGCTAGGAATGTGCGGTCGATGAGGTCCAAGTGCCGTATCACCTTCTGCGCAAAGAGGTCAGAAACCTCTCGGCCAGGTCGACCAGCGGCGAAAACTTGTCATTGTCGTCGTTGAGTTCTTTGTCGTCTGCGTCGTGGTCGGCGTCGCCCCCGTGGCCCACCGCCGCGGGCAGTTCGGGCGGCGGCGAGACGGGCGCGGCGCCAGCGCCGGATGAGCAGATCCCCGCCATGGCAATCACAGTTCGTGCCGTGCGGCGCTCTGGGGAGGCGAGCGCGCGCGTTGGAGTGTGGTGTCGTCGCGCCCTCCAAGATTTCTAGGTCACAGAAGAGAACAAACAAAATGAGCGTTCGGCAATCGGCACGTTGTCCGGCCGACCTGGCGGACCGCGGGAGAATGAAAGGCGGTGCTGAGCCTGTACACACCAACGTAATGGCATGGGATTATGCAAGCCACAGCATTCATTCAGCAGCTCGTTTGACACCCTCAATTATTGAGTTGAGTGGCACTCAGTGTGACGTGGCGCGTGACTGTGGTGTCATAGCCGCGGGGGGTCTCCTTCCAAGTGCCGGTGGCGATCCAATGCATCAAGTGTTCCACAGCAATGGGCGCGTGTGCCGCGGCAGGGATTTACACCGCTCCCCTCTTCAGCTCCGCTCTTTGTCGGTGTGTACATGAAATAACTGGCATGCATCCGCGTATCCCACTCAATGGCTTCAGGATGCTGATCAGCATTGAGCTGACACGGGAACTGGTGTACGAGGACCTGGCTGGCCGTAGGGCGGGTGTGCTCGCTCGTCGTCTAGAACGCGGCCACACGTAGTGAGGTTTGGTGTGAACGAGAACGGGGCGCCCGACCGTGGCGCGGCTTGTCAGGGCGCGTGCGCGAGTGTGAGTGCGTGGTCATGATATACATGTGTGTAGTCATAACATGTCAAAAAGGGCATGATGACGGTGGACATACGGGGATAGTGAGAAAGCACTCGCAGACTAAAACGTGCAGTTGGATACACGCAATGAGTGTCACGGCCGGGAACCCACGTACACCGCTCCACCTCCTGGTGGCTGCCCCGTGCGGCTGTCCAGCGTGCTATCTGACGTCGTCGCGACGACACATCATTTGTTCGGGACTTGCAGCATTCCTCGTAGTATGGCTGCGCCCACACCCATGCCAGAGTCTCGGGATGCCTCCAGGAGTGAACGTAACAGTCCAGCTTATTCCACGGGCAGCCGTGCTCCCGTGCTTTTCTCCCACTGCAAGACCTCCAGCCAGGACCTGGTGCCCTTCCTTGGCGGCGAAATGGCATGTCGCCGAGTCCCATGGGCAGTTGTGCACCCGCGCCCCACTGCATCACCTCCAGGTGCCCGCCACTAGCGGCCAAATGCAACCGTCTCATCCCACTGGCAGCTGTGCTCCCGCGCCCACCTCAGCACTATCAACGCACCTGCCCTCAGCAACGACGGCACAGGTCCACTCGTTCCACGGGCACAAGTTCACCTTCTCCCTATCCAGCTGCTCGACGGACCGACCATGAACATTTTCACCAAGAGCTTCACCCCGGCTGTCCGACCCGCGCAAGCGAGCTTGGGACCGCAGCACTGCGTACCGGTGCGCCTGCCTGACGCGCCTGAGCATCGCGCGGCCGCGCGGATGGACCCAGCAGCGGCAGCACCTCGTCGTCAAAGACGTCCTCGGGCAGGTACCTAGCAGCCGCCCCTGTCAGCACAGCAGCGGCGAGTCGGAGAGGGCGGCAGCCCCGCGGATGCCTCCCTGGCCGCCATGCCCCCAGGGCCGCAGGTTGCAATTCGACATATTTAGGGTGGCGCCTGGAGGAGGTGGGCGCGCGCTGTTTTGCAGAGAGCTCTGATTTTTTGGTCAAAGACCGAGAAGGAAGCTTCAAACTTCTCGGAGGATTGCGGCGGCAAACTAACAACAGGGGGGCAGTTGGCAAGGTCTGACGCACGAGGCCGAGAGCAAATTATGCGCGTGGGCGCCAATCAATGGGTCGAGGGCTGCAGTACCCCGGAGCAATGGCGTGCAGAACCGCAGGCGCGAAGACCACGCAACTCAGCAAC
>Ga0307489_10001723_pt1 | contig 14518 bp, 19 predicted proteins | sample SB12metaG_FD_202247 | JGI IMG/M metagenome (GOLD analysis project Ga0307489, IMG submission 202247) | Sea-ice brine microbial communities from Beaufort Sea near Barrow, Alaska, United States - SB 1.2 | ecosystem: Environmental > Aquatic > Marine > Coastal | place: USA: Alaska | collected... | reverse complement strand
CACATTTTACTTTCAAGCACATAGTTCCAGGCGCTTTCAACGTGGGGTTCATAGGGTCAAGCTGCACGGCCCGACCACGAGGTCCGAGCCGTCGGTGAAGCGCATCGTGAGTCGCGTCCGGCGCGTCTGGTTGCAGGGGCTTACACTCGTCCACTTTTCGGCTCAACTTAAGCGCTATCTGTGGGATAGGGTGTTGATTCAGGGGTTGTTTAGGGGGTCTTCAGGGGATATCAGGGGGTATTGCGGGGTGTGTAGGGTGTATTTTATGTCAGAAACGGCACAGATTGAGCTGAAAATTGGACGAGTGTAAGCCCCTGTCTGGGTGCCGGCGCCGGACAGGAGTAGGCGCACCACGGCGGCGCCGCTGGGTGCCAACGCCGAGGTTACCTGTTGTCTCGCCGCCGCCACCGCCGTCCCGTTGCCGCCGCTGCCCCCCACGCCGGAGAGGGCGAGAGCGCGGCGGCGGCCCGCCCCCGCCGCCGCCCACTCGGCGGAAGGAGCGGTGCCACGATCATCAGCGTCATCCTCCACCGAAGCCGCGTGGGCCCGCTGCTCGTTGGTGGTAGTGCCCCCAGCCCCCGTCCCAGCCCCCGCCCCCGCGCCCGCGTGGGTGCACCACCGCTCGTTGACGTGCGCGGGCGCGGGCTCAATCCGGGTGCGCAGCGACGCGCTTCCCCCGCCCGCCCCGCCGCCTGCCCCGCCGCCCTCATCGTCTACTTCCACGGAGGCTAGCGCCACACCCGCCGGCGGCCGCACGAAGATCCTGGCTTGGCGCAGGTCCGTCGGGAGGGTCAGACCCGGCACGGCCAGCGCCACGGCTCGGCCAGCGGCCAGGAGCTTACACTCGTTCACTTCTCAGCTCAACTTGAGCGCTTTTTATGGAATAGGGGGTGCGCGCAGGGGCTGCGTAGCCCGTGTCAAGGGGGTGTTAGGGGGTGTTTAGGGTGTGTAGGGTGTATTTGTGTGTCAGACACGGCTCGAGTTGAGCTGAAAAGTGAACGAGTGTTAGCCCCTGCCGGCGGCGCACATCGCCGGCTCCGCGCCGCGCACGCCGGCGGGGACGATGGAGAGGTGTAGCCTGAACACGGCGACGGCGCCCGGTGCGAGTCGCCGCTGCGTGGGGACCAGCCAGGGCTCGCCCGCGCCCGCGCGCCCCCATCGTTGCGCCGCCCAGCCGGCGGAATGCGCCACCCACTCCTGCACGCCCTCGAACTCGCTCTGGCGCCGCAGCGGGTCCTCGTGGCACGTGCGCCACGCCTCCAGCCGAGTGCCGTCCCCCGCCCCGTCCCTCGCCCCGGGCGTCACCAGCAGCACCGGCTCCCCGCCTCGCAGCAGGGGCTTACACTCGCCCACCTGTCAGCTCAACGTAAGCGCTTTTGGTGGGACAAGGGGTATTTAGGGACGGTCTAGGGAGTGTTTTAGGCGGGGATGGAGGGGGTGTTTAGGGGTTTAGGGGATGTGTTGAGTGTCAGAAACAGCTCAAGTTGAGCTGAGAATTGGACGAGTGTAAGCCCCTGCCTCGCAGCCGCGACACCTTGACGAACCCGTGCCCGCCCCCGATGAACGGCTCCGCCAGCACCGCTTCACCCTTCGCGTATGCCGAGCCTCGGTTGTACCAGTTGTTGTTGAAGGGCAGCGGGAAGCCGACGACCAGGGGATACGCTCGTTCACTCTCCAGCTCAACTTGAGCTGTGTCTGAAACACAAAAACACCCTACACACCCTACACACCCCCTAACACCCCCTTTACATGGGCCACACAACCCCTATGCGCACCCCCTATCCCATAAAAGCGCTCAAGTTGAGCTGAGAAGTGAACGAATGTGAGTCCCTGCCGACAGCGCGGAGCACGAGGGGGGCCGCGCCGGTGTTCCAGGGCTTACACTCGTTCGCGTCAGAGCTCAACTTGAGCAACTCCAGGACACACTCATGAGTTAAGTTGGGTATTACGGTGGACAGAAGAGCTCAAGTTGAGCTGATATGGGGACGAGTGTAAGCCCCTGCCGGTGTTCCGCAGGCTCCACTCGATTTGCATCGCCTGGCGCGGCGATGGCGCCTGCTCGACGACGTCCGAGTAACTCACCGTCACCTCCAGCGCCGCGTGCGGCCCGTCCACACCACACCCACCGTCGCTCCCGTGACCCCCCAACGACAGCCGATAGGAATCCGCCGTTGGGTCACGCGCGCCCACCGCCGCGGCGCCCTCCTGCCCCACCGTCGTGCACAGCGGGGAGGCAGAGGTACTGGAGGAGTTCCCGGTCACCGCACCTTCCCCCAGGGGCTTACACTCGGCCACTTTTCAGCTCAACTTGAGCCGTGTCTGATACACACAAAACACCCTGCACACCCTAAACACCCCCTAACATCCCCTGAACATGGGCTACACAATCCCTACGCGCACCCCCTATCCCATATAAAGCGCTCAAGTTGAGCCGAGAAGTGAACGAGTGTAAGCCCCTGCCTTCCCCGTCGGCCTCGGAGGATACGATGAGATTGACGTCCCCCAGGCGGGCAGCCGCACCGACGGCCGGGGGCAGCAGCCACGAACTGAATGTGCCATCCGAGGAGGCAAGGGTCTGGACGCGGCCGTCGGGGAGAATGGTATATGCGGGAAGGGGCGTCACCGCGCACTCGGCGCCTCCGATAAGCGCCAGCACCACCAGCAACGACACCCCCAACCAGGGGCTTACACTCGTCCACTTCTCAGCTCAACCTGAGCCGTTTCTGACACAAAATTCACCATGGACACCCCCTAATACCCCTTGACGACTCCCAAACACCCCCTAGACAACCCCTACACGCACCCCCTTGCCACAAAAAGCGCTCAAGTTGAGCTGAGAAGTGAACGAATTTAAGCCCCTGCCCCCAACCACCGCCGAGGTGGTGGGTGCCCACCGCGCTCACCAGACTTGTTCGCCATTGGTTGGATGCTGGTGGTGGTGCGAGCTTCAGGGGTGTGGTGTGAGCAGCAACGCGCGGCGAATGGCAGCGACGGCGGCGAAGAGGACGGAGCGCACTGCGACTCTGCTCACTCCACCTCGACCAGGACCGGGGGTGGTGCCGTCGAAATGTGCGACGCGCGTTATTGACCACTCCGATTTCTTTTTTCATCGTGGCTTTTAATGGTGATTTCAACCGGCGCGAATTGACGAATAGAGCTACCAGGTAGCTCTATTCAGAATATAGAGACAAGCATCTCGAATCAACCACATACGCACACCACACGCCGCACAACAAAAACGCTCGCACATATCGCAGCTTCTTCACGCAAAGGTACGCGTCCCTGCCGATACGGACGCGACGCGCCGCTGCCCGGGCAAAGGCCCGCGCGGCCGTCCGTCTGTCTTCGTGTTTTTCCGTCCCCACCATCCACACCCCCGCGGGGGTATAAAGTAACGTTCAGTTACGGGTGACGTTTCTCTGAGAACGTTTTGTTCGGCGGGTCGCGCGCGTCGCGCTCGCCCTCGACCGGCGGGCGGCGCTCATCCGAACAACAGGACGCGCCTTTGCCCGGCCTGAGGGCCGCGCGGCTGCGTGTTCCCGTGCGTAACTGCGCCGCGCGGTTGTTGACCAAGATTCGGGGTTGCCATCTGGCATCTGCCGCTGACTGAGCGCTGACGCACCAACCACCCCCGCACGCCCGTCGCCCGCCCCTCCTCCACTGCAGCTCCGCGCGACGCGTGCTCTCCGCACATATCGCCGCTTCGTCACGCAAAGGTACGCGTCCCTGCCGATACGGGCGCGCCGCTGCCCGGGCAAAGGCCCGCGCGGCCGTCCGTCTGTCCTCGTGTTTTTCCGTCCTCCCTCCCACACCCGGGTCAGTCCAGGGGTGACGTTTCTATGAGAACGTTTTGTTGGGCGGGTCGCGCGCGTCGCGCTCGCGCTTCAAGGTGCGCCGCCAGCGCCCTCGACCGGCGGGCGGCGCTCATCCGAACAATACGAACGCGCCAGTTCCCGGCCTAAGGGCAGCGCGGCTGCGTGTTTCCGTGAGTAACTGCGCCGCGCGTTTGTCTGAGAGGGCGGCCCCCAACAAAACAAGAGAGTTTCAGAGTTTCAGAGTTGCTCTTGATAGTGCAGTCATAGTCAGTCAAACTCACCCCCAACTGTCGTACTCTCCTCAGCACAGGACGGGCAAGCGCACCCGCGCGCCCACGCGCTCTTCTTCACACCGAGTCCGCAAGGTATGTCGCGGCGTGTATGCCACGCAGCGCGCGTTTCTATCAAGAAGGGTCCCCACATCGTGAATTGCATGCCAACCTCCCTCCCTCCGAGCGGCCGCCCGCCCCATCGCCTTTCAGCAGCCCCTGCCTTAATCAGCTATCCACATGCTTTCATATCTTTTCGATGCTAACCATTAATTGTCCGAACTCCGTTCAGGACCCCGCAAACACACAGTCGAGGCCAGCCAGTTGGCGCACACGCCGACGTTTTCTTCCCTTGTTCCCCTCCGCCTCCGCCATCCTTGGACCCAACCTTCGTCGTCCCACATGACGGCGGCGGCGGCCGCTCGGTCCGCGGCGGCGCTCACCGCGGTGCTATGCGTCGCGTTCATGGGCGCTGTCTGCGCCGCGCACGACGCGCACGCCCCCGCCGCAGCTCGCCGCCTGCTCGAGGACGCGTCCCCCGCCTCGGTAGGGCGGTGCACGTTGGCACTTGACATTAACAAAACCCGTGTTGAAAGCGCCTACTACTATATTATGGTTTCAGCGCTTGAAGCTACAATATGATGAACCGCTTTCAAACTTTGCTTCAAATTTTAACTTGCGCCGCTACACCTCGGGCACCGCCTCCTCCTCCTCGACCGACTTCTCCTTCGTGCGCCGCGGCCGCGACCTCTTCGCCGCCGGCAACGCCAACGCCAACAACGGCAACCGTGACATGGTGAGGCCACGGGCACACGGGACAACAACAAGTAAGTATAAGACTGTCTCGTGCCGTTGGCGTGTTCACCTACATGGCTGTGTGAACCCCGTTGATATGTCACACGAGTACTGTACTGATATCTTCGGTGGTGCTACCGTGTGTCCCCTACTACATGATACTCCAGCTCATCGAGCGCACCGACGTCCTCGAAGCGGCGAACCTCCAGTTCGAAGCGGAGATCATCCAGCTCATGCCGCTCATCGATCGCACCGCCGTCCTCGAGGTGGGAGGTGCAACTTGACAGTTTCAAAATTCGTGTTGAAAGTGCCTACAGTTTCCGCGATTGAAACATAATATGATAAACTGCCTTCAATAGCTGTTTTCAAATTCAACTTGCGCCGCTACATCGAGGTGGCGAACGGCCAACTCATGGTGGCGAACGGCCTGCTCATCAATCGCACCGCCGACCTCGAGGTGGCGAACGGCCTGCTCATCAATCGCACCGCCCACCTCGAAGCGGCAAACCTCCAGCTCATCGAGCGCACCGACTTCCTCGAAGGGCGGATTGGCACGCTTGTGATTTATGCCGACGCCGGACCGCCGGGCGCGAACGGCACCGCGGGACTGCCGGGCCCGCCGGGTGCAAGCGGACTGACGGGCGCGAACGGCACCGACCGACTGATGGGCGATGACGGCGCCGTTGGACCGCAGGGCGCGAACGGCACCGCGGGACAGCGGGGTGTCGCTGGACCTCCGGGGTAGAGCCCGGCAGATATTACTGGCCACGTCATAGAATGCCATTTAACTCAAGACACGAGGGTTCAGAATTCGTTCGATGACGTGGCGGGCAGTATCTGCCAGGCCCTGCTCATGGGGTGGCAGGCGTTAACGGTACTGACGGCTTGGACTGGGTAGGGCTTGGCAGAAACTGCTCAAAATGACCCAGTCTCCGCTATGACTACCCCCTGACTCCCTGAATTCAGCCTCTCGACCAATCAGGGGCCTGCAACCCTCCACGAACAGGCAAACCCGTGACTCGGAGGGAAATCCGAAAGAGTTACCGCGCGATGATTGGTCGACATATTTAATCGAGGCCACGTGGACCAATCACAGGGGCTACTTCAGGGTCTTATAATCGCACGGTAACTGGGTTTGCATGTTCGTGGATGGTTCCAGGCCCTGATTGGTCGAGAGGCTGAATTCAGAGAGTCAGGGGGTAGTCATAGCGGAGACTGGGTTTAAACCCAGTCTCCGCACCTCCGGAGGCGCTGAAGACCCTCATATGATCCGTCGAGAGCGTGGTTTACTGAGATCTGATTGGATGGACTTTCGATGCCAGTTCGCTTCGAAAATATTTATGGTCCTTGATTGGTCAATGGAAAGACTGTCATTTCTTGGGGGCCCTGATTGGTCGAAAGGTGCTTTTGGGGGGATCATGGGGCTCGTAGTCATACCGGAGACCGGGTTTTAACACATTTCGCAAACCCTTGTTTCTTGAGTAAAGTGCCACCCGCCATGATGTTTTGAGCAGTATCTGCCGCGGCCTTTATAGTCATCCGCTGATGTCTGAATAAAGGCCCTGATTAAATGCCACCTTGTTTGAACCCCGTGATTGCGGTGATCTTACCAGCACGTGCTTCAAATCTACTACCGTGTGCTCCCTACTACATGATCAATAGCCCGCCGCCTCCCAGCCCGCCGCCGCCTCCCATCCTGCCGCCACCTCCGAGCCCGCCGCCACCTCCGAGCCCGCCGCCACCTCCCAGCCCACCGCCACCTCCGAGCCCGCCGCCGCCTCCGAGCCCGCCGCCACCTCCGAGCCCGCCGCCGCCGAGTCCGCCGCCGCCTCCCAGCCCGCCGCCGCCTCCCAGCCCGCCGCCGCTGCTGGTTCCGCTCGACGACACCAACTTCTTCGCGGCCATTGCTTCATGCCTGGCCGACTACCCGGTGAACGGGTTGTGTTCGGCGAGCGTGCACGGCGCAATGCCGGACTGGAACGTGTCGCTCGTCACCAACATGAAAAACGCATTCAATGGCGCGTCCGAATTCAACGGAGACCTGAGCGGCTGGGACACCGGCCAGGTGGTGGACATGTACGGCATGTTCAGCTCCGCGAAAGTGTTCAACGGTAACATCAGCGGCTGGGACACTGGCCAGGTGGTGCACATGACCTTAATGTTTCACGCTGCTGCGGCGTTCAACCAGCCGATCGGGGCCTGGAACGTCGCGCGCGTCACGAGCATGGCGTTAATGTTTCAAGACGCTGCAACGTTCAACCAGCCGATCGGGGCATGGAACGTCGCGCGCGTAAAGGCCATGAACGGCCTGTTCACCGACGCTGGAGCGTTCAACCAGCCGCTCGCGGACTGGAACGTCGCGCTCGTGTGGGACATGCGCTACATGTTCATGGGCGCAAAAGCGTTCGCCCAGGACATCACCCGCCGGCCCACTACGGCGCTCGCGCGATCCGACTACATGTTCGACTACGCCGACGCGTGGCAGAGGGCGTTCAAGCGCGACCTCGGGGCGGATGGTGGCGCTGGAGATGGACCGCCCGAAGTGTGGACGAGGCGGTAAATAAGTAAATAAATGAATGAAGGAATGAATGAATGAATGACGGACACGGCTGTCAAACACCTCGCGTGGGGTGGACGTAGTCGTGTCGGTATAACTTACTCTGAATTAAGCATTCCACGTTGATGTGTGATGAATGAGAGCGCTCTGCGCTGATGTGTGATGAATGAGAGCGCTCTGCGCTGATGTGTGATGAATGTGAGCGCTCTGCGCTGATGTGTGATGAATGACAGCGCTCTGCGCTGATGTGTGATGAATGAGAGCGCTCTGCGCTGATGTGTGATGAATGAGAGCGCTCTGCGTGATGTGTGATGAATGAGCAACGCCCGGCGACTCCGCAGCTGTTGCATTGTGAATTTTCCAGCTCTAGAGCTATGGCTTTAATTATTAATTATTCATTTTTAATAATACAGTATATTTAATTCTCCTCATCATCGCATCGCGTGATTAATTTAAGATCATTTGACCCGCCAACGTCTCTGGACGCCCGGAGGCGATGTGACAATTCATAATTTATTTGCGCAGTTGCAGTTCGAGCTTAGGTTACTTAGGGTAGTATGCCGGGCGCGGAGGCGACGGCGCCCTCGGGGTCCTCGCGGAACATCATCAGGTGACCCTGCAGCGCCGCCATTGACGCCGCCCCCATCGGTGGCGGAGGCGCCGGCACCGCCGCACTCGCGAACCTGTCCGCCAACGCGGCAAGCGCCGTGGGCTCCATGGGCGGCGGTGCGCCCCCCGACGCCACCGGCCTCGCCGCCGCCTCGGCCTCCTCGACAGACGACCCGGCCGAGTCAGAAACGCCGACCTTGCCACCGCCGCCGCCACCACCGCCACCGCCACCGCCACCACCACCGCCACCGCCACCGCCACCGCCACCGCCACCGCCATCGCCATCGCCATCGCTACCGCCGCCGCCGCCGCCGACGACGCCACCGCTACCGCTGCTGCTCCCGCCGCCACCACCCCCGCCGCCGCCATGAAAAGTCAGCACGGGATAACGCTCACCACATCAGAAAACGCCATCCCAAGTGAACAGGGTACACAACATGGCCCATGAACGTCCTGACGCGTTTCTGTCGCGGGGGCGGCGGCGGGCGCGGAGGTAGAGGTGTTTGTGCGTTCAGAGGGGCGCGTGGGTTCAACGGGGCCTGGGTCTATAACTCGTCAAAATGACCGGGTGCTCAGATTGAACAACCTTGGGTCATTTTGACGAGTTATAGACCCAGGCCCCGTTGAACGCACGATCCCATCTGAACGCACACACACCTCTAGTGAAGCAGGGGCGGGGGAGGGGCATGACTTGTCGTGGCTTGTCGTGGCTTATGTCTATCTGTTAACATTTCTCGTGCGAGGGCATCGGAAATGTGCCTTGAAAAAACGCGCGAAACGGTCGGGCGGACATGTCCAAAAAGTGGTATTGTAAAGTGTGCATTTACACATCCGCCCTCTGGCGGGTACAGCTGGAGCTGTCATAATGATGCATCCTAGCATCCGTATGATAGGAGTGGAAGTGGGACCGGATAAAGAGGGCAATGAGTAGCTCTGGCGCCGCACAACACCGGCGCGGCGCAAACGTACGCAATTGTATAGACTCATATGTGGATTATTATGACAAAGTGCTTCAAACCACATAGCGACTTAGTGAGACTTAGGGCTAAGTCGTCCCGTTCGACCAATCAGAACGCTCCATTCGGACGACTTCGCACTAAGTCTCACTAAAGTCAATAAGTGGTTTCACGCGCTTTGTCATACAATCTAGAGCTATGATGAAATGCATGTGCCTCCGCCGTCGCAGTGTTACCAAGTGAGTTATCTTCTGCCGGGTTGCTTCCAGTGGCAGCCTGCCAGGGGCTTACAGTCGTCCACTTTTCAGCTCAACCTGAGCCGTCTGCGTCACCAATGAAACACCCTGAAGCCAACCACTTTAACCACCCAGGACTCCACACCGACCCAAGAGGAGGCGGAGGAGGAGGAGGAGGAGGAGGAGGCAGGGGAGCAGGAGGAGGAGGAGGAGGAGGAGGAGGAGGAGGCGGAGAAGGATGGCGGGGGAGGAGGAGGAGGAGGAAGAAGATGATGATGAGGGGGAGAAGGAGGATGGGAAAAAGTGCGATGAGGAGGAGGACGACAATGGGGACGAGGATCTTCTGGACGAGGATCTTCTGCCAGACTTTGGTGGGCAACGCGATGGGTTCAGGCGTCGTGCCCTTGGCAATAGGGTCATATAAGTGATCAGAGTGACAAGATATGAATCCTGTCATCCTCATCCTGAACCGACAGGATGACAGGATGACAGGATTTTGGGGGTCATCCTCAGGATTCTAAGGCCATATTTAGGATTTTAAGGTCATCCTCAAACCTACAGGATGACAGGATTCATGGTCATCCTGGATATCGATATCCAGTATCTTGTCACTCTGTAAGTGATGCTCGCCACACGTGTGTGTTCATAAGATGCCAATGAACCGAAGAAACGAGCGGTCACGAGTAGTCGGCGTGTGATGATGTTCGGGGAGCTGTCAGCTGAGACCCCATGCATTACAGGTTTATAATAAGGGGACCTATAAATTAACTATATGATCGAAGTTTGGACCGGTTTGGACACCTCCTGGTTTCAAACTGAAAGAGGGGGGGGGCATCGTACTGTCGGACTCCAAAAATCCATAATCGGATATATCTACACGACCCCCAACCCCGTGATTTAAGAAAATTACAGGTGATTCGGTTCACACTGTACGGTACTCCCTGAGGAGTACCGTGTCGACCGGAGCCGACCGACCAGATCGCGATTCCTGAGATAATAGCAGACCCTCGATGGATCAGATGTTGGGCCATACCCCTCATTTTTTTAAATAACGGGGCTGGGGGTCCGGTAGATGTGGATGACGTGGCGAGCATGATTGGTACGGCCATACCGGCGGGTAGGTGACCCAGTACACGGGGAGCACCTGCTGTAGCGGCGCAAGTTGAAATTGAAAGCAAAATTTGAAAGCGGTTCATCATATTCCAGCTTCAAGCGCTGAAACCAGGTGCTTTGAACACTGGTTTCAACACGTTTCAACCTGCACCGCCCTAACCTGCGCGGGGTTGAACATCACATACTCCGCGTGCCAGGGTCCCTAAACCCTAAACCCTAAACCCTAAACCCTCTCAGGGGATGTGCAACCGCGCGGCCTCTGCTCGGAAGGGGTGCCGAGGAAAGGTCTGGACGAGGTCGGTGCACCGGCCGGGTTTCACCCACCCCTTCGCGTCAAGCAACAGCAACGTGCGGGCCGTTACGCAGAGATATCAACACACGTTGGGCAGTCCCGTCGAGGAGCTTGTCTACCGTCGGCGCTGCGTGGGAGAGGCAGCGGGCGGGCGCGTTATGCGGACTATATAACTCAGCGAACATAAGCATCAGGCACTTCTCGAGGCTCAATAGGTTATGGCCTCACCGCGCTTCTTGCTCGATGCTATGATGATGTGCATGGCGAGCATGTATTACTCGCCCCTTGCTTGCGGTTAGCATGAGCGACGCTGTGCGTTACCTGGGAATGCACATGGACCCCCCCGGGGGGGCGGCGGGCCTCGGGGGCCACGCCGGCCTCGGGGGCCTGGCGGACATGACCCTGCAGTCCCTCGGGCTCGTCACCGGCCACGTGCCCTCCGCCAATGACCCGGCCTTCCACGGATCGGCCGCCGCACTCGTCACCGTGCGGCCCACCATGCCTGGCAGGGGTTTCCGCTCGTCCATTTCTCAGCTCAACCTGAGCCGTTTGTGTCACTGCAACCACCAAATATGTCCCACATAAAGTGCGTGCGTTGAGCTGAAAGGCGGACGAGCGTATGCCCCTGATGGCCGCCGTTGAAGCCTTCGAGGTGATGTGCCGCCACGCGGTGAGCGGCGTGGGGGTGACGGACGGCGGCGGCGATGCGTTGATCGCCAACCTGGTAGGGCCTGGGCCTGGTAAATATTGCCCGCCACGTCATCTACCGCGTTCAGAACCCTCGCTTGCTGCGTTAAATGCATTCTATGACATTGACCGCCACGTTATTGTCATCGACACACATTCTGAACCCTAGTTTCTTGAGTTAAACGGCATCCTATGACGTGGCGAGCGAAATTTGTTAGGTCCTAGAGCCTGAGCGCCTCCGACGTGCGCTGCCTCCAGGCGGGGTGGTGCACGTTGAAACGAATTGAAACCTGTGTTGAAAGCGCCTGGCTTCATCGCTTGATGCTGACACACGACAAACTGCTTTCAAACGTTGCGTTCAAATCCAACGTGCGGCGCTACATACAGCCCGAGCACCTCGGCATGCTGGGCTTGCCCGTCGCCGAGCTCCTGGCAGGGGCGCACTCTGGTCCATTTTTCAGCTCAACTCAAGCTGCTTTTGTCACTGGCAGACTGACGCCACCTACGCGGTCCGACCCCCTCTACTTTAAGAAACTGATGAGGGGTAAATCACGTGAAAACTTATGTGACCAACTTTGGGGGTTTAACAACTCAAGAAAGGTCGAAAAGGCGGTCGGTCGGATGTCGGTCGTAAGTCCCAGATCAGGTACTTGCACACTCAAACCCCCAGCTTGTAAAAGTAGAGGGGATCGGACCGCATAGACCCAGTGCATCCCACATAAACGTGTGTGGCGTTGAGCCGAGAAGTGGACGAGTGTAAGTCCCTGACCCCTGGCGCTACTACACGGCGGGGCCGACGCCGACGCCGGCGCTCACCTCCCTTTCCAGCTTGACTTCACCTGCTCTGTTCCTGAAACCGATCAAGTTCTCACAACGCGCGGGTCACTGCTACACGGGGGCCAGGGCGAAAGCCTGGTGCCTCCTCATACACGCGGAAGCGTCCCTCTCTCTCGCACAACTGAATTCATCAAACGTCGCGGAACTTCCACATGGGGTCCAGGGCAACAGCCTGGTGCTGCCGTATACACGGGGATGTGTCTCTCTTTGTAAGCTACCTCCTGAACTGGTGTTCGGCCCGACTCCTCGGCACCTCCTACGCCTGGTTCTCACATGCCGAGTCGCCGCAGCGCACCCACAGTTTCTTCTCGCGCGCGGAGGAGCCCCCCAAAGGCGGGCAGGGCCTTGCACTTCAAGATGTGTTTCAGCTCAGCCTGAGCCGATTTGGCTGTGCAGCCACACGGTTCCGATTTATGGGGAAATGCCTTGAAGATGTCTACGTCAAGCTGAGAAGGGAAACTGGTGCAACGCAGGGGGGTAATTCGTGCTCCGATCGCCATCGAGTGTTTGTTATCAACAACCCCCCGGTAAGGCCCTGCCATCTGGCCGTTCCTCATCGTGGCGCGCCCCGACGACACGGTTCGGAAGCTGCTGGAGCTCATCACCGAGCACGGGGTGCACCGCGTGTTGTGTGCGAGGCAGGCGCTTACTCTCGTCTGCTTCTCAACGCAATGTTGAAGAATATCCTCCTCCTCCTCTGCATGAATTGTCTCCTCCTCCTACACAGTTCAGTCCCCGTACCAAACGGGCACATTTGCTCCTCGCTACAATGTCCCAGATTGGGACATGTTTGTACGCGCGACTTGTTTTTCATCTTTTGATTTTCTCGATATCGACGGTCTAATCAACCTTGGGGTGGGAAATAAAAACGTGCAGCGTTTTGAAACAGAGAGGTTGCGCCACATGAGAGCTTTACGGGAATCGACGAGTTGACTCAAGGAAAAGGGACAAGGAGCAAATGTGCCCATTTGGTACGGGGACTGAACTGTGTAGTCCTCTTCCTCCTCTTCCTCCTCCTCCTCCTCCTCCTCCTCCTCCTGCTGCTCCTCCTCCTCCTCTCCTCCTCCACCTCCTCCTCTGTATGAGCATTCACCCTGAAGGTTAGTTATCCTGCACGTCTGACATCGGTTCGAGTGCTCGTTCTCAATGACCCGTCTTTTGTCACTGAAACCCGTCAATATTCCAACGTATAGATATTCCGCAAAAGGTGCTCACATCAGACAGACAATTGGTCGAATTGGACGAGTGGAAGCCCCTGGTGCGAGGCGAACTCCATGCAGCCCATGGGGGTCATCACGCTCACGGACATTCTGAAGCGCGTGTGTGCCGCCGCCGAGGAGGCACGCGGCTTACCCATCCTCGACGCGGAGGATGAGCGGCTGTGAGCTGCTGGGGCGGCTGCCCGACATGGGGCTGATGCCGGCGGCGTGACGGCGCGACGGACAAGGGCGGCGACTGACGATGCGATGATGTGACGATGTGATGCTGTGACGAGTGACGATGTGACGATGTGATGATGTGATGATGTGAGGATGTGATGATAATGATGTGACGATGCGTGTGCGCGTTCGTCGAATATGAGAAGCAGAGACGTTTATGAAGTAATTTCACACTTAAGCTTACCATGTGAAGCGCCTTGGGGCTCGATGAACGTAAAAAAAGAAAATAAAGAAAATATTCTTTTACAAAAAAAATAGAATAGCTCTAGTCTAGTGCCCCTTGATAGGCCTAAACCCTGACAGACACGGAGACCGTCCGCTCGAAATAGCGGAGGAGGATGATTGATGCTCACCTGTGAGTGGCTTGGCTGCTTGGGGCTCGATGAAACAATCACAACGCTGAGATTAAAGCAAAGCTACTCTGATGACACTTGCAATATCAGGTGCGGTGCGTGGCGGTGGTTCGTAAGTGAACGGTACACCGTGGGAACTATGGGGTGGATCCGAGTGAGATCTAGTGAGATCTAGTTGAGATACGACCCGGCTTTTCTCACCGCGGGCGCCGACGGCCGCGCCACTTCCTGTGCGCATCGCCCTCGCCGCTCGCCTCTACCAACACTCGCCATGCGCTGCATACTGCTCCCCCTGCTGCTGGCGTGCGCCGCCGTGCTCGCGCCCGCGCCCGCGGCCCTCGCGCAACCCCCGGGTAGGGAGGCCGCCCTGGGCCACACACTTTTTTGTGAACCGATATTTCGCTCTTTCTGGAACACGCGGGCCGCTGGCAGACGGTCCGAAAACACACCACTCTCGACGATCTGCGTTGGGGAATGTAGAGAGAGAGAGAAGCGCTTGCGCGTGTACATGCGCCACCAGGCGTTCACCCTGCCCCCCATGCTGCGGAAACGACGGCGGG
>Ga0307489_10001722_pt1 | contig 14518 bp, 18 predicted proteins | sample SB12metaG_FD_202247 | JGI IMG/M metagenome (GOLD analysis project Ga0307489, IMG submission 202247) | Sea-ice brine microbial communities from Beaufort Sea near Barrow, Alaska, United States - SB 1.2 | ecosystem: Environmental > Aquatic > Marine > Coastal | place: USA: Alaska | collected... | reverse complement strand
GAAAAAAACCAACACAACAACATCTGGGAGATCATCCTGGAGGGAGACACGTGCTCGCCAGCACTTGACATCGGCGGCCGTATCGACCCATCATGTCAGCTCATTCAACTCCACTCATCGTCGTGTGGGACTGGTGTGACGAGAGATATACATCCAACCGCCATCCAAATGGTCGGAGGACGCAAAGCGCTCATCCTAATCGAACTCAAGCTCAAACTCAAGCTCCTCATCCACGTTGAGGCAACCACCGTGCCATCAACCTCATCCTCCTCGTCCGCGCTGGGGCACTCACAATGCAGCAGCCGCGTCAGTGGGTCATACGCCATGCCCACAACCTCCTCCCCCTCATACGTGTTACGTGGATCACTGGAACTGACCATGCATACACGCCCCTTCCTTTGAGTAGGTTCCCGAAAGCGCCCCGCTCGAGCATCACATCGCCCCAACTCCCAAACCGCCGGCGCCGAGCCAGTGTCGCGCGCGCACGCTGTGGAATCTTACGCTTAGCCATCGTGCGTGGCGGGGGGGAACAGACAAGTACTGACTGTGGCGTTCCCGTGCTCCATCCCGGAGTGTGCAGCGGGAGGAGTGCGAAGAGGACGCATTGTGCCCATCGACGTCCATGTGCCCACCGTGCCCATCGCGCCCATCAACATGGAACGGTAGAGACCCTGCAACAGGATATCGTGTAGCTGGCGCTGGCACGTGGAGGAGGAGCGCGCATTCCTCGCTGAGTACGGCGGGCACGGCAAGGGGGAACACGACGGGACGTTTAGGACTTCTAACTCATCGAAGGGTGGGGCCTGATGATCGTTCCCTTATGAGCTCGACTTGGGCCGAGCGGCGTGCTCAGAAGGGGGCGTAAGTAAACCCAAATCATCCGGCGTGCTTCCACATGTCTGAGGGGAGCGCGGAGACCTATACTCCGTGGTTGATCGTTCAAGATAGTACTACTTGTTAAAATTTCACTGAAGACGTAGCCGCGCAGTGCGTTTCGATTGAATATACACGTACCTCCCGTAATGTGCTCGTCAATGTGCGTGTGTCGCGCTGCCATTAACGGCGTCGACAGCTCCACCTCGTTCATTCAGCTGCTCCTGGCCTACGCTGTTTTCCAATTTTGCCAAAACCGGCGCTGGGATTGTGATTATGGGGCACTAGCTGCAATCGAAATAAGGCGCCCATGAACCCCAAAATAGCCTTCACGCCTCCCCCGTGCGTGTGTCGCGCCACGAATGGTGGTGGCGACGGTTTCGCCTCGTTAATTCAGCTGCTCTTGGCCTGCTCTTTGCCAAAACAGGCTCCGGGGTTGTGATTCTCGGGCCGGCACACTGGCTGCAATCGATTCAGGGCGTCCATAAACCCCAAAGTGGCCTTCGCGCCCCTGCCCCGTGCGTGCGCACATACTACTTCACCAATATATGGCCATATTAGACGGGGACATCGTGCTACATGCCTACGCGTTTCAGCCACGCGCCGTGCTCGCGGACGTCGGCGCGCGTACTGTTCCGCAGCGCCGCGCGGGTGATGTCGTCAAAGTCTTCGTATGGTGTCTAGTCAGGCAGAACCAAGAAATGGCACAATGCACGGGCAACCCCGTGGAAACCGTCTACAAGCGCGAATGGCGTCCGGCTTCGCCAAACACATGAATATTGATGTGTATTCGCGGCGTCCCACCGAGCCGTTTGCATTGTTGTCTACCTCCCGGCGACGCCGCCATCGCGCCTGCAAGGCGCTTGTGCATGGCGCCCTCATATTCACGCAATTTCGAGACTACGCGTTCTGTAAACTCGTTGATCTTTGTGCAAATCGATCTCACCCATAATCTGCAAGAGATGTTCCGACCAAGGTCTTTAGTACGAAGTAAGGACTGCCGTTTGCGATCAGTTTCGCAATAGCGCAATAGCGCAATAGCGCAATAGCACGTGAGCAACTGATTGTGGCGATGTTGCACTCGTCGACGCCAGGCGCGCCGTTCTTTCGACGGAAGCGCGCGCTCGCGATGCGGTGGACGCTTTTGCGACGGGTCCCCGGTATGTTACTCATTGGCGCGCCTTCGCAAAAACGGCGTATGGCGCCGGCACAGATGGTGTCCTGTCGGCCCAGAACCAAAAGCTCTGCTGACGTACTCTGAGAAGTCGATATCGACGACAACACACCATCTTCTCCTCGCGCCTGCGCGCGTTGTGCGCAGCTGGGCGCAAGTTCTTTCGTGGCCCGCCCGCGAGGAATAATCGTGACCGTCCTGCTAACAGTGTCCATCGCCTAGGGGTGGCGGGCGCTTCGCTTGTACGCATGATGGCGTGACAAAGATTGTCCCTCCAGTCGTGCATTGTGCGAAAAACAACAAATTGACGAAATTGAAGACAGAGGGTCCCCGCACACGCAGGACTCTTAGCCCGCAAGCACCATCTGTGCGCCGGCGCCGACTGCGCCGTCTCCTTGTGGCCGCCATGAGAACTACACGAGGGATGTCGTGAAGGATGCGTCCACCAGCCCCGCGAGCGAACGTGCCAGTGAAAAAAAACGCTGCACTGACCGCGCGAGAAACAAAGACGGAGATGTGCCGACACGGAAATTCAGCTTTCTTACTGAACACCATCTTCACCGACGCCGTCCGCCGTGGTGCGCAGTTTTTGCAGTGGCGCGTCCGTGAGTACGCCGGGTACATCGCGATAAACGCATCCACCATCCCGCGAGCGCGCGCGTCTATTTGTGAACGGCGTGCACGGCGTCGGCGAATGCAACATCGCCAGTGTCAATTTGCGCACGTGCTATTGCGCAATTGCGCTATTGCGAAACTGATCGCAAACGGCAGTCCTTACCTGTACTTCGTATTTTCTAGCCCCTGCGGAGGGTCGCAGACCCGTTGTTTGTCGAGAGAGTGATTAACTGGGATTTGATTGGGTGAGTGTTTTGCTCGTTTCTACGCGGTACGATCCCCTCTACCCTAAGAAACTGAGGGGTAGATCACACTGATTTACAGTTTAGGGTTTGATAACTCGAGACTGGTCGGCCGGGTGTCGGTCGTGAGTTCCCGAGTCACGGAACACACCACTGAACCTTCCAGTTTCTTAGAGTAGAGGGGCACCGACCGCGTAGTTCGCGCCAATTCTCATTGTAATCGTATATGGTCTCTGATTGGTCAACGGACGGTCCGTCGCTTCCCTGCGTCCGTGATTGGTTGAGAGGCTCGGTTCGGGGGTTTCAGGGGGTATAGGGCTGAGCACACCAATAATTTTACGAGAGGTGGCTCGGCAGTCCCGGAAAGTCCCGGAAAGTCCCACCTGGAGAACCGGTGCGGTCGACGGCGCCCCTAAGAAGGGATCGTGCGAGAGTGTCGGCGGCGACGGGGACGGAGCGTTCGTTGCGGCGGCGGCGCTGTCCGCTACATGCCGTGCATTCGTGACACCAGAGTGCTGGTCTCGGAATCACTTGTTTATTTCTTGAGTCATTAAACCAAAGAAATTCATTTAAAGTGAGAGGCTACTACACCCGATGTGCACCATGAAAACGTCGACCCAAGCATTCAAAACCGAGCCCGGATTCGTGCTGAGAGTGCGAAGGATGTAAAGGAATGGTGTGGAATGGTGCAAAATCGGCGCGCGAACCAACGTGATATTGCGATGCGATGCTCATGCAACTAGGCACGGGCTCCAGGCGACGGCGCGGCGCAAACGGCGCGCGCGGAATGGTCGGAAACGAAGCTTTGAAGAGCTTTATATTCTTACCCGCCCAAAAGTAAATCCCGACAATACACGGTCGGCGACGCTGAACGCATTTCCGCGTGCGAGCCACCACATGGCGCTTATCGGCCGATTTCAGCCTTAGCCAGCCCTTGTAGGCTGACCAGAGAATGGGTTTCAACTCAGTGTCAGGGAGACTGGTCCTCCTCATCTTCTCGAAATCGAGAGTCTATTTGCTCAAGGATTGCGAACCGGTCGGCCTTCAGGCGGGTCGGTCGGCGGTATTTCTGCAATGGGCCATTCCGATCGGACGAACGTGATTCGGTGCCATATATTCGATACCAGACCTGACACTGAGTCTAAGGTGGCGCTCACCAGGTTCGATCCGTAATCTTTATAAAATGGTTGAAAACGGTTTCGCAAGTCATTAACTCAAGAAGTCGGGTGAAATGGCGTCGCACAAAGAACGAGAATGGTGCCAATGCCTCCCGACATGGCGACGTAATTGCGCCAAATCGGCCACGGATTTTCTCGCCAAACTTTGGCGGTTGCTTGAGCACCCCATAGGCGTGCGGACACAGCTCACGCACATGCGCTCATGAGAGGCTTTTATTGGCGCACTTTGCTATGCTAAATGTCCGACCTGTTATTTTCGCGATTGATACAGCCTCCGAGGTACAGCGCAGTTGCGCGCCGACATGGTTAACAAGCAACTGCCAAAGTTTGGTGCGAAGCTCCGTAAGCGATTTTGCGCAATTGCGACGCCAATCCTGTAGGATTGCAGCTCGGAACATTTGGTACGTTCGAGACTTGGTTGACGGGCAACTACGAACACGCGCCAGTCGCCGCAGAATACGGCGCTACCCCGCCCGCCACGCCGTCCAAGTAGAGAGTTTGTGACAATATAAGCGCGTTGGAGGGCGCCCACCGCCGTCCCCATGGCGCCGCCGTCGCCCAGACGCGCGCATGCGGCGCATTTGCAGCGGTGAACACCCGACGAGAAACTGACTCACCCAAACTGATGAGCGCCACCTCAGCTAATCAATCAGGAATGCTCGATTTCGGGTATGGATTCTGAGAGGCTTTATTTAGAGTATTAACAATTAGAATCTGTTTTTGATCCTCGAATTTGCGTGGAATCGAGGGCGCCATGCAAATGCGCTTGGCAGGCCACGATGGCGGCGTCGCCGCGAGGTGGAGAATTATACGGCACGATAGGATGCCGGAAATACGCCTGAACTGTCGTGTTCTCGGAGTTCACCAGCCCCCATCGCGTGTCTAGACGGTTCTTATGGGGTCGCCCGTGAATGATGGGCATTTCTTCGTTATGCCTGACTGGAAACTGTACGAAAACTGTGACGATGCATCGGCGCGGCGGCACGGAACAGCAGCTGCGCTGACGTCCGTGGGCACGGAGCGATGCTGAAACACACACCGTAATTACATCATTAATAAACAATATGTGTCGATGGCGGCGGCGTGCGATGGCGCATCGACGGCTGATGGCGCGCGTCAGCCGAGGGCCATTTACCACTGTAAAAGCGCCCATGGCGCGCGGTACACCGTTTATCCAAAAAACTACCGGCCTCAGTTTGGTCATGTAACCAAATCCAGGCACTCTGTTCTGGCACTGTGTCGATTTCGGACCGTTTCGAAACGTGCGGGAAAATCGAGGTATCGCAAGAATTTGATTCGCACTGGACGCGTAACGGCGACGCGACGACGTCGCCAGGCAGCGGCGCGGTTGGCGTTCTCATGCACGGACGTTATGTCTGGGCTGCTCCGCCAGCTGCCGTCTCGTTTGGTCCACCGACGCTGCGCATCTTGCGGCGCGCGTGTACTGTCTGCCTCCGAAAAGTAGTACAGAGGCCAATCAAAAACGACTTTTAGCCGTTGGTCAGTGGCTAAGCGGCCCACCCTCTCTACTCTAACAAAATGAGGATCTCAGTGATTTTTCGGAATCACACCGTAATTGAAAACTGTCGACCTGCACTCCGACCTGCCGGCACCTTCGACATACGCTGGGGTGGGCCATTCCTGCCAGAGCACCTTAGAATCCCTAGGAAACCCTCGGAATACACGTTCAGGCAGAATCCCTCCCGAGCACCACGTTTGCGGGCATTCGACATGGAAACGTCAGGAAACGGTCAAAAACGTCTGCAACCGCCCAGAAATGCCCGGAAACGCCTGAAAATGCACGGAAACACAGTTGCCTCTGGCCGGAAAAACAGTGCCTCTGGCATCCGAGTCCCAACAGCACGTCTGAACACGCGACGCCCAGAATCCCTAGGACTCCGTGGCGTGGGAATACGGGCCAGAGCAGAATCCCTTGATTCAGAATCCCGCAGAATAGGACAAAGGCAGTTTGGGGTTAGTGGATTCTGAGTTCCACGTCTAAACCATTGGGGCAGTTTCGTCAATGGCGCGTTAGCTGTTCGCGCTCGCGGCGCTGGTACCCCAGCATACGTGGGGATGCGCTGCGACGCGCGTCTGCCGCTGAACCAGGACACCGAGTAGTTCAAGGTGGGTATACCCGAGCGTGGGCTCTCCATCCCTTGTGCTTCCCCATATGCGCCGCTTGCGCCATTCACGCCTGAGTCGATCCCTTCACCCCTGTCCCGACCCACAGGCTCGTATGGGGGTGTTGGGACGCCCGCTCGCCGCGCGGGTGCCAGGCGCTGGTCACGCCGCCACACCCTGCCTTCCAATGTTGGTACCCGCCCCGCCGGAGATCGCCCTCACCGAGGATGCAGATGCCGTCCCAGGCGCGCCCGTGGTCGTCAAGGCGTCCCGCGTGGTTGTCGTCAGTACGCAGTTCTGGTGGGGAGGGGAACGGGGATGGCGTGTAGCGGGGTATGGTCGCGATCCCTGTCCTTGCGCCGTACGAAAACCACGGAAGTCAACCTCGCAGATTTCGAGGTTGACTGACACTGTAATTCATATGGGCGACCGTCTGTCAGCTCATGACATTCCAAATTCCCGTTTGACCCCCCCACCAGAACTGCGTAGCACGGCTGCAGTATAAGATGGACGTTCCGGCGTTCAACAATTCAGGGAACGTGCCGCCGCGCTTTCTCTTTTTGAGGACAATTCAATACAACCCCAAATTCGTCACAGTACCGACCGATATTATATTCGAGTACAGGGGGGTGGGCCGCGTAGTGTTGAAGCGTGTGTGACGACGAATCGTGCCGTAAACATACTAAACCCTAATGGTAAACCGGATTCCCGGCGCGAGGGGGACAAGCGAGGAATCGGCCCCTCCGCCGGGCTGGGAAATTCGGGGAATCTGGGATGTGCCAATCGCAACCATGCACCCGGGCGCCGGCCCCACTAATGGATTGGTGCAAAAAATGGGCCGATTTCCTTGGCAGGAATTGGACGAAGTTGGTGATTTAGGACGTTTTCCGGTAAAGAAGCGTCGACGCTTTTTTTTGCTTTTGGCTTGCTGGCCCGACCGCGCGTCTTCCGCGCGGTTTTCTCGCGCGACGGCGCGGCGACTCTGGCCGCGGAGAGCGGCGTCCGAGGTTATCGAGTACTGCGGTCACGATGAACCACCCGAGGTCGCGAGATTCCGCGTGCATCTTGCATCTTTAGCTCGCGATCGGCCCATTTCCAGCAGCGCGGCCGAATTCTCGCGAAATCTCGCTACCGCGGGTGGTCCACGGTGACCGGAGCTATGCTTCTGGTTTCGAATCTGTGCTTTTCATCGGCAGGCTCCTATCAACGGCGTGAGAAAACACGCGCTTGTAGCTGCGGTTTGCCTCGTCGCGTGTTTTGGCGGCTTCTGATTGGTGGATTCTGACTGGTTGTCCTACGTGTGATTTTTGGTGACTTCTCATCGGTGCGACACTTTTCAGAAAAGAAACGTCCAAAAATTCCAATTTGCGCTTTTTCTTTTTGTTCCAATCGATTGGTGGGGCGGGCGCCCGGGTGCATGGCTTCCCTGAACGACACGACCGAAAGTTGAACATTTGCGAAGGTGTGGATAAACGCTCATACATATGCACGGACTCGGCTCGTGCTCGCCGACTGACCACAAGCTATCGTATCCTCTATCTCGCAAATGTTCAACTTTCGCGGTTACCGTCGATTCAACATCAAGTCGGTCGAGTCGCGACCGGATCCGCCAGTCAATAATAATTTGACTCACAATGGATTTGAAAATATTGGATTCTCCTTGCAATCCTGCACAGCGATCCTCACGTGGGTGCAAATCACTTCACTGTCTCGGAGAAAGCAAACTCCCAAGAAGTCCCTGTCATTCTTCTACTCCAACAGACTGAGTTTCTAGAGCCGTAAACCTAGCACGCGCTGCAAAAATGCGCACGAACGAGTTGCGTCAGATGGAAGTCAATGACCTGTGTGAGACCGCGTTACTTTTCTCGTCTTTCTTCCTCCGCGAATGGCTGAAAGGCTTCAAATCGCGGCTTGCCGAACGAAATCCACGACCAGCTTGACCACATGCGGGGCTGTTGAATCTGGTGCGGAACCAGCGCTCATGCCGCGGGGAACGGGACGATGCGCGCCTTCCGCCACCGCCACCGCCGTGTTTCGCGAGAAACCACCCCAATACACGTATGTGTCATCCTATACAGCTCGCGTCGGCGCCACTGTGCGTTCCATCGCGCTGGAAGAGAGCGTCGTTCCCCTGACCGCTCAGGTTTCGTTCGCTTGGAAACACGAACATCCCGAGCAAGTTTCGGCCATATGACCAGTCTTACAAAAAAAGACTGATCAATGGATACCGGAAAGTCGGTGGTTCGCGCGAAGAGACGGGCAATCGGGTCATCCTGTCCAATACAGTCACACGCCCTTCTCAGCATCCCGAAATTGGCCAGGTGACCGGAAATGGCTCATTTTCGAAATCCGCGGTTAGTACTTTGCCTGAAATGATCGCTGTTTGCCGAAACAATTCAAAGTTATCAAATAATCAGCCTTTCGCATCATTCTGCTCATGGTCCTCACCACGTCGCCTGCTCTACGCGAATACGCGCTGCTTTTGTAGGGGAAGTTCCGGCGCCGCGGCGACGGATTTCGTCCCTCCCAGGGGACGAAGAAAAGGGTGGAAAAGAGTTGGAATTTTCCGCACAATTGCGAGGAAGTTGAGACGAATTCGCGGTTTGTATGGGCAAACAGTGTGATATCCCATAGTGTGTTTCGGATTTCTCCGCCATTGTGAATCTCACTGGGCCAAATCAGTATCGAGTCACATAGATAGGCAGAACCAGGGTAACAATGCAACAGGGTAAGTCACACCCCTCAGGGGGGTGCAAACGGTCAAACTTCCGGACTGTCGGAAAAGGCAAATAGAAATTTCCGAGCAATCCCCAAACTTTTTCAGCTCCAACGGGAACTGTTTACTCATGCGCGATGTCGTCTTTTTCGTCCGACCGGCTGCGCAAATGCAGATCGAATTTGACCAATGAAACATGCTCGACTCTCTACCTTCCTTTCATGTCTGAGCAGCTCGATTCCCGAAAATATAAGCTGCAGCAAAATCGCTCCCCCCCTATGGGCAGACAGTCAGAGCAAGGGGTTTCTCTCAGTCTCGCACACGGTGTCGAGTTTGGTAACGCTTTCCCGGTACAGTGCAGGACCGACCTGTGTCGTCAAAAATGAACTGTGCAGAAACGATTCGTACGGCGCAAGGACAGAGATTTGGCATCGACGAGGCGATTTCGGCGCATTCACCGACCGGATTCGGACCATACCAAAACGCGATGGAAACGCATGAAAAGTACGAACAGCGCGATGGCAGGGCCGCTGAGCGGCGCGGGGACGGCCGGGGCGTCTGCTGCTGGATCCGCCACCACGGCGTTGCAGCTCTTCTTTGATACCGCCGACGGGGCGGGACGGGCGCCCCCCGCTGAGACTAAGGCGGCCCGGGCCCCCAACCTGTCCGCTGCGCTCCGAGCCGTGATGCTTGGCGCGTTCCTCGGGCTTTGGATGATCGACGTCGACGTCGCGACGAGGGACCACTCCAGGCTCGCGTCGGCGGCGTCGCTGGGGGGCGAGGGCACCGACCCCCTTGAGGTTTCCGAGGCGGAAGCCAAGGAGAGGGCCGCCTGGGTGTTTGGAAGCGCCAATCAACACCTGAGGGCGAACAGGTGTCGGCGGTGGATGCCGCGACGGGCGTAGCAATCATTTCCGGCTTTAGGATTTAGAGTTTAGGGTTTAGGGTTCACCCTAAAAGCCTTTCGCCCGAGCGCAGAATTCCGATTGTGATTGTGCCGATTGAACCTTCGTTTCACCAGGGGTAATAATACTCAGATGTCGGGGTGGGGCAGACCCCTTCTAGAGGGTGAAAATTCCCCCCTCAAACATTTGCAACCCGGCGCGCACTACTCGACGCACCTGCGCCCGTACGTGAACGCCTCGCCGCCCCCCGACGCCTGCAATCATTCGGCGGAAGGGGCCTTAAGCAATTTCCGCGGCCGTCGGGTGGCGCGCGACTAGCGTCGCACTCCATTTGGCCGCGCTTTTACAGCGTGTTTGAGTCTGATTCCTCGTGCTATCGACACAGTAGGGGGAAACGGAAACGAAATGGGGGAAGCGGCAGTGTTAGCACCGCGCCACATGCCCATCACCGAACGGTCGAGAGCGCTGCGCAGCGTGTCGTGACATGTCACAAGGCGGCGCATCCGACACGCCGTGCGCCGCGCCGCAGCTCGGCGCACGTCGCGCTGCCTGGCCCATTTACCCGCGCAGACCTAAAACTCAATAACCTGTAAAGATATCGCTTTTCGCTGCAGATTTGTTTGATCTGATTCGTGAGCCTGTGCCCGCTTGCGCCGCGCCGCATGCTCGTATCCGAGCGGTCAGAGCGCGCCGCGAGGTGTGCCCTGACTATGTAAGGGGTTCTGCGTGCCGTACGCCGTGCGCCCACCCGCGGTTCTGGGGGAGTCGCGCCGTCCCGGCCCGTTTCGGCGCCCGTGCCGTCGGCCCGGTTTTCAGGTTATTACGTTTCTGACTGTTTGGCTGTTGCAATTGTTGTCTTTCCCGCATATGACCGGATGACCCACCCCGACATTTTAGTATTACTACCCCTGGTTTCACGGTATACAGTATTAGCCGGATCGGTAGGCCCCATCTGTTCACGACACAGGGGCCTGAGTCTAGTAGAGCTAGTTCGCATAGTTACTGAGCAGAGATTTTGGTAAATTTGGATTTGTGCCTTTTATGTAGTCAACTCGACAAATCTGAAAACCCACCTGTACAGCGCAACTCGTGCGATATGTTCACATTCGTCGATCGGTTCCATTCCTCGTCGACCTGTTGAACACGTTGTCGACCGCGACCGTTTATAACTCGTCGATCGATATACAAGCAGCAGAATGGCCGGACTGTTTTCAGATCGTTTTCAAGAAGTGCTGTCAGTAAAGGCGAAATTATTCCTGGTCAACGCAACTTAAAGCCATACTCCATAACTATGCGAATGGTTCATACTGCCCATTACGGCCATACACCGTTCTGATGACCCCACATTTGGTCAAATTACCAAAGATGGCTCGTTTTAGGAAACTGTGACAAAAGCGAAGCCTGAAAATATCGCTGCCCCGGGTCCTGTGTCGCTCGCGTTGATCTGAAACCGGGGCGACGCGATTGATCGATAGCGCCCAGGTCCCGTGTCATCGGTCACTTGCGATCTGTTAAACCCGGGGCGATGCGATTCGTCGATACTGTACCGCCTGGGTCCCACCGTGTCATCGGTCACTCGCGTTCATTTTAAACGGGGGCAACGCAATTGATCGGTACCGCCAGGGTTCCATGTCATCAGTCTCACGCGTTCATTTGAAACCGGGGAGACGCGATTTCAAATTAATCTTGCCGGCGACTTGTTCCGCTATGGTCTGCGGCCATTCGCTGGGTTTCGTGAAGTTTCGTACGTGGTATAAAATATGCGGATACATTCTCAAGCTTTCCAGGGCGGAGAAATCATTTGAGGACGAAAACGTATACGATTTGAAACGGAGCTATTTCAAACAAAAATGTGGACGCCGCTCGCCCTTCGCTTGGCTCCAATACAAGCTTTGGCAGCGCTGCCGCCGCGTTTGGTTTGAGTCAGTCCTGTCACAAGACAACTTCCCACAGTCATTGCTGTTGGTACAGACATTGGTGTGCTTCAATGCGATATTGTCGTCCTGAAACCTCGGCTCCACTCACCGTGAATTCCCCCTCATGTGGTTTGCACGTAATGTACCAGTATTCCACCAGCATTTGTCCGTTATTGAGCGTGTAAGGGTACACTGGTACACTGCGAGTCCGCCGCACGGCGCCTACTGCGGCGGCGGCGGCATGGGCATGGGCGTTGCGAAGGGCACCGGCGCATTGGCGGCAGCGCGCGCCATCGCCGCCGCAATTGCCACCGCCGCCGCCCCCGCTGCTGCTGCTGCCGCCGCAGTCACCGCCGCCGGCTGCGGCGCTGAGTGTATGCTCATTGCCGTTGCCGCCGCCATCCCCGCCGGGATCGGCATTGCGCGGAACGCTCCATGACTACCGCCACCGCCGTCCAACTTCACAGCGGGGTACCCACGACTGCCTTCTCCACCTCCACCACCACCACCACCACCAGTGCCTCGGCCGCTGGTGCCGGCGCCTGCGCTGGTGCCGGCGTGGCTAGCGCGGCCGCCGCCATGGCCCCCGCTGTGGCCCGACCCCACGCGCGGCGGCACGCCTGCACCCGTCTCCCCCGCGATGTGCCCCTTCTTCAGGCAGTGCGCCAGGCCCTGCATGTACGGCCTGGCAGATATTGCTCGCCACGTTATAAAAACCGTTGAACAAAATAAGCGAGGGTTCGAATGCTTGTCGATGACGTGGAGAGCAATATCTGCCGAGTCCTGCCTTCTTGCGCCGAATGCACAGCGCGCAACGCTCCGGGATGTCCACCCCGGCTGTGGCCATCACCGCGGCCATGGAGTCTGACACGACGAACTTGCCGTTGCCCCCCCGCCGCGCCGCCTTGCGCTCCACCCCCTCGCCGCCCCCTCTGCTGCCGTGCTTACCATGCGCGGCGGCGACCAACGCCGCAGAGGCTGGATGGCTGCGCTGTTGTAGCCCAGACCCGTCCCTGCCGCCGCCCGCACCCCCGCCCCCCCCGCCGCTCCCGCCGCCGCCACCGCCCATGCCCCCGCCGCTGCCGCCAACCCCACCGCCGCCACCGCTGCCACGCCCACCCCCGCTGCCGCCCCTGACAGTATGCTCATAGGGTGCCGGTCCTCCGCCCCTGCCTCCGCCCCCGCCGTAGCCAGCGCCCTGCCCTTGCCCAATCCCGTGCCCGCGCGCTGCGCAATACGCAATTCCCCCCTGCGAGGGACAAGTGATTGAAGATATTGCTCGCCACTTCATAATATACAAGTTTACTCCAGAATCAAGGGTTGGCAATGTGGTAGATGACGTGGCGTGGCGAGCACTGTGTATATCTACTGAACACAAGAAACGGGGGTTGGGAACGTGGTAGATGACGTGGCGTGACGAGCATAATCTATCTCTCTTGAACTCAAGAGATGAGGGTTGGCAATGAGGTTAATTACGTGGCGTGGCGAGCGTAATTCATCGCAAATGCTCCCAAGAAACGAGGGTTGGCAATGTGGTAGATCACGTGGCGTGGCGAGCATGATTTGTCTCCAGTGAACTCGAGAAATGAGGGTTGGCACTGTGGTTGATGACGTTTTTTCATGGCGTTACGGCGTTGTGGCGTTATGTATCTGTCCGTTCCTTGTGCGAGCGCGCGCACGATTCACACCGCTGCGCGCCGGCAACGACGAACTGCGCGTCGTCGTTATCTGCAGCGGTGCGCTTATCATTATCCGCCGACTTGTGCTTCTTCCCCGACCCCGAGGGCCTGGTAGATATAGATGGCCACGGCATAGGACATCAGTTAACTGAATAAGGGAGGCTTAAACATGCGTGTTGATGACGTGGTGAGCGATATCTGCCAAGACCTACCGACCCCCCATCGCCGCCGTCGCCGCCACCCTTGTCCCCGTGTTTCACCTTGCGTTTGACCCCGCCGCTGCCCAGGGTCTGGTGCGCTATCAGCAAACAGTCAGGGAACGAGTGGCCAGGCTTTCGAGGAGGATGCGGCGAGTGTATACAGGTACTCTGGGAGCGAAAAGTCAGGGAACGAGTGGCTAGGCCCTGCCGCCGCCGCAGCCGTCCTTCCCACCCGGGCCCTTGTGACCGCCGCCTCCGTGTCTGTCGCTGCCGTGGCCGCTTCCTCCGCCGCCGTACACGGGGGAACCGGCGCCGCCGCGCCTGCAGGGCTCCATATCGGGATCAACGATCTGCACGCTCTCGTTCCACAGCCTGAGACCCCCGGCGAGTTCGCCGTCGTCGTACTCGACGCTGTGCGTGAACCCCTCCGAGTCGAACCTGCAGACCATTCCGCGGTAAAACCGGTCATCCACGTGCCACAGCACGCGGACCCGCTGACCCACCGCGCCGCCGCGTCGCAGCGCCAAGAGCGCGCCTGTGTGGCCTTTGCGCGCCACGCTCTAAGGACAAGCAAGTATTGCGCGCCGCATCGTCCAACGCAATAGGCCGATTTCGGTATGTCGACTCCCTCAATTGCCCATACGGCTAAATCTTTCCCGCGCGCATATCATGTGTGCAACTCGCCGAGTACCGGTACACGCGCTTCACAGGCATATACCCTGAAGGTCACTCCGCTTGCGTCACACGATCTACCGCGCGATGCGCGAACGGCGGCGCCCGCGACCCAACTGAGGCGCGCAACTCCCTGACATGAGCTGGTTAAAAGCCCCGCAGGGGTCATTCCTGGGAATGCACCGCCGCCGTCGCGACGCTGTGGCGCCCCGTCACTTTCGGGC
>Ga0307489_10001721_pt1 | contig 14519 bp, 18 predicted proteins | sample SB12metaG_FD_202247 | JGI IMG/M metagenome (GOLD analysis project Ga0307489, IMG submission 202247) | Sea-ice brine microbial communities from Beaufort Sea near Barrow, Alaska, United States - SB 1.2 | ecosystem: Environmental > Aquatic > Marine > Coastal | place: USA: Alaska | collected... | reverse complement strand
GCCGAGCTCGCTGTGGAGTTGCGGTTCTACGGCCTGCTCGACCGTGTCATGCCCTACTATGCGCAGGAGCAGATCGGGGTGGCGCTCCTTAAGGGCGCGTGCAACGCAGGCCCCACCAAGCGTGCGCTGGAGACGGCGGTGGCGACGGCGCGCGCGCTCGTGTTCGAGATGGGGAGCACCACGCCGTGGCTCACCGAGGCGTTCCAGGACCTGCGGTACGTCATCACCGACCGCGTGGTCAACGGCTCGCCGGTGTGGGCGGTTGAGGGCGGCAAGAACTTTATGTACCGCGTGGGAGACGGCACGATGATGATTGGCACAGAAGCAGCCTGCGCCGTCGGCAGATTGCGTGGTTCGATACACAACACTGTGCATAGCCCGGATGTTGTGGCGCCCACCCAGTTGCCTTCGAACAAATGGAGGAGCAGCAAGCTTGCGACGCTGGGGCCGCAGTTCGCCGCGGCTGGCGGAACGGACGAGAACCGCTGGGTGGATGTTCCCGACATGCGCGTCACCGCCGTGCACGGGCTGGACGACGATGAGCCGGCGAAGGCCGCGGCGCTGCGGCAGGTCGCCGCGCTCACCGCCGCCGAGTAAACGATTTACCATACGCGCACTGCGCACGAGTAGCACAACAGCAACACACTGTGTTTTGATCGATGATGAAGAAAACCGCCAGAACAACTGAGGTGACCGTTATCTATAGTTGTAAATAACTTGCACACACGCTCATAGCCTCATGAACACTCGCACGCACACCGAGCGCGTTTCCTCCGCCGTATGTTCGCTACCAACCGGAAGAACCACCAGCACCATGATCTAGTGCACGCTTATCCGGAGCATTATGAGTTATCCCTCGCTCCTCTATCCATATATGAACACAAAGTTGACTACAATGCTCTAAATCAGATGTGCCTATATAGGTAAACGCACAACGCGCAATGTCAATGATTCCAAATCTTTGACCTAAAAACCCCGGTAAACAGCGTTCGTTCGCTCAATCCCACTCCCACAGAGTGTTTGCTCATAGTGTCCGCAACAAGTACTCCAGCGCCTGCTCCTGGCTGTTCCCGTTGTATAGCAGGTACTCCACCATCTTGCGCTAGGGTCTGGCAGACATTGCTCGCCGCGTCATAGGAGGCCATCTGACTCAAGACACGAATGTCAAAAACAGGCGGATTGACGTATCAAGCAATGTTCCCCTGCTTTTCATCCGCGGCGACTCTCCTCCCCCCACGCAAAGCTAGTGACCAGCAGAGCTGGTGCCTGGTGATCGGCAGGGCTAGTTCCGCAAGCCCGGCACCCTACGTTTATCTCAAGAAACGACGGTTTACAATGGACAGTGGGCGAAGTTACCCATCGGCGACGCTCTGCCAGGCCTTGCCTTTCTCATGTTGAGCGTGGGGTCCAGCCCCAGCAGGTTGGGCCGCCGCTCCAGCGCCCCCATGATGCCCGCCGAATCCATCCCCATCTCGTCCAGCAGGTACCGGAACATGGGCTCCAGTCGATCCAACACGCAGGGTCGTGTACCATGTACTGCCGGTTTATGGGAGCACTTTGTGCAAATAGTCTGAGTACGGATTCGGGCGTGGCTAGGGGGTTGTCATTGGGGGGGGTCGGCGACAGAGGCGGCTGATAGCTGGCGGGAGGCGGCATGCTCGTCGAGGCGAGAGCGACGGTGGCGGCGCGGGGTTTAAGGGGGGAGTGGCGTGGGGAGTGATGGTTGACGAGCTGGTGCAAGCGCCTCCAAGGATACAAGCATACACAACCAGGCCCGGGAGGAGGACGTGAAGAGTGTGTGCAATGTTCAGCGGTAGGGTCCTGCCTCGATGGAGTACGATAGCACGGGCGGGTGCGCGCACACCAGCTTCCCGATGTCCGACGAGCTCACACCCTGCTCCTTCAGGAACTCCACTACGTCCTCCATCTCGTCCACGCCGAACGGAGCGTCAGTGGGCCGCCCGTTTTTTGCCTGCTCGAATTCGAACCACTCGGATGCCTTGGTGTAGCGCCGCAAGTCATTAAAATTGCAAGCCAAACTCGAAAGCAGTTCATCACATTTAGATTTCAAGCGCTCATATACAGGCGCTTTCAAGGTGTGTTTCATTGGGTCAATCTGCACCGACTCACCTTGGCGAGGACCTGTAGGGCGTTGACGCGCGGGACGCCGATGGACTCCAGGTACTCCGCGCAGGGCCTGGCCACTCGTTGCCTGGCTGTTCGCTGTAGTGAACAAGTGTACCATCCCTTCTGGGCTGGCATCTCGTTCCCTGTCTGTTTGCTCGCAGTGTACTAGTGTACCCGCGCACACTCGCCGCTTATGCCTCCTCCTCGCTGGCCTTACTGAACAGCACACAGTCGGGAGACGAAGGAAACGGATGAGGTGACGGCCGACGAGTGTGTGCCGGTATATCACGAGGAAACATCCTAAGGCCCCGGTATCGGTAGGCATTGAGCAGGCCCCACCTCGTAGACGTTGACTTGCGACCGCTCGGTCGTCATGCGGTAGATGCGCTGCACGCCCTGCCGACCCGGCCGCAGCCGCGCCTCGGTCACCGCCCCGCCCCGCCCCACCGCCCGCCGCCGCCGAACGCCGCCACCGCCGGAAGTTTTCGTAGCGATGGGCACCGCTACAACTGAATGCGAGGAGCTGAGTCGCTGCGCCGCCGCCGCTGCTGGGGCTGAGCAGGCGGAGGCGCCGGCGGCGGGGGCGCACGCCGCGGACATCATGGTGGTTGGGCGGGTGGGAGCGCTGGGGTTGCGGCGACGCTCTTCCGACGTGTCCTTGCTCAGACGTTGAGCTCCTCCTTGACATCCTTGACCCTGGCAAATGACACGTCATCGTTGCGTTGGTCGGACGGGGACGTCGGGGAGGCGTTCAAGCCTGGTCGCCAAGCGGGAATGTTCACGCACGTTGATGCGGTCCAGCGCAGCGCGTGTAGCATAACCGCGTCGCCGCACCACCTCGCAAGCCTCGGTCATCTCTCAAGCCCACGCACATATCATCTTCGTACGCAGCGTCGGCTAGCTGCTGTTATTACATAAATTCCAGTTGATTAGTAATAAGCTCGGCACCCATACAGTTTGGAACACGCTTCGCAAGCTCGGCACCACAGCAAGTGTTTGTTTCCCCCTGGCGGGAGCCACTTAACATGGCGCAGACTTCCGAAGAGTATGCGGCGTCGCTCGATATCATCCACGAGGCAGGGTGTTTCTCGCGGGACGCGACACCCCTCACCGCCGTGCCGGCCACCGGGGAGTATGCAGCGTCTCTCGAGCTCATTCGCGAGGCAGGGCCTGGCAAGAGACTTGCCCGACACGTCTGCGTCTTCCAACACGTGTTGATTCCTGGCTGGTGCCGGTGTGGCCGGGGCTGGAGCCGGGGCTGGGGGTGGGGGCGAAGGCGGGGGCAGTGGCGGCGGCGGCAGCAGTGGCGGCTGCGGGGGCGGTGCCAGTGCCGGTGGCCGTGGCCGTTGCCGAGGGCAGGGGCCCTCGTCACTTGAGTTATGTGTCATATGACATCCTGTGACGTGTCCAGCAACATCTTCCGGGGCCCCTACCACGAGGCACAGGCCCGCATTGCGCCGTTCGCCAAGGTAGGGCCTGCTCGCCACGTCATAGGATGCCATTTGACTCATGACACGAGGGTTCAAGATGTGTGCTCGATGAAGAGGCCGGCAAATAAATGACCTTGGCAGGTATTGCTCGCCATGTAACGCAAGCGACGAGGGTTCAACGTGGTACTCAGACGATGTGGCGGCAATGTATACCAGGCCATTTGCCAAGGTGACGCCGGTACACACTTGCGGCACCATCGACCGAATGATGAGCGACGCGGAGTGGCCCGTGGAGCTGTTCTTCAAGTGCGAGACGTTCCAGAAGGGCGGCGCCTTCAAGTTCCGAGGCGGGGACCTTGTTGCAGCTCAACCTGACCTTTTGCCATACTGTCATAGCCCGTGCACATCCGCCGTATCCTCCTACTTGGGCTGGCCACTCGTTCCCTGACTGTTTGCTCACAGCATCCTGGGTTATTCGTTTCAGGCCCTGTTCCGAGGCGCCATCAACAGCATCCTGTCGCTGAGCGACGTCGAGGCCGCCGCGGGGGTGGTGACGCACAGCAGCGGCAACCACGCAGGTGCCCTGGCCCTCGCCGCGCAGATGCGGGGCGTGCCCAGTTACATCGTGGTTCCCGAGGGCGCGCCGCAGTGTAAGCTGGATGCCATCGCCACCTACGGCGGTGTCATTTCGCGCTGCAAGGCCACGGTAGGGTCGTGCAATTTGACCCCAGGATGCTCCCGAATTGGCTGCGCCTTGTTCAATCGACTGGAACTAAAATATGATGAACCGCTTTAAAGCTTTGCTTACAGTTTCAACTTGCGCCGCTACACTACGGTCCCGGACCGAGAGGCCGCGGCTGGTGCCATCCAGGCCGAGACGGGCGCGACGCTAATCCCGCCCTATAACTACGGTCCTGTGATATGCGGCCAGGGCACCATCGGTGTTGAGTTCATGGAACAGGCGGGGCCGAGCCACGGCACTCCAGGTCAGAATGAACCCAGTGTCTGGTTTGGTATCAAACCAAAGCTGTTGAAGTAATCAGAACCATCCAACGTGAATTGAACCTGCACGTAGATGTCGCGGCGGACAATGGGCCTGGTTGATATTCCCAACCCAGCCGCCAGTGACTTGACCTTAAGCTGTCATAGGGACTTGTGTAAGACCCTGGAAACAGGTGCCGGACCTAGACGTGGTCATTGTGCCCATCTCCGGCGGCGGCATGATCTCGGGTATCGCCACATCCATCAAGGGCATCAACCCCGCGTGTGTGGTGCTGGCGGCAGAGCCTGTGGGGGTACGGCCTGGCAGCCACTGCCCGCCACATCATCCAACGCAATTTCCGGAGCTATTGCCCGCCACATGACCCAACGCATTTCCCATGGCTGTTGCCTGCCACATCATCCAACGCATGTCCCACAGCTACTGCCCGCCACATCATCCAACGCAGTGTCCTGTGCTATTGCCCGCCACATGGTCCAACGCGTTTCCGAAAGTTCGTGTCATGAGTTGCGATAGTTGCACTCAATGACGCAGCGAGGCCAGCATTTGCCGGGCCCTAGGTGGGGGCGTCGGGCGGTCGGGCGGACACCTACACGTCCAAGGCGAAGGGCGAGCTGGTGCGCGACCTGGGTAGGGCGCTGCAGGTTGACCCCTGCTTGAGACGTGGTGTCCCTGGGCTGACCGCGCTTGGTTGCAGCGTTTGAAGCTTGAATAAGATTAATCGTGTCTCGAATTTGCTTTCACGTTTCACTCGCGCCCCTATACCTAGGCGTGCCGGACACCATCGCGGACGGGCTGAAGGCGTCGATGGGGGATCTGACGTGGCCCATCGTGCGGGACAAGGTGGACGGCGTGGTCACCGTGGAAGTAGGGCCCTACTTAATGTTTCGGAATTAGAAGGATACATAGGGAGGTCACCAATTGTCGCCATAATGTGTATTGCACCCTCGTGTCCTCACCCGTCGCCTGCGCCCTTCGGGGCTGTCTAACCGGAGCTCCCATCGGCTCTGTGCTATACCAACCAATCCGAGGTTGAATTGAGAATGCGGGAGACAGTCAACCATGAAAACATGTGTATGGCCCTGGGTCTAGGAGCCGGAGATTGTGGCGGCGATGAAATTGATTTACGAGCGGATGAAGCTGGTGGTGGAGCCGAGCGGGGCGGTGGGGTTGGCCGCGGCGCTGTCGCCACGGTTCCGGGAGGTGCTGGGCGACAGGCGGCGGCGGAAAGTGGGGATCGTGCTGTGTGGGGGGAACTTGGATCTGGGTAAGTTCTGGGCAACCTTCGACGCGTCTAGTTAGCGAGTGCAGTGTTGCAGCGATTGTAAATATATTCCACAGATTAAGCGTATCTGGTGGTGCTCGATGTGAGCCTTGGTGCATGTGCTGTAAATGAATAATGATGTACACATGAGCGAGTAGGTATAGTATGAAGCGTGCATCGAGCCCTAAGGCGCTCCCATTTTTGTTTTGATTGAAAGAAACGAAACGAAAAAGAAAGAAGGTGAGATTTTGAGCTATGTTCATCATGTTGGTTGACTCGCATCAACGTTTGCGTTACGTCCATGTTCTGTAGCTGTGTGTGGTACCGATGCCGCGGTAATGCACGAGCTGTGGGGAGGGTCTTCGCGGAGCACCCTATTCATTCAACCACCTCAGTATCTCCAGGTAGTGAACGGCGTACGCACTAATTGCGTCCTCCGTACTGCGCAGCCACTTCCGGCCTCCAGGTGCCTGCCAGGTGCCCGCCCCCAAGGTGCATCTGCGTTAGAGTGTTAAGTACCACGGCGGAGTTCGTCCAGCCATTCCACCACCTCCACGCGCTCGAAAGCAAGTCCGCATCCACGGACTTTGTAATGGTCCCACGGGCAGCCCTGCGCCCGCGCCCACTTCAGCACCTCCAGGTGTCCACCACGAGCCGCCCAGGGAGCCGTCTCCCGGTCCCACGGGCAGTGGTGCTCCTGCGCCCATTTCAGCACCTCCAGGTGCCCGCCTTCAGCGGCCTTCAAACACGTCTTACTGTCCCACGGGCAGCCGGTTTTGTGCAGCCACTTCAGCACCTCCAGGCGTCCGCCTGCAGCGGCGGCGTGACACGTTCCCAGAGTCACACGGGCACCCTGCGTTGTGCAGCCACTTCAGCGCCTCCAGGTGCCCACCACGAGCGGCTGCGCAACACGTTATACCGTCCCAGCACGGGCATCCGGAGCGATGCAGCCAATTCAACACCTCCAGGTGACCGCCAAAAGCGGCGGCGCTAAAGGTGCCTGTGGTCCACGGGCAACCGGTGCTGTGCAACCACTTCAACACCTCCAGGTGTCCGCCAAGTGCGGCTTCGGCACACGTGTCAGGGTACCGCGGGCACCCGGTGTAGTGCAGCCACTTCAGCACCTCCAGATGCCCGCCACCAGCGGCGAGCGAGCATGCCTCCAGTGGACTCAACCGAGGGGCATGCATCATATATAGGCAGCTCCGCGGGGGGAGTTCCTTCTCCTCTTTGGCCCACTGCATGAGCGCGGTCGCCGCCACCACCGCCGCACACGCGCGATCCACTCCCGCGATTGAGGCCAGGTCCCGGGGCCCCAGCCGCCGCAGCACCTCCGCCCAGAGTCTTACACTAGTCCACTTTCCAGCTCAACGCAAGCACTTTGTGTAGGATACGTTGCATTGTTCCAGTGACAAACGCTGTTCAGGTTGACTCGAAAGTGTAAAGAAGTACAAACCCCTGCCTCCTCCCCAGCAGCCGCAGCAGCAGGGAGAAAGGAGGGTCGCCATCCACCGCGGTCGTCATGGCCAGCAAGATGGGGGGAGCTGGGAATGACGGCGGCGTGCGCGACTGGCGGCGATGGTGCAGGCGGTCGTGTGGCGTCCGAACACTGGTGTCGTTGCTTGGTAGGAGGGACGGGCAGAGGAGGTGAAGGGGTGAAGGCTGCCAAGAAGTGGCGGAGGAGGAGGAGGCGAAGGCGGTAGGGGGTAAGAATGAAACGGAGCAGAACGAAGTGGAGGAGGAGGCTGACGACTACGAAGAGGAGGAGAAGTTGCGGCGTGGGCGGCGGCGGTCGTATAGCGCGCGGATACTTGTGTCGTTGCGTGAGCAAGCTTTTCCCCAGCTTTTCTCTCGGAACACGCAGGCAGGGGCGGTGGGGAAGGGTCAGGTGGGCAACCCTTGGGGGTAGTTGACGACGGGGCGCGGCCCCTCGTCTCCGGAGGCGGCGGCGTCAGCGACGGCGGGCGGGGTGGCGGTCAGGAACGGGGGCGTGAGTGGGGGCGGCTACGCGGCCGTGATTGTGTGCGAGCGCGCCGCGATACGAACCGCGGCGTGGCGCTAGCTTCTGGCTTCTCGTAGTATCCCTTGCACAACAAAAAGTGCCTGAGTGATCCGAGCGCGGGTCATTGAGAACAAGCACGCGACCGAGATCGTGTACTGGCACCTTCAATTTGTAGAGTCACAAACACTGGGGAGCCCAACGGACAGAATAAACGTCGGTCGAGTGCTTGTTCTTCATGCCCCCCCTGTCGAAGATCTGATGGATCTGACTTTCTTCCGACAAAACGAAAGTCTGAGAAACCCCAGCTACGCCGCCGCCGCCACAACTCACCGCGCGGGGCCGGTGCGCGCGGCTTGTTACACGTGGCGAGGCGCGGAGGTTTCACAGCGGGCCGTGATGGCGCCGAGTGGGCGCGCAAAGCAGGCGTGTAGGGACGCCGAGCGCGGCTCAGAAGCGCCTCCGGCGTGTGGTACGCACGGGGTTTGGAGGGCCTCGAGCAGGACCACGTCAAGGCGGTGGCGTTGTTCCGCACAGCGGCCGACACCGGGGACTGGGACGCGCAAAGCGCTCTCGCCGGATGTTACTACCTTGGCAGCGGGCTGGATCAGAGCTACGTACTGGCGGCGGAGTGGGGGTGCAAGGCGGCCGACCACGGCCACGCAGGGGCTCAGTTTTTCGTTGGAAAAATATACGCGTATGGAGAGGAGGGCGTGAAGAAGGACTTGCCCGTGGGGAAGAGGTACCTGGAGCTCAGCGCTGCTCAGGGACTGCAGGAGGCTGTCGCTCTGCTGAGGGAGCTCCGCAAGTGCGCGTCCTGCGGGGAACTCGACGTGCACCACATGATCTGCGCGTGGTGCCGCAACGTGCGCTACTGTGATGGCGCCTGCCAGGCGCGGCACTGGCAGCGCCTGACGGACCCGCACAAGCCCCACTGCGGGCGGCGGCGCGAGGTGGCGGTGGCAGGGGCTTCCTCCTCGGAGCCCTCAGCCAACATCGACGAGTGCGCGATGAAGGATGCTCTGGAGGCAAAGGCGACGCGGGCGGTGAAGCTGGAGGCGGCGCAGGCAACGGCGAAGGTAGCCGTGTCGGAGTCAGCAGCGGAGACAGAGGTGGTGAAGGCAGCCTTGACGGCGTTGAAGGCAGCGACGGCGGTGATGTTGGCGGCGCCGGCTGCGAGCAAGAAGGAGAAAAAGAAGAAGGCAAAGTTGGTGGCAAAGGAGAAGGGGGCAGATGCGACGATGCAGGCGGCGGTGAAGGCGGCCAGAGAGGCCGGGGCGGCTTCTGTGGCGGCCACGGGGCTGCTTACGGCGATTCTTCATTCAGCCACCTAGACAGTGGCGGAAATGGCACGCCCCTCACGCGTCGCCTGGATCGGCCAGGAAGGCGGCGGTGGCGGTGAGAGCTGTCAAAACGGATATATCGGAGGGTTTGTAGTTGGAGCAGCACTTGAAGGACGAGGCGACTGCTGCCAACGGCCCGCCTGCCCCGCCGCCGCCTGCCTGCCCTGCCTGCCACACCTGCGGCTCTACACCTGCTGCTCCTCACCTGCACAATAATATGTGATAGATGCCGTGTCGTGCATCGGTACACTACATGGTGGATGGCAAACTAACCACGCACCCCACCGGCGGGGAGAGAGAAACGAACCACTCACAATATGCAAATGCTAGCATGCATTGTCACACACAAACACACATAATGAGGCGCATCGCCCCACAAAGATCAACATGACAAGGCCAAACCATTTATGAAGGGTGGGGTCGGATGCATGGATAGCCTTTTATGATGTGGCACCAGCCTCTTCAGGGAGGCCGCTGAGCCAATGTGGAAAGGTATACTGTGCGTCGTCCGCCCTACGGATTGAGCGATGAGCCGGAGCGTTACAACTTTCCAAACTTTAGAATGGTCCCCGTGATTGCGGTGGCGACGGCGCATCAGACAAGTGAGCGACAGGTACTCCGGTCCCGATCCACGAGCCAGTCCCGGAGGCCACCTAGGTACCCATAACCTGCTGAACGCTGAGCATGAGCCTTTTAGATTCTCATTTTTTCAAATTGGGCCAGTGACGGCGGTGGTCATGAGCGGTACCGCCAGGCCACGCACGGATAGCTCGGAGCGATCTCTTTCAGATTCGTTTGCATGGAATTTGCGTTTGTAGTTATACGCTACTCTACCATTCTTCATGTTGGTAATTGCTAAAATCGATCATCGGTTTCTTTGATTTCATCGATTTCATTGATTTAAATTCGTCTTTGTGTGGTACCGACGCCGTCGTAGGTTGCGTGAGTTGCGTAGAGGCTCTTCACGGAACACCTTGTTCAGCTATCCACCTCAGCATGTCCACGTGCCCGCCGTTTGCGGCGATTGCACGGACGGTGTCCTCGTTCCACGGGCATTGGTGCTCCCGTGCCCACTGCAACATCGCCTGGTGCCACCCGATAGCGGCCTACTCACACGTCTCCTCATCCCACGGGCACCCGGAGTTGTGAAGCCACTTCAGCAACTCCAATTGCCCGTCCTCAGCAGCGGCGCAACACGTGCCAGTGTCCCACGGGCAACCGGCGTTGTGCAGCCACCTTAACACCTCCAGGAACCCACCCCGAGCAGCAGCTCGACACGCGTCAGAGTCCCACGGACACCCGGTGCCATGCATCCACTTCAGCATATCCAGGTACCCGCCCTCAGCAGCGACACGAAACGTGATGAAGTCACACGGGCACCCGGCGTTGTCCATGCACTTCAATACCTCCAGGTGCCCGCCCTCAGCGGCAGCGTCACACGTGAACGTGTCAAACGGGCACCCGTTGTTGTGCAGCCACTTGATCACCTCTAGGGGCCCGCCCCCGGCGGCGGCGTGACTCGTCGCGAAATCCCATGGGCACCCGGTGTTGTGCAACCACTTGAGCGTGTCTAGGTAACCGCTCCCGGCAGCGGCAGCGAACGTGTCAGAGTCCCACGGGCACCCGGTATTCTGCAGCCACTTCAGCACCGGCAGGTGTCCACCCTCGGCGGCGACAGCACACGTGATAACATCCCAAGGGTCAAATGGACCGCACCCGGTGGTGTTCAGCCATTTCAGGACCGCCAAGCGTCCGTCTCCAGCAGCGGCGTCTCCAGCAGCGGCAGCTCTTGACCCAGTCCTGCGAAGCCACTTCAGCACCTCCAGGTGCCCGCCACCAGCAGCGAGCGAACAAGCCCCTCTTATGCATAACAGTGGGGCAGAGTACGCGAATGTCGAGTGCCTCCGCTGCGGGATGCTCTTCTCTGCTGTCGCCCACCTCATCAGCGCAGTCGCCGCCACCGCCGCCGCGCACCCGCGACCCACCCCCGCGAGCGAGGCGAGGTCCCTGGGCCCCAGCAGCGCCAGCACCTCCGCCCGGAAGAGGTCGGGCAGGTCGAGCAGCCGCAGCAGCAGGGGAAAAGGAGGGTCGCTTTCCGCCCCGGTCGCCATGACCAGCGAGATCCGAGACGCGAGGAGGGGAGGGGATGTGATGCCGGCGGCGTGCAAGGCTGGCGGCGATGGCGGCAGCGGACGTGTGGCGCGCGGACACGTGTGGCGTTGCGTGGCAGGGGCGAACAAGGTGAGGTGAAGGGTTGAAGGCCACCGAGGAGGGGGCGGAGGCCGTGGAAGAGGCTGTAGGGCGAGGAGGAAGCGGAGGAGGAGGACGAAGAAGAGGACGACGACGATGATGTGATGATGTTGCGGAGAAGACAGTGCTGCGCGCTGGCGGTGGCGGTCGTGTCGTGCGCGGATGTTTGTGTCGTTGCGTGAGTTGAGGTGGACAAGCTTTTCGCCACCTTTTCTCGGAAGACGCGACTTTGGGGGGAGGTGGGCAACCCTTGGGGGTCCTTCACGACGTGGCACGGTCGCCCGTCTTCCGGAACGGCGGCGGTAGCGGCGGCGGGCAGGGTGGAGGCTGGGGAGGGGTGCGTGCGCGGGAGGGGGTTGCGCGGCCGTGAATGTGTACGAGCGCGCCGCGATATGAACCGCGGCGTAGCGCTCGCTTCTGGTTTATTATTCCTTGCACAACAACGAGTGACTCTGATCCGAGCAGGCAAGGGGGGTCTTTGAGACAAGCACACGACCGATCGATCTTCAATATGCACCCAGATAGATAGACGGCGGGGGAGAACGTCGGTGCTTGTTCTCAATGAACCCCCTGTCGGCGAACCCGCATCAAGATCTGGATCTATCTTTTCTTCCAGACGAAAGAGGGCAACGCCGCCGCCGCCACAACTAACCGCGCGGGGGCCGTGCGCGTGGCTTGTTACCTGCGGCGAGGCGTGCAGGGTGACAACGGGTTGTGATGGCGCCCAGTGCACGCGCAAATCAGGCGCGCAGGGACGCTGAGGCTGGCTCTACGGCGGCTCTGACGGCGCTCGGCGTGTGGCACCTGGAGGGTGAGGAGGGCCTCCAGCAGGACCACGTCAAGGCTGCGGTGTTGTTCCGCGAGGCGGCCGACCTTGGGGACGCGTACGCGCAAGGCCAACTGGCAACGTGCTACTACATTGGCGGGGGCGTGGAGGAGAACTGCGCGCTGGCGGCGGAGTGGGGCCACAAGTCTGCCGATCACGGCAACGCAGCAGGTCAGTATATCCTGGGAAGGATGTACGCGCGTGGGGAGGGCGTCAAGAAGGACCTGCCTCTTGGGAAGACGTACCTAGAGCTCTGCGCTGCGCAGGGAGTGCCGGAGGCTGTCGAGCTCCTGAGGGAGCTCCGCAAGTGCGCGTTCTGCGGGCAGCTGGACGTGCACCACATGATCTGCGCGTGGTGCCGCAACGTCCGCTATTGTGGTGGCACGTGCCAGCTGCGGCACTGGCAGAGGCTGGTGGACCCGCACAAGCCCCACTGCGGCCGGCGGCGCGAGGTGGCAGGGGCGTTGTGCCCTTCCTCGGATCCAACCGCCGTCAACGACAAGTCCGCGAGAGAAGAGGCGCTGGAGGTGGCGGAGACGGTGGCGGCGGCGGAGGCAGCGGTGGAGGCAACCATGGCGGTGTTCGAAGCGAGGGCGGCAGCGGCGGCAGCAACAGTGACGGCGGCGGTGGCGGCGACGGAGGCGGTGGAGGCGGCGCCGACGGCGAGCAAGAAGGAGAAGAAGAAGAAGGCCAAACTGGTGTCGAAGATGAAGGCGGCGGACACTGCGGAGCGAGCGGCGGTGGAGGCCGCCACTCTGGCGGGGGCGGCGCTTGAGGTGGCCAAGGCGGTGTTGCAGGCGGCTCCGTAGGCAGCCATTTATGCGGCGGCGGCGGCGGGGGCTTACCCTTCACGCGGCGTCGGGTTCGGCCAGGAAGGCGGCGGCGGTGGCGGGGGTTGACAAGGATACATTGGCGGGACTGGGACGGGTGCGGCGACGGAGACGGGCGGGTAAACGTGAGTGAGCCAATGCACGTGAGGGAGGGAGTGGGCACGGTTAAAATATATCGCAGGGATTTTGATATGAAGTAGTTCAGTAGTGACGCAACGATGCTAATATACTAGTTCACGCGCGCCGCAATACGCGACGACACATCCACTGCCACTAACCGCACCACGCATGCTCTCCGCCGTCCCGCCGCCACGCATTTGCCCCTTCCGCGTACACCTGTGGCGGCGGCCAAACCCACAGGGTGGATGATCGAGCGAGGGGGGGGGGGCGCCAAGGGAGAAGGAAGTTGGCCGAGGTTCGCATTTTAGGTCACTAGGTCCATTCCCCATCAGGTCGACAGACTGCGAAGACAGGGCCACGCCGCCGCCGCCACGACGCATCGCGTGGGGACCTTGCGTGCGGCTGGTAACCCGCGGCGAGGCTTCTAGGGTTGACAACAAGCCGTGATGGCGCCGAGTGAGCTCGCAGGGCAGACGCACCGGGACGCCGAGGGGGGCTCTGTGGCGGATCAAGTGGAGCTCGGCCTGTGGCACCTCGAAGGTGAGGAGGGCCTTCAGCAGGACAACGTTATGGCGGTGGCGTTGTTCCGCACAGCGGCCAACCTCGGCGACAGAGACGCTCAGACTGCCCTCGCCACGTGCTACTACCTTGGCAGGGGGCTGAATCAGAGCTATGCGCTGGCGGAGGGGTCGCAAGGCGGCCGACCAAGGCGACGCAGCGGTACAGTTGTTGGTGGGAGGTATGTACGCACGTGGGGTGGGCGTGGAAAGAACCTTCCTCTGGGGAAGAGGTACCTGGAGCTCAGCGCCGCTCAGGAAGCGCAGGCAGCTGTAGCGTTTCTGAGGAAGCTCCGCAAGTGTATACCATATTGAGTGACATTAATGAGTGATGTAGACTACATTGAGTGGCATTCTTGAGTGACGTAGACTATATTGGGTGACATGAATTAGTGACTTGACTATATTCTATATTTGTGCTTCCTGACATGACTGAGTGACGTATCGCGCGGCGGTGACATGAAGGAGCGAGGTGTCACGTATCAACGGGGGCCAGGGCGAAAGCCTGGTGCCTCCTCATACACGCGGAGGCGTCTCTCTCTCTAGCGTGTCACGCGGCGGTGGCGATGAGGCTGAGGAACTCGCGGTAACCCACTTTGCCGTCGCCGTTTGTGTCGAAGTGCGCCGCCCACCAGGGTCCCATCACTCGACTTTGCTAAATCAGATGTTTTTTTGCAGACTAGTGTGTGAATGGCCTTCGAAATTCCCCGCGGGTGTTCGGGCGTTCGTATGGCCTAAATCAGATGACTCATGTCCGTTAGATGACTCTCGTT
>Ga0307489_10001720_pt1 | contig 14535 bp, 24 predicted proteins | sample SB12metaG_FD_202247 | JGI IMG/M metagenome (GOLD analysis project Ga0307489, IMG submission 202247) | Sea-ice brine microbial communities from Beaufort Sea near Barrow, Alaska, United States - SB 1.2 | ecosystem: Environmental > Aquatic > Marine > Coastal | place: USA: Alaska | collected... | reverse complement strand
TGACGTGGCGAGCACTACACATCAGTGCCACGTGATCAAACGCATGTTGAACTCTAGTTCCCAGTTCATTGGCATCCTATGACTTGGCGAGCACTATCCATCAGTCCCATGTCATCAAACGCATTTTGATCCCTCGTTGCTTGGGTTACACGACAACCTATGACGGGGCGAGCACTATCCATCTGACCCTAGGTGCAGGAAATTGACTCGGTGCGCGGGCAGAAGCTGAACATCCTGGCGCAGAACAGGAGCCACGCGCGCATCCTGGAGGTAGGGCCTGACTAACTACTCATAGTGTACCAGTGTGCCCGTACACACTCGCCGCTTCCTCCTGGCCACTCACTCCCTGACTGTTTGCTCATAGTGTACCGGTATGAGCATCCTGGCGCAGAACAGGAGTCACGCGCGCATCCTAGAGGAAGGGCCTGACTAACTACTCATAGTGTACCAGTGTGCCCGTACACCCTCGCCGCATCCTCCCGGCCACTCGCTCCCTGACTGTTTGCTCATAGTGTACCGGTATGAACATCCTGGCGCAGAACCGTAGCCACGCGCGAATCATAGGGGCAGGAATGGGACGAGTGACACTGAACCGCTACCATCAATACTTCAACCGACACTGATTCTGACTTAAGCTGAAACGATAACAGATTTATGACCAGGGTGGTGCACGCGGTATGTGTATACGGGTGCACGAGTACACTATGAGCGAACGACCAGGGAACGAATGGCCAGGACACCGAAGAGAATGAGGCGAGCGTGTATGACACACCGGTACACTACGACCGAGCGTTCAGGATGAGCTGGAGATGGGACGAGTGTCAGACTCTAATGTGAGGGCGACAACTGGCTCGCAGCGCACGGCAGCATGTTCCATAAACCGGTGCTGGGCAGGGGCTTACACTCGTCCACTTTGCAGCTCAACTTGAGCCGTTTTTTACGCAAAATACTCACTAAGTACCCCCTGGCACCCATTAACACCCTTTAACACCCCCTACACAACTCCTAAATGCACCCCCTATGCCACAGGAAGCGCCTACGTTGAGCTGAAAAGTGGACCGAGTGTAAGCCCCTGATGCTGGGTCCCATCCTCGCGCTGATTGAGTGCGATAACAAGGTACGGCGCTCCAGGTTCATCCCAGGTTGACCCAAAGTTGACCCTGGGTTGACCCCAGGTTGACCCCAGGTCAACCCTGGGTTGACCCCGGGCTGACCGCGCCTGCTTTCAACTCTGTGAGCCAACATGTGATGAACAGCTGTCAAATTGTGCATTCAATTTTAACTTGCGCCCCAACAACAAGGACCACCAGAACTACCTCGAGCAGAGCTGCCCGTCATTCCTGTTGGGCTCTTACATCACTCAGGCAGGGGGCTAAATGATAATAACGTCTCGACCGACGTTGAATCGAGGATGAATCGAAAGCTAGACGTGTGTAAATGTTAGCCATTGAGAATCGTCTCCGCGTGTCTGTTTGGGCAATTATCCTGTCAGTAAGTCTTGCTCGAATCGCTGTCGAGTCGTTGTACTCAATAACCCCACATTACAGTGTAGTAACCGTCCAAGAAGTCCGTCTGTTTGGGGCCCTACAGCTAGGACACCCGGGACCGGGACACCCTGCGAGCCAAATGGAAGGAGCTGAAGCTGAGCCAGATGAATATCAGCAACGTGAGCTACACCGAGACGGACATCTCGCACCTGCGGTCGCACGGCGTGACGCACCGCCTGGACCAGGTCTTCCGCGCCGATCCGGTGGTCAAGCAGGTAGGGTCTAGCATATATTTCCCACCACGTCACAGGTTAGAAAGTAAACTCAGTGTCGATGCGACATATCGCCTTTTTCTCCTCGAAATCGAGGCAGGGTCTCATTGCCCAGGAATCGCCATGGACTTTCGGAGATTATCGGATTTCTTTTCTCTGAGATTCGGTCGACGTTCCTCCCGCTTTGGATGGTTCTGATTGGTCGAACGGACTTCGATACCACAACTTCAATACCAAACTCGACACTGACTTGAACTCATTAAGCGTGGGTTCTGATTGCATGTGTATGGCGTGGCGAGCAACATCTGCCAGGTCCTAGTTTCCCGTTTGCACCACTGACTCCCCCGGTCATTCACCGAACGAGGCAGTGACGATATGGCCACCTGACCGAACCACTCACTGGATGGAGTCAACATCTACCAGGCGTTAGCTTAGCTTATCGTTGACACGGTCTAAGTGGATCAGGCAGGTGGCATTTAACCCAATAACCGAGGTTGTACAATGCGTGCGGACGACCTGGGAAGCTAGTTGTGCCAGGCCCTGCAAGCAGGCGATGGTGGATGGTGGCAACGTGGACAAGTCCTACGTGGCGGACGCCAATATGACCGGCGAGCAGATCCAGCAGATGCTCAACAGCACCGAGGCGGGGGGGGGAACAGGGTGCGAGCCCCCGTAGACTCGTTGTCCGTCATGCTTATAATCCGCGCCAGACACATACATTCTGTCTCTGTGAGGGTAACTTCGCCAAATTGGCTTCGCTGATCGTGTCTTCGCCAATCTGTCATACAAATCGTCGTTCCTTGAGTCATATCATATCAGCTGTGCCTGGTTAGCGAAAGTGGCTTTGTCCATCTAGCTTTACCGATTGGGCTTCGCGTGTGTATAATAGCAAAAGGAGTTGTTCTCAATGACCCTGCACCGAGGTTGGCCGTGCGTTCACGCCGAAGACCATGTACAACAAGACCAAGTCGCGGTACTCCGCCGATGTAGGGGGGTAATCGAAAACAAGCACTGGACCACGAACCTAGTGCCTGGTCTGTGAGCCGTAAGTAAGTACTTGGAAAGTAAGTATTCGGACGAGTCATTAACTCGTCAGATCACTTACTTGCGTACCTAACTTACTTGGCTCACAGACCAGGCATGAGTTGTGTGTCTGTATGAGCATTACCCTGAAGGTCAAGTCACGCGGGCGCGTCCGATCTCGCTCCGTGGATTCTTCTGCATGACCCTGCAGCCAGGTGGGCCTCAACTCCGGCGACGTAAAGGACAACAAGCTGTTCAAGGTGTCCAGCAACGCCAACGACCGCGAGGTAGTGGTGCGACAGATTCAGGAGGCGCGGGACAACAAGGCAGGGTCTGTCTCTTGACTCTGCACGGCGGCCGATCTATTTGCTCATAGAGTACCTGTCAGCTGGTGGCCTACCCTTTGACAAGGAAATTGTTGACCGCATCCTTCTCCCTGGCGTACCCTGGCGTACCACGCCACACTAACTGTTTTCTCATCAATTACCAGGCCCTGTGACCAGGCGACTGTGGATCGACAGTTGCAGGATGCCACCAAGGAACGACTCAGCCTCCAAACGGTGGGGTCTGGTAGATATCGCTCGCATCATTATTTGCTGAAACTCAACTCGAAACCTCCTCCTTCTCCTTCGACTGCTAATCCTGTTCCCTGTCTCCTCCTCCTCCTCCTCCTCCTCCTCCTCCTCGTCCTCCTCCGCTTCCTCCTTCTCTTCCTCCTCCTCCTCCTCCTCCTCCTCCTGCTCCTCCTCGTCCACCTCCACCTCCACCTCCTCCCACTCCTCCTCCTCCTCCTCCTCCTCCTCCTCGTCCTCCTCCTCCTCCTCCTCCTCCTCTTCCACCACCTCACAAAACGAGGGTTCAAATGCGAGCCTATGACGTGACATGCAACATCTGGCAGACCATATCAGACGGAGTACACAAACGTTGACACCCGGTTGAAGATGCTGAGCGGCGAGGGAAAGGCGGCGAGAACGCTCAGAACTGGGCTCATGGCGAAGGCAGGGCTCGCCACGTCATGACTGTTTGCTCATAGTGTACCAGAGTACCCGAGGGCTGCGAATACGCGCAGAAACACACTCTCGAAAAAGCCAGGCTCGCCACGTCATGACTGTTTCTGCTCATAATGTACCAGTGTACCCGTACACACTTGCCGGATCCTCCCATGTCGGTCTGGCCACTCGTTCCCTGAGGTTTCGCTCATAGTGTTGATCCGTCGCGTTGTCAATGCATCAGACCTCGACGCATCACGCTCGCCAGCTGCCAATTCATCCATATCATCCATTACATCCATGTCATTTACACAAGGTGAAACCTTCGTACGGCGAGTCGAATCACATCACGTGATGTGGCAATCGCAATCTTGATTGGCCCTAGTACACGGTGGACCTGGCTCAGGGGATGGTGGACAAGGAGCGGAATCCGGAGGATATCTCTGTGGCGGAGGACCGGGTTGCTACGGCGCTTGAGGTAGAGCCTGGTAAACATTGCCCGCCAAGTCATCGACCCTAGACATGCATTCTGAACTTTCATGTCTTGAGTTGAACAGCATTTCATGATGTGTCGAGCCATATCTGCCAGGCCCGTTGCCCGCTATGCCATCGACACTTATTTTGACCCATCATGCCTTGAATTACCCGGCGCTTCATGACGTGGCGAGCGAGATTTGCTCGGCCCATTGCCCGTCACCTAATCGACAATCATTTTAACTCTCCTGTCTCGAGCGAAAACGGCAACGCATGACGTGGTGTGCGATATCTGCCGGGCCCTGGATTGCGAAGAACACAAAGGATACATTGAAGATCACGATGGAGCTGGCTGACACCTTCAAGGCGGGGCTTTACCTCTCCCATTCTCTGACTGTTTGCTCATAGTGTACCAGTGCACCTCCAACCATCCCGTCTTTGTGGCTATATATCATCCTGACTGTTTACACATGGTGTACCGGTACACAATCACCTCGTTTTGGAGCTGGCTGACACCGTCAAGGTGGGGCCTGATCACCCATTCTCTGACTGTTGGCTCATGGTGCACCGGTACTTAGGTCCTTACTCACCTCTTCCTCTGCCTGCTTTGGCTCGTATGACGAAGTGCACGAATCTATTGTCGGTGTCGATCGGTATTGACCTATATTGACCGATACTGACAGATCTCGACCGTTTTTCACCGTGCTGCGTGAGCATGCTGTGTTTGGTCGAGAGACGACTTTAACGTCGAGACGGATCACAGCATGCCCAATATCGATCGATTTCCGTCGATATTTTACATAGTTCATGCGCTGCCACATCACAGTGTACTCGTACCCGAGGATGTGGCGAATGTGTTCGATTCATCTGGTACGCTATGATCAAACAGTCAGTTTGATAAGCTGAAACACTGCTTGTATACGGCCCTACCTGATGGCGCTGTCTTCAAGCGCGCACGAGCACGCAGCGAGCGCGACGTGCGCCAAGGAATTGGGGGTATGGCTTCTGAATGCTTGTGTTTGCTCATAGTGGGCCCGTGGAGGGTCTAGTTTTTGTGATTTCGTTGCTACAAAGTTTTGATCGTTATGCGTAGACATGCATTCAGGATAAGCATATGTAATGTAGTGGTACACTCTGAGCAAACAGTCAGGATGGTATCCGGCCTTGACATGAGGAGCACACCCGCGTCCTGAGGGCTCAGTTCGATCATCACTCAGGGCTGAGCGCAAACCTGAGGTAGGGGGGTAGTGAGCACAGGCCCCCTACTCACCATTATTCACTCGTATATTAATTGCTGCTCAAATATCCCAACGCACCGCCACTGTACTAAATGCTATAACCCCCCTGGGCACCATTATTCCGCCACTGTAATACATGCTCAACCCCCCCTACGCACCATTATTCTGCCAAAGTTTTCATTCTCAAACCCCCCTACGCACAATTTTCTGGGAACAAGGGGTTACTGAGAACAAGCGCTTGACCATGAATCGAGTCCGAGCGTCTGATGAGCATTGACCATGATGTCACGCTCCGATCTCAGCTCGAGTGTTTGATCACAATGACCCTCTTGTCAGAAATGAGAAGGTGAAATGTGAGGACCGGAGCAACGCTGAGAAGGAAAAAGCACGCGACAAAAAGGTAGGGCTCTAACTGTCTGCTCATACTGTACCGGTGCAAAGTGATTAACTCGTGCGTAGGGCTCTGACTGTTTGCTCATGGTGCGCCGGTGCAATGCGACCAACTCGTGCTTGATTGCCAGACGAGTCGGTGTTGTGGGTCATTCGGCTCAACTCGCTGCCCGTCCCGCCGCGAATCCACCCAAGACGATGCTGGAATCTCAACATCAACTTGGGTCGGCCAATAAACACTGTAATGAATCCTCAACCCCTCCTGCGCACCATTATTCCGCCACTGTATTAAATGCTCAAGCCCCGCTACGCACCATTATTCCGCACCGTAGCCCAAGGAGAAGTGGGAAGCGGTGGGTTACGCCACATGGATTATGCTCGCCACGCCACGGGTTTGCACCTGACCTGGTTGGTGACCCCCACATATGGGGTCCAGGAATCCGTCCGGATCCGTCCGAATCCGACCCTGTACCGAATCCGTCCGAATCCGAATCCATTTCTATCGGGTCAAAACGCCCACCCAGACTGCAAAATTCCGCAATAAAATCCCCTGCGGGGCTGCTCGGAATCGGCCCGAATCCGCCCGCATCCGACCCTCCACCGAACCCGTCCGAATCTGGAGACGCCATCCCAGCACCTGACTGAACATCCCAGGGTTTACAATGTGGTGATTGACGTGGCGCCCTACTGGAAGCTGATCGCACAGAATACTGCGCCGCTGAACGCCGAGCTCAATGCGCGATTCGAGGTTGGGCCCAGTGGATCATGATCATCCTGGCCACGATAATTGGGACAGTCGAAATGCTGTCTCTGCGACGGAGTGACTTTGCAAAACTGGCTTCGCTGATCGTCGTTTTCTTTGTTGAATTTGCGGTGCCTGGTTCACGACACTTGCTCCGCCGATCAGACTTCACTCATCGGGGTTCGCGGGAAATTAAAAGCAAGAGGAACTTTGAGCATGAGGTGACGAGGGACTTGTTTTCCACCTGACCCTGGTAGGAGGAGTTTCCGAATAGCATGGAGGAGCTGGAGGAGAAGATCGCGGAGGTTGAGGCTGAGGCAGGGGGGTCACTCGACCGACGTTGAATTTGTTACTCCCCCACCATAATCCGATATCGGTCCGAGTGCTTGTTCTCAACCACCCTCCTGCTTCTTGAAGGGCGCCTGGCGGGGGACCACTGGGAATAAGCGCTCGACCGACGTTGATCTGACGAGCCGAGACTGCATTTCTGTAATACCGTTTCCCCGACACGCTCTCGACCGACGTCCAATCTCATCCTCTTCCTTCTCCTCCTCAGTGCCTCTGCATGATGACTCATTCTGCGGCTAAGTCGTGCTCCGACCCTCCTGCTAGGCGGATGCCATCATGTGCGCCAACCCGATGGTGCTGGAGGACTACAAAAAACGCAAGGCGGAGATTGTCACGCTGGAGACGGGCCTGACCAAGGTAAGGACCAGTGGATAGTGCTCGCCACGTCACCAAACGAAGTTCAAACCGTCGTTCCTTGAGTCACACGGCATCCTATGAGAGGGACTCATGGATGGTGCTCACCACGTCATCAAACATATCTTGAACCCTCGTGTCTTGATTCAATCCGCATCCCATGACGTTGCGAACACTATCTATCAGATCCTGGACGAAGGAGGAGGCAGATCTGAAGGGGCACCAGGACGGCATCGGGGGCCTGAAGGGCCAGTGGCTGCCCAAGCTGCGGGCAGGGCCTGACACACAATGCCCGCCACGTCATCACACGCATTTGAACCCTCGTTGCTTGAGCAAATCATACGCAGTTGAACCCTCGTTTCTTGAGTCAACCGTCATTCTGTGACGTGGCAAGCAGTATCTGTCAGCCCCAAGCTGCGGGCAGGGCCTGTCAGATAATGCCCGCCACGTCATCATACGCATTTGAACCCTCGTTGCTTGAGTGAATCATACGCAATTTAATCCTCGTTGCTTGAGTGAGTCATACCCCAGTTGAACCCTCGTTGCTTGAGTTAACTGGCATCCTGTGACGTGGCGAGCAGTATCTGTCAGGCCCAAGCTGCGGGATCTGGTGGAGCACGTCAACAAGAACTTCAAGGAAAACTTCGCGGAAATCGGGTGCGCGGGTGAGGTTACGCTCAATGAGGCAGGGGGATCATTGAGAACAACGTCTTGACTGACGTTGGATCGACGATGAACCGAATTCGGTAAGTGGGCAAATGCCCATATGGCATAGGTCGGTTGGCTACCACGAACCGTATCCGCGCGTATGTATGAGAAAATACCCTGAGGGTAAGTCATGCTCCAGCCTCGAATCCACGCGTATGTATGAGTAATCAACCTGATATAATTCATGCGCATATCGCCTTTCGCAAAGTTATTCTCTATGACCCTTCTGCGTGGAGGCAGGGGAGGCGTTCGAGCAGTGGAAGCTGGAGATCCGGGTCAAGTTCCGCGCGCTGGAGGACATGCACGTGCTGGACTCGACCCGCCAGAGCGGCGGCGAGCGCAGCGTTTCCACCATGTGGGGCCCGCCAGACATTGCTCGCCACGTCATCGGATGCCATTGTATTCAATGGACGAGGATCCACAACGTGTATCGATGAGAGACATGGGGGTTAAGGACGTGGCGGGCACGAGACTTCTTAGTTTTTTTGACGTTTATCGAGCCCCAAGGCGCTTATCATGGTGATCATTACCACTGAAACTTTGGAAACGAGCGTTGGATGACGCGGCGAGCAATATATGCAAGGCACTACCAGCAGGCTGTACCTCATCTCGTTGCAGGAGCTGACGAAGGCGCCGTTCCGTGTGGTGGACGAGATCAACCAGGGCATGGACCCCATCAACGAGCGCAAGATCTTCAAGCGCATGACCAACGCCGCGTCCCAGGCGGGGCTCGCCATGTTATCCAGATATCCACCAGACTGCGATCGCCACGTCATCCACTACGTTGAGCTCGCCACGTCACCCACCACATTGTAGACCCTCGTCTCTTGAGCTATGTGCCGCCTGTGTCTTCAAGCGCTTGCCAAACGCCGCGTCCCAGACGGGGCTCGCCACGTCATCCATCAGACTGCACGTGTCACGTCATCCCCCCACACGTTTCTCGGCACAACATCCACGACATTGCTGCCCTCCACTTGGTCTTTCCGAGGCATGCTGCCCTCCGTTGGTCCTCCCGGAGCCTGCTGCCCTCCCATAGGTTACGTCCGAACAAGGGCCAGTAAAAGTGACACCAGAATTTACCGGTCAACAGACTGTAAAATTACTTTAAGGTTTAGGGTTAAGGTCTTAGCATTTTACGTTCACAGAACGACCCCCCTAATACACCCCTAATGCCCCCCTAAATCAAAATTATGCCCCTCTTAATTGGTAAATGATGGGGTCACTTTACCGGCCCTTGCTCAGAACTATAGGTCCTCCCGGCTGAGGCAAGTTATGCTGTTACACTTCCTTTATCTTTTTGAGTTGAGTGCCGCCTTGTGACGTGGTTAGCGTGTTCCTTTCGACCCTGGTCCGAGGCATCCACCCCGCAGACCTTCCTGCTGACACCCAAGCTGCTGAACAACCTGACGTACACCGAGGACTGCACGGTGTTGTGCATCTTCAACGGGCCGTGGATCGAGGTACGGCCCGGCGGGTATCGCTCGCCACGTGATCGACAGTCAGTTGTGATCCTTGTTTCTTGAGTCATATCGCCATGACATCCACACGCATTTGAGCCCTCTTTTCTCGAGTTGATTCTCCACGTCATCGACACGCGTGTTGGACCCTCTTGTCTGTTTGACTTAAATGGCACACTATGAGGTGGTGAGGAATATCTGCCAGGCCCATCGCCCGCCACGTCACCGCCCCCCAAAACATATTTGGGATCCTCATTTCTCGAGTCATGTGCCCCATTATGACGTGGCGAGCAACATCTGCCTGGCCCTACATCGAGGACATGGCCAAGCACTGGCGCGAGCTGCAGGCCTCTCTCATGCCGGGGATGGTCACCCACTAGGCGCCACGTCACTCAGGATACGGGGAGGAGGGATGGGGGGGGGCGCGCGGGGGGGGCGACAGGAAACGGGGCGGGGGAGAGAGCGAGAGAACGAGAGAAGCTTCCGCATGAACATACATGAGAGAGAGTGAGATATGTTTATCGCTTCAGCGTGAACAATTGGGGCTCGATGAATGTTAGTAGGGGTTTCATGCACACGTTTCACCGGGCTCGATGGGCGTCAGTAAGAGAACGGTGAAGAAACGCAAATGTTTCACGAACAATTTTGCGCACGGCATCATACTTGAGCCGAGGAGCTACGAATCATCAACATGTAGACAGCACCGTTTTCTTCGCACGCGTACGCTCAATGACACACGCGCGGGCGTGACTAGTTATTGACAATCGAACGATTCAACAAATGCACGGTTCTCAGCTCACTTCATTATTGCGCACGACAGGCGGTGCGCAAGGCGCTCGAACACTTCCCGTTTCTCATTTATGTATTTGTTGACAGACATGCCTCGTGCCCCGAGGCGCTCACATGGCGAGCAGTAACCAACCCCCTCCGCCGTTTCAAGCGGACAGACGGTCCTCAGAATCTATCAAATTATGTACATTTTAATGTCACCACTTTTTCTCTGATTGATCTCTCATACTCACGCAAACATGTACGCACACGGCTTCGGACTGTATCTACCACTTAGCATCCTCCTCCACTTTTTCATCTGTCATCTAGTGCCCAGTCTGCGGGTAAGTAACGTAAAATCATGTTGGGCTTTGGTAATTTGGCCAACAGTCTATTGACTATTGGTCAAATTCACCAAAATCCAACTTACTGCCCGTAGAACGCGATACTACGGGTGGTACGCAATTAAGACAGGGCACTAGTTGAGCGGAATGGGGGCGGGCGTCGGCGCCTCGGCGTCACTGTCGTCCTCATCCTCCGTTTCGGGCGTCGGGGGCTTCTGCGCCAGCGCAGGCGCGGGAGGCTTCTGCTGCAGCGCAGGTTCGGGGGGACTCTGCGCAAAGTCAGCCGAGGGGGGCTTCGGGGGCTTCTCCTCCTGCGCGGACGAGGTGGGGTAAGGGTGAGTTAGGGGTGTGTCTATTAGGGGTGTATTGGGGGTGTCATTTGGGTCTATGAGGGATGCATTTGGCGTGTATTAGGGGTGTGTTAGGGTTGAACATGGGATGTATGAGGGGTTTGTTAGGGATGTGTTAAGGGTGTATGAGGGGTGAATCAGAGGTGCATTGGGGTTGTATGGGTCGTGTTTTAGGGGTGTATTAGGGGTGTATCAGGGGAGTGTATTAGGGGTATATCAGGGGTGCATTAGGGGTGCATTATGGGTGTGTTCGGGTTGTGTTACCTGCACAGGCACGGGGGGCTTCGGGGGCTTCTGCTCTTGCTCGGACTCGGGAACCGGTGCCCAGGGGCCTACACTCGTCCACTTTCCAGTTCAACATAAGCACTTTTAGCGGGATATATTGGTTGTATCCCATGACAAATGCGGCTCAGGTTGGGCTCAGAAGTAGACGAGTGGCAGCCCTTGCCGGTGTCTCCTCAATCGTGACACCGTCCCAGGTGTCATCCGCCAGCGCGGTGTAGTGGCGCAAGTTGAAAGTGAAAGGAACAAATCAAAGTGGTTCATCATATTTCAGTTTCAAGCGCTTAGTTCCAGGCGCATTCAACGTGGGTTTGATAGGGGCAGCCTGCATCGCCTTACCGCGGGCTCGGGGCTCGGTGCCTCCTTGATGTAGCGGCGCAAGTTGAAATTGAGACCAAAGTCTGAAAGCGCTTCATCATACGTCAGATTCAAGCGCTGTAACCAGGCACGGTCAAGCCGGTGTCAACTTGGGGTCAAGGGGTCAACCTGCACGGCCTCACCTTGGCATCCGTGGCAACCTCATTCTCCTGCGTGTCCGAGGGGACCGGTTCCCCGGCAGCGATGGAAGCTACATCCACCCGCTCGGGCACGGGGTCCGATGCCGGGGCAGTCACGTTCATCAGGGAATTCAGGTGGTCAATCTGCGCCTCCAGAGCCAACGCGAGCTAGGGTCAGGCACATAACAATCAACACGTCATATGATGTCAGTTTACCCAAGAAACGAGTGTCTAACGTGTGGAGGATGACTTGACTGGCAAATTCTGCCACAAGTGCGATGATATACAAGACACGAGGGTCTTAAATGTGGAGGATCGATTGGCGGGCAATATCTTTCAGGCACAGTACGATCGCCACAGCGTGTGATGATATCTATCACAAGGAACGACGGTCTGAAGTGCGATATTGACTTAGCTGGCAATGGGAATATCTTGGGGTGTATCATGCCAGGCCCTACCACGCGTGCGGCCATAGCCTCCGCCGCGGCCACCACAGCCACGAAACTGATCCCTTCACCGCTGTCGCTCGCGCGGCCGTCGCCGCTGGGTACGGCCTGGCGCATGCTGCTCGCCACGGCATGGGGCGACAGTTCATTCAATCGTCGGGGGTTCAAGGTAAGTGCGTTGGATGACAGGGGCTCGCTGGTGGATATTGCTGGCGAGCGTCAAAAGGCGCTGCTTAACTCCAGAGACGTTGGATCAAAATGCGTTGGATACTGCTCAAGTCGTAAGGTGAAATTTAATGCAAGCGATGAGGGCTGCAAACTGCGTTGGCGTGGCGGGCAATATCCGCCAGGCCCTACCATTGCTGTCGGCCGCGCGGCCGTCGCCGCTGGGTAGGGCCTGGTGGATACTGCTCGCAACGTCTCATAGTGGCCCATAACTCAACAACCGCGGTTTCAATACACGTTGGACGACAGGGCCTTGTGGGTTTTGCTCGCCACGTCACAGGGTGCCCTGGACTTGAGAGGTGAGGGGTCAAAGTGCAATATCTACTAGTTTGCCATAAACTTCAAGGATCGAAGATTCAAAATAATTACGTGGCGGGCAATACCCGCCAGGCCCTACCGCTGCTGTTGTACCTGGCGCGTCCGGCGCTGCGGGGTAGAATGACAAAGTCGGCCGTGAGACAGGGTGTTCCACACTCCCGCTCCATTCTAGCTTAATTTGAGTATCTGGGATGAGTTGAGCGCGATAATGTATTTTTCATGTGCAAGTTGAAATGGCTGAAGCTGAGATGGGAGCTGAAAGGGAAACTGGCGCAGTGTGCCAACTGCGGAGTCGCGCAGCGGGGTTATTGGAAACAACTCGACTGACGTTATGTGTGTCCGGCTACATCATAAGCATACAGTGAGAGGTGCAGCACCCTGCCGCAATGATGCGGCCCGCGGCGACCAGCACGCCCTCCTCCTTCGCCTCCGCGCCGGCACCCAGCGCCATCGACCCAGGCGCCGTTGCCCGCGCGCCCGCGCCGATCGCGACCGATCCCGGTGCACTCGCCACCGAACCGGGACCCATCGCGGTTGCCCCGTCACCCGAGGCCTCCATGTAGCGGCGCAAGTTGAAAGCAACGCTTGAATGCCGAACACCGTACTTTCGTTTCATGCGCTTAGTTCCAGGTTCCTGACAACGCGGATTATCATCGATTCAACCTGCACCGCCTCACCTCTGCCCCGTCACCAACCGCGAAGCTGCCGTCTCCACTTGCGACACTGCGGTTGCCGAGCGCGACCGCTGCATCTCCCACCGCCGTTGAGTAGGCGTTCACACTCGTCCAATTCTCAGCTCACCGCGATTATTATTTCGGTAAACATTCATTTGTTTCAATGACAAAGACGGCTCAGATTGAGCTGAGAAGTGGACGACTGGAAGCCCGTGTAGCTCAATCATCTGAGCAGACCTTGCCGTGGACATTTCGCCGACCGCGAAGGCCGACCGACCGCTGGCGACCGTGCGGTTACCCAGCGCCACGGACGCAGCGCCCACCGCCGCCGACCCGATGCCGCCGCTCAGTGCGAACGCGCCTTTGGCCAGGGCCACGCACGGCGTCGCCCGTTCCAGTTCGTTGCGATGGCTTGCTGTTGCTGATTGTTTTACCTCTGCACCCGTACACGCTCGCCGCGTCATTCTCCCTGGACTGGCCGCTCGTACCCTCTGCCCTTACTGTTTCCTCATGGTTTACCTTTTAACCCGTACCACACTCACCACATCATCCTTCTTGGCCTGGCCAATCGTTTCCGTTTCAGCGTCGCGGCTAGTGTTTATGAACACCCTGGTACCCAACGATCAGGTTGAGCGTGAATAGGAACGAGTGCAAGGCCCTGCCTGTGGCATCAGTGGCGTGGCCTGTCGCCATAGCTCCGGCGCCGGTGGAGCGGGTTCGGCTGCCGAATGACATCGACGGCGCGTCTACGGCGGCTGGGGAGGCCTTTACTGAGGGTCATTCAGCATAAACACTCCACCCGAGTTCGGACGTGCCCGCATACCTGCCGGCGAAGTAGTTGAAGTCGGTCGACGGGTCCGTGCATTTGCTCACATTGTCCCCCATGCCTCGTCCACGGCAGCGGCGGCGACGGAGGCGGCGATGTCGCGCGTCTCGATCCTGGCTTTAATCGCGGCGGTGATTCCGGGCGCAATCCGACTGCCTATGGCGCGTGCGAACTGGCTGACGTCGTCAGGTTCAACCGTCGCAGGAAGGAGGACGGGATTCGTCACCGGAAGCAGGTCGGGGTTCGGGGGGCACGCGGCACCGGTGTACAGTGCCTTGCATATGTTGCACGCAACGTCAAACTACGCAATTCTGGTGGGGGGG
>Ga0307489_10001719_pt1 | contig 14536 bp, 28 predicted proteins | sample SB12metaG_FD_202247 | JGI IMG/M metagenome (GOLD analysis project Ga0307489, IMG submission 202247) | Sea-ice brine microbial communities from Beaufort Sea near Barrow, Alaska, United States - SB 1.2 | ecosystem: Environmental > Aquatic > Marine > Coastal | place: USA: Alaska | collected... | reverse complement strand
GTATGCCAGCGGGATAACTCAACTGGTTTCAGGACAATGACACACCGGGCTCAACGGTAGGCTGAACAAGGTGCTGAGGTGATGAAGCAAATACCGTGGCCGGGGCCGGGGCAATCACAAGATCCGGGCCCAGGACTGCGACTGGGCCAACCACAAGTGCTGGGGCCGGATCCGGGGCAATCAAAAACGTCATGGCCAGGGCTGGGCCCATCACAAGCGCCGGGGCTACAGCCTGGCCAGTATCAACTGCCCGGGCTGGAGCCAGGCCACCCACAAGCCAGGCCGCTCGCAAGCGCCGAGGCCTGAGCCATTCACAAGGCCTCACCCAGAAGTAGTTGCTGAAACGCTTGCTGCCGATGACCGGGTCGATCATGCACGTCTGGTTGGACACGCGCGTGACGGGCGCGCCGTCCGCGGTGGCATCCTCCGCGCGCACCACCACGCTGCGGTCGTGGCGGGGGAGCATGGGAGGGCGAGGCGGTCAGTCGGTGAGAAACACAGTTACAGCGGTGGACGATGGGTTGCGAGGGACAAGCAGGTGCAGCTTGCACGTTGCTTACGGGGTAGGAGGCGACGGAAGGAGGCGTGACACGGGTGAGACCCACACGATACGCACATGACATCCACATGCACAGGAGGCACAGGCAGTAGGCAGTGGTCGTGTCGGGTGGGGATGGGGCGGCGAGAGAATGCGCGACACGGGTCAGAAACTCAGAAACACTGACTTCGCGGACGAAAGCAAGAGACAAGATGTTGCACGGTGCGTGACAGGGGGGAGAGCGGCGGAAGGACAGCGCGGCACGGGTGCGCATAGTATGCATTGTAGGCGCTGAGGAAGGCGCAGGCGCAGGCCCGGGCCGCGCCAGACGCGTGAAACGACAAGACGTTGCCACGTTGCGTTGAACTGGGCATTGTGCTCAACTTTATCGGGTGGAAAGGTTCTTTGGATTGGTTGCTCCGCCGTCGGTGATGGTTGTTGGACATTGCGCTACGTGTGTGTGCATAGCTACGGTCGGCGGGGATGAATTGGCGGTGGTTGGGGGGGCGGCGCGCACCTTTGGCGGGCGGCGAGCTCAGGGCGGGCGGCTCCGGGGGCGGCGCCGGAGCGGAGCGGCGCCTTGGCGCGTGGCGAAGGGAGGGAGGCCCGGGCACCGAGGCCCGTGACAGATGCGCGGGCAGTGGCGCGGGTGCGGATAGGGCGCGCGGCGGCCGCCATAGGGGCGGCCACCATCATGGCGGAAACAGCGCTCATGGTGAGGATACGGGGAGTGCGCTCGGGTATGACGCGCCGACGGCAAGGTTGCCGAGGCATCGACGTAGCCGATTTGCACCGAGTGCAACGAACTCGCCAGATGCTGAGATTCGCAGCTTTGACTGGCCACACATAACATCCAGTCAACATTGAGCGTTCACATATTTACTGGCCAGAAACGCGTGGTCGTGGAGCTATCTCGGCCCAGCGTAGTTTATCAAAACTTAGCGCATGCTATCCCAATCCCATCCGTTCCTTGCTCACCATCACCCTCCGCAGAATAGCACAAGCTAAGACACCCCTGACACACGCGGCGCCGACAACGAGGCTATTCCAACGAGAGCAATTTGGCGAGCGCGCAGACGACGTGACGACGGAGTGCGCCGGCAAGCGCCTTCAAGAGAAGAGGGGGGCTCGCAAGCGAGATAGGCGTGATGGCGACTTCCATCGCCGCCGCTGTGCCTGCCCGGCCGCCCGGCGTAAGGCGGCGTCCTGCGGGTGCTCCGGGGCGAGGCAGATCGATGCAGCCTTCGGCGTCGGGTGCCTTCCGACCCCCCACCGCCGCCGCCGCCGCCGCTGTCACCCCCGTCCCCGCCGCCGCCGCCCGTCGCGCCGCGTTCCCTGCCACACCTCGCAGGTGTATCATGGGCGCGAGGCGGTCCCGCGCCGCAGAACCCCTGACCGCTATCGCCGACGACGCTGCCGCCGCCGGTGCCAGCGGTGCCGACGGGCAGTTCGCCGACGCCGCCGCGTACGCTCGCGCCGTCGCCGACGACGAAGGTAGGGACAAGCATGTCGAGTGATTGCTCTCAATAACCACACCCCTGCCTAGCAGCCTGCCTACGTCCCACTGCTCGACCCCGGTGTCGCCCCGCACTCAGAGCCCGCCACATGTTGCCCGCCACATCGTCGACACGCATCTTGAGCACCCTCGTTCGTTGAGATGTATGGCCTCCTACGATGTGGCTTGCAGTATTCGCCTGGCCCTGTAAGCGGACGACGAAGACGATGATGACGACGACTATACCACTCCTCACGTCGAGTCCCTCGTCGCTCCCCCCGCCCCCCCCCCCGCCGCCGCCGCCTCCTCCGCCTCCACAACAGTTGACGAGCTCCCCGCCTTCATACGCGCCTCCCGCCGCACCCCAAACCTCAAGGACGCCACGACGAACCCAGGCCAGTTCGTGCGGGACATCGGCTCGCAACTCCCAGCCAGCGGGAACAAGCGGCGAATCGAGAAGCTCGTGCAGGACGTGGTAGGTCCTGGCGGATGGTGCCCGCCACGCCACAGGCTGCCGTTTAACTCTATCGAGTTTTTGTCTCCTGCGATGCTATGCGCTTGGTGAGCATCTCATGAACGAGGGTTCAGGATGCTTGTCGATGACGTGGCGGGCGACCTCTGCTTGTCCCTATTGTCGTCGTCGGAGCGGCGGACACGAGTGCAAACTCAAAGTGTCTGGATGACGTGGCCAGCAATATCCGCCCGGCCCTACGACGTGGTGATTCCGTGCAACAGGATGGAGCAGGCGATGCGCGAGTTGAGCGGTGAGGAGCTGAAGGAGAAGACTGTAGAGTTCAAGGCGCGCCTCAAGGCTGGGGAGACGCTAGATGACCTGATGGTGGAGGCGTTCGCGGTCGTGCGGGAGACCGGGCAGGGGGGTTGTTGAGAACAAGCACCCGACCGACGGTGAATCATCTCCTCCTCCTCCTCCTCCTCCTCCTCCTCCTCCTCCTCCTCCTCCTCCTCCTGTCCTCTTCCTCCACCCTCTCCTCCTCCTCCACCTCCCTCTTCTCCTCCTCCTCCTCCTCTCCCTCCTCCTCCTTCTCCTCCTCCTCCTCCTCCTCCTCCCCCTCCTCCTCCTTCTCCTCTTTCTCCTCCTCCTCCTCCTCCTCCCCCGCCTCCGCCTCTGGGCGTCTGTATGAGCATTCACCCTGAAGGTAAGACATGCTGGCACGTCCGATCTCGGTTTGCATGTTTGTTCTCAATGCCCCTCCTGCCGGGCGGCGCGAGTTGAGCATGCGCCATTTCGATGTGCAGATGGTGGGCGGGGTAAGGCCTGGCAAACTTTGCCTGCCACGTCATCCACGCATTTTGAACCCTCCTTTATCGGATAGAGTGGCATCCTATGACGGCGCACATTAACCCTCGTTTACTGGATAAAGTGGCATCCTGTGACGGTGCTAGCGATGATTCTTCGGCCCTATGGCGTGGCGCTGCTTCACGCGGGGACCATCTGTGAGATGGCCACCGGAGAGGGCAAGACGCTGACGTCCACTCTTCCGGTGTATCTGAATGCGCTGTCCGAAAAGGGCGTTCACGTTGTCACCGTCAACGATTATCTGGCGAGGCGCGACGCCGAGTGGATGGGGCGCGTACATCGTGCGCTGGGGCTCACGGTGGGAGTCATCCAAACTGGCAGGGGGTTTATTGACAACGAGCACTCGATCGACGTTGAATATCCTCCTCCTCTTTCTCCTCCTCCTCCTTCACGGGGTTTTGGGGTCAAGCGCTCGATCGACGTAGCATCTCCTTCTCCTTCACTTCGCGTCTGTCTATATGAGCTCTCACCCCGATAACGAGTCATGATCCAATCTCGGTCGAACGCTAGCTCTCAATGACCCTCCTGACTGGTATGGAAGCAGCTGAGCGGCGGGTGGCTTACGCCTCTGACATAACGTACGTGACCAATCAGGAGATCGGGTTCGACTATCTGCGCGACAACATGGCGCCTTCCGTGAAAGAATTGGTGATGAAGCGGTCGTTCAACTTCGCTCTTATCGACGAGGTAGGGCCTGGCTGGTATTGCTGACAGATATCGCCCGCCTCGCCTCATCATAGGATGCTGTTTGACTCAAGAAATGAGAACGCCGCTGGGTCGGTCGGTACTTTGCCCTGCCCCCCCGCGGCTCCCGTATGTGACTGAAAAACTGCCAGGCCCTGCGACGAGGTGGACAGCGTCCTGGTAGACGAGGGAAGGAGCCCACTGATCATATCTGGCCAAGGTGATGAGCCTGAAGGTCATCAGCAGAGGTATACTGTCGCCTCGGAAGTGGCCAGCCACCTGAAGGAGGGGCTGGACTTTACCGTGGATCGAAAGCAGAATAACGCGCCAAGTCATATGATCCCGTTTCAATGGTCAGATGAGGGTCTACAATGTGGATGCTGACGTGGCAGGTATCACCTTTCCGGCCCTAGCTGAAGGAGGGAATGGACTATACAGTGGATCGCAAGCAGAAAACCGCCGAGCTGTCGGAGCGCGGCATGATGGTGGGGGTGGTGCACGCATAAACCGGGTCATCCCCGTGTTCGAACGAAGCGCCTGGTCTAAGATCTTGAAACCAACATTTAGTACACTGCTTTCAAGTTTTGCTCTCAATTTCAACTTGTGCCTTTGTATGATGGTAGCAGAGCAGCTTCTGCATATCACCGACCTCTGGGACACCAATGACCCGTGGGGACGGTACCTGCTGCTGGCTGTGAAGGCCCAGGTACGGGGGTTACTGAGAACGAGCACGGGACCCATGTTGAATCGACGAACCGAGTCCGCACGCCTGATACGCATTCAACCTTGACGTCATGCTCCGAAATCGGTTGTAGTACTTGTTGTCAATGACTCTTCTGCCAGGCGCTGTACCTGCGCGACCAGGATTACCTGGTGCGGGAGGGGAAGGTGATGATTGTGGACCCGAGCACTGGGCGCGTGCAGGCCAACCGGCGGTGGAATGACAACATCCATCAGGCAGTGGAGGTGGGGCTCCGCAGATCTTGCCTACCGTGACATGAGTTTTGTCATCCTCCTCCTTCCCCCTCCTCCTCCTGCTCCTCCTCCTCCTACTGCTCTTCGCCGTCTTCCCACTCCTCCTCCTCCTCTTCCTCCTCCACCTCCTTCTCCACCTCCTCATCACATGTCTTTTCTCGTGCTAAATGCCATCATATGACGTGGTTGTCATAATCTGCCGACCCTCCCTGGAGGCCAAGGAAGGGGTGGAGATCAACCGCGAGAACACCACGATCGCGTCCATATCATATCAGGCAAGGGGTGTATTGAGAACGAGCATGCGACCGAAGTTGAATCTTCTCCTCCTCCTCCTTCTCCTCCGCCTCCGCTCTCCTCTTCCTCCTCCTTCTCCTCCTCTTCTTCCTCCTCCTCCTCCTCCTCATCCTCCTCCTCTTCCTCTTCCTCCTCCCGATCGTCCTCCTCCTCCTCCTCCGCTCCTCCTCCTCCTCCTCCTCCTGCTCCTCCTCCTCCTCCTCCTCCTCCTCCTCCTCCTCCTCCTTATCCCACACTTCCACCTCCCCCTCCTCCTCCTCCTCTACACGTCTATGTGAGCACTCACCCTGAAGGTAAGTGCTGCGGGCACGACCGATCTCGGTTCGAGTGCATGGTCTCAACGACCCTGCTACCAGTGCCTCTTCAAGCTTTTCAACAAGTTATCAGGCATGACAGGGACCGCGGCAACGGAGGCGGAGGAGCTCTGGTCCATAGTGGGGTGGTGCAAGTGGAAACCCATGTTGAAAGCACCTGGTGCCTGGTCTGATGGCTTAGTAAGTTGAGTAAGTAGTGAGTGATCTGACGAGTCAATAACTCGTCTGATTACTTACTGGCAAAGTAATTAATTACAGCTCACAGACCAGGCACTGGGGTCCGCACTTGGAACTCAGACTTGGTAATCTGCATTCATTCTTTGCTGTCAAGTCAACTTGCGCCCCTACACTCAGTACCGACTCCCTGTGGTGACTGTGCCGACGCACCGCGCCAGCCAGCGCGTCGATAGGGAGCACGCAATGTTCCGGTCGGACAATGCGCGGTGGAATGCGGTGGCGGACCTCATCGTGTCGTGCCATTGGGAGGGCCGCCCAGTCCTGGTCGGTAGGGCAGAGGAGTGTGATAGCCTGACTGTTTGCTCATAGTGTACCAGTGTGCTCAGTACCCGCACTCTCCTGCCCCTGGGAGAGATGCCCGGTCCTTGCTGGTACAGCGGAGGAGTGTGATACAGCCTGACTCGTTGCTCATAGTGTAGCAGCATACCCGTATGCACTTACCGCATCCTCCTCCTTGGCCAGGCCACACGTTCCCTGTCGGTTTGCTAATCTTACCAGTGTGCCTGACATACTCAAGCCCGATCCTTCGGGCCCTATTCGTCGGGACCACCAGCGTGGAAAGCAGCGAGTACTTGAGCGAGATTCTGTCGAACTACCGGTGGAGGTCGCGGAGCGGGGACCTGGTGCTCGGGGTGCCGCACAAGCTGCTCAACGCTCGGTACGGCCTGGCGGACATTGCTCGCCACGTCATTGGGTGCCCTTTAATTCGATGCATGAGGGTTCGTAGTGTGTCGCATGACATAGCGGGCAATATCCGCCAGACCCTACCGCATCATAGGATGCCCTTTGTCTCGGGACATGGGGGTTCGTAGTGCGTCGTTTGACGCGGCGAGCAATATCCGCCAGCCCACGTCATAGTGTGAGATTCTACTCAAGAGACGAGGGTTTACAACGCGTCGAATGACATGGCGAGCAACATCCGCCAGGCCCTAACGCTCGGCCGCAGCTGGCGGAAAAGGAGGGGGAGATTGTGGCGCAGGCGGGGCGTGCGCACGCGGTCACCATTGCCACAAACATGGCGGGGCGCGGGACGGACATCGTGCTGGGAGGAAACCCACCAGGCAGGGGGGTGTTGAGAAGAAACCGACTATGCACATCGTCCTCCTCCTCCTCCTCCTCCTCCTCCTCCTCCTCCTCCTCCTCCTCCTCCTCCTCCTCCTGGGGAGTATTGCGGACACGCACTCAATCGACGTTGAATTCCTCGTCCTGCTCCACGCTTCTGTATGAGCATTCACGCGGAAAGTCATGCCCCGAGATCGGTCCAGTGCCTGTTCTCAATGTTCCTCCTGCCAGGGTTGGCGCGGCTGTACCTGGAGCGGCTGCTGCTGCCTAGGCTGAGCGCGGGATCGGACGAGGGGGACGAGGCGATGGCTGACAACCCGATGGCGCACGTGAAGACCCGGAATAAGACCGAGGCAGGGGGGTTGTTGAGAACACGCACTTGCCCAACGTCCAACTTTTTCCTCCTCCTCCTCCTCTACCCCATCCTCCTCCTCCTCCACCTCCACCTCTTCCTCCTCCGCCTCCACTTTCTCTTCGTCGTCTTCCTCCGCCTCCGCCTCCTCCTCCGCCTCCGCCTCCGCCTCCGCCTCCGCCTCCTCCTTGTCTTCCTCCGCCTTCACCCTGAGGGTAACTCATTCTCCGATATCAGTTCCATTGCCTGTTCTCATTGACCCTCCTCGCAGGGGGCGGTGCGCGCGGCGGTGGAACTGGCGTTCTTGACGGCGAAGATGGATCAGGCGCTGCCAGTGTCGCCGGCCAGCGTGCACGCACTGGCAAGGCCCGGTCTAAATGAGTATCCACATCAGTATGATGATTTTAAGTGACAAGCAACCACTCACTCAACATGGAGGAGTCAATTCACCGACGAGCGTTGAACCGCGCGCCGAGTGGTTGTGGGACGTAGGGTTGTGATCAGCAGGGACGCCTGTCTCTCCATCTCTCGAGATTGACAACATCCTGACACCCTGTAGAAAGTTGGATGCTGGCCTTTCACGTGGGTGGCGGCTGCGGTGGAATACGCGGAGAACATCTCGCGCGGCGGCGCGGTGGCGGCCATGGCGGAGGCCGTGACGGCGGCAGCGGACGAGGTAGAGCCTGACAGATAATCCCCGCCACGTCATGCTCCACATTGTATAACCTCGTTTCTTGACAGTGGAATCACATGACGTGGCGAGCCTTGCTTGTCAGGCCCTAGGACGCGGCGGCCCCTAATCCAGTGGCGCGGGCGCTGCGCAAGGCGGCGGTCGAGTTGATCACAGACTGCAGCGATCAATGCGAGGCGGAGAAGGGGGTGGTGAAAGATGTGGGCGGGTTACAGGTGATCGGCACGGTAGGGTGGTGTAGGTCGAACCGATGAAACCCATGTTGAAAGCGCCTGGAACTAAGCGCTTGAAAGTATAATATGATGAACCGCCTTCAGACTTTGCTTTCGAATTCAACTTGCGCCGCTACAGCACGGCAATTCATGAAAGCCGACGCATCGATAACCAGCTACGGGGGCGCGCGGGGCGACAGGCAGGGGGGCTATTGATAACTATTGCCTAGTCTGAACAGCGTACTATATATTATCTCGTACTACCCGTAGTAAGTAGGCGTTTGGTGAGTTTGACCGAATCTCATTTGACTTTTGGCCACATCACCAACCTCCAGCTTTCTACAAGTTACTAGCCCACAGACTAGGCACTAGCACTCGATCGAAGTTCATTGGAATGGATCAGGGCTGCCGAGTGATACACCACACTTCAGTGTTCAAAGCGACATCTCTCGCAAAGGGCTGAAGATAGAACCAATGTCAGTGAATCTCCTGAGGGCCGCACAACGTCTCGATCCCACTGTTCGAGAGAAATCGAGTCGACGCGTCTGTATGAGCGTTGACCCTACAGACAATGTACATCGAAGGTCGTGCTCCGATCTCGGTTCGAGTGCTTGTTTCCAACGACTCTTCAGCCTCGCTGGGGAGAGAGGTTGTTGATAATCAGCACTCGACCATTGACCAAGTCCGTTCGTCCGTATGAGCATTCACTCTGAAGGCGTCTTCTACTGACAGCGAGTGCCCGTCTCATAGTGATTTCGACATTCTCAGATCGTCGCTTTTCCGTATGGGCAAAATGGGGGCGGGTCCCGTAACGGGACCCCCCCGGACCGACCACTTCCGTTCCGGCCGGACATTCGGACGAGTTACAACTCCCGGATCAGATCCCCTTTTGACGAGTCACAACTCCCGAACTCATTTCACTGAACGACGGGGGGATTTTTTCGGTAGTTCCGATCTGGGTTTGAGTGCTTGTTCTCAACGACCATCCTGACAGGGCGACCCAGGGTCAACCATCTTCTGCCTGTCCATGGAAGACGAGATGATGTCTATCTACTGTCCGGGGTGGCAGGGGCTTACACTTGTCCACTTTTCAGCTCAACCTGAGCCGTTTCTGACGCAACAAACACCCTAAACACCCCCCGAATACCCCCCAACACCTGCTGAACACCCCCTACACACCCCGAAATGCACCCGCTACCCCACACAAAGCGTTTTGTTGAGCCGGCAAGTGGACGAGTGTAAGCCCCTGCGGGGTGGGCCTCCTCATCCATCTGGGATTGGAGTGGGTTGGACGACAGTGTCCCGCTATTTAGCAGCGTGGTGGACAAGCAGTTGGAAAAAATCCAGATCACCATCGAGGACTTCCACGCCAAGGGCAGGGGCTTACGTGCGTCCACTTTTCAGCTCGACGTCATCACTCTGTGTTGGTACCGTTAGTAGATATCCGGGTCATCACTCGTCACAAACTGGACACAAAAGAGCTCACTGACCAAAGCGGCTTAGGTTGAGCTGAGAAGTGGACGAGTGTAAGCCCCTGGCCAAGGGCCGCAACAGCACCTACCAGAGTGACCGCATCATCGATGGGCAGAGAGAAGCCATGTACCGCCTGCGCAAGAGGGTGCTGATGGACGGGCAGCAGCCGCTGCGGGAGCGACTGTTCCGCTGGATCGAGAATGTGGCAGGGGGATGTTGAGAACAACCACCCAGCTCGACGTTGGATCTCCTCCTCCTCCTCCTCCTCCTCCTCCTTAATCCTCCGCCTCCTCCTCCTGCTCCATTGAGAACAAGCACCCAGCTCGACGTTGGATCTCCTTCTCCTCCTCCTCTGACTCCTCTAACTCCTCCGCCTCCTCCTCCTCCATTGAGAACCAGCACTCAGCTTGACGTTGAATATCCTCCTCTGCGCACATCTGTACGAGCATGCGTTTGAGCACTCGACTCACGGTGAACATCCTGCTCCTGCTCCTCCTCCTCCTCCGCACGTCCATATGAGCATTACTCTGTCATGCTCCGATCTTGCTTCGAGTGGTCGATCTCAATGACCCTCCCGCGTGGTGGACGAGGCGTGCGACACCGCGAATGTGCGGGGCGACGCGTGGGTGGAGCAGTGGGACGTGGAGGGGCTGCTTGGCAGGGCTTTTCACTCGTCCACTTCGCAACTCATCCCGAGCCTTATTTATCACTCGAACCTCTCAATGTATCCCAGAAAAGGTGCTTGCGGTCAGCTGAATAGTGGATGAGTGTGAGCCCCTGCTACTTGAGGACCTCCGAGAGGTATTCGCGGGGCGCAAGGACCAGTGGCTGATGGAGCAAGGGCGGCCAACGGCAGGAGCTTACACTCGCCCACCTTTCAGCTCAACCTGAGCCGTTTCTGACACAAAATACACCCTCGATACCCCCTAGTACTCCCTAACACCCCCTAACCACCCCCTAAACGCTCCCAAAATGCAACCCTATTCCACAGAAAGCGCTTACGTTGAGCCGAAAAGTGTACGATTTAAAGCCCCTGGCCAGCGGGCGAGTACCCACACTTCCTACCCGGTGTTACGGCGGAGGATTTGGCGGCGGCGATCAAAGCGAAGGAGCCGATGCCAGAGCAGCACCCGCAGATGGCTGATATCCCGCTGGAGTTGGCGCCGGAAATGGTGTCGGCGGCCCTCACCGGTATGGCCACGCCATCCCACCCATCATGCTCGTCCGCGTGGTGCCATTCTACCCAAAATCCATGTCAGTACGGTTCCAATTTACCCAATATCCGCGTCAGTATGGCACCAATTTACCCAGGATGGCAACAGTCTACCTCATATCAGGGTTTAGGGTTCAGCGTTTATGGTTTAGGTTTAGGGTGAGGGGCCGATGCCGGAGCAGCACCCACAGATGGCAGATATCCCGTTGGAGCTGGCGCCGGAAATGGTGTCCGCGGCCCTTAGTGGTGTGGCCCAGGTACCCAGTGCTGGGCATCATACCGATTCAATGACTCCCATAACCCAGTGCCGTTCTCAAACGGCTTCTGATCCGATGACTCCCCCATGTTGAGCGACCAATTATGCCTCAGTGTAGAGCGGTGTCATGTGATCTGCCCAGTCCGATGTGGCAGAGCCTTGAATCAATGAGTCGATGAGTCAACCCAGTCTAACATGGGGGAGTCAATGAGTCAACAAATCAACGAGCCAACATGACAATGCCAATGACACTGGGCCTCACTCGCCGGTGTTGAGGTGCAGGACATGAATCCGCCGGCGAACCCGAGACGGGTGATAGACACAGAGCCGGAGGCAGACCCCGGGATGCAGGCGGAGCGGGTGGAGAAGCGCATGCACAGACCCACGGTGGGGCTCTTGACGCCCCTGACTGTTTGCTGACTGTTTGCGGAATGTCTACCAGCTGAGTATTTGCTAGCTGACTGTTTTGTTGAATGTTTGCTGAACATGACCTAAACCCTGACTGTTTGCCATAGTGTACCTCCCTCTCGTAGTGCGTGTTGTGTGGGGACACGCCCTGTGAAATGTCCATGTATATGACTGCGTGCTCATAATGCCACGGTACACATTCTAGTTGGCCCGCGTCTGAGGTCATGGAGAGCCTGGAAAAACCGGGGCGCCAGGGGTTCAACGCCGGCGAGGTGGGGGTGGTGCAAACTGAACGCCGTGTCGAAAGCGCCTGCCCATCGACACGCGTTGTGGACCCTCGTTTCTTGAGTTCAATAATGGCGTCCTATTATGAGGTGAGCACGATCTGCCATGCCAACGCCTTGTGAACCCTCAGTTCATGAGTTACATGGCACCCTATGACGTGGCGAGCATCATCTGCCAGTCCTCGCACCTTGACTAAAAATATGGTTTTCAATTTCAGCACGCGCCACTACCGCAAGGCCCGCATGCTGCGCACGTACCTGAGCGAGTCGGCCATCGCGCTGTACCTGGACCGCTACGCGCGCCTCAACCACCGGTACGACCGCACCGACCTCGAGGCAGGACGGTGCAGGTTGATCCGTTGAATCCAGCGTTCAAAGCATCTGGAGATATGCTCTTGAAACTAAAGATGGAACCTTCGCAGTTTTCCAGGGTACCTCACATGGCGGTCGCCGATTCTTGAGTAACAGACAGTCGAATCGCCATATTGTACCATTGTATGGCAAGGCAAATCTGACCGTCTATTTACTCGAGTCTTCCGATTCGAAGAGCATTGACCGCCATTTGAGGTACCGTGGAACACTGCGAAGATGAATCGCTTCTGAGTTTTGTTTTGAATTTCACGTTTCGCCATTACGTCGAGGTGGTGGAGCGCACCTGGATGCTCCGCGCGATCGACCAGAGCTGGCAGCGGCACTTGGTGGAGATGACGGTGTTGAGCAAATCGGTGCAGGTGCGCGCGTTCGGGCAGCTGGATCCCATGGCAAGGGGATTAACGAGTATAGCTTGAAAACCGTTCACGAGAAACAGTGGCTAGTTCTGATCATGTATCCCAAAATCGTCCAGCATCGCCCAAATTGGCGCTAAAGTAGTCCACCGGAGCCCAAAACGGACGCATGAAATAAGGCACATTTGCGGGATTTGTTTTCTTCCTCAAACAGGTTGTGAGCTATACTCGTACTGAGAACAAGCACTCGACCGACATTGCACCTTCTCCTCCTCCTCCTCCTTCTCCTCCGCACGTCTGTATGAGGGGTTTTCCCTGAAGGCAAGTCATGCTCAATCTCGTGTCGAGTGCTTGTTCTTAGTGCTCCCTGCTGCAAGGAGGAGTACCGCATCGACGGCGCCAAGGCGTTCGTCGACATGGTCGCCGACCTCCGCCGGAAGTCGGTGAAGAATGTGATGTTCTTCTTGGGCAGCGCGGTGGAGCCGCAGCTCCAATTCGAAGTTGAGCAGGAGGAGCCGGCGGAAGCGCCGGCGGCGGAGGCAGGGCATTTCACTTGTCCATTTCTCACCTCAACCTCAGAAAAAATTGTCATTGATGCCACGCAAACACCCTGTTGAATTCACTCGAAAACCTTGTTGACACCACCCTACATATCCCACTGAAAGTGCCCACATGAAACCGAACAGTGTGAGGCCCTGAGAGGAGGCGGAAGGGGTCCCAGCGCGGCCGTTGGGGCGAGGGCCGATCGAGGACTTTTACCAGGAGTCGGAGGAGGCGGAGATGGTACCGGCAGATGTGGTCGAGATAGGCAGCGCGGATGTGGTTGGGTCTAGCAGATGTTGCTCGCCACGTCACATGTTGCCACATAACTCAAGATACGAGGATGCAATATGCGTTTGATGACGAGGAGAGGAATGGGTAGATTTCGGTATATCGCTTCCCGCGGGGAGCGCTGACGATTTGTCTGCAACTCTGTATGGGCATTCAACCTGGCGCCCGCTTTCCTACGCGGAGGGCTGAAGCTTTGTCCTCAATCCTCAACTCTGTATGGGCGTTTCACCCAGGCGATATACCGACCGAAATCGGCCTATTTTGGCCAGGCCCTCGGACGTGGCGGCGAAGAGGATGATGGCGGTGATGGGAGAGGAGGAGGACAGAGGCAGGGGCTTACTCTCGTCCACTTTTCAGCTTAACGTAAGCGCATTCTGTGCGATAGGGGATGCGTCTAGCGGTTGCTTAGGGGGTGTTCAGTGGGTGTCAGGGGGTATTAGGTGGTATTAGGGGGTGTGCAGGGTGGTATTAGGGGGTGTGCAGGGTGAGTTTTTGCTTCAGAAACGGCTCAGGTTGAGCTGAGAAGTGGACGAGTGTGAGCCCCTGGACGGAGGTGAAGGACGGGCGGTGGACGGTGACGGATGGACGGAGGAGTCAGGGTTAGGCCGGAACGGAGTTGGGCTGAACTGGATAAAGGAGGAGGGAGTGGGAGTGAGTTGGTCAGAGGATGACGAGGATGATGGCCGGGGGCGACCCGGGAGGGACAGCGCAGCGAGGTAGAATACAATTAATTGGGATTATTTCGATCAGAGAGAAGGCAATGTAAACTCGAATACTCCTAGACACGCCTCAATGGCAATCTAAGACAAAAAAGCTGATCGTCAGAGCCGACCCTGCGCTCGCGCCCGAAGTAAAGTGAGAAAAACGCTGCGCCGCGCAGCTCGATTTGGGAAATGGAAAAGGAAAAGTTTGAAACTGCGTTCATGGTTACAAATTACTCTGCTTATCCTCAGGGGAAGGCGCGGCAGACCAGTTTGCAACGGTGCATCACTTAGAGCTATCCGAAACTTTTCTCCTAGGAGTTCACTAGCATTCTACTCGTCAGCGCATTACAGACTTGAAGACTCTGTTGCTGACGGCCTCTGCTGAGCGCTCCTCTTTAAAAGTGTGCCTCCGCTCCGGCGACGACGATGCCGCCCTTCCACACGCGCGCACCCGCAGATGCCTCTTACCA
>Ga0307489_10001718_pt1 | contig 14540 bp, 20 predicted proteins | sample SB12metaG_FD_202247 | JGI IMG/M metagenome (GOLD analysis project Ga0307489, IMG submission 202247) | Sea-ice brine microbial communities from Beaufort Sea near Barrow, Alaska, United States - SB 1.2 | ecosystem: Environmental > Aquatic > Marine > Coastal | place: USA: Alaska | collected... | reverse complement strand
GGGGCAATAAACATTGTACAACAGAAATCGAATGACACACACACAATCGCTGGCGGACCTAGTTAGCAACACCCCAATTGTTAATACTTCGACTGTCACAACACATGAGCCGCCCCATCCAACTCGACGCACACGTTTAACCCCCGGCTGCACCGGTGCAGCTACCCAGCGATGTTGCAACACCCGGAGACGGGATACGTGCATGTAGCGGCGCCGCCCGCCTGACAGCTTCTCAGATTTCCGCCACCGCGCAAGACAGTTCTGAAAAGGTTGTCGCCACTGCGCGTGTTTGCACTGTCGACCAGCTCCCATTTTGGTAAAAGACGGAGAATGTACTGATTTCCAACAGACTACTATTACATAATCGCGCGTGTTCACAGCATCGACCGGCTCCCATTCTGGCAAACGACGAGGACTAATCTTCTGCAGGCTACATGTTCGCGCGTGCTCACAGTATGGAGAGCAGGGTCCAGCTACTGAGCCCCAGCGAGTTACTGGTCTTGTTGGCGATACCCAGCAGCAATGGTGCTTGAGATGTTAGAACCCTATGCATTTGACGATCCAAACCACACCAAGACTATGTTTCCGCAGACTACATACTCACGCGTGTTCACAGTATGGAGGGCAGGGTCCAGCTACTGAGCCCCAGGTGTAGCGGCGCAAGTTGAATTTGGAAGCAAAGTTTGACGGCGGTTCATCATATTACAATTTCAAGCGCGTGATTCCACACGCTGTCAACATGAATTTCATCGGTTCAACGTGCACCGCCCTACCCAGCGAGGTGCTGATCTGATTGGCGATACCCGGCAGCTGCTTGGCCAGCGCGATCTCCGCCTGGTCGTAGCGGCGCGAGTGAAAAATGAAAGCAACATCTGAAAGCAGTCCATGATTTTATAGTTTTAAGCGCTCAAAGCACAGGCGCTTTCAACACGGGTGTTGATACTGTGAACCTGCGCCACCCTACCTGGTGCAGCGGTGTGGGCTCCTGCTCCTGCCGCCAAGGCCATGCACGTTGACGTGAATGTGTCGGAGATGGAGAAGCTTCTGTGTGTATACAGAGGCACCAGGCTTTCGCCAATGCCGAGCACGTTGAAGTGATCGTGTTAGCAGTGAAAGCGAGGTGGGCCCAACAACCTGACGTGAATGCGAAGAAGAAGCGTTGAGGTTGGATCATAACCAGGAGTGATGTGGGCCATGCTCTGACATGGATGCGTAGTGGAAGCGTGGAGATGGGACGCCAGAAGTGAATGTGCAGTTGAAAGCGAGGTGGGCCCACAACGTGAAGTGAATGCCCTAGAGCGCCTCGCCAATAGGCTGGAAGCGTGACGGGCCTACGCCCACGACCTGAAGTGAATGGCGGGGTACGCCGTGCACAAACAGTCAAGTGTCACCGGGACAGAAGTGTGGTGTGCTCCCAACCTGAAGTGAGGGCCGGGTGCACTATGCGCAAACAGACACGTGGCACCGGGCCTCACCTGGCGCGCCGCGACGAGGCGGCGGTATTCCTCGGGCGTCACCCGCAACAACATGGCCAGTACCGGCAGCAGAGCCTGCTGCGTCGCCCAGTCTGTCGCCTGCGGGGCGGGCCGCCCATATATTGCTCGCCACGTCATCGAATGCCATCATACATGTCATAGGATGGCATTCAACTCAGGAAATGAGGGTTCAGAACGCAGTGGATAGCAGGGCCCGCCAGATACTGCTCGCCACGTCATAGCATGCCATATCACTCAATATAGGAGGGCCCAAGGTACGTGTCGATGACGTGGCGGGCAACAGGCCTGTCGGATACTGCTCGCCACGTCATAAGCTGCGATTCAACTCAAGTAACGAGAGTTCAGAATGCGTTGGATGACAGGACTGGCAGAAACTGCCCGCCACGTCATAGCCTGCCATTCAACTTAAGAAACGAGGGTCCAAAAAATGGAGGACGAAGTGGCGGGCAATATCTGCCAGGCCCGACCTCGAGGAATTTGAGAACAACCGTCTTGAGGTAGGTGATGTCGGCGTCGGGGAGGGACAGCTTGGGTGGGTCGGCTGCCAGGGTCTGCCCACTCGTTCCCCGCGTTCCCTGACTGTTTGCTCATAGTGTAACAGTGTACCAGTGTACCCGTACACACACTCGGCGTCGGGGAGGGACAGCTTGGGTGGGTCGGCTGGAAGGGTCAGGCCACTCGTTCCCGATGTAGTTTGACTAGCTGCACCTTCGAGTCATTGGCTTGGGACACCTCAAACAATGAGTGGTTTCAAGGACAAGCCTACTCAAACCGAGCTGAAAAGGGAACGGGTGGAGGAGGAGGAGGAGGAGGAGGCGAGGAGTGTGTACGGGTCCACCATAAGAAGAGGAGGAGGAGGAGGTGGAGGAGGAGGAGGAGGAGGATAACGATGAGAGGAGAAGGAGGAGTAGGAGCATGAGGCGGAGGAGGGGGTAACCCGTGGCCAGGCCCTACCGGCCAGGAGCTTCCCGGCGCCCCCGGCGCTCCCGTCGCTCAATCGGTCGGTCGGTCTATCGGCGGCTTTGGGGGACGGCAGCGAGTCGGCAGTGGCGGCGGCGGCGGACTCGCTCCCCAGCAGCAGGGTCATTGTGAACAAGCACTCCAACCGATGTTGGAGCATTGCTTAACTTCAGGGTTTATGCTCATACAGACGAGCTGAGGAGGAGGAGGAGATTGACTATCGGTGGAGTGCTTGTTCTCAATAACCCCCCTGTCAGTGCAGGAGGGTCATTGAGAACAGGCACTCAAATCGATATCAATGTGAGACAACGTCTTACCTTCATACTGACTGCTCACACAGACGCGCGGACTCGGTTCGGCTAGTGCCTGGTATGTTAGCTAAGTAAGTTGAGTAAGTAAGTAAGTGATCTGACGAGTTAAATAACTCGTCCGAGTACTTACTAGCCAAGTAATTACCTACGGCTCACAGACCAGGCACTGGGTCTATTCAACGTCGATCGAGTGCATGTTCTCAATGACCCCCCTGCCCGGCCCAGTGGTGCCAAAGAATCGCTTCCGCAGGGAATCGATCTCAGTGTCCTTCTAATAGCGGCACAAGTTGAAATTGAAAGCAAAACTTGAAAGCAGTTTACCACATTTTAGTCTCAAGCGCTTGGTTCCAGGCGGTTTCAACATGGATTCCATCGGTTCAGCTTGCACCGCTCTGCCTTCTCATCCAGTAGACCGCGCGCCCGCTGCCGCCACTTTGTGAACTCGTCTGTTTCCCGCGCGAACCGCGCGCTGTCGTCGTCCGCCGCCGCCGTCGCCGCCGTCAGTGCCTCCGTCGTGCTCGTCAGTTGCGCCTCTAACGCCGCTCTGACTTCCGTTGCCGAGAGCCGGGTAGATATCGCTCGCCACATCATATAACGCCACTGAAGTCAAGAAACGAGGATTAAATTGCGTCTCGATGACGTGGCAAGCCGTGGTTTGCTAGGCCCTAGCATAGCCTCATCGAAGCATGCCATTCAACTCGAGAAACGAGAGTTCACAACGCGTGTCGATGACGTGGCGGGCGATATGGGTGCGTCCGTACCATCGCCGCCTCGCCCTTCGCGGCGGCTTCGGCCAACCGCTTGAGTTCGTCCGTGGATGCTGTGGGGCGCACCAGGAGCTGCGCGATGGCCGCCTGCTTGTCGGCCGCCTCAGCACGCTTCTGCAGCGCGGCGTGCTCCGCCGCCAGCGTGGCCCGCGCCGAGTCCGCGGAGAGTGCGGCGGCGCTGGCCGTGGTGGCCCGATCGCGCGCCTCCGCCAGTTCCCTTTCAGCCGCGATAGCGCGCTTCTCCAGCGCCGAGATGTAGGGAGATGGGTAAAAAGAAATGTTGGGCCTTAGATTAAGGAGATACAGGCAGCGGCAGAGGAGGAGGAGGAGGATGAGGAGGCGGATGTGTACGGGTGCACATGGGTATCCATTCAGGATGATACCGGACCTTAGATGGAGGAGATAGATGATGACGAGAAGGAGGAGAAGGAGGAGGAGGAAGAAGAGGAGGAGGAGGACGAGGAGGAGGACGACGACGAGGACGACGAGGAGGACGAGGACGACAAGGAGGAGGAAGCGCCCTGCCAAGTGTGCTTGCCTGAGGCGCTCCGTGTCTCGTGCGGAGGAGGACACCGCCGCATTCAACTCGGCCTCCTCCGCCGCCATCTCCATGTCGGCCTTGAGCGCCTCCACCGCCGCCTCCGCCTCTCGGGTGCTCAGCTCCGCATCCGCTAGCGCCTCCTTTGCACGCGCCAGCAAGTGGGGCCCCGCAGAAAATGGGTTCGGAACATCAGCGGACATTGTTTACCTCAAGAAACATGGGTTGCCAAAGGTGTTGAGGGACGTTTTGAGCATTTCTTGCAAGGCCCTACCAAGTCCGCGGTGGTGCTGTCCGCCCGTCGCTCGGCTTCCTCCCGCGCATACTCCGTCGCGGCACACACAGCTTCCAACGCCCGCTCCCGCCGCGCCGCTTCCTCCGCCGCATCCTGCAGCGCCGCGGAGGACTCATCCTTCGCGGCCGCCTGGTGCCCGCCCTCGTACCAGAGCCACGACATCCACACGCATTGTGAACCCACGGGTCTGGAATTAAATGGCAATGGCGACCTGTGATGTGGCGAGCAATATGTTGCAGTCCTATTACCTGCCACGTCATCAACACGCATTTGAAACCTCGTTTCTTGAGTAAACTGTTATTAGATGACGTGGCAGGCAGTCTTCGCTAGTCTCCCGGCCTCGTGCATCGCCTTCTGGAGGTGCGCCTTAGTGGCTTCCAGCTCCTCCCGCAACTTGGCCGCAGCCGCCTCCCCCGCCGCCTTCGCCTCCGCCGTCAACTTCGTCCCCGTCTCCATCGCGTCCTCCACCACCTTTTCGAGTGTCTCCTGCGTCGATGCCGCCGCCTTCAATTGCGCTTCCAGAGCCGCCTGTTTTTTCTTCATCCCCTTCTCTCGCCCGGCGGCGTCCTGGTTGTAGAGGCACATGTTGAAGCTGAGAGCAAACGTTGAAACCAGCTTAAGATATCATAGTTTCAAGCGCTGAAACCATAGGCGTTAAGATATCATAGTGTCAAGCGCTGAAACCATTGGCGCTTTTGAACACGGGGTTCCATGCTGTCAACCCGCAAAGACCTACCTCGTGCGCCGCCGCCACCGCCGCCTTGCCCCCCGCCTCCCGCGACGCCAGGGCATAGTGCCAAGAGAACAGTGCTCACCGCGTCAGAGACTGGTGTTTGACGCAAGGGACGAGGGTGTTTAACTTGAGCTGGATGATGCGGCGAGCACCGGCACACCATGTGGTAGATGATGCGGCAAGCACGGCACCAGCACACCATGTCATGGATGACGGGTCGGGCTCGTTTCAAGGGGCTTAGGGTAACCCTATGACTAAACCCTAAACATGGTACTTGTCCCTACCGCCACCTTCTTCCAGTTGGCGATCTTCTCCAGCTTATCGGCGGCGTCCGCCCGCGCCGCCGCCTCCGATACCTTCAGCTCCTTCACCTCCGCCTTGTAGGGCCTGGCGAATATCAGGATGCCAATTACCTCCTGTAACGAGGGTTCACAATGCGTTGGATGAAGTGGCGGGGACCGCCTTAAACCCTCACAGGCGTAAGGACTGTCCGCTTGACATGGCGGAGGGGTTGATTAAGGCGCACCATGTGAGTGGCTTGGGGCTCGATGAACGTAACAAATAAGAAATCAAGTGGCGGACAATATCTGGCAGGCCCTACCAGCTTGAGGCGAGTGATGAGCTCGGTGGTCTGCTCCGCCATACCCCCGAAGCCGGCCGACACTTCATTGGCGGACTCGCATTCCCAGGTGTAGCGGCGCACGTTGAAATTGCGTCTGAATGCGTTTTATCATATTGTAGCTTCAAGCGCTGAAACCATAGGCGCTTTCAACATGGGTTTTGATACTGGCAACCTGCACCGCCATACCGAGGTCAGCCGCGCAACGTTCTCCTGTGCGCGAAGTAGCGCCTGTTTCTAGGGCCTAGTGCTTAGTCTGTACTGCTTTACTACCCGTAGTATGTCATACTATCGGTAGTGTTTGGCCCTTATGGCCATTGGCCAAAAGTCGAATATATGTTTTGGTGGTTCACCAAACGAACCACTTAGGATTCAGTCCGAACCAAATGGTATTTTGCCCATACGGAGCCCTCCTCGATCCGTGTACAATCGGAGCGCGCAAATCATTTTTCCTCACACGCGGCGGCACCCCGCTGGGGACGGCTCATGGCTCACACGGTGGATGTACCGCCGCCGAAACCGCTTCGGAGAGTCCCTGATGCGTATACGCTGGTAGGGCGCCGCCATTTCCCCACCGCTTATCGTCGGGGCGCCGCCCTGGCCGCGTGTTCGGACCTTCAGGCGGTGTTTCGGTAAAATACCCGCAGCATCGCGGCGAGACAGCGTCCCTCGGCACACGCGGCGGGCGGCACGCCACTGGGACTGATCCGGCGAGTGCCCCAGCACTCCTACTCTGCCAAACCGCGCACTCGTACCCGGGCGCATAGTCGGGGGCGCCTCCACCGCACGCATTCGGGACAGTCGCGCGTCTGCCGCCTGGCGGTGTACCGGGTACACAAATATCGACTGCTCTCACAGGCAAATAGTCTGTGTACACGGATCGCCTACCCGAATGGTTGATTCGGTTCGGACTGAATCCTTACTTATACTTGCTAGCCCACATACGAGGCACTAGCAGATATTGTATCGCAACGTTAAAGGATGTCAATTGAATATAGAAACGAAGGTTCAGAACAATTTGGATGACGTGGCGAGCGAAATCAGCCAGGCCCAACCTCTTTGAATCCCTCCGAGGTTTTCTCTGCGTCGGCGAGGTGCTCGGCGGCAGTGGCGGCAGCGGAAGCCGCCGTATAGCGGCGCAAGTTGAGATTGATTGCAAAGTGTGAAAGCATTTCCTCATATTGTAGCTTCAAGCGCTCATGGCAGACACCAAAGGCGCTTTCAACACGGGTTTTGATACCTTCAATCTGCATCGCCCTACAGCGGATGTTTTGGCGGTAGCGAAAGCGGCGCGGGTTTCTTTGAGAGTCGCGATGGAGTCCCGGAGCTTGGCCGAGACGTAGCGCCGCAAGTTGAAATTGAAAGCAAAGTTTGTGAGCGGTTCATCATATTTTAGCTTCAAGCGCTGAGGCCAAGAGCGGTCAACCCGGAGTGAATCTGGGGTCAACCTGCACCGCCCTACCGAGACGTCGTCGGCGGCGGCGGAGGCGGAGGCGGAGTGGTCCGTCGCCGCATCGGGTCACACGAAATAAACGGATGTTCGCCTCGTCAGATACGATGCGATTTAGGGTGTGGGATTTAGGGTTTAGGGTTTAGGGTTTAGGGTTCGACGAACCAAGGGGTTTTACGCGGTGGATGACGTGGCGAACATTTGTCACTTTGCCCCACCGCGGCGTCGGCGTCGGCGCGGGCCTTGGCAGCGTCGGCCTCGGCGTCCGCCGCCGTGTAAGGCCAGGGAGGAAGATGCGGTGAGTGTGTATGGGTACACTGGTAGCGTGCTCAGATACACTATGAGCAAACTGGCGGGGAACGAGCAGGGGACGAGTGGCTAGACCATGGAGGAGGATGCGGCGAGTGTGTATGGCACACCGGTAGCGTTCTCAGAAACACTTTGAGCAGACAGGCAGGAAACGAGTGGCCAGGCCAGGGAGGAGGATGCGGCGAGTGTGTACGGGTACACTATGAGCAAACAGTCAGGTTGACCTGGAATGGGAACGACTGGGAGACCCTGCCGCGCGGACCTCGGCGAGTTGCAGCGCGGTCTCAGCTGCCGCCATCTTCAGCGCCGCCGCCGCCGCCGCCGCCACCGCTTGAGAAACCTCTGCCGCGGCCTTCGTCCCCGCCTCCGCGGCCGCCGCATCTGCCGCCGCCGCGGCCGCCTCCGCCGCCACAGCGGCCGCCTTCGCTTGGGCAACCTCAGCGGCAGAGGCGGCAGCTGCCTCGGTGGGGTTGCCAGCACCAGACCCCCCATTGCCATTAACGGGCAGGGTGTCCATACCAGCCCCCCCTTTGCCTCCACTCTTTCCCCCCTTGCCCTTACCTCCGTTCTTTCCTCCTTTCTTGTTGCCGCCGCCGCCGCCGCCGCCGCCGCTGCCGCCGCCGCCGCTGCCAGATGTTGTTACCTCGTCCTTCGCTGCGTTGGCTGCCTCTGGGGCGGCTACGTCAGGCGTTGCCGCCGCCGCCGCCGATGTGGCAGTCGCCCCCACCGCGGCTTCGGCGTCGGCGCGGGCCTTGGCAGCGTCGGTCTCCGCATTCGTCGCACGGGCCTCGGCGCGGCTCAGCGCCGCTGCCGCTGCCTCCGCTGCACTCTCCGCCGCCCCCGCAGCCGCCGCCGCCTCTCTCCGCGCCTCCGCCAGTTCCTCCGCCATCGCCGCCGCCTCCCAGTTCTCCACTGCCACGGCGACCTCCTCCGTCTCGTCCATTCCCGTCCCGGCCACGGCCGTTGCTGCCATCGCCGCCTCCCCTGACTGTTTCAACGCCGCCGCTGCCTCTGCCGCCGCCTCCGCCGCTGCCTGCGCCTGCGCCGCCGCCGCCGCCTCGCGCTCCCCCGCCGCCTCCGCCACCGCCGCCGCAGTCTCCTTCTCCGCCGCGACCGCCGCCTCCTCCGCCTTACTCCTCCTCTCCTCCGCCAGCTTGCGGAGCTCCGTCAGCGTCTTAACCTTGACGTCCAACGTTTCCAGTCGAGCGGCGGTGTCTAACGCCGCAGCGCGCTCAGCCTCCAGTGCCTCGTCCGCCGCCGCCGCCCGCGCCTGGCTCGCCCACGTCTAAGGCCTGGCACGTACCGCCCGCCAAATCAAGGACGCCGTCTAACTCGGGAATCGAGGGTTCAAAACGAGTTGGATGACGTGTCATATTATGACGTGTCATATCATGACGTGTCATATTATGACGTGTCATCCTATGACGGGGCGTCCTATGACATGGCCTCCTATGACATGGCATCATATGACGTGGCGTCCTATCACGTGGCATCCTATAAGGTGGCATCCTGTGACCTGGCAACCTATGACGTGGCAAGCGATACATGCCAGTTCCTACCGCCGCATCCTCCGCTGCCGCGCGTGCCTCCAACTTGGCCGCCTCCACGCGCGTGAACAACGGCTCCTCACGCTCCGCCGCTTCCGCCGCCGCCGCCTCCGCCGCCTTTGCCCAGGGGCTTACACTCGTCCACTTCTCAGCTCAAACTAAGCCGTTTAGATCAGTGAGCCGTTTCGTGTCCAGTTTGTGACGAGTTATGACCCATCTATCTTCTGAAGGTACCCCACGTATCCGACAAAAAATGCTTAGGTTGAGCTGACAAGTGGACGAGTGTAAGCCCCTGCCTCCGCTCGCTCTTCCGCCGCCGCGGCCGCCTCCGAGTGTTGCAACGCCGCCGCCTCCAGACCAGATACAACAGCTGTCGAATCCGCCGCCGCCGCCGCCGCGCTTCGCAGCTCCTGAGCCTGAGACTCGAGCCGCTCCGAAAGGGATGAGATCTCAGCCTCGAGCGCAGTCGCCGCCTCCGCCGCCCCCGCCGCTGCCGCCGAAAGCGATGCTACCTCAGCCTCCAGCGCCGCGACGCGCTCGCTCGCACCCGCGGCGGCGGTGTCGGCGTCGGCTGCGGGGGCGGCGGCGGCAGGGCTGGCGTCGGCTGCGGGGGCGGCGGCGGCAGGGCTGGCGTCGGCGGCAGCGGCAGCGGCGGAGGTGTTGACATCCTGTATGAGCGAGCCGGCAGAGGCAGCGGCGACGGCCGCGGGTGCAGTCCTGTCCTCCCCATCGCCCCCACCACTCACCACTACCCTCACCACCACCCTGCCCTCATTACCACCACCACTCCCTCCGCTGTCAGCGTATCCCCCCGGCTCCATTGAAGTGGAAGCCTCCGCCTCTCTGGCCATCGTGTAGCGGCGCAAGTTGAAATCGAAAGTAAGGTTTGAAGGCGGTTCACCATATTGTAGTATCAAGCGCTGAGATCCAGGCGATTTCAACGTGGGTTTGATAGGGTCAACCTGCACCGCCATACCATGGCCGCCGCCGCCGCGGAATACGCCGCCGCCGACTCCTCCGCGGCGACGGCCCGAGCCTCCAGCGCCGCCGCCGCTTCCTCCGCCTCCGCCAGCTGCGCCCGCGCCTATGGCCTGGCAGACACCGCTCGCCACATCATCTAGCGCACTTTGAGATTTAGGGTTTAGGGTTCAGGGTGCAGGATTTAGGGTTCAGGGTTTAGGGTGCAGGGATTAGGGTTTAGGGTGTGCGCCTATGGCCCGGCGGACACTGTTCGCCACATCATCCAGCGCAGTTTGACACTCTCCCTTCTTGAATTCAACGGCAATCTGCCATGCCCATTGCCCACCACGTCATCGACACGCAGTATGAGCCATCGATTGATGAGGTCACTGGCAAGCTATGACGTTAGGAAGGGGGGGGTGTCATTTCAACACATTTAGTCTAGATCGACGAAGGAACTGCGATGGAGCCACGGCTAAACAAACAGATTATCACATGGCGAGCAATATCTGCCAGGCCGTACCTGCGTGGATATGAGCAGCACCCGCGTGACACCGTCGTCGGCTTCCCTCAGCCGCGCCGCCGCCGATTCCGTCTCCCGCCCAAGATGTAGCGTCGCAAGCAAAACTTGAATCCAAACGTTTAAAGCATTTATGATATTCTAGTTTCCAACGCTGAAACCATAAACGCTTTCAACACGGGTTCTAATACTGTCAACCTGCACCGCCCTACCCAGAGCCTCGGCCACGCCTTCCTCCCCCAACGCGTCCACCACCACAGCACGCAGCGCTTCCCATTGTTGGAGAATCGTAGCTTTCTCCTCCGCGTGTGCCGCCTCAAGCGCCGCGACGTCGGCCTGCGTCAGCAGCCGCAGCCGCTTGGCGCTGTCCACGCCGTAGAGACAACGACATATCGCCCGCCACGTCACTTGACGTGGTTTTAACCCTGGTTTCCTGGTTTACATGGCACCCTTTGAGTGCAAAAGCAATAGCATTATGTGCCAGGTCAACGCATTTTTTTTCCTGGTGTCTTGGGTTCATACCGAGTCACTGGAATGAACACCCCCTGACCCCCCCAAATGCAGCCTCTCGACAAAACATGACGAGGGTCTGCAGCCCCTCTGGAGGGAGCGGAGACTGGGTTTAATCAAGTGGCATCGTTTGACGTGGCGAGTGCAGTGTCTGCCAGGCCCTACAACGGGTAGGCGGACGAACTCGGCGCTCTTCGTGGCGCCGGCCGCCGGGGTCCGCCCGACCGGGGTGCGCCCGCCGCCCGTGCCCTTGGCGGGCGACGCTGCGGCCGACCCCGCAGCCGACCCGCCCCCGCCCCCGGCCCCACCATCTCTGCTGGAGGCTTTGTTGCTGGCGCCCCTCGCCAGGGGCTTACACTCGTCCACTTTCCTGCTCAACGTAGGCGCTTTCTGTGGGATAGGGGGTGCTTTTAGAAGTTCATCAAGGGGTGTTTAGGATGTGTTTAGGAGGTGTCAGGGGGTATCATGGGGTGTTTAGGGTGTGCTTTTGTGTCAGGAACGGCTCAGGTTGAGCTGGAAAGTGGACGAGTATAAGCCCCTGCCCCTCGCTCTGTGGTCCTCGTCTAACGGAGCCTTGCCCCCCGAGGCGAGACCCGGCGCTATGGACTGCAGATTATGCTGCACGTTCTGCGTGTACCCGGCCACCTGCGAGGTAGAGGCGAACCAGCGAACACGGTGCGTGAGGATGAGAGCCAAGCAACGACGCACGAACCGCCGAGCGTTGTTTGCTAAAGATGGTTGCCGAGTCCATCCCTCTCTCGGTCACGCGGTCACTCACCCAGACATTTCGTCGCGTGCATAATGCATCTTGCCTGCCAGACAGCATCCGCACGCACCACGCACGTACACCCACAGTCTAGCAGTGGAGCAAAGCACGCACAGCAAAAGGAGCGAGGGAGCCTGTGAGGGCTGAGGGGTGCCTAGCCAGCTGTCCATCGAATTTACCGACGGGACCCACCTGTGATTGTATCTTGTTGTAGTCGAACTGCTGCGCCTGCTGCTGCGCCTCCTTCAGCTTGCTTCCCAGGCTGCCCAACCACCCCGACATCGCGACAGCTCACGGCGCCGCGCCCCCAAGCCTGCGCCCGAGCGTCCACTTGTGAGCTGGAAGCACCGAACTGCGCGGATCCGGTGGGGTGAACGGGGATGGCGCGTAGCGCGATACATGACCCGATCCTAAGCCGTTTCGGGGACCAAGGGAAATGAAAGGCACAAGTGAAAAGCTGCGGCGCAGCTGTCGGCACAACGAGGCATCCTATCCAACCACGCCCTCACGTGTCCTCGTGCAAGACAGCGCAAGACAGCGACCCGAGAGCGTGTCAGCCACACCCCACCACACACCACCGCCTCGAGAAGTATGGCCTCCGTTGCCTCCGCCCTCGCCGTCCCCGCTGCGTGTACCCCGGCCGGCAACTCGGCCGGCCGGAGGCATCACAAGTGTCAGGCCCGAGCTCCGGGCTGCAGGCCCAGCCGCGTCACCGTGCGCGCCAGCGGTGGTTTACCAATGCCCGGCCTGGGCGTCGAGGGGGAGAACCCCATGGACACGCTACGCGCCGCCGCCGTCGCGCTCGTCGAGGCGCATGTCCGCGACGGGGACAAAGTGGGCGTCGGCGAAGGCAGGGCCTCAGGCCCTCCACCCTTCACTTGCCAACATTTATTTTTTACAGTTGGTTTGTGAGTACCGTCGACTCTAGCTAGCTCCGTCAGGGCAGCGGAGCGTGCGTTCGCGCTCGCGTTCGTTCGCGCGGAAGCAAACGTGATGAGCATGGCAACAGAGTGCCACCCCTCTGGGTTATTCTTGGTATTCGTAGCTTTATATCTTGAGCAGCTGCGTGGTACCAAGCTCGGTACCAAGTGGGGATACTGCTGGTAGTTTCAGGGATGAAACCACAGCTCCCACAGGTGCGACAGCTGGCCGGTAAGCTAGAAAGGGGACGGCTGGGCGCTAAGCTGGAAAGGGGACGGCGCTTGAGGCCCTGGGCTACGGCACTCTGGTGAATTTCGCGCTGGAGGAGATCGCCGCGCGGCTGAACGCCGGCACCCTGAAGGGCGTGGTCGCGGTGCCCACCGGCACGCTGAGCGCCAAGGAGGCCGCCGTCGCGGGCATCCCCGTGGTATGGGCCGGCGCATATGCATCACAGCTCATCATGTCATATCCATCTTAGCTCGTCACGTCGTACCCATCATATCCAAAGGATTTTGTTCTCAATACGATAATTACAGGGAGGTGGATGACGTCCTCTTCACAATTGTATGAGTATTACAAGTTGGTCGAGTGGACGACCTAGAGCTTGCGGTCCAATGGTTTACAGCGTGGTGCATGACGATGTTGTGGCGAGCACTACGGGTGCGGCCCTGCCCCTGGGTGTCGCTGGACGCGGTGCCCGCGGTGAACGTGCTGATCCTGCAGGCCGACGAGGTGAGGCGGTGCAGCTTGACCGAATGAAGCCTGTTGAAGTCGCCTGAAACTATGCACGTGAGACTAAAATATGGATGAACCGGTTTCAAACTTTGCTTTCAATTTTATCTTGCGCCGCTACAACGAGGTGGTGACTTTCGATGATCCGTCGTCGTCGCCGGGGATCGCCGCCGTCGTGGGCCGCCTGCAGCGCCCCGTGCAGGTCAGGCCCCGGGCCGCCACCTCACTGTGGAACGGTTGTGGATCGGTTGTGGAACGGTTGTGGAATGGTTGTGGAATGGTTGTGGAACGGTTGTGGAACGGTTGTGGAACGGTTGTGGAACGGTTGTGCTGTATGCCTGTAGTGCACCAGTACACATTCACCTCATACTCATCCTCTGAGTCGTTCTGACGCCGCCAGTAATCAAAGACGCGTGCGCTAAGTTCACGCAGATTAGGTAGCCGGTAGCCGCGACTCAGTGCACCTCACGCAAAGTGCTCAGCCGCCGCCGATATTGTATAATTCGATGTGGAGCCGGGCCTTACATTGCGCCGGACCTGGTTATGATGCGGCGAGTGCTGGGCAAGTCCGTGAAGATCGTGCTGCTGGCGGAGTGTATTAGCGGCGGGCCTTTAGGTGGTTGGGCCGCGCAAAACTTGCTCAAAGCCTCCTTCTACACCTTTGCCCCCCCTCGCCACCCCTCGTTCCTTGAGTTGAATGCCACCCGCACCCGCCTGATTTCGTTTTACATTTTCCGCCCGGCCCTGCTTGGCGGCATAGTGCCTGTGGCCATCCCCGCGGGGGACCAGTGGGAGGAGGTGGGGGAGGAGCTGGACGACCTGTTCCTGGGCGACGCTGAGGCAGGGACCAGTGTACGTATCTAATCGTATCCTATTCTTCTTCCTCCTCCTCCTCCTCCTCCTCCTCCTCCTCCTCGCATCCTCCTCATCATCTTCCTCCTCCTCCTCCTCCTCCTCCTCCTTCTCCTCCTCCTCCTCCTTTTCCTCCTCCTCCTCCCCCTCCTTCTCCATCTCCTCTTCATCCTCCTGCTCCTTCCCCTCCTCCTCCTCCTCCTCCTCCTCCTCCTCCTCCTCCTCCTCCTCCTCTTCCTCCTCCTCCTCCTCCT
>Ga0307489_10001716_pt1 | contig 14558 bp, 25 predicted proteins | sample SB12metaG_FD_202247 | JGI IMG/M metagenome (GOLD analysis project Ga0307489, IMG submission 202247) | Sea-ice brine microbial communities from Beaufort Sea near Barrow, Alaska, United States - SB 1.2 | ecosystem: Environmental > Aquatic > Marine > Coastal | place: USA: Alaska | collected... | reverse complement strand
CCGTACACACTCGCCGCATCCTCCGCCCTGGCCTGGCCACTCGCTGCCTTTGCAGCTCAACTTGACGGTTTGCTCGTGGTACATCGGTGTACCCGTTCACACGCGTCGCATCCCCCTCCCTGGGCCGGCCACTCGTTCCCGCCTCAGCTTAACCTGACTGTTGGCTTATATGCTCCGGTGTACCCGTACTCACTCGATGCATCCTCGTCTCTTGGCCTTATGACACGGCGGCAAAGGCAAGGCAGCCGAGGAGGACGAGGAGGAGATGGAGGACGATGCCGAGGAGGAGGAGGGGGAGGAGGAGGAGGCGGAAGAGGAGGCGGAGGAGGACGAGGAGGGAGACGACGAAGACGAGGAGCCGGCTACGAAGAAGGCAAAGCGGGGCTCCGGTGGCGCGGCGACGGGCGCGGCGGCCACCGACGTCCGTGCCTTCGCGGCCAGGCTCAAGCCCGGCACCCTGAAGCACACATGCTTCGTGTTGCTTCAGCGCGCGGGCGCCACCGGCATGGACACCAACGAGATGCTGGAAGCTGCCACCAAGGAGGTGGGGACAGAGACAACAATGACCACCTCTTCCACGTCTTAGAGTATGGACCCACATTTCTTGACGTGGCGAGCATCATTCACCTACCTGCCATGTCACACACCACTTTTCTGATCCTTATGAGACACACCACTGGTCTGGCGTCCTATGACGTCGCGAGCAATATTTGCCCGCCCCTGTAAGGAGGAGCTGTACACGGGCAAGAACCGCAACGTGCTGACCACCACGCTGAGCCACGAGCCCTGGTTCGTGCACGCGCGGGGTAGGGCCGGGCAAATTGTCCGACACGTCATACGCTGCATTTTGAATCCCCGGGAAAGAAAGGGAGAGGCAACAGGAGACAGAGGAGACATAGGGGTTACTGGAGAGAGGGCAGAAAGAGGAGTGAGGGGAGTGGGAGCAGGAGGATGATAGGGGGGAGGGGTAGTATAACGCATTTGAGCCCTCTTCGTTTAAATGCAATTGCTAGCTCTTGACGTGATGAGCAATATCTGCCCGGCTTTAGCGCGGGGCACGTCCAAGGGGGCGTGGTGTCTGCGCACTTTTGCGGAGGATGGCGATGAGTCCGGTAGCGCGGCTGCCGCGGCCCGCTCAGCGGTCACGTGGACCGCAGAAGGGGATGCGGCGGCGGCCGGGGCCAGGGTGGAGGCGTACCTCGGCGGCGGCGGCAGGGTATGGGATGCCGGTAACGCCGGCGGCGGGGGCGGCGGGGGCGGCGGGGGCGGCGGCGGCGGTGGTGGTGCCAAACGCAAGCCCGCCGGCGCCGGCGCCCCAGGCGGCAGCGCGTCTAAGCGGTCTAAAGCAACGGGCGAGGTGCTCGACGCGAAGGTGGCGGAGGTAGGGGCCTGGCACATACCGCTCGCCACTTTATGCAACGCGTTTTGGACCTTCAGTTCTTGAGTCACATGGCAACCTTTGACGTGACGACATCCAACGCGTTTGGGACCCTCTTTTCTTGAGTCACATGGCATCATATGATGTAACGACAAACAACGCATATTGGACCCTCGTTTCTTGTGTTGCGCAGCATCCTAATGACGTGGCGAGCAACATCTGGCAGGCCAATATGGTCGTCTTACTAACGTGATACCACTCAATGTGGTCCTCTTACCCACGTGATACCGCTGAATATTCTAATGACGTGGCGAGCAACATCTGCCAGGCTATAAACACAGGCGGCGATGAAGGCACGCGAGGTGACAGAGAAGGCCGTCGCCAAAGCCTCGGACGACGCGGATAAGGCGGCGCAGAAGATCGAGCAGAAGATGGCCGCTACCGTCTCCAAGGTCGGGCCCGGCAGATTTTGCCCGCCATGTCACCAACACTCGTCTCGAACCCTTGTAATACATCCCTAATACACCCCTCATACGCCCCTCATACGCTCCTCATACATCCCTCATACACCTCTCATACATCGCAATGCACCCCTAAAATACTCCCATAACACCCCTCATACACCCCTCATATACCCCTCATGTGGTATAAATGGCATCACATGACATGGGGAGCGGTGTCTACCAGACCCGACTCCAAGGACAGCGACGACCGCATCAAGAAGGCAGCCAAGGCAGGGGGGTAATTTAACATGCACTCGACCGACGTTGAATCGACGGACCCAGTCCTTACGTCTGTATGAACATTCACCCTCGGGGTGAGTCATGCTCCGATCTCGGTCGAGTGCTTGTTCTCAGTGGCCCTCCTACAAGGTGCTGAGCCAGGCCAACGCTGACGTTGCCAAGTGCCGCGCTGCGCTCGACGCCGCGGAGGTAGCTTCAGAAATCGCAGGCGCTGCTGTGACGGAGGTGGGAACGGCGCGCACCATGGGCAGTGCTCGCCACGTCATCGAGCGCATTTGGAATCCTTGTTTCTTGCGTTGAATGGCGTCCACATTCCCGCCACGTCATCCGCCACGTCATCCCCCAAAACGTAGCAGACTTAGTACCGGGGTAGTGGACTTAGTGTCATGTAGTGGACTTAGGCATCATATGAAGCGGCGAGCACTATCTGTCCGTCCCGTGACGGAGGTGGGTACGGCGCGCACCATGGGCAGGACGCCGACCAAGAGCGCCGGGGCCGGGGCCGCGAAATCCGCAGCGGATATTCTGAAGGAGATGGCCTGCCCTAGCGGCGACCTCCCCGAGCGCCTGCAGCCGGCCGCCGCTCCCCCGGGCGGCGACCGTCACAAGTTGATGGCGTGGAAGAAGGCGGTGGAGCAGGGCAAGGTGAGGCCGGTCAGATATTGCTCGCATCTCTACTCTCTCCCCTCCCCTCTCCTCTCTTCTCCCTCCTCTCTACTCTCTTTCCTCTCTTCCCTGTCCTCTCGCTCCTCCCGCTCCACTCCTTCCCTCTCCTCTCCTCTCTCCTCTGTCTCCTCCCTCACCCCTCCCTCCTTCCTCTCCTCTCTCCTCCCTCCCATCCATCTTCTCCGTATACTCCCTCTCCTCTCTCTCCTCCCTCTCCTCCCTCTCCTCCTTCTCCCACATCTCTCCGCCCTGTTCTTTCCTCTCTTCTCTCTCTTCCCCCCACTTCAAAAGTTGCATCATAGGATTCCATTGCACTCGATAAACGAGGTTTCGAAATGCGTGTCGATGACGTGGCGGGCGATATGTGCCAGGCCCTCATACGAGGAACAGATCGAGCGTGACCGTGACGCGTACGTGGCAAGGCGCCGCCAGGAGATGCGCCAGGCAGGGAGGTGATTGAGAGCAGGCACTCGAACGACGGTGAATCTCCTCCTCCTCCTTCGTATACTCCGCGCATATGTACGAGCACACCCTGAACGTTAGTCCGGACAATCACTCGACAGACGTTCAATCTCCTCCTCCTCCTCCTCCTCCCCTTCCGCGCATCTATATGAGCATGCACACTCAAAGCAAGTCATGCTCCGATGTCGTTCAAGTGCTTGCTCTCAAAGACCCTGTTGCCAGGCCCTGCGCCAGGCGTCGGCCAAGGAGGCGGCAGCGGCGCAAAAGGCGCGCGACGCCGCCATCAAGTGCGAGGAGGACCTGGCTAAGGCGGGGCGAAGACAATTCTTCCTCCCACGTCATTCACCACGTTTGCAGACCCTCGTTTCTTGATTTACATGGCGACCACCATTCACTTGGCCCGGTACAGCAGACCTATGCGTATGCCTGCCCTCACTGCCCGCCACACCACGTTTGCTGACTCGTTTCTTGAGGGAAGCGCCATCACATGATGTGGCGAGCACTATTCACATATGGGCCCTTCGCCAAGGCCGAGAGCGTCGCGCACAAGGCCAATCTTGTCGTGGAGTCACTGGAAGAGAAGGGCGAGCTGCTCAAGGAAACCCTGCAGCAGAAGGCCGCGTTGGCGCGCTCCTTGGGGCGCGAAAAGGCATGGGGGGTCTTTGAGAACAAGCGCTCAACCAACATCGAACCACCTCTTCCAATCTCGGTTCGATCTCGGTTCGAGAGCTTGTTTTCAACGACCCTCCTGCCCTCCTCTGCGTGTCTACATGAGCATTCACCCTGAAGATGAGTCATGCGGGCTGTTCCGATCTCGGTCCGATCTCAGTTCGTGTGCTTGTTCTTAACGACCCTCCCAAAAGGTGGATGCGAAGAATGCCAAAGCCATGATGGTGCTGGAGGAAAAGCTGGCCAAAATGGAGGGCCAGAAGATCGACCAGGCTAAGGTCGGGCAGTGCAGATTCACACTGGGTTGACCCCGCCTTGATTGCGCTTAGTTATAGCGCTTGAAGCTCAAAAGCAATGAACGACTTTCAAACTTTGCTTTCAGTTTCAACTTGCGCCGGTACACCAAGGCCACGGCAGAGCGCGAACGCATCAAGAATCAGGAGAAGGAGGAGCGGAAGGCGGAGCGACTGGCACGCTTGGCTTCGGAGAAGGCGGAGCGCGAGCGTGTCAAGGAGCAGGTATGGACTGATGATAAGTGCTCGCCATGTCAGAGAATGTCATTTAACTCAATAAACCAGGGTCCACAATGCGATTGATGACATGGCGAGCGCTATCCAACTGTCCGATAGTGATCGCCACGTCATAGTATGCCATTTAGATCAGGAGACGAGGGATTACATTGCGTTGATGACGTGGCGAGCACTATCTTTCAGTCCCTGGGAGCAGGGCAAGCAGGACCGCGCGGCAGCTCGTGACGCAGATACCGCGGAGCGCCACAAGAAGAAGGAGGACGAGCGCCTGGCCAAGGAGCGCGAGGCGAAGTACCCCATCGATGACGCGCTGCTCAAGCTTGAGCTCGTAGAGGAGGCGCGCTCGTCCGGCGTGCCGATCGACGAGCTCCTGAAGCCGCTGCCCGAGCCGGCGGCGTTGGAGGATGGGCCGCTGGTGGCAGAGGAGGCAGCATTGGCGGAGTTTCTGCAGGTGTTTGGCCAGGTGATCGATGCACCCAAGAGTACCGGCACCTCGCAGGGCTTGCGCGCTGTCATTGTAGGATGCGGGCCACAGCTGGTTGAGTTGTACCAGTCTCTTCTGGAGTGTGCGATGGAGCCCGGCGTGAGTGGCAAGGGACGCGCGGTGGCGCGGTGGCGGCGCGTGCTAGCGGAGGCGACGTGGCCAGAAGTGGTACGCCTTGTGCTTGCGCGCAGCGGGTCCAAAGCAGCGGGGTCGAAGAAGAAGGCCGACGGTGGGGACTGCCAGATACTGCCCGCCATGTCATACGACGCATTGTCAACCCTGGTTTCTCAGGATAAACGGCATCCCATGACGAGGCGAGCAATATCTGCCAGGCCCTAGAAGTCGGCGCGTGGGCGGCAGGGGCGGACGCACTGGGGCGCCTGCCGTGGCAGAACTTGACGCCGGGCGAGCACACGCTGGCGCTGCGGGGGCTGTCCGACCTGGCGCTGTCCAGCGACCGGCAGGGCCTTCCACTCGTTCACGTTACAGCTCAACTTGAGCACATTCGGGACACATGCATGGGCTACGTTGGGTTCCGAGGGTGACCAAAACAGCTCATGTTGAGCTGAAAAGAGAACGAGTGCACGCCCCTATTGACCGGGTGCGCGCGGTGATCGAGGTTCGGCTCGACGAGGCAGCGGCGCTGCGCACTGCAGGGGCTTACCCTCGTGCACTTCTCACCTCACCCTGAGCATTTTTGGCCACTGAAACGACCGAACGTTCCCCACACAAAATGGTTCCATTGCGCCGCAACGTGGACGAATGTAAGCTCATACCTGGTGCTTACCGAGTCCTTATATTCGTCCACTTCTCAATTCACCCTGAGCCAAATTTGTGACTGAGAATCACTGCAACCACCCAGCGGCTCCCACAATCGTGCATACGTTGAGCTGAGAAGTGGAACAGTGTAAGCCCCTGGCGCACGGCGCGCATCGAGGAGCGCAACAATGAGGCAGCGAACCGGCGGGCGGTGGAGGAGATAGCCAAAGAGAAGCGCCGCATCATCCGTGACAAGTCCATTGCCAAGAACGCCGCGATCCGCGAGACCAAGCGGCAGGGTCTGGCCGCTCGTTCCCTCTCCTGCTCAACTTCATGCAACGAAAATAGAAGCCATCATTGGCCAGTCAATTTTGACCCGCCAATGGATGCGACGCCTCATAATAGTGCTGACGCGGCAGCCTCCCTGTTTGGTTTCTAGTGAGGCTTCAGAGACAGAACAGCTGGAGCTTGAGCTGAAACCCGAGTGTACGGCCAAGGAGGAGGATGCGGCAAGTGTGAGTGTGAACGGGTTCACCGGACTATTCCTCTTGCTTTTAAGCATGCGCCGGGCTGGAACGGTTGGCTCAGTGAGGGGCTAAATCCGCCAAACTAGCTCAGCGCATCTGGCTTCGCCGATTTCTGGCGAACTGTCCGTCGTCAACTGTCGATTCTTGAGTCAATTCAGGGCGCCTGGCGAAACTACGTCGGCCAAACTGGCTGCGCCGATCTGACTTCGCGAAGGAGGTCGGCGCGTTCTTAAAAGTAAGAGGAACTATGAGTGTGAAGAATCGAAATGAGCTGGCAAGGACACGAGTGGCCAGACCCTGGCAAGCGGCTGGCGCGCGAGGCGCGAGAGGCGGCGGGTGAGGAGGCCGGGGAGGAAGAGGAGGAGGAGGAGGAAGTGGACGAGGATGCCGAGGAGGAGGAGGTGGTAGAGGAGGAGGCGGCGGGGGAGGAGGGCGCGGAGGGCAAGGAAGAGGAAGAGGAGGAGGAGGTTAAGGGGGAGGAGGAGGACACGGAAAAGCCCAAGCCCAAGCTCATCTTCACGTTCAAGAAGGAGGTCAAGGAGGAGACCGCCCCCGCGGCCGCCAAGGCAGGGGGTTTATGGAGAACAAGCACTCCACCGACTTTAAACCTCCTCCTTCTCCCCCTCTTCCTCCTCCTCCTCCTCCTCCACGCGTCAATATGAGCATTTACACTCAAGGTAAGCTGTGCCCCGATCTCGGTCCAGTGCTTCTTCTGACGACCCGCCGCCAAGGAGCCGGAGGTGGAGCCGTCCTTCGAGCTCCCCAAGCACCTGCTGGAGTACGACGGGCACCCGGACGACCGCAAGGGCCTCATGGCGTGGCGCGCGGAGGTGGCGCGGGTCAGCGCTGCGCTCGAGAGCCAGAAGCAGGCAGGGGGCTTGCACTCGTCACAACCTGCGTCTCTTTCGTCACCCGCATACTGAAGCCACCCAGCGTATGCCAGGAGCTTACGCTCGTCCACCTCTCAGCTCAACCTGAGCCGTTCTTGTCACCGAAACGCAGAAGCCACCCCAATTATCACACAAGAAGTCCTTACGTCAAGCAGAGAGTGGACGAGTGTTCACTCGTCCACTTCAGACCTCACTTTGAGCCATTTCTGTCATCAACACGCAGAACCAACCCAATTCATCCCACATAAAGTGCTCACGTCAAGCCGGAAGTGGATGAGTGTAAGCCCCTGGAAGCAGGAGTATGAGAAGCGCAAGCGCACGGAGGCCCGCAAGGAGCTGGACAAGGCAGGGGGTGTATTGAGATCAAACACTCGACCGACGTCAAATTGCCTCCTCCTCTTCCTCCTCTTGATCCTTGTCCTCCGCACGCCTTGAGCATTCACCCGCATAGTAAGACTTGCTCTGATCTCGTTCGAGTGCCTGTTGTCACTGACCCTGCTGGAAGGAGCGGTTCGAGAAGATGAAGGTGGAGGAGGCGATCAACGCCAAGCAGGCGGCGCTCAAGCGCGAGGCCGACAACAAGGAGAAGGAGGCGCGCCGGGCGGAGACCCAGCGCATGGCGGAGGACGCCAGGGTGGGGCTGGGCAAATGATGTCCGCCACTCCTCCTCATTTGAAACCTCGCATTTCCATTTCATGCCATCTGCCCGCCATATATCTTCCTCATGTGAATCCTCATTACTTGACTTAAACGCTATCCTATGACGTAACGAGCACTTCTCATCTGACCCGCCACATCATCCTCCTCGTCGCAGCACTCGCACACGTTTACCCAGTTGCGTTACAGGCTATGACACGGCTTTGCGTTATGTGTTTGGCTGCACACGCGGGTGGCGGTGCGGGTGCGGCCGCTGGGGCAGGACCGCCACTGCCGCACCTACTGGTGGGGCATCGGGGGTGTCAAGGCCTCGCTCTTCATCGAGGACCAAGACGGCAACTGGGGTGGGGCTCACTCACAGAATGCATCACGTCATCTGGCGCAGATCTCAGAATAATTTGATTTTACGCCGTGGCTCCATCTCGGTACCTTCGTCGATCCGACGGTCTACGTTTTGAGTTACCCCCCCCCCTGATCACGTCATCCCTCAATGGCCATCACTCAATGCCGCCCCCGCCCCCGCCGCACCCGCCGCCGCTGCACCCTCCTCACTCAGTGCGACCACACCGCCGCCGCCCCACTCGCCTCACTCAAAGCGACTGTACGCCGGCACCACCTCGTGATGGGTGAGGGTGTTCCATCACGTTGAAGCTCTGGTGTATACTTCAGTTACATGACATCCTATGACGAGGCGAGGGTTGTGTTCACGTGGCCTTGAGCTGAGGCGTGCTGACGTCTCGCAAAGAGGTGGATACGCTGGTGGAGTCCTTGCACCACCACGGTAGGGCGGTGCAGGTTGACCCCAGGTTCACCCCAGGTTCACCCCAGGTTCACCCCAGCTTGACCCCGGGTTGACCGCCTGTTGACCCAAGGTTGACCCCATGTTGACCCCAGTGACCCCAGGCTGACCCAATGTTGACCCAAGGTTGACCCCAGGTTGACCCCAGGTTGACCCCAGGCTGAACCCATGTTGAGCCCAGGTTGACCCCAGGTTGACCCCAGGTTGATCCGGGGTTGACCGCGCTTGGTTTCAGGGCTTGGAGCTAAATTAAGATATGTCTGATTCAAATTTTGCTTTCAATTTCCACTTCTGCCGCTACTCCATGGCACCAAGGAGCGCGCGCTGAAGACGGCTCTGGCGCGGCGTGCGCAGACCATCGCTGATGGCAGGGCCTCTATTTCTCTGCTCTCCTCCACTTTTCCTCCTCCTCCTCCTCCTCCCCCTCCTCCTCCTCCTCCTCCTCCGTCTCCCTCTCCCTCTCCACCTCCTCCCCCTCCTTTGTCTCATCCCCCACCTCCTCCTATGTTTCCTTCTCCCGTCCTCTTCCTCTCCTCGCTTCTGCCACGTCATCCTTCACATTTTGAAACCTCGCTTCTTCAGGTGTACGGCATCACATGACGTGGGGAGCAACATCTGCTTGGCTCTCATAGTCGGGTTCCGCAAGGCGATCGCAGAAGCGACGGCAGCGGACGCAGATACGGCGCGTAAAGAAGCCATCCGCTACCCGAGCCGCGGGGCCGGCGCCATGGGCGGCCCCGGGGTGGTGGTGGATGAGTCAATGCCGCTGGCGTCGGCGCGCAAGTTCATGGAGGTACTTTGCGCTGCCGCAGAGGGCGCCGGAGTGCCAGGCCGGTCTGGCGAAGAGGGCGGCTGGCGCGGCTTCAAGGCAAAGGTGGGGACTGATGGATAGTGCTTGTCACATCATCAAACGCATGTGTGACGCTCATTGCTTGATGTAATGATACCCTGTGACGTGGCGAGCACTATTCGACTGATGAATGAACCTCGCCACGTTATCACACGCATTTCCAACCCTCGTTTATTTAGTCAAATGGCACCCTATGACGTGGCGAGCACTGTCCATCAGTCCCTAGACCAAGGTTCGCGCGGCGTACGACAAGTCTGCGGTGGTGGGGCTGCTGCTGGAGCTGGAGGAGGCGCTTTACACATTCATGCTGGAGGAACTGATGGACCCTGAGGAAGCTGTTGCGCGGCGCGCGGCACGGGAAGCTGGCGAGGAAGTGGACGACTTGGCTGCGGACGGCGGCGACGACGACAATGACGACGACGACTACTTTAACGACGATGATGAGGAGGGACAGGCAGGGCCTGGCCGATGACACTCGCGACATCATCAACACTCATCCTGAAAGATGTATTGAATGTGTCTGGGGGTTGTATGAGGAGTGTATGAGGGGTGTGTAGCCATCGTGTGTTGAGTTAAACGGCGTCCTATAACGAGGAGAGCAAGGTTTGCCAGGCCTTGTGCGGAGGCGCATTACCTGCAGCTGAAGGCGATGGGGCCCCAGCCTGGGATCGTGTACCCTGTGTTCAACAGCCGCCGCGAGCGAAAGGCGTGGCGCGCCGGCGTGCACGCGGGCGCGCCGGCCTCGGCCGTGGCGTATGCGGCTGCGGCGCTTGATGACGCCGCTGCTGGCTTCATTCGCGGCGTCGCGGCGCGCCCACGCTACTACCCGGCGCAGTGAGAATTCCACGCCTGGGTTTGATTTAGGCCTTGAGTACCTTGTGGGTTGGGCGTTGTGGGAGAGACGCTTCCGTGTGCATAAGGGTTGGCTCAACCTTTGAGGCTTGTCGGTTGAGGTCCTTGAGGGTCCGAGAGTGGGGGGTTGAGGGTCGGCTGGGCGGTTTGGCTGTGATCCACGGCGTTGCGCTATCGAGATTGATGTGCTTGACACGCGTCTGCTGCCTGACCAAGAAGCATGCGCGCCGATTTATATAAACACCGAGTGAATTTGTAATTGATACTGAAGTTCGCCACGGCCCGCCGCTGATTCGCGTTCGACCACAGGTGCGAAAGCCTGGGGCCTGCTTTATACACACGTGGAAGCGTTTCTCTCTCTCACACAGGGGGCAGGGCAAAAGCCTGGTGCCTCCTGATGCACGCGGAACTGTCTCTCTTTCGCTTTGCTTAGTCTGCGGCACATGCGATAGAGACGCTGGATGGTGGAAAACTAGGCAACTTGATTCGTATATACAATAAGCTACCGCGAGCGCGGGCATGGCTACAGGAGCTATAGAAGGATCTTTTCGATCGTTCGGCTACAAAAAGTTCACATATGTACATCACAGGTTTAAGAAACAAAACACTTCGCGAATTTAGCAGGGAGGCTGCTCCGTTTCCACGAGTAAGAAGCGTATCCATTTCCCCAGGTTGACCCCAGGTTGACCCCGGGTTGGCCCCGCGTTGACCCCGGGTTGACTCCGGGTCGTTCACGATCAGGCCGGCGCGGCGCAGACCGCCTCGAGCGCGAAAACTTCCTCGCGGCTCGGGGCCGTTTTCATCGCGGGGGACATAACGGGGGACTTGGGCGGCTTGCCGGCACCGGCGGGTGGGGCGTTAATAGCAGGCACGAAGTGCCAGTCGATGACGTCGTCGACAGCAGCCCCCGCGGTCGCCCCGGCAGTGGTCCCGGCGGCAGAGACGGCGACAGAGGCGGAGGCGCCTGCGGCGACAGCAGCAGCGGCGGCGGGGGCGGTGGCGGAGTGTGAGAAGCGGCAGGTGTCACCCGCGCGGCATCCGCCCGGTCGCGCCAGGTACATGCATAGCTTCTCCGACCGGCCGATGATGCTACTGCCGCTGCTGCCTGTGCTGCCTTCGCTGCCAGGGCTGGCCGACCGCCCGATAGCATGCCCATGCGTGCCATCAGGCTTCTCGGAGCGCCCACTGCGAGTCCCGCCGCCGCCACCGCCCCCGCCGCCGCCCCCACTGCCGTCGCCGCGGCGCTTAGGTGAGGACCAGGGAGACGGGGAAGCCGAGCCGCCGCCGCCGCCGCTGTCCGGTCGGCCGTCCGAGGGCGGCGGCGGAATGCAGGCACCATCCTCCTCACCCGGGAGCTTGGCCGCCACGTAGCGCCCGTCCGGCGACAGCTCGAACTGCGAGTAGTGCTCGCGGAAGAACTGCATGCAGTTCTCCGGAATCTTGAGGCAGGGTCCGGTGAATCATGCTCGCCACGTCATGGGATGGCGTGCATATCAAGAAATCTGGGTCGAGCGAAGGACAACGTGGTGAGCACTGGTATATTATGCGGCAGGGTCAGGAAAGCCACGCTCACAGGATGGCGTCTGGGTTAAAAAAACGTGGGTGTACGAAGTGAAGGATGACGTGTCGAATGTTGTGAGCGCACAGTCAGGTACAGGGCATCCAGGAGATGGACATGAATGTGAACGGGTAGACTGGACCCTACCGTGAGGGGCTTCTCGCAGCTGGCGGCGACGCCGTCCCGGCCGCTCAGCTTCACCCAGGGCTGCCCGCGTGACACCGCCTGGCACAGCAGAGCGTGCACCATCAGTCAGGGACTGCCGGATAGTGCTCGCCACGTCATAGGATGCCGTTCAACACAGGAAAGAGAGGGTTCAACATCAGTGTGATGACGTGGCGAGCACTATCCATCAGGCCCTACCTTGAGGCAGTAGTTCTCGCGCACGCTGCGGAAGCCTGCACCGTTGAACCCCGGCGCCGGGTTCTTCTTCACCGGCGATTGACGCAGCTGCCCCTTGCCGCCGCCGCCGCCGCCCCCGCCGCCACCCCCGCCGCCGCCGCCGCCGCCAGCAGCATCGCCGCTTGGAAAGCTTTTGGATCGGAAGTTGCGTGCCCCGGGGCTGCTCAGGAGCTGTTGGTTGCTGCCGAAGGAGGAGGGCGACGTCGGCGAAGGGGACATCGGCGGGCTGCCGAACGTGAGCGAGACGACAGGGCTCGCGGGCCCGCCGCCGCCTCTGCCACCTCCGGCGCCGCCGCCGGCATCGTCGCGGCGGTTGGGGGGCTGGTACTTGTTACCAGCATTGGAGCCCAGGCTGCCAGCGTAGGAGCCGGAGGAGTTGCGCGGGGGGCGGCCTGGGGGTGGCGAGGGACCCACTGGTGAGGAGTGCACCGGAGACTCGCGCCCGCCGAAGCGCCCACCACCGTCGCCGCCGCTGCCGCCGCCGCTGCCAACATGGCCGGCTTTGGGGCTGGGCACGGACTTGCCATTGGGGCTGCTGCCGTAAGAGTAACCCCCACTGCCGCCGCCGCCTCCACCGCCGCCAGCGCCACCGGCACCACCAACGCCGCCGCCCGCACCGCCGCCGCCAGGGCTCTTCTTGGCGTTCTTGGCGCCCTTCTTGGAGCTCCCAGTGCCGCCGCCGCCCCCGCCCCCGCCGTGGATGGCCTGCTTGGACGGCGAGGGGCTGCCGTACACCGCGGTGAACGGCGTCAGCTCCTCGCCCTCGGGGCCCTCCCATCAGGGTCCACAGAATGAATGCTCGCCTCGTCAAGCGCTGCCGGAGCTGTGTGCCGCAGCCACTGGGAGAGACGGGGGGACTTAGGAAACACGGGTCTGAAGTGTGATGGATGACATGGCTGGCGGGGGAGACTCAGGAAAAACGGGTCTGAAGTGTAGTGGATGACATGGCTGGCAGTAATACATCACCCAGCCCTGCCTCGAACGTGAACAACACGTCCGGGAGGCGGCTCAGGAGGTCGTCCATGGAGGGGAACGACTCGTTCTTCTTGATGTCTCGGCGGTTCGCGCCGGAGCCGGAGGGGTCACTGGTATCGGCCCCAACAGCCACGGCGCCTCCCCCAGGGCCCCCGAGGGGGACCACCGGGTCTGGCGGTACCGAGGGGTCGGCGGCCGACTTCCGCGCCGTGGGTGAGGACGAGGACGTGCGGCGCGGGCTGTCCGCCGCTCCCGCCGCGGGCGCGCCGCCCGCCACCAGCAGCGCGGCGGGGCTCAGCAGCGCTGCCATCCTCCTCGCTCCTCTCTTATACTGTCTGACTGTCTTCTGTCGCCTTCTAAGGTCTTCTGTTCTACCCACACCTGGTGTCGTTGTCTACTGCTGATGGTGCTGTTGTTACTGCTGCTCCTCCTGCGGCTGCTGCTGCTTCTGCCGCTGCTGCTGCTGCTGCTGCTACTGGTGGTGGTGGTGGTGGTGGTTGTGGTTGTGGTGGTGGTGGTGGTGGTGGTGGTGGTGGTGGTGAATAAACAGTGGTTTGTTGGTTTATTGGTTTAGCGCTCCTTCCACCTCGTAGCGCCAGGAAGAGCTGAGCGCCAGGAGCAGCTCGGCGGCGTTGGAGCGCTCGAGGTAGTCGACGGCGTTAGCGAGGCTCTCCTGCGCCTGCTCGAGCGCGCTCGGACGCTGGTCCTTCTGGTTCTCTTTGATCCTGAAGGCGAGGCCGCTCAGGTGCTGGCTCTTCTCCTTTTTGCGAAGGCCGGACGCGTTTGGGTGCTGGTTCTCCTTCTCAGTGCTGAAGCTGGGCGGCATGGTGGTTTAACAGGACGCCATAGTCCCTGGCAGGAGGGTCGTTGAGGACAAGCACTCAAACCAATGTCGGAACACGACTTACCCTCGGCGCGAATGCTCAGACAGACGCGCAGAGAGGAGGAGGAGGAGGAGGAGGAGGAGGAGGAGGAGGAGGAGGAGGAGGGGTGAGAGGAGGAAGAGTAGTAGGAGGAGAAGGAAACGGATGAGGAGGATGAGGAGATTCAACGTCGTTCGAGTGCTTGTTCTTAATGACCTCCCTGCCTGGCGTGCCTGGCACTGGCTGTGTTTGGTCGCGTGACTGTGCCCGGTGCTGCAGCTGCACTGGTGGCGTCGCTCGGCCGCTCGTGGCACGGGCTCTTCTGTGGCGTCCGCTTTGGGCGTGAAGGAACTTCCTGCGGAATGCGGGGATCCAGGGGAGGGGGGCGTTAGCGCGCGCGCGGACCGCCCTCGGCGAAACCGCGTCGTCGTGGTCGCGCGAGGTGAGTGGACCAGCTATTCTTGGACTGAGTGACTAGCCTACGACCGTACGAC
>Ga0307489_10001715_pt1 | contig 14561 bp, 12 predicted proteins | sample SB12metaG_FD_202247 | JGI IMG/M metagenome (GOLD analysis project Ga0307489, IMG submission 202247) | Sea-ice brine microbial communities from Beaufort Sea near Barrow, Alaska, United States - SB 1.2 | ecosystem: Environmental > Aquatic > Marine > Coastal | place: USA: Alaska | collected... | reverse complement strand
CCCCCGATTTATAGGCGATAATGGTTTTGAAGCCTACGCTTACCGTGCTGAAACTATTTCGACGTTACGTGCTATCCAACAAAGAGCCATGCAAAACCCACAAACGAGCCAATGCGTATTAATCACCGAAAAAAAACTAGGACAACCCAATACCTGCCCGGTAGAAGGTCTGTTAACCTTTAGTGATACGTGGTCTGGTGATGATAATACCTCAGTAATTATGACACATGACACTGTCTATTATACGCAAACCCAGTACTTTGCGTTTGACTCCTTGGGGCGTCCAGTCTGTCAGACCTCACCTTGTTCGATCGATATTATTATTGAAGGTTCACCGCCGCTAACACTGCGTATTGAATCAGAGGGTTATATACATGCCAAATAACCCCTTGCGGTCATTACCGACTTCCTTCAATAAAGCACAAGGTTTTACATTAATTGAGCTGGTCGTTGGTATGGTTGTGCTGGCGATGGCCTTACCCATGGTAGCCACCTTGCTTTTTCCTGCCATGGAACAAAGTATCAATCAAATTCGTCAAATGAGGGCTGCTGAGTTAGGTCAGTCACTCATGAATCAAATTGTCGCTAAAGCCTTTGATGAAAACTCTGATAGGGCAGGTGGTGAAATTCGCTGTGGCGAAGAAAATATCGACTGTTCCGCTATCTTGGGTAGCGATGGTAATGAAACTTTCGATAACTTTGATGATGTTGATGATTATGATGGGGTGGTTCATCGGCCCACACAATACGACACGACATCAGGCGAGCTTTATAGTGGTTTTACCGTCAGTATCGCTGTGTGTAATGACAGCAATTATGATGGTGTGTGTTCTGGAAATACAGCTATCGACAACATTGAAACCGCTAAGCTCATTTCAATCCTCATTACGGGCTCATCCGATATTAATCTAAAATTTTCAACGTATCGGAGCAATTATTAATGACCGGATTACTCTGGCTTTTACTTTACTCATCAGAGGTGGTTAATGGCTAAAAGGGCAGTAAAAAACAACGGACTATCCTTAATTGAGTTAATGCCAGTTATTGTGATATTAGCCCTGTCTACGGTGGGTGTGGGAGGTATTATTTCAACATCTAGCAAAGTTTTTATGGATGTCAGTGCGCGCGACGAGCTTCTCTCTAGCGTGCGTTTTTCTGTTGAGCGGTTAAACCGAGAAGTCCGCTATGCCTTGCCTAACAGTGTTCGAGTCTATAACTTACTCAACGGTAGCCCTGTAGAAGATCTATTTCAAGAAGGTATCGTTAAATGTATAGAATATATTCCCACACTTGGTAGCACGGTATACCTTGATGTGCCCGTTATCCCTGAAGTTGCCGACACCTTATTAACTGTAATTCGTTTTGATGAAAGTGTATTCTTTGATGAAAGATTTTTGCAGGGTGAGGTGCATGCGGTGGTCAACCCACTAAAGGCTGAGCAAGTCTATGACACAATCGCTGACCCGATTACAGGAATCACTGATTCGACTAGTACCAGGCGGTATCGCTTAAACTTAAGTGGGATATCCAAGGTGGGTCAAATAATAGATAATTTATGGACATTGAATTTAGTTGAAAAAGCTCTTTTTGCTGAAAACTCGCCGACTAAACGCTTATACCTCGTCAACCAACCCGTGGCTTATTGTGCCAGCGCTAATCAATTAACCCGTTATACCGGTTATGGCTTTACTGGTGTGCCATTTAACGACAATAATGATCCATTAGTAGCAGTTAATGGTGAGCCATTAGTAGACGACAATGGCGAGCCATTATTAAACAATGATACTGAGCTATTCCTCGGCACGGGTGTGACAATGGCTGAAGGCATTGAAATCTCGGAGACATTTTTCACTGTTCAAGAGGCGAGTGACATCAACAACACCTTGATAGACATTACTCTGAAATTTTCGAAAAATGATGAGACGCTTACCTTTTTTAATCAAGTGCAGGTGCTAAATGTTCCTTAAAAATTCAAGCCTTCACCGTCAAAAAGGTAGCAGTTTAATGATAGCGTTTTTCCTCATGGGGGTGGTTGCCCTATTAGGAGTTTCGCTGCTTAAAATGAGCAGTAGCAGTTCTAAGACAATCGCCTATCAAGTCAATAGTACCCGTGCACTGGCTGCGGCTAATGCCGGCGCTGAAAGACGCTTAAACGAACTTTTTCCTTTAAGCGCGAAATTAATAGCTCAACGCTGTGATGAAATAACGAGCTATGATGATTTTGGCAGTGCCGATCCCACCGGCCTGAGTGTGTGTACTATTGTTGCCCAATGCAGTGATTTTCAACAATTTGACGTGGTTTACTATCATATTGAAAGCACAGGCACTTGCGGTATAGCTTCTCGTACGATTATTGTTGACGCGAAATTTGACCAGGGCACGTATTGATCGGTCATAGTCGACTTAGTTAGTGTGATTGATGGCAAGGCTTAACATTTTTTTAATAGCATTGTGGGTTCTGCGCTAAGTTAAAAATTAATCACTTTGATTTTTTAAATTTATTTTCCCGTTTTTATCTTTTTTGCCAAAAGAAGCAACACAATACCTTAACTCTAGGGTATGATTGATTATATCTAAGATAAACTCCTAGTTCCTCTTGTGAACTTGATAATTTAAGGGCGCTTCCTCCTCATGTTTAAAAAAATTCGTGGCATGTTTTCTAATGACTTATCCATTGACCTGGGTACCGCCAATACGCTTATATATGTCAAAGACCAGGGGATTGTTTTAAACGAACCTTCCGTGGTGGCTATTCGTCAAGACCGTACTGGTGGCTCTAAGAGTGTGGCGGCCGTTGGCACTGCGGCAAAAGCAATGTTAGGACGCACACCGGGTAATATTGAAGCAATTCGACCATTGAAAGACGGGGTCATTGCGAACTTTTTTGTTACTGAAAAAATGCTACAGCACTTTATCAAACAAGTGCACAGTAATAACTTTTTACGGCCGAGCCCTCGTGTATTAGTTTGCGTACCATGTGGTTCGACTCAAGTTGAACGTCGAGCTATTCGCGAATCAGCAATGGGCGCAGGGGCGCGTGAAGTGTATTTAATTGATGAGCCAATGGCTGCAGCCATAGGTGCGGGCATGCCGGTATCTGAAGCGACAGGCTCAATGGTGGTCGATATTGGTGGCGGCACAACTGAAGTCGGTATTATTTCGTTAAACGGTGTTGTCTATTCGTCATCGGTTCGTATCGGTGGTGATAAATTTGACGAAGCGATTATCAATTACGTCCGTCGTAATTTTGGTAGCTTAATTGGCGAAGCGACCGCTGAACGTATTAAGCATGAAATTGGTTCAGCCTACCCAGGCGAAGAATTAATCGAAATTGAAGTCAGAGGGCGTAACCTTGCAGAAGGTGTTCCTCGCAGTTTTACTCTCAACAGTAATGAAATTCTTGAAGCCCTTCAGGAGCCGCTTACCGGTATTGTTAGTGCGATTATGGTGGCGTTAGAACAGTCACCCCCAGAGCTAGCGTCTGATATTTCAGAACGAGGCATGGTCTTAACCGGAGGAGGAGCACTGTTAAGAGACCTTGACCGTTTATTGATGGAAGAGACAGGTATACCCGTTGTGGTTGCAGACGACCCTTTAACGTGTGTGGCTCGTGGTGGTGGTAAGGCATTAGAGATGATTGACATGCACGGTGGTGACTTATTCTCCTACGAATAACTCTGTGTTTATAGTCAGATGAATCCTATTTTTCAGGAAGGCCCATCCCCTCAACACCGACTTATATTGGTGTTGATTTTTTCTGGGGCGCTCATTTTCTTTGATCACAAAGTCAATAGCTTTGATGGCTTGCGGGGTTCTTTACAATCTATTGTTAGCCCATTGCAATATCTAGCCAATACGCCTAACCAATTCATGATGTGGGCGTCTGAAAATATGCGGTCTCGGGAACAACTCATCACAACAAACCAGAATTATAAAATTAATGAACTTAAATTGCATGAGCAGTTGATGCAACTTGAGATTTTCAAATTAGAAAATGATCGTTTACGTTTATTACTGGCTTCGCCACTTCGCTCTAAAGTAAAAAAAATGGTGGCTAAAATAGTATCTGTTGATAGTGATCCCTACACGCATAGCGTTATTATTAATCGGGGCGAGAACGACGGGGTTTATGAAGGCCAACCCGTGTTAGATGAAGAAGGTATTGTTGGTCAAATTATGCACGTTGGTACTACCAGTAGTCGCGTGATTTTAATTACCGATGTCAACCATGCGGTGCCTGTAAGAGTTAGGCGAAATGGTCTTCGATTAATCGCTAACGGTGCAGGGCGTATTGACCAATTAAACCATTCCTTTGTCTCTCACAGTGCCGATATAAAAAAGGGGGATCTACTTGTCACTTCTGGCTTGGGCGGTAAATACCCAGAAGGCTACCCGGTATCGCTGGTGACGCTCATCACTCAAGATGTATCACGTCCATTTGCTCAAATTTATAGCCAACCTGTTGCTAAAATTGATCGACTACGCTACCTATTATTGTTATGGCCAACAAAAAACGCTGAAGTCTTTACCCCTAAATTTTTAAAAAAAACATTGGCTAAGGAGCAAGGCAATGTTGGCAAATAATGGCATTATTATAGTATTCACTCTACTGATAGCCTTAGTGGTCACTATTATACCCATGCCGTTAAGCATAGACGCTTTTAGACCTAACTGGGTATTAGTGGTGTTACTTTACTGGAGCATGGCACTACCAAATAAAGTTAATGTCCTTAGTGCTTGGCTAATGGGCTTTATTCTTGATGTACTATTAGGGGCGGTTTTAGGTGTACATGCAGCCGCAATGGCAATTTCGGTATATATCGTTGTTGACAACTGTCAAAAAATACGCAATTTTTCACTGTGGCAACAAGCCATGATAGTCGGGCTTTCTGCCGCCTTATATCATCTCCTTGTTTTCTGGTTAAAGCGATGGTTAAGTGATGTAGTATTTTTACCCAGTTATTTGTATCCGGTGATCACCACCATCATTATTTGGCCTTGGGTGTTTTTATTATTACGCCGAGTGAGACGGGATTTCGGCATAAAATAGCCAATGATGTAGCTGACTAAAATGAAATGTAAACGGTTAGGCTGTTTTTATGCTGTCACTTGTAAAGACCAACAAATAAGTAATTCAATGTGTATTAACCTTTATGAATAATAATAAACTGGTATTAGCGTCACAATCACCGCGCAGAAAAGCGTTATTATCTCAGTTGGGTTATGAGTTTATCTGCCAGCCAGCCGATATTGATGAGTCAGTGTTTGAGGATGAGCTTGTACTCAATTATGTGGTGCGGATGGCAAAAGAAAAAGCACAAGTAATTGTTGATATGGCTAAACCATGTCTTGATCGCTTTGTTCTTGGCGCGGACACGTGTGTGGTTAACGCGGGTGAAATTTTAGCCAAACCTGTCGATTTAGCAGACTGTATTACTATACTTCAGGCATTATCAGCAAAGAAGCATCAAGTAGTGACGGCTATAGCGGTGACCAATGGTGAAAGTATCAGCCACGAAGTGATCCTAACTGACGTCTATTTTAAAATGCTTACCATCGCTGAAATAACGGCATACTGGCATACGGGTGAACCACAAGATAAAGCCGGTGCTTATGGTATTCAGGGTATTGGTGGACAGTTTGTTCGCCGTATTGAAGGAAGTTATTCTGCCGTTGTTGGTTTACCACTTTATGAAACCAGCCAGCTATTAGCAAAATTTGGTTTTTTTTCTGCGATACAGCAGACAAAAAAAAGTTATTAAGGAGAACAAAAATGACAGGTGAGTTATTAATTAATGTTACTCCAAGTGAAACACGCGTTGCATTAATTGAAAATGGATTATTACAAGAAGTGACTATTGAGCGAGAAGCTAAACGAGGATTAGTGGGTAATATTTATTTAGGTAAAATTATTCGAGTGTTACCTGGTATGCAAGCCGCGTTTGTAGATATTAACTTAGATAAAGCCGCTTATTTACACGCCTCAGATATCAATTCCTCATTAATGACCGCTGATACAGACCCTGCGGCGAGTCAGCCAGCTAAAAACGGTCAAAGTGATGCAGCACCCGATATTCGTAGTTTAGTCCATGAAGGTCAGCACTTAATGGTGCAAGTTGTGAAAGACCCTTTAGGAACAAAAGGCGCTAGACTGACCACCGATATTACTGTGGCAGCACGGTACTTAGTCTTGATGCCATTTACCGCGCGTGCCGGAATATCACAACGCATTGAAGAGGTGGCAGAACGTAAGCGTTTAAAAAGTATCATTACGCCTTTTTGTGATGACGCGCATGGATTTATTGTTAGAACAGCGGCAGAAGGGGCTTGTGAAGTTGAACTAAAACATGACGCTGAATTCTTGCGAAAAGTATGGCAGAAAGTCATGGAGCGCAAAAAAAGAAAGCAAACAAAAATTCCGCTCTATCAAGATTTATCTGTGGCCTTGAGAATTATCAGGGACTCAGCAGACGGTTCGTTAGAGCGTGTCAGGATTGACTCAAAACTCAGTTATGGCTTAGTAATTGAGTTTGTAAGAGAGTTTATGCCAGCATTAGAAAGTAAAGTTGAATATTACCGTGGTGAACGGCCTATATTTGACGCTTTTGATACTGAAGCTGAAATTCAAAGAGCTTTGCACAGAAAAATAACTTTAAAATCAGGCGGCTATTTGATTTTTGATCAAACTGAAGCAATGACCACTATTGATATTAATACAGGCGCTTTTGTTGGCCACCGTAATTTAGAAGACACGATTTTCAGTACCAACATAGAAGCGACTCAAGCCATTGCGCGTCAACTCAGATTACGTAATTTAGGGGGGATTATTATTGTTGATTTTATTGATATGCATGATGCAGATCATAAGCGTAGAGTATTACATAGCCTAGAATTGGCGATGGCTAAAGATAATGTTAAATTTAGTATTCATGGTTTTTCTGCGTTAGGCTTAGTTGAAATGACAAGAAAAAGAACGCGTGAGTCTCTTGAGCATGTCTTGTGTGGTGAATGCCCGCTATGTACAGGGCGAGGTAGTTTGAAAACTGTTGAAACCATTTGCTTTGAAATTCTACGAGAAATAGTCAGAGTAAACCGAGCGTATGAAGCCGATAAATTTATTGTTTATGCCTCGTCTTCAGTTAGTGAATTTTTAGTTAATGATGAATATCATAGCCTTGCAGAAGTTGAAGTTTTTATTGGTAAGGTCATTAAAGTAAAGACTGAATCCATGTATAATCAAGAGCAGTTTGATGTAGTAATGATGTAGGTTTAAAGAATTTTTCTCGCGTAGGGCGATGAGTTTATTGGTTCTTATTGAACTGCACGTGTTAACAGTTAAAGCAAAAGGAAAGACTGACGTTGTCAATATCCATAGTGTCAAATCGCTGGCTAAATAGAGTATATAAAAGCATTGCTCTGCTTTTAGTGCTCTTTGCTGTCTTGATTAGTGCGCTGCGCTTGATGTTGCCTTATGCTCAAAATTACCGTCAAGATGTGGAAAACTTCATTAATGACCGCTATGAAAGTAATGTGGCCATTGGTGTATTGTCAATGGGTTGGTATGAAACCGGGCCGACACTTATTGCCAATAATGTACAATTGATTAACAATGACCTTGCAGAGTTGTCGATTGCCAGCATTGATATTAGACTAAACTTTTGGCAATCACTATTTTTGCAACAAATTATCACCGATGATTTCATTTTGTCTGGTGCCCGATTAACCTTAGACAGACAAGCACTGGTAGAAGCGTCTTCTGCTACACCTGCTGCTAATCAAGACAAAGTGCCGATATTAGAAGGTTTAGCTGACTTGTTTTATCAGCAAATCGATAGGTTTTCTATTCGAGATAGTCAGGTTATTGTCAATAATGGAGAGAGACAACGGACTTTTTCAATTAGTGCACTCGACTGGCTTAACTTCGATGATCGTCATCTTGCCAAAGCGAATGTTATTGTTGATGGTTTAACGTCAAACAATATTAAGTTATCCCTCGATATTGCAGGTAACAAGAGTAAAGAGATTAATGGTGCTATTCATATCGAGGGCAATAACCTCAATATAACGCCATGGCTGGATCAGGTATTAGCGATTGACAATGAAAACACGCAATCATCGATAAATTTCTCAGCTTGGTTAACAATTAATAATGGCTTAGCACAAGAGTTGCAACTCGCTTTTACTGACAGTGAGATAAGCTGGCAGCATAAAAAGAAGAGCCAACGTTTTACCTTGGACAGTGGCAAGCTATTAGTGTCAAATTTGGATAACTTAAATCAACTGAACCTGGAGTCTACGGCTTTACAATTTAGTGCGAATAACCAAGACTTGCCACCGCTGACCATTGAGTTTAGGCGAGACCAAGAGGATTTTTTTGCTTATTTTTCCTACCTAGACTTAGGAAGTTTAACGACTTTGTTTCCGTTGTTTTCTGCGGATGAAAAAATGAGAGCGATGGTTGAGTCTTTGGCCACGCAAGGCAGTGTTGATGAATTTTATTTTCAATCACAAGCTGGTGACTACCAATTGTCAGCTGAGTTCGAACAGGTGTCAACTGGGTTCTCTCAAGGCATGCCGGGGATAAAAAATAGTCAGGGGAGCGTACTCTTTGCCGATAATAAACTGCTGCTTGATTTAACTGCAAGTCAAGGATCATTAGACTTTGACCGCCACTTTATTTTACCTATACCCTATGACGATTTATTAGTGAATTTGACGGTCGCTTTTGATGATAAAGGCTGGCGGATGACTACTCAAGCGCTAAGTTTAAACTCTGATGAACTGAAATTTTCTGCAGAAATTGGTGTTGACGTGCCAAGGGAGGGGCTGGCAGAAATGTCATTACTTGCCAGCGTTACCGATGGTCATGCTGAGCTAGCTCACCACTATTTTCCGCTTACATCAATGAGTGATAATTTAATCACCTATTTAAAGGCAGGGTTAGTCAGTGGTGATATCGACCAAGCGTTAGTGATTTACCATGGCGCATTTGCTCATTTCCCTTTTGACAATCGCAAGGGTGTTTTTACGGTTGATGCTGAATTATCCAACAGTCAATTTAATTTTGATGATGACTGGGCTGACATTACTGATTTTTCAGCTAATTTGAACTTTACCAATAACAGCATGATGATCACGGGTCGAGCTGGTAATTTATCTGGCTTAGACGTTACTGGTGTTGAGGTTGGTATTGCTGAATTAGCCGGTGATTCAATTTTAACGGTTGATATTGATCTTGAAAATGTAAACCCGAGTAATGTGACGCAATTGATGCTTAATAGTTCGCTAAAAGACAGTGTGGGTAAAACGTTAGCACAGTTAAATATAAGCAAAGAGATCAGTGGTGAATTTAGTTTGGCTTTACCCCTAAAGCGCCCAGAGGAAGTCGTTGCTAAAGGTATCATTAATTTTAATGATAATTTACTTGATTTACAGAGCCCTCAAATGGCGTTTAGCCAACTTGAAGGGCAGCTAACGTTTAATAATACAGTTATCAACACGCGCGACTTAGCACTAACTTGGCAAGGGATGCCCGTAAAACTTAATGTTGAAGGGAGAGATAAAGGTAATTACTTCAGCACCAATATTCATCTAAATGCTAACTGGCCGCAAAAAAAATGGCAAGTACATGTGCCTAAATTATTAAAAAAATATGCTGAGGGCCAGTTGCAATGGGAAGGCGATTTGTCCCTTAACGCTCACCATGATGGTGGTTTTTCGTATGACTTCGCTGGTAGTTCATCACTTCGAGGTATTGCGCTTACGATACCTGAACCATATAAAAAGGGAGGCGATGAGGGATCTGCGCTTAGTATTAATATCAGTGGTGGCTATGATGCATCAAGCCTTGATATTAACTTAGGTGAACACTTAAGTTTTTATGGAATATTAAACCACTCGGTTGAGGGGGTAGCGCAGGTAAGTGATCTTGGGAAAGCTTCAGATAAGGACCGTCAGGCAGCGGTCTATTTTCCAAAGGCACATTTAATACTCGGTAATGAAAAAATGTTATTACCTATGAATGGTTTTCATATTACTTCAGCGTTAGGTGAGGTTGAATTTACAAGTTGGCAACCTTTTATCAGCGATATTCTCAATAGCCTTTCAGCAGAAAAAAATGCTAGTTCACTTGGGGCTGTTCAAGGACAAAGTAAAAGTGAATATTCACAACCAAGAGCCTTGCTTGCCGCGCCTGAGCGTATTAGGGGATCTATTGGTCAGTTAAATGTATTGGGGCAAAGGCTGACGGATGTTTCGTTCAATGTCTTAGATAAAAAAGAGTGGTGGTTATTGCAACTCAATGCAAAAGAAGCCCGGACAGAGATAAAGTTTTATCCGTTTTGGTTAGAACAAGGGATAGATGTCAAAGCCGATTTTCTGCATCTATCGAGTGAATATACACTTGGTGATCAGCCTGAAACCTTGGTGACGAAACTTGGGCAAGTGAGCAGTGACAACCTCATTTTTAGTCGTATTCCTCCAATGCGTTTATCCTGTGACAGTTGCCGGGTTGGCAAAATAGACTTTGGCCAATTGACTTTTGAATTGCAACGTAATCAAGCGAACAAGATTGACCTGACCACATTTATTGCTAATCGTAAAAAAAATAAGTTAGCGTTAACTGGCTTTTGGCAATTTGATGCAACCTTAACGGACACATCGCGATCACAAACTGTGCTATTAGGTAATTTATCGGTTGATGATATTGAATTTGAAATGGACAATTTAGGCTTCGCCTCAAGTATCACAGAAAGCGGCGCTAAGCTAGATTTTTCATTTAACTGGCAAGGCGGACCTCAAGATTTTTTAGTAAGTAAACTCAACGGCAGTATCAATGCAAAAGTTGATGATGGCTTACTGTCTGATGTTGATGATAAAGGTCTTAGAGTCGCGTCTATTTTAAGTTTAGGATCACTGGCGAGAAAACTTAAACTCGACTTTAGGGATATCTTCAGTGAAGGGATGTTTTATAGCAATATTACCGGTGATTTTGACATAAAAAAAGGTGTTTTCTATACTGAGAACACCAAGATGAAAGGTGCTGCGGGTGATCTGGCTGTTAAAGGTAATACCGACTTAACCTCTGGGTTGTTAGATTACCGGATGAATTACAAACCTAATTTAACCTCGAGTCTACCGACCATCGCTTGGATTGCTACGTTAAACCCGGTGGCATTTTTAACCGGCCTTGCGATTAATGAAATTATTACCGCTTCTGTTATTAATGAAGTGGTTTTTGAAGTGACCGGTGATCTTGATGAACCGATAGTTCGAGAAGTTAATCGTAAAAGCCAAGATGTCAGTGTGGGTAGATCTACACCGCCAAAAGTGATTGAAAAACTTACTGAGCCTCAAAGTAAAAAAAGTTCAGGGGCTGTTAACCAATATCAAGAGGTAATACCGAGTGATCATTCCAATGTTTTTCCCTTAGTAAAAGGCACTGCTGATGGTTAGATTATCCGCTATTCAATTGTGCTCAGTACCTGATGTTAAGCAAAATTTAGCGAAAATAAAGCAAGAGTTAAACGCTCTTTGTGCTGATGTCGTCCCAGATAATACCCTTAAAAATGACGACGAACATATTGTTGTTTTACCTGAATGCTGTTTGTTCTTTGGTGGTAAAGATAAGCAGCAATTGACGTTAGCCAAAAACACTTCAGCTACTGACTCGTTGCTTAATGCTTTGTCAGCTCTTGCTCGGCAATTTAACATTACCTTAGTTGCGGGCACTATTCCGCTATTAACGGCTTGTGGTGAAAAACTCACTAATAGTTGTTGTGTTTTTTCTGCCCAGGGTCAGCTTATTGGTCGGTATGATAAAATTCATTTATTTGATGTTAAGGTCAATGACAGTGAAAATAACTATCTCGAGTCTACCTATACTCAAGCGGGAAAATCGGTAGAACTTGTTAAACAACAAGCGTTTAATATTGGTTTGTCAGTCTGTTATGACATCCGATTCCCTGCATTGTATCGTCAGTTAACCACTCAAGGGGCAACCATAATAACGGTGCCAAGTGCATTTACACGGGTAACGGGTAAAGCTCATTGGCAGGCTTTATTACAGGCTAGGGCGATTGAAAATCAAATTTATATTATTGCCGCTGGACAAGTAGGCACCCATGCTAATGGTAGAGAAACGTGGGGACACAGTATGATAATAAGCCCATGGGGTGATATTTTAGCCTTGAAAGAAAGAGGCGAAGGTTATATTAGCAGTCACTACCACCCAGAAAAAATTAATCGCGTTCGTACGGCAATGCCCGTCAATGAACATAATAAGTTTACAGTTGAGTTAAAGTAATATGAGTAATGTTGTCGATCAAAATGTTGAGCAAGAGCTCATCGGTGATAGCGGTCTAGATCGAGCGTTTTTAAACCAAACCTTAAACAGTATTTATCAAAATAAAGTCGATTTAGCCGACCTCTATTTTCAATCTAGCCAACATGAATCATGGCTGCTTGAAGACGGTATTGTTAAAGATGGTTCGTACAATATTGAGCGAGGAGTAGGGGTTCGTGCTATTTCTGGTGAAAAAACAGGTTTCTCTTATGCGGATGATATCTCACCGTTATCATTACAAAAAGCGGCTGATGCTGCCAAAGGTATCGCTGATAGTGGTCAAACAGCGAGAGTACAAATATTTACCCCACAAAAAGGCATTAGTGCTTATCAATCGATTGAGCCGCTATCAAGTTTAACTCAAGAGCAAAAAATTAGCTTAATGCATGAAGTAGAAGCGCATGCACGAGCAACCGATAAGCGAGTTCAACAAGTTATTGTGAGTTTGTCTGGGATTTATGAGAAGATTTTAGTTGCAGCCAGTGATGGCACTTTCGCTACCGATATTCGTCCACTAGTGAGACTCAATTGTTCGGTATTAGTTGAAGAAAATGGCAAACGCGAACGTGCCAGTTCAGGTGGGGGAGCTCGTACTGACTATAGTTATTTTTTTGAAGTAGAAGCGGGTAAAACCCGATATTTAGCCTATGCAGAAGAAGCGGTGCGTCAGGCGCTTGTTAATTTAGTCGCTATTGACTCGCCTGCCGGTACTTTACCCGTAGTGCTAGGCGCTGGTTGGCCTGGGGTTCTGCTACATGAAGCCGTAGGGCATGGCTTGGAAGGCGATTTTAATCGCAAAGGCTCGTCAGCATTTTCGGGGAAAGTAGGCCAGCAAGTAACCTCTGAGTTATGCACCATCGTTGATGATGGCACCATGCCTAATCGCCGAGGTTCTTTAAATATTGATGATGAAGGCACACCAGGACAATATAATGTCTTGATCGAAAAAGGCATTTTGAAAGGTTATATGCAAGACAAGCATAATGCGTCATTAATGGGGGTGAAACCAACAGGTAACGGGCGTCGTGAATCTTATGCCCATTTACCTATGCCTCGGATGACTAATACCTATATGCTTGCTGGCGAGCATGATCCTAAAGATATTATAAAATCTGTGAAAAAAGGCATTTATGCGCCTAATTTTTCAGGTGGTCAGGTTGATATTACCTCGGGTAAGTTTGTTTTTACTTCTTCTGAAGCCTACCTCATTGAGAATGGAGAAATTACATCTCCAATCAAAGGCGCCACTTTAATTGGTAGCGGTCCTGAGGCAATGAATAATGTCTCTATGGTCGGCAATGATTTAAAACTTGATAATGGTGTCGGGGTTTGTGGTAAAGATGGCCAAAGTCTTCCTGTGGGTGTTGGTCAGCCGACATTAAAAATTAATGCCATGACCATTGGTGGCACGCAATAAGTTACTATCTCGGTGTCAGTATTCTACACCGGGATTTTTCTAACTCACCTTAACTATTGTTAAGCTATTGCGGTATGTTGGCTTTGAGGTAATTAAATAACTCCTGGGTGTATTTGCCAATAGCTTCCGCTTTTTTCTCTTTTTTAGCTTGACGAATAAGTTGTTTGAATTTTTGACGTTCCATTTTCTTATTCTCAGCCAAATACGCTTCAACAGTCTCATTATCACCCGTGATTAATTCATCACGGATATTTTCTAAGCGAACAAATTTAGAACTTTCTTGTTGGTGTTTATTGGCCATAACATCAAGTGCTTGATGAATAGGAGCTAAATCTGTTTCCATCAATACTTTAGCAATGTGACGAATATGGCGACGAACAGCTTCATGTTTGCCTTTAATTTTTTCGGCTAACACCATGTCTGCAAGTAACTCTTCAGTAAGAGGAATTTTACTTCGTTGATGTTTCGACAGTTCAACCAATTTCTGGGCGAAGTCCTGCATCTGATGCATTTCTCTTTTTATTTCGGATTTACTTTTTAATTCTTCTTCGAATTCATCGATATCAGGTGCAGACTGGGGCATAATGTTAGTCATCAATACAATAATTGTCTCTAGTATAACGCAAATGAACTAGGGCAAACTAGCCAAATTATGCACTCAACTAATAATTTTTACTAAATGACCGTTTAATCAGAGATAAAATCTAATATGACACAACAAGACAGCCTTACTAAGCAACTTGAACAAGTAACAGAGCGTGTAGCTACAGTCCTTGAATTAGCCAAATCTTTAGGCGCAGA
>Ga0307489_10001714_pt1 | contig 14564 bp, 19 predicted proteins | sample SB12metaG_FD_202247 | JGI IMG/M metagenome (GOLD analysis project Ga0307489, IMG submission 202247) | Sea-ice brine microbial communities from Beaufort Sea near Barrow, Alaska, United States - SB 1.2 | ecosystem: Environmental > Aquatic > Marine > Coastal | place: USA: Alaska | collected... | reverse complement strand
GCGGAGGCGGGAGCGGGGGCGGTTGCAGGGGCGGCGGCGGCGGGGGCGGCAGCGGGGGCGGGGACGGGGGCGGCAGCGGGGGCGGCAGCGGGGGCGGGGGCGGGGGCGGGGGATGAGACTAGGGCTGGAGCGGGGGCCGGGGCAGGGGCTACAGCGGGGCCAGGGTTGGGCCCGGAGGCGGAGATGGTGACATGGGCGGGGGCGAGAACAGGGGCAGAGGCGGGTACAGCGGCAGCGGCTGAGGGTGCGGTCGGTGGTGGTGGAGGCGGCGACGGAGGCAAGGGTGTGGGTGTGGGTGTGGATGACAATGCGCCCGCGACCATCGTCTCCGTGGATCTGGAGGGGCGGGTGCGGGTGAAGCTGGGCCCCGAGAGCCGGCGCCGCGCAGGTCGGTATGTGGCAGGGCGGTGCAGGTTGACCCTATCAAACCCACGTTGAAACCGCCTGCAACTAAGCGTGTTGAAACTAACGTGTGATATACTGCTTTCAACTTCTGCTTTCAGATTCAACTTGCGCCGCTACAATGTGGCGTATATCCTGAAGCAGGTGGAGCCCGTGGTTTGCGGCGGGGGGGACGAAGACGAGTACGGAGACGGTTTAGACGGTTACGGGTTCGAAGCCGCGGAGACACCGGCGGCGCCCGCGGGTGTAGACAGCGAGCGGTGGCTGGCGGCGTGCCGGCTGCGGAGCGGCGCCCGCGGGGTGTTTGCCGCGGCGGAGGCGCCGTTGGACGACGCCAGCCTGTTGGCGCGCGGCGAGTGGGTCGACAGCGCGGTCGCCGACCTCCTCGTGCTCATGGGTTGAATGTATGACATTTGAAGACAAGCCGATGCTCGAAAATGTAAATTTAGGACCTGTGAACTCAAGACGTCTCGAGTTTTATTTTTATTTTTACGTGGGCTTGTCTTTAATTGTCATATTATAATTTATTATTTTACTAGCGTTCATCGAGCCGCTCGGCACTCACAACATGTGAGCATTAATCGACCCTTTCGCCCGATCGTCCATCCCCTTCGTCCCGCGCCGCCGCCTTCCAGCACAGGAAGACGTTGAACGATATCTGCACCACATTGATGTAGAGGATGCGGTCGCCCGGCAGCCAGGGGATTCCACTCGTCCACTTTTCAGCTCAACGTCAGCGCTTTCCCGTGGGATAGGGGGTGCGTTTAGGGGTTACTTAAAGGGTGATTAGGGGGTGATAGGGGGTATTTGGGGGTTTGTTTTGTGTTGGAAGCGGCTCAGGTTAAGCTGAGAAGTGGACGAGGGTAAGCCCCTGCCGGCGGCACGAACCGAAAGTTGAGCACATGGAATAACGGCCAGAAGGACCAGTTCACGTACAGCGTCGGCAACAAATCTCTTCGCAACTTCCCCGGGAGGGTTCCGCCGTTGACCCCTTCGCCGGAGCACGCCAGGCTTCAGGGTCCGGCAGATATTGCTCCCCACGTCAGAGGATCATCTGTGGGAATGAAGGAATGAGGGAATGAGGGTGCCAACTGCGTTGAATGACGTGGCAGGCAACTGCCTGGCAGATGTCATATATCGCCACGTCATAGGACGCCGTCTAATTCAATGAACGCAGGTATGATGTCAGGGTGCAAAACGCGTTGGATGACGTGGGGGGCAAATTTCTGGCAGATGTCTCTGGCCACGTCATAGGACGCCATTCACCGCAAGAAACGAGGGCTCAAATGCATATCGATGACATGGCGGGCCCTCAACATGTGGGTTCAGGTTTAGGGTTTAGGGTTTAGGGTTTAGACATGAGGTGGTCCTGACCAGGTCCCACGCGAAGAGACCAGTGATGAGCAGTGGCGCCCACAGCACCTGGTCGGCCACCGTCTTGGCTGCCACCATACCGCAGGGCCGGGATGAGGGAGGAGTAGGGGTTTAGGGTTTAGAGTTCAGGGTTTAGGGTTTGGCCGGGATGATGCTGGGGGCCCGCCACAGCATAGGATGCTGATTTTAAATAAAACACAAGGGTTCAAAACGAGTTGGATGACGTGGCGTTGCGGGCAGTGGGCCTAGCGGATATAACTCACCTCGTAATAGGATGCTATTCACAAATGAAACCAGGGTTCAACATGCGTGGGATGACGTGGCGGGCAACATTTTGTTCCATGGCCGGTCAGAGATTTGCTCGCCACGCGTCACATGATAAAGGTAACAAGGGATGGGAAATGAGTTGCATGACGCGGCGGGGGATATTTGGTTGTCCCTGCCGCTGCCGCGCCCGCCGGGTTGGCGGGCAGCACCCATTCATAGCGGCGCAAGTTGAATGTGAAAGCAAAGTTGGAAAGTGGTTCATCACAGTTTCGTTTCAAGCGCTGAAACCAGGCGCGCTTTCAACTCGGGATTTGATGCTGTCAACCTGCACCGCCCTACCCAGTGATCCAACGCGCCGTACCACGCGCCGCTCAACGGGCCGTACAGCGCCAGACCGAATAGACCCATGCGCAGCGTCCGAGCGGCGTCGTACCCCCCCGCCCCGGCGGTGCCGCCGCCGAACAACCCCGCTCCCGCTCCCTCTCCCTCTTCCAAGAGCCTCAAGCGCTCTATGCGTAGCGTTTGAGCGGCGTCGTGTATGAGGAGGCGCGTGCGTTCCGAGACCGGCGCTCCGGCGCTGGCATCGTCCTCCCCAACCCTCTCCCCCTCTCCCGCCGCCACATCGTAGCCACCCTCTGCCCCGCCGCCGCCGCCGCCGCCGCCACCACCTGCGTCGTCCCCCCCCACTGGCACCCTCTCGCCCTCGCCCTCTCTTGACAGCCCCACCTTTCCGTCCGTCGAGTCCGATGGGCTCACCTGAAACACCCCCGCCATCGCCAACCACTGCGCCACCGCGTCCCAGGGGCTTGCACTCGTCCACTTCTCAGCTCAACCTGAGCCGTTTCTGACACAAAATACACCCTAACTCCCAGTCATACCCCCTAACAGCCCCGAAACACCCCCTAAACATCCCCTGCATGCAACCCCTATCCCACAGCAAGCGCTTACGTCGAGCTGAAAAGTGAACCAGTGTAAGCCCCTGCCGCGTCCGCTACAGTGAACCCCGCCCAGGAAGTCACGCACTTGGTCGCCAGTGGCGCTGCGTCGAGCACAGCCTCGTGCGAGGGTCTGGCATGTACTGCTCACCACGTCATACATGCCGGTGGAGGTGCCGACGCGGGAGCTGGCGCACCACGGCATGGTTGTGTCGTCCCCTGACTGTTTGCTCATAGTGTACCGGTGCACTCGTACACACCCGCCGCATCCTCCTGCCTGGCATGGCCACTCGGTCCCCGACTGTTTGCTCACAGTGTACCGGTGTACCCGTAAACAACCGCCGCATCCTCCTCTCTGCGTCCCTGGCCTGGTCATTCGTTCCCTAACTGTTTACTCATAGTGTACCGGTGTACCCGTAGACACTCGCCGCATCCGCCCGCCCCGCGGGGGTACATGGTGGGGGCGCTGCTGCAGGTGTGGGCGGCGGAGGCGGAGGCGGGGGGGGCCGGGGGCAGGGGATGCCGTTCAACTCAAGGAACGAGGGCCTGGTCGATGACGTGCTGCCAACATCTGCCAAGGCCCTATCTCGTACTGCGCGATGAGGTCGAGTGCAGGTGCGGTGCACACTTGCACCAACTCGTTCGCAGCAGTGCAGCGCGGCGATGTCCGCGCCCGCGCCGTCGTCCTCCCCGGAGCTCGTTGCAAGTCCCCTACGATGGAGCCTCGTCCACCGCGGTTGACGTTTCCTCCAATGGGAGAGGCGGGGCTCGCGCCACGGGAGGGACCAGTCCGCCGGGAGCACATAGGGAGCGCACACGGCGCCACGCCAACGGCGGCCATCCCTACTCCGCGCGTCTTGCGTTGCGAGAGCGACGTGCGGCAGAGAATAAGGGAAGGGGGCACTGGAAAGATTGCCGATAGGGGGGTATTTCTTTTTTTGAGGGGGGGGTGCCGAGTTCACTGTTCAACTGTTCAACCTCATGTCCACGTGTCAGTTACCGGTTGAGCCTGATGTCACGTTACTGAACAGGCGTAAGGCATTGCCGCGCACACCTGCGCCGCGCCGCCGCCGTTCCGCTTGATGCTGGTTTTTCGCGCGACACGACTGGCGCTGCACCAGACCATTGGCGGCCGCGCCCCGAGGCTCCAGCGCTGCGCCGTCCCATCCTCCTCGCGCGCCCTCGGCACCGGCACCAGTAACGGCACCGGCAGGGGCTTACCCTCGTCCACCACTTCTCAGCTCAACTTGAGCCGTGTCTGTCCCAAGAAAACACCCTGCACATCCTCAACACCCACTGGCACCCTCTTAACACGGGCTACACGACCCCTCCGCGCACCCCTTATCCCATGCCAAGCGCTCAAGTTGAGCTGGACAAGTGGACGAGTGTAAGCCCCTGGGCACGGGCGACGGCACCCCCGTCCGGCCCATTGCATCTCCCCCGGCCCCATCGCTCCGCCCTCGGCTCACCTTCGTCCAGCGCCGAGAGCGCGCCGCCGCGCGCCGCCGCACGTCTGTCACGCGCCAACCAACCGCCGCCATGGTATAGCCCGGTGCATGTTGACAGTATCATATCCCGGGTTCCCAATGGTTTCTGCGCTTGTGAATCTGTTACAATATGATGATACGCATGACTTCAATTTCAACTTGCGTCGCTACACCACGGCAGACCCTGACGCAGCCACCAACAAGTACGTAGGGTTCGGGCGCAAAGAGATGGGTTCCGAAGCCCTGACGGCCACCGTGAAGCACTTCGACTGTCACTCGTTCCTCGTTCACAACACCGCGGACACGTGGCCATCTCTGGAATTTGGTGGCGGCGACGCAGCCACGGCGGTGGATGACGCGTTGAAGGCCGCCGCGTCCGGCGCGTTCAAGGCAGTGGCTTACACTCGTCCACTTTTCAGCTCAACTTGAGTGCTGTTTGGGGTCCAGGGTGTGCGTCGAGGGGTTGTTAAAGGGGGAGTTCAGGGGGTGTCAGAGGGTGTTAGGAAATGTTTAGGGTGTGTTTTTGTGGCGGACATGGCTCAAGTTGAGCTGAGAAGTGGACGAGTGTAAGGCCCTAGCTCAAGGGCGGCGTCTTCCAGTTCCAGCCGGGCGCCAGCAAGGTCGGGAAGGTCAAGCTGAATCTGTGCGAGGACGGCGCGCGGGGCCACGCCGGGGACGCACCCGGCGACGTGCTGATGTTCCCGCAGATGCGGCGGCACCGCCTGGGCCCCGTCGCCTCGCCGGCGGCGGCGGCGTCCTTCGTCGACGGCGCCGTCGTGCAGGGCGACGGGCAGGGCCGTGCTACGCAATTTTCCAGGGCACCCTAATTAAATGGCGGTCGCCAATTCTTGAGAAACAGACGGTCGAATCGCCATATGGCAAATATGACGGTATATTTACTCAAGGTCTCAAATTCGAGACGCGTTGACCACCATTTGAGGTATGATACCCTTACAAACTGCGAAGTTTGCTCGTTCACGTGTCCAGCTTAATTTCAGCCGTTTCGTGTCTGACCCCGCTCACATTATCCTTCGAAGTACTCAAGTTAAGCCGACAAGGGAACGATGGTGCGGCTCTGGCGAATGGACTATGTTGGGGGAGGTGCTGACTGGCAGGGGCTTACTCTCGTTCACGGTAGACCTCAACTTGAGCAACTCCAGGATGCATGATTGAGTTACCTTGGGTTGTACGGTGGACAGAGGAGCTCAAGTTGAGCTGAAATGGGAACGAGTGTAAGCCCCTGCTGACCGGCGCGCACGTGTTCGTGTGCACGCACGCCGCGCGAGACGCCCGCTGCGGCAGGGGCTTACACTCGTTCACGTTAGAGCTTAACTTGAGCAACTCCACGACACGTTCATGAGCTAAGTCGAGTCATACGGTGGACAGAAGAGCTCAAGTTCAGCTGAATTGGGAACGAGTGTAAGCCCCTGCTATGCGGCCTGTGCGGCCCGGCGCTCATCGACGCGTTCCGGAAAGAAATATCCGACGCGGGTTTAGAGCACCTGGTAGGGCGGTGCAGGTTGACCCTATCAAACCCACGTTGAAACCAGTGTCCCAACAGAACTTCGTTTCGCGAACAAGTTCTGGCAGAACCGACAGTACTGAACCGGTTCTGGGCAGAACTGAACCACGTTGCTCGCGCGGGGGGAGTTCTACTGAACCGGTTCTGTGGTACTGTGAAGCAGTTCTGTGGAGATTCTGTGAAGTTCTGTTGAGCGGTTCTGTTGAGTTCTGTGGAGTCCTGTAAAGCGGTTCTGTGGAGTTCTGTGAGGTTCTGTGTCTGCGGAGTTCTGTGGAGAGGTTCCGTGGAGTTTATGTGCGGCGGTTCTGTGGGGTTATGTGAGCGGTTCGGTGAAGCTATGGCGCGATTCTGTGATTGGGTGGGGCCCTTCCGTACGCGCGTCAGATTGGTGGGATCTTTGCTTTCACTCCACGTGGACACACACCTTACAGAACTGAACAACAGAACATAACTCGTTGACATAACTGAAGTACTGAACTACCACAGAACTTTCCACAGAACCTAGAGGAAAAACAGAACTTTCCACAGAACTCAGAAACAGCTCCACAGAACCGGTTCTGTAGAACCGGTTCTGGTTCCGCCAGAACCGCGGGGTCGCCCGGTCACTGGGTTCAGTTCTGGGTCAAAAAGTTCAGTACGGGGTTCTGTTGGGACACTGGTTGAAACCTAACCGCATGAAACTGAATCCTGATGAACTGCTTTTAAAGTTTGCTTTCCAATTCAACTTGGGCCACCACAACCTGGTCGCCGTGCGGGGCTGCTCGCACACTGGGGGACACAAGTACGCCGGCAACGTCCTCGTCTTTGTGCCCGAGAACGGCGTCAACGGCGACCTCATCGCTCGAGAAGGCAGCACCGGAGTCAACGGTGTGTGGTACGGGTACGTGACCCCTGCTGAGATTCCGAGTATTCTGGAGCGCACGGTCTGCAAAGGTGAAGTCATCCCTCGGCTGTGGCGGGGCTCCATGGGCGTCAAGCCGGACGAGCATGAGGCGATGGCGGCGGCAGAGGCAGGGCCGCGCTTCGCAGCTTTCCAGGGTACCACAAATGGCGGGCAACGCGTCTCGAAAATGAGACCATGAGTAAATAGACGGTCAGCTTTGCCATACAATGGCACAATATGGCGATTCGACAGTCTGTTTCTCAAGAATTGGCGACCGCCATTTGAGGTACCCTGGAAAACTGGAAAACTGCGAAGCACACTGCTTCCCTGCTTGGCTTAACTTGATCTATTTCGTTCCCGCAGCCACTGAACGTTAGACTACCCTTTTGATACCTCCAAGATGCTTACGCTGAGCTATTAAGGACATTTGTTGGGCCCTCGGTGGAGGCGCGGCGGCTGGGGGAGGAGTGGCCACCGCAGCGCTCGCCGTGCGAAGCGTGCGACGGCGAAGACAAGGGGGGCGGGGGCGGGGGCGGGGCCGAGTGCGGGGGGCGGGAGAAGGTTGCGGACATTGAAGACGTTGTGGGCGGGGGCGGTAGTGGCGGCGGCGGGGGCGGCGGCGGAGAGAAGGCGGGTATTCTGAACATGAAGTTCAACCCTTGGCCGGATATCGATTACGCTGACGGCCGGGGGGTGGAAGCGGCGCCAGGCAGGGGCTTACACTCCTCCACTTTTCAGCTCAACTTGAGAGCGCTTCGTATGAAATAGAGCGCGTGTAGGGGCTGTGTAGCCCGCGTTAAGGGGGTGTTTAGGGTGTGTAGGGTGTGTTAGTGTGTCAGACACGGCTCAAGTTGAGCTGAAAAGTGGACGCGTGTGAGCCCCTGGCGCCAGGCGCGGGCGCCGGGGCGGGCGCGGGGGCTGCGGCGGCGATCATGCCAACGGCACCGTGGCCGCCTCTGTGGGTAGACAGCATTCTTTACTCCGGGGCGCTTGTGGGGGCGGCCGGCGTGGTGGCATCGTGGTTCATGGCCTCGCCGTGAATGCAATCGATATCTCATTATCTCATCTGACTAGTATTTGGAGCGCCTCAGGGTTCGATACATGTGGGTGAACACATATTGTAAGGCCAACCCAAATTAATCTCGAGACCTGGTCAACCTGCCTCCTGGATTTTGGGCGATTTCGGACGAGTCGGATCAACTTTCGAGCCGTTTTGCCCGCACCTCGATGCCAGCAGCGAAACGGCGCCCGTTGCTGCGGCGGCGCGTGTCAGAACCGAAACTGGACAACGTGTGGGCAACAGGCGACGTGCGGCACATTCGCAAGTAAAAATAAATAGATGTACAAATTATGTTCGTCATGCAGCGTTGCTTTCAACGTCTTTGAATGTGTGAGTCGGGCATGAAGATCCCCGGGGGAGCGTGGAATGCTTACTGAACGCGTCGCCCCCCCAATAACATGAACGTCGAGACGGCCCATTGCGTTGGCAGATCGAGCGGGTAGCCCAATAATGGGGTGCCACAGGGTTCAGGGTTTTAACCCTAAACCCTAAACCCTAAAACCTGGTGCCTCCGCATACGCACAGAAGCGTCTCTCCCATTCACTCTCTCTCCATCTCTCGCAATGGGGTGCGGGATGCGTCGCGTGCACACCCCCGAGTGCATACCCCCGTGCGTGTGCCCCATTGTGCATGCCCCGGGTGTGGTGTTATGACCAGCGGTTGGTGGTCTACTCGGTCACCCGCCGCAGCGGCGACGGCGGTGACGGCGACGCGGGAGTGCTGGCCGGCAGACTGGTATCGTCCAACACCGCCGCCAGTTCGGGCCCGCCCCCATCCCCCCCTGCACCACCGAGACCACCAATGCCGCCACCGCCACCGCCACCGCCACCGCCACTGCCGTTACTGTTGCCCAGTGTCAATGTCGGGCCCGTGCTTTCAGGCAACAGCCCGTCCACGCGCTCGGCGTCATCATCGTGCCCGTGCCCCTCGCCACCAGCACCAGCCGGCTCAGCCCCTGCATTGGTCAGGAACGGCGTCAGGAAGCGCTTATCGATGTCCTCGAACCGCACCTCCTGCCAGGGGCTTACACTCGTCCACCTTTCAGCTCAATTTGAGCGCTTTGTATGGGATAGGGGGTGAGCATAGGGGTTGTGTAGCCCGTGTTATGGGGGTGTTAGGGGGTGTTTAGGGTGTGTAGGGTGTTTTCTTGTGACAGACACGGCTCAAGTTGAGCAGAGAAGTGGACGAGTGTAAGCCCCTGCCTCCTGTGCCATCGCCGCCACCACGGACATCTTCCCCTTGAACTTCCCCCAGCGGTCCAGGTTCGCGTCTTTATCCACCTCACCCACCCGCACTCAGGGCCACTGTGCATCCGGCGTGCCACGTCATACGACGCCATTTAAACTTAGTGTCGGCGTTCCCGGAAACGCTCGTCTCCTCAAAATCGAGGGTCTATTTACTCAAGGATGGGGACCTAGTTGGACTTCCGGCGAGTCGTTCGGTTGGAGTTTAGAATTGGACAGTTCTGATGGGCCGAATGGACTTCGATACCATACCTTCGATACCAGATCCGACACCGAGTTTAACTCAACACGCGAGGGTGTCAAAGGTCGGTGGTTGACGTGGGGTGGTGACGTGGCGAGGCGGGTATGACGGTTGAGCCCCACCTCCACCTCCAGCCGCCGGCCCATGTCTTCGAAAGACTCCACGTGGAATTCGGGCATGAGCGCCTCGCCGCGATCGTCAGCGTCCGCGAGATCCCTGTCCCTGCTGCGGCCGCCGTCCAGGGGCTTACACTAGCTCACTTTAAAGCTAAACGTGAGCGCTTTGTATGGTATAAGGGGTGCGCGTAGGGATTGTGTAGCCCGTGTTAAGGGGGTGTCAGGGGGTGTTGTGGGTGTGTAGGGTGATTTTGTGTGTCAGACACGGCTCAAGTTGAGCTGAACAGTGAACGAGTGTAAGCCCCTGCCGCCGCCCCTGCTCCGCGCGCCCCGGCTGCTGCGCCGCGACACCTCGCCGTCCCTGCTGCCGCCGCTCAGGGGCTTACACTCGTTCGCATTTCAGCTCAACTTGAGTTCCTCTGTCCACCGTACGACTCAAATTAACTCATCAACGTGTCCTGGAGTTGCTCAAGTTGAGCTCTGATGTGAACGAGTGTAAGCCCCTGCCGCCGCTGCCGTACCCGTCGCCGCCGTCGCCGTCGCCGTTCTCGCCCCCCTCGCAGTAGCGGCGCCATTATTTGAAAGCGTAATTAAAGCAAAATAGAAAGCAGTTTATCATATTTTGGTTTCGAGCGCTTAGTCCCAGGCGCTTTCAAGATGGGTTTGATAGGGTCAACCTGCACGGCCTTACCTCGCGCCCGTCACCCTCGTCCAAGTCCGCGTAAGGCGACGGCGCGCGGAGGTCCCACTTATCCACCAGCGTATGGCACGAGCCCCCGATGGTCAGCACCGTCAATTAGTGCCTGGTAGATATTCCCCCGTCACATCATGAACAAGCGTTGTGAACACTCGTTCGTTTAATCAGTGCCTGGCAGATATTTGCTGCCACGTCATCGACACGCGTTGTGAACACTCCTCCTTCACTCACGTGTGGTCCTATGAGGTGGCGAGCACGAGCAATATCTGCCAGAACCTACCGTGAATAGCACGATGATGAGCGTGGCGGTTCGAATGACGCGGCCGCTCTCCACTCCCACGTCCTTGATGGACGAGGAGGCCAGGGTGTAGCGGCGCAACTTGAATTTGAAACCGAAATTTGAAAGCGGTTCATCAGATATTAGTTTCAAGTGCTTAGTTCCAGGCGGTTTCAACATGGATTTGATAGGGTCAAGCTGCACCTCCCTACCAGGGCGAACGCGATGGCGCCGCGCAGGCCGCTCACCGTGGTGTAGGGCCGCAATTTTCAAATTGAAAGCAAAACGTGAAATCAGGTCAGCGCATATTAGTTTCAAGCGCTGACATCAAAACTAGGCTCTTGCAACACGGGTTACAAAACTTTTCACCTTGCACCACCCCACCCACATCATCCAGGTTTTAGGGTTTGGGATCTAGGGTTTAGCGTTTAGGGTTTGGGGTTTAGGCTTTAGCTTGCACCACCCCACCCACATCATCCACACGTGCTTTTCGGGGATGCGCGCGGCGGGCTTGCGCCAGCGGTTGATCAGCTTGCAGATGGGGAAGATGTTCAGCGCGCGCCCCAACGCGCACCCCGCGGGCAAGGCCAGGCGTCGATGATTCCAGGTGTAGGGTTTAGGGTTTTGGGTTTAGGGTTTGCAAGGCCACGCGTCGATGATACACAGCTTTACATGCTCGTTTTGAGTAAGTGGTGGCGTGTGAGGTGAGGAGACCGTGACCATTGGAACCTCTACGGTCGGTCACATCGATAGCGTAGAGGAAGGGTTTCATTTCATTGAGGATCACATCCCATACGTTTGTGAGCATGTTGACGGGAATTAATTTTCCTGAGCAAACATTGAGATGGGCGGGCCCAGGGTTTAGGATTTAGGGTCTCGAGTTTAGGGTTGAAGGTTTAGGCTTACAAATAGGGATTAAGGTTTTCCGGGCCCCACCCACGATGCCGACCAAGGCGAAGGGCATGGTGGCCCACGCCTGCGACTCCAGGAACATGGCCACGCCCATGTAGATGAAGATGAACGTCTCCGCCAGCGTGGCCAGCACCTTCAACCAGGGGCTTACACTCGTCCACATCTCAGCACACCTTGAGCCGTGTCTGTCACAAGAAAGCACCCTAAACACCCTTAACACCCTACACACCCCCTAGCACCCCATTAACACGGGCTACACGACCCGTGCGCGCACCCCCTATCCCGTACAAAGCGCTTAAGTTGAGCTGAAAAGTGGGCGAGTGTAAGCCCCTGCCTTGAACATGACCTGCGTGTTGCGCTGCGAGTCCACGCTCAGGTTGGGCCGCGTGTACTGCGCCATGATGATGCCGCAGAACAGGATGGCCACGATCCAGGGGCTTACACTCGTCCCCTTTCCGGATCAACTTAAGCGCTCTCTGCGGGATAGGGGGTACGTTTAGGGGTCGTCTAGGGGGTGTGTAGGGTGTGTTAGGCGGTATTAAGGGGTGTCTAGGGTGTATTTTGTGTCAGAAGCGGCTCAGGTTGAGCTGAAAAGTGGACGAGTGTAAGCCCCTGCCACGATCCCCGACAGCGCCAGCGCCTCCGCCATGGCGTACGCGCAGTACGGCGCGATCATCACCAGACTCGCCTCCACGCAGGGCCCTCGACACTTGTGTTCAGGGTTTAGGGTTCATGGTTTAGGGTTTAGGGTTTAGCAGGGCCGTCGACACTCGTGTTCTAAGATGTTATTCTGTGGTCTACCTGGGAAGTTGGTTTGGTTGATAGCTGATCAGCCTCGTCTGCGTTCGAATACACGCGCACTCAAACATTCGTTCTCGTGTCAGCTCAACTCGAGCATCTTCGAGTGGCAAATCAGGATACCTTGAGTGGATTCTGGGAAAAAACACAGGTGCGGCAGGCGCGGGTAGGTCCCAGCAAGGGCCAGTAAAGTGACCCCAGAATTTACCAGTCAACAGACTGGAAAAGTACTCAACGGTTTAGGGTCTAGGCCTTAGGGTTTTAATTTCACGAGACGATCCCCCTAAAACCCCCCTAATACCCCCCTCAATTCGAAACATACCCCTCTTCACTGGCAAATTCTGGGGTCATTTTTACCGGCCCTTGCTCTCGGACCCAGCGGGCCCCAGGCCCCGCCTCAACATACGGCTCCTCCAGCAGCACCCGTCCCATCTTCTTGAAGAACAACGTGGTTGACAGCGCGAAAAAGGTACCCACATGTAGGGGCTTCCACTCGTCCACTTCTCAGCTCAACTTGAGGACCTTTGGGAACACATCGCTCACGTTAGAGCTCAACTTGAGCACCTTCGGGACACATCCACGGGTTAATTTGGGTTATATGGGGGTATGGGGGACGAAATAAGCTCAAGTTGAGCGGAAAGGGGCAAGGTGAGCTCAAGTTGAGCGGAAATGGGAACGAGTGTAAGGCCCTGCCCACCAGCATGGAGCCCACGAAGATGACAACGAACATCCACATACCGTAGAGGACGGACAAGAAGGTGACGTCGTGCGTGAGGAAGGTGAGGAAGGTGCGGTACATGACGATGGCCACCGCGTCGTTCAGCACGCTCTCGCCAAACACCAGCGAGCAGGGGCTCACACTCGTTCACGTTAGAGCTCAACTTGAGCAACTCCAGGACACAGTCATGAGTTAAGTTGGGTTATACGGTGGATGGAAGAGCTCGAGTTGAGCTGAAATGGGAATGAGTGTAAAAGCCCCTGCCAGCGAGTACAGGTCGATGTTCACGCCCAGCTCCTGGAAGATCGCCAGCACCGTCACTGGGTCAGTCGCTGAGATGAGCGCACCGAAGATGAGACACTCGAGCATGGAGAGGCTGTAGCAGATCCCGATGGCGCCGCAGACCAGGGGCTTACACTCGCTCACTTCAGAGCTCAACTTGAGGAACTTCGGGACACATCGCTCACGTTAGAGCTCAACTTGAGCACCTTCGGGACACATCCACGGGTAAGGTTGGTTATACGGGGGAAACTGTAAGGTGAGGTTGAGCGGGAAAGGGCAAAGTAAGCTCAAGTTGAGCTGACATGTGGACGAGTGTAAGCCCATGCCGCAGACCCACACGAAGCCGCCAATGAAGAAGGTGCTGATGGTGGTCCCCGCGAACGCCAGCCCGCAGATTAGGGCCTGGCACAAATTGCCCGCCACGTCGTCGACACGCATCTTGCGCCCTCATGTATTGATATCCATGGCAGCATACGACGTGGCGAGCAACATCTGCCTGGTACTTTGCCCGCCACGACGTCATCAACACGGTTTGTGAACCCTGGTTTCCTGACAAACAACGGCATCCTGAATCCTATGATGTGGCGGGCGATATCGACCAGGCCCATCTCTCGCCACGTCATCGACTCCCGGCACGCAGTTTGAACCCGCATGCTTTTTAGGTATGGCAACCTATGACGTGGCGAGCACGGGCAACATCGTCAGACGGCCCTACCAGGGGCTTACACTCGTCCACTTCTCAGCTCAACCTGAGCCGTATCTGTCAAAAGAAATACACCCTACACACCCCCTGACACGCCCTAAACACCCCCTAAACACCCCCTGATCGTTACCCCTATCCCACAGAAAGTGCTTACGTTGAGCTGAAAAGTGAACGAGTGCAAGTCCCTGGGCCCTACCGCAGATGCCTCCGAAATTGTTGAAGAAGTCGCGGGTCTGCAGCCAGGGGCTTACTCTCGTCCACTTCTCAGCTCAACCTGAGCGCTTTTTATGGGATAGGGGTTGCGCGTAGGGATTGTGTAGCCCGTGTTAAGGGGGTGTTAGGGGCATTTCAAGTTGTGTAGGGTGTGTTGTGTGTGTCAGACATAGCTCAAGTTGAGCTGAAAAGTGAGCGAGTGTAAGCCCCTGCCTGCAGCGAGTAGCCGGACTCGAAGATGATCGGCGGCAGCAGCAGGAAGAAGAACACCTCCTCGTTGAAGTCCAGCCACTCCGTCACCTTGCATGAGGATCACTGACAACAAGCACTCGAATCGAGATCGGAGTTCGCTTGCAGTTCATTCAGGGTGTCAGAGTGTCAGGGTGTCAGGGTACCTTATCTCCGTGTTTCTGGGACGAGCGGGCGGAAACGT
>Ga0307489_10001713_pt1 | contig 14565 bp, 11 predicted proteins | sample SB12metaG_FD_202247 | JGI IMG/M metagenome (GOLD analysis project Ga0307489, IMG submission 202247) | Sea-ice brine microbial communities from Beaufort Sea near Barrow, Alaska, United States - SB 1.2 | ecosystem: Environmental > Aquatic > Marine > Coastal | place: USA: Alaska | collected... | reverse complement strand
TATACCCGAGAAAAAGATCGGTATGTCTGTCTGGTCTTTTTTTGGAGTAATTAAATATATATAATAAGACAGTTTGTTTTTTATATACAAAACATTATAAATCTTCGTTGTAACTCAAACTACAAAATTTAAAAATTTCAACATATTTTTTAAATTATAGAACAAAAAAATAATTGATTAATTGATTATAAAAAAATAAAAACCTGATAAAATTTTTTTGCTTAAAAAATTTAATTGATATTTTCTAATATTTTTTTCAAAAAAAGGGGGATGTGTCTTGCATTCTTACTTCCAGAAACTTTTTAAAAAGTTAATATGAAAAAACTTTTATTTTTTTATGTTTTTATAAGTTAGATAACATTGGCCTTTTTGGACCGACACTTATCAGTGGAAATGGAAAAAGAAATTAGAGTTGATTATGCGATTGATGAAAATACTTTCAGGCGAGTGTTGAAATGAGATTTTTTTGGTGTCCTAAGGCCGATAAGCCCCAAGTGTCGAAAACTAAAAGCACATTTCCTTCCCCACGGGTTAGTAACTTCAAATCCTTTTCAAAATGTATACTTTCAAAAGCGGGAATTTTTCCACGTATAAAAAGCCGATCGTTTTTTTCAAAAAATTTTACCGAAACCAAATAACCTTTTTTTTCTTGCAAAAATCTTAAAAATATCTTAAAAAAATAACGTGATAAAAACGATTCGAAAAACAAGTTAGGTTCCTGAATTTTAGGACAGTTTATAAGGAAATTTTTTTGAAAAATTCGCCGTATTTTCTCCGGATAAGGCCTTCTATTTTTTTTGAAAACATTCTCTTTTCTCTTTTCATTTAAAATAAATTCAACTTCATTTAAAGGCATTTTAAAAAGTGGGCCTTTTTTTAAACTCGATTGAAAGCCCTGAGAAAAAGAAAAATTTTCATATTTTGAAGCAAAGCCAATTTTCGATACATTGGTAAGAAGGCAATTTTGTAGATAATGGGCGTTTGGCCCAAAGGCCCAAATGGAATTCGAAGTTACTTTATGAAGAGAATCATATTTTTCAAAGCTATAAGATATTGACCCAGAATCGATCGCGTTTTTTAAAAATTGTTGATCTTTTTTAAAATTACCCCATTGAAATTTATGGATTTTAAGATTTTCATCATTAAAGGGTTGTGAAAAAAATTTTTGGTTTTTTACAATTTGTAAAGGTACATTTTTATCCGATTCGATTTTTTGGATTTTTAGCTTTTTCCCGACCGTCTCTTTTCGTAGTACATCGGGCAAAGTCACTTTTAAATCGAATTTTCCGAAGTATTCTGTTAAATCAAACAAGAATGAATCAAGATAAAGTTCCCCCGTTCCCATTATGGAAATTTTCTCCGGCTTTTGAAATTTGCTCTCCAATGTTGGATAAATTTTAACACAAGTTCTTATTGATTTAAGTATATTTTTTAAATTTCCAGATAAGATTGGTTGAATTTGAATGATAAAAGGAACAACTGAACCATTTTGAATTAAATTCCTAAAAGTCGATGGAAAAATGCTTTGTAAATAAAGAAGGTTGGATTTTTGGTCCGTAAAAATTGCGCTTTTTCTCAATCTTTTTTCTTTAAAGGCTAGCATGAAAACACAATTTGTTTTAATTTTTTTAATCGTTAGGGTATATCGGCCAACAGGAAGACTTATTTTTTTAATCCTGTGTTTACATAATGTTTTTTGTTGATGATAATATTGATGTGTTTCCGTCGAGAGAAAGATATGGTCTTCAACCAAAAGTTCACCTTTGATTAACCTGGATAAAATTAAAATTTTATTTTGACTAGAAGATTGGACTCCTTTACCTGTTATTCCTGCAAATTTTAATAGCAAAAAAATGCTATTGTTTTTCATATTCATATTTTTAATTTTTTTGGAAATATAAATATTTTTAAAAATGCTAATAATTAAACCCGTGTGATTAGGAATCAATTTAATATCTCTGCATCCTCCAAAAAAAAGTCCCATACAATAGGCCATCAGTTTTTCTCTATTTAAATTTATTTCCATCTTTGTTATTCCAAGAACACCGAGTTCAGTTTCCATAAATTTTCTTATATGTAGAACAGATTCGCCCAGATTCAAAAAAATAATCTTAAATAGCGGAATTAAAACAAACTCTTCAAATAATGAATTTGTAAAAAAAAAAAAATTTTTTTTTTTAAAAGATCTGTGAAAAGAATCGTAAATGAATGAATTACTCCATAATTTTTCAACCATCTCTTCTACCGAAAAGCAAGTAGATGGTTGAGAAGCAAGGTACAGCTCGGAGAATTGAAATAAGGAAAACGACCATCCTTGAAGAAAGCTGGAAAAACATACATTATTTGCAATTGGATTAAAAAACAAAATCTTTTTTTTTTTTTTGATTCAATTTTAAGCAAACATTCTTCAATGATAAAGTTAAGATCATCTATAATTTGCACAATTTTTATGAAAATTTCTCTAGGAGAGGAATTGTACTCAATCACCATTCTATCTAGGGCGTTCACCACTAGAATAACGGGAAAGCTAGCTAAAATTGAAGTTCTTAGTCCTAGTTCCGTTCCGAGCAGAACTCCTTCGGCAATATCGACGACAACAATAGATCCGTCTGATAAACTCAATGAATTAATTGTTTGATCAAAAAATTCAGGATGTCCAGGACAATCGAAAAAACTTGTGACACACGACTTTCCTTTTTTCCTAAAAAATAATAAAGTAGTCAACGACCCTTTGAGAGTAGTTTTTCTTTGTTGTTCGATGAAAAAAAATTCTGAAAAAGTTTCAAAAAGTGCGTTTTGATTAAGGAGATGAACACTAGAGGCTAAATTTCTAATTAAACTACTTTTTCCGTGATGTAAGTGGCCAATAACAGAGATATTTTTTGCAGATTTATTTTTGTTTATTAGAAAGTCAAAGAGAAGTTTTTTGGAATAAATAGTTTTAGGAATAAATTTTTTCACTTCTCGATGATTAATATTTTTTGGCAAATATTTTTTTTTTAAGATTTTGCTCCCCTCGTTTTTAGCTTTTCTGGAATTATTTTTGAAGATAAGATTGCCAAAGCGATCAAAGTCCATTATTAAATTAATAAACCGAGGCTACTAATAATTAAAATAAATGAGTTGTAATGTATTAATTCAAAAAAAAAGAAATTTGAATATTAAATATATTTTGAACTTAATTTTTAATGAATCCAATCTGTTGGAAAAGTCCATATATTTTTGGGAAATTTTGATTATTTTAAGAAAAAGAAAAATTTTCTTAAAATCTAAATTGATCTTAACAAATAATCTCCTGTCTATTTTGAAATGTTTTTCTTATTTCAATTTATTCTTATTTTTAAGATTAAAAAATCATAAAAATAAGCAAAACCTTTTTATAACAAAGACAAAAAAATGTGCTCTTTATTTATTAATGGTATATAAATTAAATTCTGGTTTAATCGGAAACTTTTTTAATCAAGAAACGGTGCAAAGTCTTACAAATTGTTGGTTTTTGAATAAATATTTCAAGCAACGAACAAATGAAATGAAATTAAATTTATCTTTATTTGAATTTCAGATAAAAATTTTTATTTCCATATATCCGTTTAGTGAAATAAAGAGCTACCAACAAAATATATTTTTATTTGAATATTTTAGCGCAACTTTTAATCAAATTAAAAATCAGGGGACAATGGATTATTTATATAGAAATTTAATTTTCAAAATAATTGAATCTAAAAAATTTAGTATCTCTTCTAATTATATAATCAGAACAAAAGAATTTACTAGACTTTGGCTAAAAAATTACCAAAAAAACACCCGTTGTTTTTTGTTTAGATTCTATTTATACAATATCGATAAGCAAAAAAATAAAAAATATATTTTTAATATTTTTAATATTTTTTTCAAAATAAAAAAAATTTGGAAAAAAAAAAGGAAACAAAAAAACGGGCAAAAATTTTTTATTGATCTTTTTAGAAATTTTTAAATTAACGTTTAGTAAATGACGCCTTTTTTTTATTAATACTTTTTTTTATAATATTCTTAAAAAATTTAATTAAAGTTTCAATTTTGTTTTTCTCCAATTTCTTCTTTTAGAATTAAATTTAATTTTGGAATTTTTTTTAAATCTATACCAATTAGGCAACGGCCTGTTTTTTTTATTTTCTTTTCCTAGGATTTTTTTCAAAATCATTCTTTTATTGCTTGCCTAAATTTCTTAATTGTTTCAACAATAGTCAAGAATTTTATTTTATATACTTACCATTTTAAATATAATTTACTACCTTAAATAATCGTCTAATTTTATTTAAAATTAATATATTCAGAATAATGGATAATAATATTGAAAATTGTCTAATTGGCAGCTACTTTAACATACCAAAATTTATTAAATGTATTTATTCTTATCAAAGTAATTTGATTTTACGATTTTTACTTTGGCGTAAGCCCTTGAATATCATAAATTTTAAAAAATTTAATTTGGTATTTTCAAAAAAATTATTAGATTTTTTTTCCGTCAATTTGATCAAAAAAAAAATTTTCGTTTTATTTAAGGATTTGGAATCAACTGTTTTTTTGGATTTAACATATCAAGATTATTTTAACAGATTGTTACATTTTGAAAGATTATGTTTTCCTAGTATTAGACCAATTATTTGTTTGAATCGTTTTAGAAAAGAATATTTTAAACGTAGAACGCCACTCTCTATCGTTTGTGATCAAAGTAATTCAAACATATTCGAAAAAGCAATTAGCCGAAAAATTTATCAACCTAGCTTTCTTTTTATGATATTATGTAAGAGGGAAAATTTAATTTCAAATAATTTAAAAAAGGAGCAAACTAAAATTACTTTTTCTTCCAAAGGTTTGAATTTTTTTTTTAAATTCAATTGTATTAAAGGGATGGAATTTTTTTTAGAATTATATGATTTACTTTTTTCAAATTTAAAAAAAAATGAAAAAGGGTTAACTAGAGGGTTTTATAGATCATTTAGTTTAATCCATTTTAATAAATTTGTCTTTTTTATACAAAATAAAATGCCCATAAGTTTAAAAGATATGTATTTTATTACAGAGACAGAAAAAAATTTGAAAAAAAAAAAATTTCAAGTTTTTGACTTCATGCCATTTGTTAAAATTTTTTTTCTTCATGAAATTAAAATTTTTTTTATTCCTAAATTCAAAAATGGGGTTTTTTTTTTACATTTTTATGATAATAGTTTTTGTATAAATAAAAATGGAAGAAGAAGAAATTCCAATTTTCAGGAAGATAAACATAGTTTACAAAAAAAAAATTTTGTAATAATAATTGAATCTAATTATAGAATTTATGTGTATAAAAAAAAAAATGTTCAAAATTCAATTTTTCTACAATTTTCTGAGTCTCTTTATTACCTGCCAAATCTTTTTGTAGGCGAAATTAATGAAAGATCTATTACTTTCGCTTTTCTTAAGGGAATAAACGCTTATAACATTTTGAATTTTATCAAAAAAAATCTTCATAGTGTTTGCGAAAGGATACCTTCGTCTATAATCCAACAAATAAATATTTGGGAAATAAACAAAAAACAAAATTTAATTTCCGAAATTTTATTGATCAAATACTCAAAGTTTTCAAATAGAAAAAACTATAGATGCTGTGATTCCAAAATTTTAATAAATCGATATAAAATTTATAGGATATATTCAAAAAATAGTAATAATAAGAAAAAGTACTAGTTCGTAAATATTTAATTAAAATTCTGAAATGTATTTAATATTATTACAACGTATTAGAACCTCACCTAAATATCCAATATTTTTATTCTTTGCCCATTCTTCAGAATTAATTAATCTTATATTTAAATATGAATCCGAAGAGATTAAAGTCCCCCTATATTCAATGCCCCACTTTAGTTTGATCAAAACTCGGTGGCCCTCTAAAGATTTCATATATTTTTTTGGATTGATACTCGAGTATTTAATAAAATTTTTTTTGGTAATCATTGTTAAAGCAACATGGCGCAGCGGTTAGCGTGCTGGGCTCATAACCCAGCGGTCCGAGGTTCGAAACCTTGTGTTGCTAATATTAAACATCCACCATATATAATCTAATTTACTTGATTTTAGTATTTTTTTTGGATTTATTCGTTTATACATATCCATGTTTTTTTTTGGTTTCCATCCGATAATTTTTTCAGGAAATAAAAATAATTTTTTATTTCCCAAAAAAGAAAACCGTTTCGTTATTTTCAATAAACTTTTTTTTTCTAATGATAAAAATTTAAGATTCCTCCTTTTAAAACCTTTGGGCTTTTTTAAATCATCATGTATGCGTGTGAGTTTTTTTCTTAAGCAACTTCTGGATCGTTTTTTAAAAAATTCAATCACTTTCAAAAAAACTACACTTTTAATGTTCGAATATGGAAGATTAAAAGTCTCGGGATTGATATATGGAAAATTTTTTGTTAAATATATATTCTTGCAAAAGTTTCTTAGATAATCTGGGTCAAGGACTATTTTTTCTCCAAAATTTTCACCTTTAAAAATAGAATTCATGCTAATTCTATAAAAAAAATTGAGAAGAAAATGAAAACTAAACAAATTTGATTTAAAACTCTTATACAAAAAAAAATTATTATTATTTTTATTTGCATTTTTTAAAAATAATATCGTTTTCAGATTAAATAGATTGAATGAAACTACCATAGACAACTAAAATATATTCTGTTTATTTAAATTTTCATCAACAAACGTTTGATTTGTGTATTTTACAAGCGAACGAGTATGAACTCCTAATAATAGATCCTGTACAAGTACAGTCTGTTATTTAATTATACTTTTATTTATATAATAATGAACCTTTAATGTTTGTGGCCTTTAAAGACATTATAATTTATATTTATGTGTTTTTTTATTCATGAAATCTTAATTGAAAGTTACCTAGATCATTCTTGTAACATACACAATTGCAACTCAACTTACAATAATAATTTTTCAGAAACCAACTTCATTAAATCTATATATTTTAAGAATTTTTATGATCTCTCGATGATTAAAAAAATTCATAATAAAAATAATATGTCAAATCTCTATTATTTTTTTATTAATAAAAGATTATTTAAATTATATTTTCCAGAAAAAGCGATATTTCAAAATATTTTTTCGGACATGAAGAAACAAATTTTATCGTCCAAAATAATTCTGATTGTGGAAAACAATAAAAAATTCAGGGGTTCAGATATATTTTACAAAATTGATTTTATAAAAATTTTTTTTTTTTTAAATGAAGAAAATCAAAAGGTTTTATTCTATTTACTGAAAAAAAACTCAGAAAAATGCTTATATTTTAAAAAAAAATATTTGAAATTGGATTTTTATTTTTTTTTATTTTTTTTGTTGAAAATTAACCGAGATCTTGTAAAAAAAAAAAATATCTACAGAATTTTTCTCAATTTGATTTTCGAATCTATTTTAATTTTTTCATTTTTTAACCATGATTCAAAGCTGTCTTTAGGTGATTCGAGTTCAATTTACAAAAAAAAAAATTTTTTTTGTAGAAATTTATTATTTGAAAACTTGATATCCAGTAATAATTTTGTTTCCAAAATTTCCCTAAAGAAATCTTTAAATCAAGGTATTTTAGAAAAAGTTTATTATAGCTTTTCAAAAGATAAATACGGACTAGTTTACATTATGAAAATATTAAAAAAATTTATTTTAAAAAAAGGAAAAGATAAAAATTATCAAAATTTAACTTCAATTTTTATCAAACAATTTAAACATCTTAAAATTAAAATTGTTGCAAATATTTTTTTGTTTTTCATATTAGGAAAATCCATGTTTTTAAAAAACCCCGAAATGTTTCTTTCTGCGAACGGTTATGTTTTTTTTTTTGTTACAATATTTAATTTTCAAACTAATTTGGAATTTTGGGGTAATAGAAAAATGAGGAATATTTTTACAAAGCTAAGGGTTGTTTTTTTTTTAATGGAAACTTCTTTTTTTATCCGTTTTATTCATTTATTACTAAAAAAGAAAAAAATATTTCGTAGGTTTAACCTGTTAATCTTTTTTAGTCTATGTTATCTGGAAAAAAATTGTCCCTTGTTAAAAATTTCAAAGAAATTTTTTTTAAAACGCAACAATCGACAACTTGTTCCAAAATTATATTTAAATTGTAAAAAATGTTATTTAAATTTATCAATGATACTTATTAATACTTTTTTTTTTGTACAAAAAAAAAAACTTTTTTGGAATAACGAACTTAGATTTTTATCTAGGTTCATATATTCAAAGAGTTGGTTACTAAATGCTATCAGAAATCATTTATTTGACCTGTTTAGAGCTACAAATGTCAAAAAAATTAAATCAGAAGGATTTTATGTTGTTAAAAAAAAGCTTAAAATTATAGGGGCATTAAATTTTAAAAAGAAAAAGAGGTTGGTATTTCTGACTTTTATAAGAAATTTTTTCAATGAAGTAGTGATTTTAAAAAAAATATTATTCCTTTTCAAAAAAAAATTTTTTTTTATCATGGTCTTTTCGTTTAAATCAACTAATAGTTCTAAAACACTATTAATGGATTTACTTATTTTAATCGGAAAATTTAACGTTATCGAAGTTTTACATAAAAAACAAAGTTATTTTTTAAAAAATTTCAAAAGAAGTTTTTCTTATTTCTATAAATCCATAAATATTTTAAATTTTCAAAAGGGGGAATTGGGAATTATTTTAGGGCCAAACAGAAAGACTTACGATCAGTTATTATTTTTTTCAATAAGCAGAAAATATTTGAATTTAAAAAATCAAATAAAAGAAAGAGAAAAAATTTTCAGAAAATTATTTTTTTTATTTCAAAGGTACTTTCCGAGAAAGGGACAAATAATTTTTTTAAAATGCTTAAATTATTCATTTTATGGGGGAGGAATTGGCCTGTTAAAGTTGGTAGATCTAAAATTTTTATTAGACATTATTCTAAATTCATCTTTGGAAATTAGAGGGTTTTATCTTTTTCAAATGTATAAACTTTTTTTCAAAACAAAGATTAAAGATTTGAAAAAAATAATCGAACCTTTCCTAAAATTTTTCCTAAAATCAGAGTTTTATCGAAAACATAAATATGCAACAAAAATTTATTACATTTTCGATAAGATAGAAGAAAATTTATTTAAAAAAAATGTGTTTTACAAGAATATTATAGATTTATCAAAAAATAAACAAAACCACTCGGAAAGCCTATTTTCAAGGCAATCCGATAAAATATTTTTTACCACTGAAAAAATAAAATTTTTACTTGATTTATTTATTTATTTAAACAAAAATCATTCGAACTTAGGGGATTTAAAAGATTTTACTAGGAAGTTATTTTCCACAAAAAGCCCTATGTTTGTTTATAGTTTAATAAATATTAAAATTTCAAATTTTGATGTTTTTAAGACTGATAAAAAAATTTTATATAGTGTCCTTAAATCCTCCAGGAAGTTTATAGTTCAATTTTTTCCTTTTTTAGAAAGTTTTTCCCAAAAGATTAAGAATAAAAAAAAATTTGTAATAGGAAAAAAAGTTTCGAGATTATTTCTATTGAATTATTTTAAAGACATTTTTTTTAGAAAATACAAATTTATAAAAAAAAAAAAGTTTATAGTTACTTCAGTTAATTATACTGTGTTCGATGTATCCGAAATTTCATTAATAAATTCAAAGAAAGATTATAAAAGAACTTTCGAAATACTGGCAAAAATAGATAAATATAACCCTTAAATAATATAATTGTTTAAGAATTAAATTGTAGTCCTTTGAAAAATATGATTGTTAGGAAAAAATAATGTCGATGTTTTCAAATAATAACTAAAAAAATATTTTTTTTTCAATAATTCCAAAATCTCTTTGTCGATCGAAATTTGCCTTAAATAATGTGATGAAATAATTCTTGTTTTATTATGTAAATTTTGACTTTTCTGTAATTTTTTTAAAAATAAAAAATAACTATCATCTAAATTTGTCAATTCTATTTTATCAATATTGATTTTATGACCAGTGGGTATTACATAACGAGGATTTATCCTTCTTAAAGATATTCCATTAAGAGAAAAAGGACCCGTAATAACACAAAGATTCGAATGTGCCATTTTTAATAGAATTGCTTTTTTGCCTTGAAATTTTTTATTTAATAATATTAATATAGAACCTTGTTGAATATTTATTTTCTTAATCTTATTATACTTTTTACTGCAAATTTTTGAAAAATATTTTCTAGGGTCAATTTTCTTTTTTATTTCAAAAAAATTAAGCCAATTCTTTCTTTGTTTCAAATTTTTTTTATTATGAATTAAAAGACCAAATGTTTTTGTTTTAACACCAATTTCACTTGCTACACGATTTATCTAAATAAATTTCTATTTAAATTCTCAAAAAATTTAAATTATGTGCCATTTTTACTTACCCAATGAAATTTTTTCTCTTTATTCTCTATTTTTTTATAATTCAACATTTTATTTATTATCTAATATATTTGATTATTTTTATATTTATAAATTAATTAATTAAAATAGACAAAGGTGTGTTAAAAAAATAACACAAATTAAAAAAAATAAAAAATTTTCCATTTATTTTAAATGTTTTTTTTCAAGAAAATATTTTTCTTGGAAGAATCTTCAAAACATCAAAACATTTGTCTATTTTATTTAAGGAAAATTATTGTAAAAAAAAAATTCTAAAACTACTGGAATATTCTTTTTATAATATGAATATGGCTACTGTTGAAACCTATGAATTTCAAGCTGAAATAAATCAACTAATGAGTTTAATAATTAATACCTTTTATTCCAATAAAGAAATTTTTCTTCGAGAGTTAATTTCTAATTCTTCAGATGCTCTTGATAAAATTAGATATCAATCTCTTACTGATAAAAAAGTTTTGGATTCAGAGTCCAAGTTAGAAATTAAAATTTCCACTGATAAAACTAGTAAAACATTAACAATTACTGATACCGGGATTGGTATGACTAAAGACGATTTGATTAATAATTTAGGTACAATCGCAAAATCTGGAACAAAGTCATTTATGGAAGCCCTTCAAGCCGGCGCAGATGTTTCAATGATCGGTCAATTTGGAGTAGGGTTTTATTCTGCATATTTAGTAGCAGATAAAGTCACGGTCGAAACTAAAAATAATAACGACCAGAATTATACATGGGAAAGCTCTGCGGGAGGCAACTTTACAATCCGTAAAGAAGAGTCTATTAATCTAGGAAGAGGGACGAGAGTCATACTTTTTTTAAAAGAAGACCAATTAGAATATTTAGAAGAAAGAAGAATAAAGGATTTGGTGAAAAGACACTCTGAATTCATTCAATATCCAATAAATCTTTGGGTCGAAAAAGAAATAGAAAAAGAAATAGAAGTTTCCGATGAAGAAACATCCAAAAAAGAAGATGAAAATCCAGAGGGAGTAAAAGATAAAAAAACAAAAAAAATAAAGGAAATCACGCACGAATGGCAATTTATAAATAAAAACAAGCCTATTTGGACAAGAAAACCAGAAGAAGTTTCCCGGGAAGAATACGCTTCTTTTTATAAAAGTCTTACCAACGATTGGGAAGATCACTTGTCTGTAAAACATTTTTCGGTGGAAGGTCAACTTGAATTTAAAGCCTTACTTTTTATCCCAAAAAGAGCACCATTTGATTTATTTGAACCAAAAAAAAAATCAAATAATATTAAACTTTATGTCAAAAGAGTATTTATTATGGATAGCTGTGAAGAAATTATTCCTGAATATCTTAATTTTGTAAAAGGAGTTGTTGACTCCGAAGATCTACCTTTGAATATTTCACGAGAAACCCTTCAACAAAATAAGGTAGTAAAAGTTATCAGAAAAAATATTGTAAAAAAATGTTTAGAAATGTTTAATGAAATATCTGAAAATAAAGAAGATAATAAAATATTCTATGAACAATATTCAAAAAATATTAAATTAGGGATTCACGAAGATAGTCAAAATAGATCAAAATTAGCTGAACTTTTAAGATATAAATCCTCTCGTTGCCCAGATGAAAATACATCTTTAAAAGAATATGTTTCTCGAATGAAAAAAGGTCAAAGTCAAATATACTATATTACAGGTGAAACACAAAATGCAGTTGAAAATTCTCCTTTTTTAGAAAAATTAAAACAAAAAGGAAATGAAGTATTATTCATGACAGAACCAATAGATGAATATTGTGTTCAACAATTAAAAGAATATGAAGGGAAAAAATTAGTTTGTGCTACCAAAGAAGGATTGATGATAGAAGATTCGGATGAAGAAAAGAAAAAAAGTGAGGCGGAAAAAGAAGCTTTCGAAGATTTATGTAAAATTATGAAAGAAATTCTAGGAGAAAAAGTAGAAAAAGTAGTCATTTCTGAAAGATTATCAGATTCTCCTTGTATTTTAGTTACTGGTGAATATGGATGGTCAGCAAATATGGAAAGGATTATGAAAGCACAAGCTCTCCGAGACAGTTCGTTATCGACTTACATGTCAAGTAGGAAAACAATGGAAATTAATTCTAAAAATCCAATTATAAAAGAATTAAGAGCGAGAATCGAAACAGATAGAGGGGATAAGACAGTAAAGGATTTAGTTAACCTTCTATTTGATACAGCTTTGTTAACTTCTGGATTTTCATTAGAGGAACCGCATATTTTCGCGCATAGAATTCACAGAATGATAAAATTAGGTCTGAGTATCGATGAAGACACTGGTGTGCCAGAAACAACGGAAGAACTGCCAAATCTAGAAGATTTTAATGACGATGATATGGAAGCGGTTGATTAATTTAAAACACAAGCCTTAAAATTTTTTTTGTTTAGATTTAACCAAACTAATTTGGTAAGTATGAATCAAAAACTCGAAAAGAATAACCAGTCTAAAATCAATAGAGACCAATATATCATATTCACTTTTCTTTTTACAATTTTTTATATATATTAAAAAAAATAAAAAATTTTTCAATTTTAAATATCGAACTGGCTTATATCCTAATAATTTGCAAGTAAAATTCTCTTTTTTTGTTAACAAGTTGGAATAAAGATATTTTGACTTTTTAAAAGCAAAAAATTTCTGAATATACAATGGATACTTTCTATTTAAAATATTTTCTTTAAATCTTATTTTATATTTATTTCTAAAAATCCCCGAAAAGAATTTTTTGCAACTTGAATTATCAATATTCCGATGTTTTAAAAAAAAAATACGGGTCTTCTCTTTTTTATTTAAACATTTGTAATAATCTGAAAAAATGCTGCTTTTAAAATCTTCTTTTGGTAAAAGAAGTCTAGAAAACGCACCCCTCAAGTCTATTTTATTATTAATTTTTTTAAATTTCCTTTTGAATAAATAAGTTTGTCTTTTGTAGTATTTTTTAATAATCTCTATTATGTATAATATTTTGTTATATTTTAATAAGAGGAGTAATATAAATTTTTTTCTTTTTCTAATATCCAATCTTTTTAAATATTCCTCAAAAGTATCTCTATACTCTGATAAAAATTCCCCTCTCTGAGGTGTCCAATTATATAGATTTTCGACCCGTAAATCCCATGTTTTTAATAAATCCGAAATATCAATATTATTTTTTTTATTCTTAAAGTAGAAAAATCCAAATTTACCTCTGAAAAGATAATAATTAAAATGAATAGTTTCAAAAATTTGTTTACATTGAATCTCAAACTCAATTAAATTTCTACTATTTACCCATTTCGACGCTTCCCTCAAATTACCAATTCCTTTTTTTGTTAAGCAATCTGTAATCCCGTCTTCATCTTGAAAACTCCAGTTAATTTTAAAAATAGGAATATTGATGAAAAAATTAACCCCGAATGGATGATCATAAAAATGGTTTTTGTTTTGACATTTCAAAATTTTTAGTTCTTTAATGACACAATAATTATCGCAGATTAAACATTTATAAATATTATTTGGAGAAAATCTTAATGAAAATTGAAAATACAATAACAATTCTCTTTTCCCAATACATTTACTACGAATAAAAATTAAATCATCCAAAATTCTTTTATTCTTTAATTTGTAGTTTGAAAAATTTTTTTTCATCCCGAATTTTCATATGGCGGAAATTTTTTAAAATTAAGAAAGGTCCATGAAAAAATTCTGGTCATTTTTAATTAAAAAATTGGAGTCGAAACTAATTTTATTTCATTCCCATTTTTTTACAAATACCAATTTTGTAATACTAAAATTTCCTAATTTTTATTTTAAAAACATCCTAAACGTAAATAAAAGATTCTGTAAAACAAAATGTAGAAAGGAAATTTTCATCGAAGGAGAGATTATTTTTTTCCAAAATCAAAAGGTCTTCCTATTTTTAGATAATGCAAAATTTAACATCGAAGAGATTAAATTTATTAAAAAGAAAGAAATTGCTAAACTTTCTAAAAAATACGATTTTTTTATAAACTTTGGCTTTTTGTCAAAACTACTGATAGCTATCCCAGATTTTTGAATTTTCTGCTTAACCACTACTTTTATTAATTTTTATGAATTTTTTACATAAAACCATTTTAGATATCGAAATCGAAGACAAAAACATATATTTA
>Ga0307489_10001712_pt1 | contig 14568 bp, 22 predicted proteins | sample SB12metaG_FD_202247 | JGI IMG/M metagenome (GOLD analysis project Ga0307489, IMG submission 202247) | Sea-ice brine microbial communities from Beaufort Sea near Barrow, Alaska, United States - SB 1.2 | ecosystem: Environmental > Aquatic > Marine > Coastal | place: USA: Alaska | collected... | reverse complement strand
TCAGGCATCATCTGTCAGGCCTTACCACCCGCCCGACGCGCGGCAATGGCTCCAGCGCTCGGTAGCTTCCCGCAGCCGGGCCATGGCGGCGGTGGCGGCGGCCGAGGTGACGGTGGACGACCCACCCGCGGACAGGGGCTTACACTCGTCCACTTTTCAGCTCAACCTGAGCCGTTTCCGACACAAAATACACCCCAACCACCCTCCAACACCCGCTGACACCTGCTGAGCACTCCCAGAATTACCCTGGGATGCACCCCTTAGCCCACAGAAAGTGCTCACGTTGAGCTGAGAAGTGGACGAGTGGATGACCCACCCGCAGACCCGCTCTTCAGACCCCCCATCCCGAAGAAAGGGGCGGACCCGCCGCTCCGCGGACCCCCCATCCCGAAGGTAGAACGCGAAGCCGGCGCCTGACTGCGCGTGGGCAAGTGGAGGGCACCTATAACCTCCGGGGCAAGCACCGCCAGCACGGCCGTCACGATGGGCACCGCCTCACGGCCGTCACGAGATGGGCACCGTGGAGAGCGCTCCACGAGTATCAGTTGGGTACCGCGGAAGGCGCGCCACTGCGGGTTGGACACGGGACAAGTCGTTGCGCCGCCCCGTGAGTAGGGCCTGGCAAATGCTGCCCGCTACGTTACCGGTACGCATTATGAACCCTCATTTCTCGAGGTGAACGCCATCCTGTGACGCGGCGAGCAAATCTCAGAGCGTGCCCACTTCCAAATCCAATCCTCCCTGACACAAGAAAGCAGGTCCAGTCCTACCCAGGAGCCACGAATGCGTGAGGCCCGGCAGCCACCGCCCAACCCAGCAGCGGTCGGCGTTGCGTTGCTTCCGCTGCCTCCGTACCCCGCCTCCGCCGTGCCCGTACCCGCCACACGCGCAGCGCTTCTGCGGAACACTTCGACGTGAACGAAAACTCAAGAACTCACCTGATGACGTGGCAGTGCGAGAAATGGAGTGCGTCTCAGGGGATCAGATCAGTCCATTTCTCAACTCAACCTGAGCCGTTTTATCAATCATAAATCATATGACATCCCGATGCGACATCCTCAAAAAGTGCTCACGTTGAGCTGAAAAGTGGCCTGCTGTCGCCCCGACCGTTGGTTTGCTGCGAGAGAAGATCCGATCCGCTCGATTACGATGACGATTTGGGGTTGGGATTCGCTTAGGTTTAGCGCGAGAGGCACCTGCCAGATCCGCGTGGTAACAAGACGCCACAACACGCCACACACACCCCTCCGCGGAATTCTGCGCGTGTATAAGGCGTGGCCGTGTGTCGTCTCCGCCGGCCGAGGCGAACCTAACACCCTAACACCGCCGCGGACCCCCGTGCGGCGCGCGTGACCAGCAGCAGATTTAAAAGATGTCGGCAATTCTCGCCGGGGAATCTTCGGGGGCGGCAGCGGCAACAGACGCAACGGAAGGGCGGGGAGGCCGCTCGCGCAAGAAGGGGGCGGCGGAGGCGGGGGGGTCGCTCGAAGACCCTAGCGCGCACGACGCGCCGCTTGTGGCGACGACGGCGGCGCAGGGCTCAGCACCAATGGGCTTGGTGCTGGCGCAGGCAGTCGGGCAGCTCGATTCCGACAACGAGGAGGAGCAGGTGGTTGGGCCTGGCAAACAATGCATTGCTCGCTACGTCGTATGACGCCCTTAAACCCAAGGAACATGAGTTTCGAACACACGGGGATGACAGGGCGAGCGCCGTGTGTCAAGACCTACCCTGGCAGATACTACTCGGCATTTCATATGGTGTCATTTAACTCAAGCATTGAAGGAACGAGGATTCGTTTTTTTGGCCGTTTGGTGATTGGACACAGCATCGCAAAGACGAATTTATTCTCAAACTCCATGGGATAACCGAGGCGAGCATTCTGGTAGTCCTTACGACAAGGGCGCGGGCGCACTCACCCTGCAGCACTCCTCGCAGATCACCGGTGTGTACTGGGTGCCCAAAAAGAAGAAGTGGCTGGCTAAGAAGTGGGTGCTAGGCGGTGGCAAAGAAATCTACCTCGGTGGGGCGGTGCAAGTTTGAACGCAGTCAACCTCAAGTCGAATGCCTTGTCTGTAGAGGTTAGTTACTACGGGAATTAGTCTGTGCTACAAACAGTGCCCGTAGTGCTTGGCCCTGTTGGTGAATTGGCCAAAAGTCAAGTTTGCATTCTGGTGACTTACCAAGCAAACCACTTACTCGCTCACGGACAAGACACCATCTCTAGTCTCAGCGCTTGAAACTACAACATGAGAAACTGGCCTCAAGTTAAGCTTTCGACTCCAACTTGCGCCATTACGCCTCGGGTACCACGATACTGAGGAGGCTGCGGCGGCGGCCATCGACAATTACGTGGTAGGGCTTGACAGATAATGCTCGCCACGTCATATGCTGACATCTGACTCCAAGAACGTGGGTCTACAATGTGAAGTATGACGTGGCAGGTATTATCTGCCTTGCCCTACTTCGAGGAGAGTGACGCCGACGCTGACGCGGCGCCCCGCGACCGCACCTCGCAGTTTAAGGGCGTCAGCTGGGACAAGCGCGATGGCCGGTGGAAGGCAGGGGCTTCCACTCGTTCACATGTCAACTCAACCTGAGCCGTTTTTGTCATAGACAGGGGCTTACACTCGTCCACTTCTCAGCTCTACCTGAGCCGTTCTTGCCATTGAAACCTTGCAAACACGAAATGCATCCCACACAAAGTGCTTACCTTGAGCTGAACAGTGGACGAGTTTAAGTCCCTGGTGTTGGGCGAACTGCAACGGGTTCTGGCTGGGGTACCACGCGTCGGAGGAGGCCGCGGCGGCGGCGTATGACAAATACGTCGAGGTGGGGCGGTGCAACTTGAAACCAGGGGCTTCCAATCGTCCATCTGAGCTCGACCTGAGCCGTTTAGTCACTGATCCCCCCCAACATATCCCTCCAAAACTGCTTACGTTGAGCTGAAATGTCGACGCGTGTACGCTCCTGGTCGAGACCGGTTCCAGCCCGTGTTCAAAGCGCCTGGTGTTGGCCCTGATTAACTAACATGCGATAACCTGTTTTCAAGTGTGGCTAAAAGTTGAACTTGGGACTCTTCAAAGAGGACGGAGTTGACCCTGTGAAGCACAAGGAGCGGTACTCGCAGCACAAGGGCGTGACCCGTGACAAGGACACCAAGAAGTGGAAGGCGCAGTGCAAGGTGGGGCGCTGCAAACTGTTTTTCACAACATAAGAGGTGGTATGCAGTTGGTAACATATTTGAGCGATGGGGGATCCATCAAACACTACGCAGTATTCTCACTCTGTGATGAATCGTGCTGCCCTCACATCACCACTGGAACCAGCTCAACCCATGTTCAAAAGTACCTGGTCGCAGCGCTTTAAAGAACAGTATGAGGCGACTGCGTTAAATATTTGCACTCGACTTCACTTTGCGCCACTACCACAAGGGTAAGAGCCTGGGGAACCACGCAACGGAGGAGGCGGCGAAGGAGGCGTACGACAACTACATCAAGGACGGCAGCACTCCCGCCAAGGTCGGGCGGTGCAGGTTGAAACCCGCATTCGCACATACGGAATAAATCGTCCTTCGCTCTAGGTATCTGATTCATTGCCCGTGTGTGATACTCTGTGATCTTACCACGTGCTACTCTGTTGAACGCGCCCGAATTCAGCGCTTGAAATTGATACGACACACCGCCTTCAAACGTTCCTTTCAAACTCAACTTGCGGCATTACACCAAGGCGCGGGAACGCACCTCCCAGTACAGGGGTGTGACTTGGGACAAGCGGGAGGGGAAGTGGAAGGCGGTGTGCAAGGCAGGGGCTTCCACTCGTCCACTTCTCAGCTCAGCGGTGGCGGCGGCGCGCCCAGGTGCCGCCAACCAGAGGCTTGCACCAGTCCACGTCTCACCTCAAGCTGAGCCAACTTTCCTACCGGAACCACCCAGTATATCACACAAAAAATATATTTGTTGAGCTGAAAACTGCACGAGTGTCAGCCCCTGCTGCGAGGGGAAGACCGTGCTGTACCACGCGGTGGAGCAGACAGCGGCGCGGGCGTACAACGCTGAGGCGACGCGAGTCGGCATCACCACCCTCAACGTCGTGCCGGACGCGCCCCCACCGGTATGGAGGTGCAGGTTGACCCGGGTTGGAAGCCGTGTTGAAAGCGCCTGGTCACTGCTCTTGAAAATGTATTATAATCACTATGATGACTGTATCATGAAAACTGATTTTAACGTTTGCTTCCAGTTGAGACTTGCGCCAATACACCCTGGCGCTTCCCGGCCCGGACGACGCCGCTGCGCTGGCGCTTCCCGCGGCGCCCAAGCCCAAGCGCGTGCGCGCGGGCGCGGGCACCAAGCGCGCGGCGTCGGCGACGGCCGCGGCGCCGTCGGCGAAGAAGATGGCTCTGGACGCCTCGGCGGGTGCGGCGGCTGGCGCAGCGGCAGGGTGGCGTAACTTAAAACCTGTTGAATTCCGTTTTGAGAGAATACCAAAGGTAAAATTTAAGCGCTTGAATCTAGCTATGATAAATCGCTCTCAAATTTTGCCTCGAATTCGACTTGCGCCACTACGAACAGGACTTTAGCACTCCGGCTCCGGCGGAGGCGGCGCCCGCGGGGCTGGCTGTCGCGGTCGAGCAGGGGCCACTAGGAAGCCTGTCAGCGCTTGACGCTCACGCCAAGGCAGGGTGGTGTGAGTTGAAACGTCGAAATCCGCACAGACATCACCCGGTGGTTCCCGCGTAAAGAATACGCTGCTGGAGAATGGACTCTGTCTGCTCACTCATTTCCTCCTCTCGAGAATAACTATTGCTAGAACGAGAGATGACCCATGTTCCCGTGAAACTGTTGCCGGCACCACTCATCCCCTTCAGCTTCAACTTGTGCCCCTGCGTCGAGGTGGCAGAGGCCAAGGCCAAAGCTATGGATATCAACAACGCTCACACTGCAGCGCTGCTCGCGGTGAGCTTGGTAGGGGGCTTCATCGAGAACAAGCACTCGACCGACGTCGAATCTCTTTCTGCTCCTCTACGCCTCGGTATGAGCATTCACCCTGAAGGTGACTCATGTTTCGATCTCGGTCAAGTGCTTGTTCTCAATGACCTTCCTGCGTGGCGGAGGAGGCGGCGAAGGCGGCTGATAGCGCGGCGGCGAAGGTGGTGCCCCCCACGAACTAGCACTCGATCACCGGAGGGGGAGCAGTGGGAGGCGGAGCAGCAGGGGGCAGAAGGATGAGGTGGAAGCGGAGGCAGTGACACGGCATATGACACGGCGCTAACGGCGCAAAACATGAACGAAACATGATCATAATATAATGAGGTAAATATTAGCCCTGCAGAGGCCACGGGCGCGGAGGTTCGGAGATGGGCACCGCTCCGACGAAGGCGCAGCCCGCGGTGCACGTGGTGGAGCAGGCGGTGGCGGCTGGGAGAGAGAGCGAGCGAGATAGACGCTTCCGCGGGTACAGGCTTTTGCCTTTGCCGCCCGTACCACATCTGGCTGGTCCCCTAAAGCGGACAATATGAACGAAACTATATCAACGAAGTTGAAAGTGACGAGGTACAAAATAGCTCTTGAAAATATGTAAGGATGCTATCCCATAGGACAGAACATCCTCCTTCCTCTGCTTGCCTCCCTCCGTCCATCGCGCTCTCTGGTGTTGTTGCTTTCTGCTAGGTCCTGGTACAGAGAGGTTCTCAAACTGCAAGGTGGAGAAACCGAGCTCTCTGATTGGTGCAGCAGAGGACACCCACCAGTCCTTGAGGGACGTCGGAAAGTGTCAGTCACTTTGTTCCGACCAACGAGTGACACTGAGCGTAGCACTGTAGATGACGAGTCAAGTCCCGGGACTGGCCACAGTCTAGATGTAAATATGACTGTCTATACCAGTATATCGAACTGTTTTCTCCCCGACGGAGGTGTGCTTGTCCCCTGGTCCGGCATATCCTACCGCGCGAACACACGGCTGCGCCGCCAGTCGTCAGGGATATGCCGCGCACGAAGATCACCCCGCGGCGGATCGAGGGGGTCGCCACCCTCGCCGCCGCGCCTCGCCCGAACAATGGGCCGTCTTGCGGGGCGGGGGCCTCTGTCGAAGCCCCATTAATAAAGCAGAAGAAGGAGGAGGAGACGCTGGGGCGGCTGCGAGACCGGCTGGGGCTTGTGCCTGGACTCGCGCGGGTGCCCGGGCCGCGCGCCGTGTTCGTGCACATCAAGGTCGAGGATAGCACGAGCGGGCAGGTCACGGACGGGGAGGAGGGCGGGGGGGAGGGGGACGAGGCAACGGGCGGGGAAGGCGACGGCGGGAGGAAGAAGAGGAGGAGGAGGAGGAGGAGGTGAAGGAGGTAGAGGAGGTGGAGGACGAGGACAAGGAGGAGGAGCAGGAGGAGCAGGAGGAGCCGCCAGAGAAGCGCGCGCAACTGCCCGGCGGCAGCATCAAGCGAGGCAGCGAGGTGGTCCGCCCCAAGAGCCAGTCGCCGGGATCACGCTCGGAGCCCGGCTCCCCGCGGGCGCGGTTGCGGGCGCCCGGGAGGGTCGCGGACACTACTTCCCACGATAATGATGTTCAACAACAGCAGGAGGAGGAGGAGGCGGGCACCGCTTTACTCCTGAACTCATGAAGCGCGGGGGCGGTGACCACGCTAGCACCTCTCGGTTCTTGGGCGTCTGCTGGAACAAGAACGCAAACAAATGGCAGGCAGTATACAAAAGGAAGCACCTGGGCTTGCACACCACCGACGGAGGAAGCTGCGGCGCGCGCATACAACAAGTACCTCGAGGATGGAAGTGTGGCTCCCGGACCAGCACGCTCCTCTCATTTGAAGGGCGTCAGCTGGGACAAAAGCAAGAACAAGTGGAGGGCGGATTGTAAAGTGATACAACTTGGTTGTCACGCGATGGAGGAGGACGCGGCGCGCGCGTGCAACAAGTACCTCGAGGACGGCGTTAATCATGTGGAGCCCCGAGAAGCCACCAACACCTCGCACTTCACGGGGGTTTGCTGGGAGAAGCCAAGAGATAAATGGAGGGCGAAATGGAAGGGTAAATGGCTGGGATATCACACGATGGAGGGAGACGCGCCGCGCGCGTATAACGTCGTCGAAGCTGAGCGCCTCGGTCTGACCGTGAACGTCATCCCACCTGCGGGAGCCGCAGGCGAGGACGCGGGCGTGGCCGGCGGCGCGGCCCCCAAGCGCGCTGCACCGAAGTTCTCACCGGCGGCTCCTGCGCCGAGCAAGAAGAGGAAGCTGTAGGACACCTCATCGGGCGCGACGGACACGATCGGCATCATAGCGGTACAATGGCGGGTCAACGAAGGCCTTCAAACGATTTCGACCGCTAGCTGCGCTGCCTCACTGCATGACAACGAATCTCATTCACAGCTGGTTTACATCAACATGACATGTAATGAGAACCTGAAGTCGAATGACACGCAGTGCGCCAGCGGCGGCGACGCGCTATTCCGCGTGTAGTGGCATCCCGCTACTACTACAAGTTTTTGGAGTGGGCCCAACCAAGCGAGAACATGTAACCAATATCGAAACGATGATAAGATAGTATACTATATCGGACAGTCCGTCCCGGTAGAAACTGTTCCAGCTCACTCGGTGGCGCTGGCGGAGCGCTCACGGGGACGGCGAGTCAGAGCGTGGGAAGGCTGTCTACTGCAGCTGTACGTCTGACTTTCGATGCCAGTATATCGAAAGACATAATTTCGTGGCGGCGCTTGTCCCCTCGGCTGTGCGGCATATCTTGCCGCGCGAACACACGGCTGCGCCACTGGTCCTCGAGGAGATCGGAGATGACACGCACGAAAGATAACGTCCCGCGGGGAAGCGAGGGGGGCGATGAACTCGCCGCTGCGCCCACGCCCGCGCCTTACCTAAACAGCGGGTCTTTCGGAGGGGCGCCGGGGGGCTCATGGGGGCCGGGGGGCTCTGCGGAAGCCCCAATAATAAAGAAGGAGCAGGAGGAGGAGGAGACACTGGGGCAGCTGCGAGACCGGCTGGGGCCGGGACTCAGGCGGGTGCCCGGGCCGCGCGCCATCTTCGTGCACATCAAGGTCGAGGACAGCACGAGCGGGGAGGAAACCGACGGGGAGGGGGACGGGGACGGGGAGGAGGCAACGGGTGGGGAAGGCGACGGGGAGAGGTGGGATGAGGAGGAGGAGGACGAGGAGGAGGCGGAGGATGGGAGGCAGCAGCGCGAGCAGCAAATGCAGTCGCCCGGCGCCAACTTCGAGGGACGCATTGTGTCGGGCGCGGGCGCGGTGGCGCTCCCCCGGCGCGCGCGGCTGCCACCCGGGAGCTACGCGGATACTGCTGTCGAGCCGGATACTGAAGACGACTTCGAGGAGGAGGAGGAGGAGGAGGAGTGGGGGGCGGACGAGAAGGAGGAGGAGGCAGAGCCGCGGGACGAGCGCACGCACGTGCCCGGCGCCAAACTGAAGGGTGGCAGCCAGGCGGTTTGCCCCCCGAGCCTGCGGCCGAAAGAGCGCTCTGCGCCCGGCCCGGGGTCCCAACGGGGGCAGCTGTTGCGGGCGCCAGGGCGGGTCGCGGATAATACTGTCCAGGAGCCGGAGGAGGAGGTTGGGGAGGCAGGCTTCGCTCCTGGGCTCATGTTGCGCGGGGGCGGTGGCCACGGTGGCTCCTCTCGGTTTGCGGGCGTCTCCTGGAAGATGAACAGAAACAAATGGCAGGCGGTATACAAGAAACTACACCTGGGCAGTCACACCACGGAGGAAGCTGCGGCGCGCGCGTATAGCAAGTACCTCGAGGACGGCGTTGCTCCCACACCTCGAGCGGGCTCCTCTCAGTTCAAGGGCGTCATCTGGCACAAGAGCAGAACAAATGGGCGGCACGTTGCAAAGGGATACACCTGGGATATCACACGACGGAGGAGGATGCGGCGCGCGCATACAGCAAATACCTCAAGGACGGAATCGATCTTGTTCAACACGGAGCAGCCACCAGCTCGCAGTTCACGGGTGTTTACTGGAACAAGGGCAAGAACAAATGGAAGGCGCAATGCAAGGGGGCATACCTGGGCTATCACGTCAAGGAGGAAGACGCGGCGCGGGCATACAACGCCGAAGCTGGGCGCGTCGGGCGCTCCCTCAATGTCATCCCGCCCATCGGAGCCGCGGGCGTTGGCACGGGCGCAGGCGCCGGTACGGGGCTTAAGCGCGCTGCGCCGAAGGCACCGGCGGCTCCTGCGACGAGCAAGCATACGAAGCGCACTGCTCCGACGGCACCGGCGGCTCCCGCGTATAGCAAGAACATGCAGCTGTAGGAAACTTTGGGTGCGGCGGACAGGAGCGGCGTTACAACAACGCGGAAAACGAATTTGAATGCCAGGGTTAAACGTAATTTACCGCTAGCTGCGCTGCCTAAACGCATGACAAGGCATCACAATTGCATCTCGTTCACATCAACATGAAATGACAACCTATCTTCGAGTGACACACAACGCTACAACCAGCAGCCGCGGCACTATTATCGCTGTTCCGCGCGCAACCAACACCATTTGCCAGCCGAGGGCCGACCTCATAATATTGTCTACATCTATACGTCTACATCTATGGGAAGAAACCCTTACTCCTGCGGTAATGAATGCTGTAAACACTAATAAACCTTGATGAAGCTTGTGAGCATCAAACTACCCTTCTAAGCCTGCTATGAGGTCTGCCGCAATGGTTGGTGGCACTAAGGCCCGACAGATATTCCTCGCCTCGTCATGCGATGGATTCTGCATCCTCTTTTATTGAGTTAGTGGCGTCCTATGACGCGGCTCCGACGGGCGGGATGACGTTCAGGGGTCGCCCGACGCGCTCGGCTTCGACGTTGTACGCCCGCGCCGCAGCCTCCTCCGTGGTGTGACGGCCGAGCCTCTTCCCCTTGCATCGTGCCTGCCACTTGCCTCTGGTCTTGTCCCAGCAGACGCCCGTGAACCGCGAGGTGCACGCTTCTCGGTGCTCTGCGGGATCGATGCCGTCCTTGAGGTACTTGATGTATGCGCTCGTCGCAGCTTCCTCCGTGGCGTGAAGGCCAAGGCATGTCCCCTTACATCTCGCCCTCCATGTGTTGCTGCTCTTTGCCCAGCTCACACCCGTGAACCGCGAGGTGCCAGCTTCTTGGTGCTTTGCAGGAACGATGCCGTCCTTGACATACTCGCTGCACGCGCGTGCCGCGTCCTCCTCTGTGGTGTGGAGGCCCAGGTATACTCCATTACACCTCGCCCTCCATTTGTTGTTGGTCTTGACCCAGCTGACACCCGTGAACTGCGATGAGCCAGCTGGAGGTTCGGGGAAAATGCCGTCCTCGAGGTACTTGCTGTACGCGCGCGCCGCAGCTTCCTCCGTGGTGTGATAGCCCAGGTGTTTCCCCATGCATGTCGCCCTCCATTTGTTGCTGCTCGTGTGCCAGCTGACACCTTTGAACTGAGAGGCGCCCCATCCCGCGCGCTCTGCGGGTTCGGGAACGCTGCCGTCCTCGAGGTATTTGTTGTACGCGTGCGCCGCAGCTTCCTCCGTGGTGTGATTGCCCAGGTATTTCCCCTTGCGTTGCGCCACCCATTTGTTCTTGTCCTTGGCCCTGCAGACACCCTTGAACTGCGAGGTGCTGGCTCCTCCCTGGTGCTTTACAGGATCGATGCCCTCCTCGAGGTATTCGCTGCGTGCTCGCCCTGCATCCTCCTCCGTCGCGTGATACCTCCATTGGTTGGTGTTCGTATCCCAGTTGACGCAGATGGTGCGCAGCACGCCTGCGAGCACGTGTGGAACGGAGGGATGGTTTGGTGAGGGCCAGCGGAAGGATTATGGGAGCAGTGCGCGGACGCCAGGGCGCCCGGCAAGGACACCTTCGAAACACAGAGCGCGCCGCTGTTGTGCGCGTCGAACGGCCTTCGAGATAGATGTGGGCGCGCTACAGCGAAGCGTGGTGGGCACCCTAAAAAATATTTCCCAAAGGCCATAACTTGTTCACCAACCAAACCGCCAGGGCTGCGGTGACGGCTGTGTGCAAGGTCGTCAAATCGTTCACGACGTAAGTCAACATCCAGCGGGCCGTCAGGTCCGTTCGAAACGGGCGCGGGTCCGGAGAGAGCCGGCATCCACACGGACACGAATGATTGCAACAACTGGGTTCGGTATCCCCGCACCTTTGAGGCTGTCGGGGATAAGATGATCCTTGGACCCTCCCTTGGGAGACGCCGCGCGTGGCCCCGTGAGGTACGGACCTGGCTTCGCGGCGACCGCGCGCAATCGCGCGAGCGCGGCCAGCCGTCGCGCACTGCTCATCTGTGCGGTTGCAGGTGCCGCTGCCATGCCGCTACACTTGGTTTGCGTTTGCTCTTTTCTGACTCGCGCAAAGTGTTTAGGGTTTATAAGAGCCGGAGTTAGGGTTTCTTCCGACACACGTGTACGTGTCGATGTCGCGCTGTAGTCGGCTCGCGTGTCGGCTTAGTGAATCGTGACGCTGCTGACCACGCTGACGGCTGGGCTCGGTCGCGCGCGGGTTTGCGGCCGCCGCGAAGCCCGGGCCGGACCTCGCGGGACACGGCGCGGTGCCTCCCAAGGAAGGGTCCAAGGATTAATGATTCGTGTGTGTCCGAGGCAGACGACACAGCCGCGACGGTCGACGATGTTTCAGCGCTGGACTCGAAGTTCGCAACTAGGAGCAGAAGTCGACGGATTGATTTACAAGTGCACGAAACCTTGATTCGTGGTGGTGTCATATAGAAGAGCTACGGCAAAATAATCTCTCATCTCCGCAGCGGGGCAAATCATCCACTCACAACATTATCGTCTCAGGCTCCTCACAACATCATCGTCTGACTCGCTACACTCAACGGAGTGCACGATTATCACGTCACTTGCAACACAACACACAAAGGCAGACATACACGATTCATGCACGCCTGGGTCCTAGTAGCTCGTCCCCGCCAATGTCGCCAGGCGGCTCGAAGGACCCAGCCGGCGTGCGCCACCCCACCCCCCGCCCATATGGTGCACCGGTCATAGCCCCGTCATGCACGCATCGGTAATCACAACTTGCCAACGCCAAAGTCTCTGAGCGGCTTGACGTAACCCGCCACATCATCCTCCAAATGCTCGCCAAGTCACCCACTGCACCACTTCATCCGCCACATCCTCGCCGCGTCAGCCACCGCATGCTCGCCACATCATGCACTTCTCTGAACGCTCGCCACCTCATCCACGCTTGGGTTCTCACAGCTCGTCTCCACCGAAGTCGCCGAGCGGCTCAAAGCAACCCGAAGGCGAGCGCGCAGAGTTGCTCCCCTGGAGCTCCGCAGTCTCCTCCTTCATCCATAGGCTTACACCCTTCCCCTCCCTCCCCTCCGTCACCGCCTGCCCTGCCCGCCCCCGCTCCCGCTCCCCTCCACCTCTCCCTCGCCCTCTCTCGCTTCACCACGTCACGCACGCCTGCGTCATCACAGCTCGTCCCCCCCGAAGTCTCCGAGCGGCTCGAAGTACCCCGCCGGTGTGCGCTGCGCAGAGCGCCCACGGAGCTCCTGAATCTTCTCCTTCACCATGCGACCCGCCTCCTTGATATAGCGGCGCAAGTAGAACATCGTAAGCAAAACTTGAAAGCGTTGCATTACGTTTTAGCTTCAAGCCGACTTCCAGCATTGAATGGGCGGAGTAGGTTGTAAATGCTCACCATGTGAGTGCCTTTGGGCTCAATGACCGTTATGTATATAAACGTTGAAACCAAGCGTGGTCAACCCAGGGTGAATATGGGGTCAACCTGCACCGCCCTACCTTGACCTGCTGCGGCACGTAGCGCTGCAAGTCGTACTTTTCATAGGCCCAGTAGCCGATCGCGCCCTGGGCAACGAGGAACAGCATCACGATGAGAAACTTGAGGAAGCCCCTCACAACAGGGTCACTGAGAACAAGCACTCTACCGCTATCAGAGCTGAGGATAATGACTGACCTTGAGTGTGGATGCCGCGGAGGAGGGGGAGGGGGAGGAGTAGGGGAAATATGAGGAGGAGGAGGAGGTGGAGGAGCAACAGGATATTCAACGTCTTTCGATACCCTGTTCTCAATGATCCCCCTACATCGCGGCGCCGCCGCCCTTGTGGTGGTGCGAGTGCGACGACCCGCCGCCGACGTGGAAGGTGTCGCCGCCGAGAGCGCCCGTGCTGTCCTTGCATGTGCTGCCCGCAATGATGCGCTTGTTGCTCACTGGTATCTCCTTGAGACAGGGTCAGTTAGAACAAGCACTCGAGCGACATTGAGTCTCCTCCTCCTCCTCGTCCCAGCGACTGTATGAGCTTCCACCATGCAGGTAAGTCACATATGCTTGTCCGATCTCAGTTTCAACTTGAGGGTAAGTCACGCGGGCTTGTCTGATTACAGTTTCACCCTGAAGGTAAGTCATGCCGAGTTATCCGATCTTGGTTCCAGTGCTTGTTCTCAACAACCCCCCCGCCTGGCCAGCCAGCACCGGGCACGAGCTGAGGTCCACGTTGTTCATCCGCTCGCACTCGCCGAACTCCAGCTTGCTGTAGCGGCGCAAGTTGAATTTGAACGTAAAGTTGAAGGCAGTGTTCATCATCTGTTAGTTTCAAGCACTTAGTCATCTGTAGTTTCAAGCGCATAGTGCCAGGCGATTTTGGCATGGGTTTCATCGGTTCGACCTGCACCGCCATGCCTTGCGCTCGCTGCCGTACTCGCACTCCGTGTCAAAGTCTGCGTCGCACTCGCACTGCACTGTCTTCGTCGCCGTGCGCTCGTAGTCGCCCGTGTTCTAGGGCCTGGCACAAATTGTTCGCTACGTCATCCAACGTATTCAGAACACTCGTTTCATTGCGTCAAATGACATCTCATCACGTGGTGAGCAAATATCTGCCAGCGGGGAGAAGAGAGAGTAGAAAGGATAATGGAGAGTGGAGAGTGGAGAGAGGGATGCGATGGGACAGAGGAGAGTGCAGGGAGGAGAGAGGAGAGAGAAGAGAAGAGAGCAGGGTGGAGGGAAGAATGATGAGAGAGGCGAGAGGAAAGAGGAGAGTGGTGAGACAAAAGAGGAGAATGGAGGCCGTACCTTGTTCATGCAGCGGCTGGCGCGGCGGCGGCGCTGCATGGTGTAGTTGCGGCCCAGGATGCAGCCGCCGGGCGGGCCGGGCGGCTTGGGGCTCCACAGCTCGTAGTCTGTCGCCGGGCGGCAGGGTCTTACACTCGTGTGCTGGGGAGTGTGAATTACAAAAACGGCTCAGGTTGAGCTGATAAGTTGAGGAGTGGAAAGCCCTTATACCTGTCCACTTTTCAGCTTGACGTGAGTCATTTTGAGGGACATATTGGGTGGTTTCAGCAACAAGAACAGCTCAGGTTGAGGTGAGAAGAAGCCCCTGCCGGGTCGCACTCGTTGAACTTGAATTTGCCCGCCGCGCCGCCCACCATCACATCCAGGCAGCAGGGTCATTGATAACCAGCACTCGACCGATATCAGAGCATGACGTACTTCTGGGGTGACAGTTCAGACAGACGTGGAGGAGGAGGAGGAGGAGTAATATGAGGAGGAGGAGGAGGAGGAGGAGGGGGAGGAGGAGGAG
>Ga0307489_10001711_pt1 | contig 14569 bp, 24 predicted proteins | sample SB12metaG_FD_202247 | JGI IMG/M metagenome (GOLD analysis project Ga0307489, IMG submission 202247) | Sea-ice brine microbial communities from Beaufort Sea near Barrow, Alaska, United States - SB 1.2 | ecosystem: Environmental > Aquatic > Marine > Coastal | place: USA: Alaska | collected... | reverse complement strand
GCCGCTGCTTAGGGGCGAGCGACTTATGCCGGCAATGCTTTCGGAAATTTGGGCGAAGTTGGGCGAATACGGGAATATTTGGGTGGACTCGCAGGAATTTGGGCGGGTTGCGCGGAATTTGTAGTGGAAATTTGGGGGGTTCCCAGCGGAAATGCGGAGAAAGAAAACCTTTGGGGGGGTGCCATCGGCAAAATTAGCTCGCCCCTACCGCTGCTGAAGATGCCGCTGCGCTGCGACCCGTTGATGCCGCTGTTGGTGCTGCCCCAGCTCTGACTCGCGTCGAAGGACTCCGGAAAGTCGTACATGCCGGGCGACAGCGCGCGGACCGGGTCGCGCGTCGACGGCACCTCGTGCTCCGCGGTGGTACCGTCTGGCAGCATGTGCCGCTCGCCAGGGGCTTACACTCGTCCACTTTTCGGCTCAACGTCAGCGCTTAGTGTGGGATAGGGAGTGCTTTCAGGGGTTGTTTAGGGGTTGTTTATGGGCTGTTCGGTGAGTTTTAGGGGGTATTACGGGGTATTACGGGGTGTGTAGGGTGTATTGTGTGTCAGAAACGGCTCAAGTTGAGCTGAAAAGTGGACGATTGCAAGCCCTTGCCGCTCCCTCGAGGGCGACCCGAAGCACGGGCTGCCGCGGCCCAGCTTCAGGGGCTTACATTCGTTCCTGCTTCAGCTCAACTTGAGCTATTCTGTCCACCGTACAACCCAACTTAACTCATGAATGTGTCCTCGAGTTGCTCAAGTTGAGCTCTAACGTCAACGAGTGTAAGCCCCTGCCCAGCTTGTAGAGCGGCATGCCGCGCGGCAGTGTGGCCTGGTTGTGCCGCGCCGCGTTGTAGTCCCCCGGCTGTAGCGCCGCAACTTGAATTTGAAAGCAGAAGTTGACAGCAGTTTGTCACACTTTAGTTTCAAGCGCTTAGTTTCTGGCGGTTTCAAGTTGGGTTTCATAGGGTCAAGCTGCGCCGCCCTACCCGGCGCTGGGCTCTTGAAGTGCTCGCTGGACGTGTGCGTGTGTATGCCCGTCGACCCGCCTATATCCAGGGCCCATGGCTCCATCCACTCTCACCTCAACACGTCAACTCAACTACCGGTGGAGCACTCGCTTTGGCCCATGCAAACCGCTGGAGCGCTGCTGGTGGGCCGAGCCGCCGCGTGTCCGCGAGTCGTGAGAGGATAGCTATCAACACGACAGTACGAAGATGCTGGCCTGGGCAGTGGCGCTGAAGATGGGACGAGTGTCGGGTGTGGGGTGTTGAACCAGGCCCCGCCTGTGGTGACGCCCGAAATCTGGTGGTTCCAGCGGTCTATAGGACGAGTGTGGGGTGTCCGTGCCCAAAGTGAGGGGTGTTACGGTGTTTAAACCAGGCCCCTGCCTGTGGTGACGCCCGAAATCTGGTGGTTCCAGCGGTCGATGGTGGAGCCGAACCCCTCCCAGGAGCAGGGCCGCACACGCGCCAAGCGCCACTCCCCGTCACACCGAGCTATACGCCCCGTCGAAGCAGCAGGGTGGGAGCGCCCGCCCCCCAAGGCGTCCTCCAAGCAGCGCAGCGACCCTCCACGCTGTTTGCTGTCAGGTGGACTTTTGTGTACTTGTACTCTCGCCACATTCGCTTCGGAACGTGCCTGGCCACGTTTTCACGTTTCCTGGCTGTTCACAGTGTACCAGTTTACCCACCGGTACCTGTGCAGGAGGCGGCGTGCGTGCGCGGTAGAGAATGCGGCGAGTGCTGTGCGGGTAAACGTGCGCATGAGAGGGGGCTCGGGAAATATGACAGAAGGGGATGGCGCATCCCGCGGCCGGGCCATGCCTTGTTTGGAATGGTGCGGTCGACGCCGTTGGGGTTCCACTGGTGGCTGGAGTGCGGCCGCATCTGCGCCGACGACACTCGCCCCGACCCGGACAAGTTGCTCAGCTCGGACCGCGGCGAGCCGTAGAGGCTGCCCCCCCCGCCGCCGCCGCCGCCGCCGCCGCCGCCGCCGCCCGCGCCCCGGGCTTGTCCCGTGGGGGGTGAGCGCGCGTTGGGGCTGTTGGGGAGGACGAGGGATGGTGGGATGTTGAGGGTGGTGGTGCGGGTGGGGGTGCTGCGGAGGGGGGCAGGGGGGGACCGCGGAGGGGGGGACCGCGGGGAGGGGGACCGCGGGGGCGAGGCGGGGGTGGAGGTGGACGCTTCGCCCGCCATGGCGCGCGGCGTAGCAGGGGTGCGGGGGCGCGGGCGTTGGAAGGGTGGGCGGCGGCGCCGCGCGATCCGTTTTTGTGCGAAGTTTCAGCAGCTGGCGATCCGCCAAATCCGATCTCACTTTGTGGCTTGTTAGCAGCGGCTGCACCTGTCCCTCAGTCCCACCCGCGGAAGAACCTGAGATATTTTTATGGTTCAAAGCACCGTATACCCCACAAAAAGTTCTTACGTCAATCTCAAAAGTTGACAGTTGCGTAGCATGGTGTCTTGTCATTTTGCGTGCCGACTCATTGTGCCGACTCGCCTCCCTTCTCAAGCCTCTGTTGTCACTTCCCAGGCGACAACACGTTGCCTTGGTCTGTGCGCCTTTCCACAACCCTCCGCCGCCGCGCAGACGGCGAAATAACCCCCGCGCCCTCCCGCTGTGTATGCGGGGCATAATCGAGCCGTTCACCATCCACCTCGCCTGGGGCCCCCTCCACGCTCATTGCGCTTTTCGCGTATCGGAGTGAGCGTTACTTTGACCGCGTGAGACTGAGAGACGGCGCGAGATGGATGACGACGCTGAGCTGGTGCGACGCATCAACCTGCTGGTAGCGCCCGGCAGATAGTGCGCTTGACTGCTTGCTCGTAGAGTACCAGCTCACCCGTACACACTCACCTCGACCACCTCCCTGGTTTTCCCTGGCAGACAATGCTCGTCAGGGCACGGATGCTTCGTAAGTTGGAAGCAGTATAAAAAATGCGTTGAATGACGTGGCGAGCAATATCTGGCAGGCCTTACCTGGTGATGATCCTTGAGGAGGACCACGAGGAGGTGGCGCCGCCGCCCGAGGACGCCGCGCGCCACTGGTGCGCCTCGCTACCCCCTGGGCACCGGGTCAACCACCCCCACCACCACCACCACCAACACACCTAGAATCCACCAAACACCACCAAACTACAGTGCACCAGCGCCACAGCGTGGCACCACCACCACCACCACCACTATGCATGTCAAACTAAGCTAGTGCTTAGGATGGAGGGGGTTAAACTAAGCTAGTTTAAGCTAGTTTAGGGACTAGTGGTTAGTGGATTAGTAGTTAGTATTGGGAATTACAGTGGGCGAGTAAATTAGGGGGGCTTAAACTAAGCTAGTTTAAGCTAGTTTAAGGGCTAGTGCTTAGTAGGCTAGTTTAGGGGCGACAAGTATAACCACCACCACCACTAGCAGCACCAGCAGCAAACCCAACCCCCACCACCGCCACCACCCCCACCACACATTCCCCGCGACGCCGTAATGCAACCACCACTGACTCGAAGGTCCCATCGAAGGCTCCCGCGGCCCACCACCACAGCCGCACGGAGTGACAGTATCCGAATCCTTGTCACTCCACTCCATACTCCACCAAGCACCACCACATTGAACCCATGCACTCTCCTCTCACCCGTCCCGCAACCCCTATCTTCCCTCGCCCCCCCCCCTCGCCGTTCCCCCTCACCCCCTCACCCCCTCGACCCCCCCCTTCACCCCCGCGCGCACTGACAGGTCTGAACAGGAGATCCGGCACTACTTTGCCACCGGCGGCGCCGAGGCACCGCCGCCGCCGCCGCCGCCGCCGGCCGCGCCCGCGGCACCCAAGCCACAGGTGCTCACGTCCGAGGAGCTGCATGGCAGGGTCCTACACTGGGTCCCTCGTTCCCGTTTCCGCTCTTACAACTGGAGCCGCCTCATTAAACCACCCTGATTGTTGAAACCATCCGGGGAAGCGCTGTCGCCCAGGTGCCAAGTAGGCGTCCCATCCCGCTCCCGGCTCTGCCAGTTTCCGAGCGGAGAGCGCCGCGGTGCCACGGCCCTGACTCATCCTCTCCGGTGTGCCGGCCCATGACTCTCCTCCGGTGTTGCGCCCCCCGGCCCTGCGCCGCGCCAAGTTCCCCGCCGCGGACGAAGCGGTCTTCAAGAAATGGTTCCCGGCAGGTCCTCACACTGTTTGCTCATACTGTAACAGAACACACTCGCCGGTCCTCACACTGTTTGCTCATAGTGCACCATAACACACCCGCCGCCTTCTCAGCCTCCTCCGGTGCATAGTGCACCGGTGCACACGGGCCTCAAACTCCACTGGTACACCTACACCGTGAGTAACTAACTAGGGAACGAGTGGCCAGGGAACGAGTGGCCAGGTCAGGGCTGAGGATGCGCCCAGTGTGTACGGGTACACTGTTGCACTATGAGCAAACAGTCAGGCACCAAATGGCCAGGCCCTGGTCCCTGGGTCTGAAGCGCAGCGGCACCGAGAAATCCACCGGTGCAAAGATGCGCGTGCTGTGCTGGGCAGGGCCTGACTGTTTGCTCATAGTGTACCGGTGTACCCGTGCACACCCGCCTGTTTCGGCACCACGACGCACGTGCTGTGTTGAACGGGGCCGGGCTACTCGATCCCTGACGACTGCTTGCTCATCGTGTACCGGTGTGTACCAATTTGCTTACCCGTGCACACCCGCCACATCCTCCTCTGTGGCCGCACACTCACTCGACTTGAGCATGCTCCTCGAGCGGTTTCAGGCCAGGTTCCAGGGACAAAACAGCTCGATTCAAACAACCACGATCCACAAGCAGTCAAACAGTCAAGGGATCGAACGGCCCGGCCAGGGAGGAGGATGCGGCAAGCGTGTAAGGGTACAGCGGTACACCGTGGGCAAACAGCACGGGATGGAGTGTTGCGGCTCTGGCTAAGGGCCAACGCGGGCAACGCAGAGGATATGTACACAAACGAAGGGGTGGGCGCGCGGAAAGCCGCCAGCCCGCTGCTGGCAGGGCCTCACCACGCATGCCCCCACTGTTTGCACATGGTGTACCAGCGTACCCGCAGACACTGGCCGCATCCTCCCCCCGGCCTCACCACTCGTGCCCCCACTGTTTGCCTCAAGAGTACCCGTGTACCGGCACACACTCGAAACTTGACAACAGATGGGCCCTCACTGTCAACCTGACTGTTTGCTCATAGTGTACCCGTGTACCCGCACACACTTCAAACTCGACAACGGACGGGCCCTCGCTGCTGGAATGGTGCCGCGCCAATGACGCGGTAGGGACGAGTCAACATTGCGGAGCCACGTCATTCCCCCGGTGTGTGCCACGTCATCCACAACGTATGTGCCACGTGCTACATCACCCTCATTGGCGTGCCGGTGCTCGCCACATCATTCCCCACATTGTAGACACTCATTACTTCGTAGTTGAATGACATCCGATGACGTGGCTTACGGTGTTCACCAGACCCTGCGGCGCGGAGTGCTTGGCCGTGCAGCTGCCGGGCCGCGGCACTCGTTTGCGCGACCCGTTCCTGGCGTCGGCGCAGGCGGCGGCGGCGGCGCTGCTTCCGGTGGTGGGGCAGTGCAGGTTGACGCTATCAAGCCCACGTTGAAGCCGCCTGGAACTAAGAGCTCACAACTATAATATGATGGAACGCTTTCAAGCTTTGCTTTCAATTTCAACTTGCGCCCCTACACCGTGGTGGCCTCGCTCCTCGTCGACGTCCCCTACATCATCGTCGGCCACAGCGTCGGCACCTGGCAGAGCCTCACACGGCGTTCCATGTTCACCTGAACCTGACTGTTCGTTCATAATGTACCAGTGCACCCGTACACACATGCCGCATCCTCCTCCTTTGCCGGTCTCCCATTTTTTGCTCAATTGAGCTGTGCTGTGCCTGAAGCCACTGGCAGTATCCTACCACACACCCCGATGGTGCTCAAGTTGAGCTGAAATGGGAACGAGTGGCCGGCCCTGGCCTGCGGTGCGGGTACGAGTTCCTGCAACTGGCGCGCGCCGCGGTGGGGGCGGGAGTCAATCATTGGAGCTCGCCACGTCACATGATGCCAATTGACACAAGAACTGAGGGTTTGAAATATGTTAATATGGCTAGCGCTCTCACTAGTGAATTGCGCTCAGCACGTCAGCTGATGTTACTGAACGCAATAAACCAGTGTCGGCAGATGCGGCGGATAAGAGGTACGAGTGCTGTGAAACTGTTTCATCGTACGAGTAGCATATCCCCCTCACGTCTGTCACATCTCACCTCTCGCACTATCGACTCGTCCCTACAAAGAGGGGCTTCCGATGCCCGTCTCCGCGTTCTGGTAGGGCCAGTCAGGTATCGATGGCCACGTCATCCATCAATGGTTCAATTGTCGTCCATTGTACTATGACAAAGTGCCGGAAGCTATAAATTTTCGGGCCCTTGGTCAAAATTTCCAACTCAAGATTCTTGAGTCAAGAATCTTGAGTTGGATTTTTTGAGCAAGGGCCCGAAAATTGATAGCTTTCGGCACTTTGTCATAGTACGAGTTACATGTCAACCTCATCCTGTGACGCGGGATTGCTATGTATGTATTCGCTACCTTGTGGTCGAACTTCCCGTCGCCGGACATCCCCGTGGAGAGCCGGCCATGGAAGGTCAACAGGCAGCTTGACGAGGTGGGGTCAGGTATATCATACACCTGGCAGTGAAAGTAAACCAGGCGTTCCCCTGGCATTATGCGGTGGCCAACGTGCCCTTACGCGGTCATGGCTAACGTGCCATTGTTCGGTCATTCGTGGTGTCACTGCGTTGTGCCATTTGGTGGCTGACGTGGCATCATGCGGTGGCCACCTGGCGTTGTTTACTTGGCAGTCATTCCCATGTCGTGTCTTACGATGGCCAAGTCGACAATGATGTTGGTTCTGTCATGTCAATTTACTCAAGAAGCGAGGATTTGGCACGTGGTGGATGACCCGGCGAGTATTGTGTGTGCGGCCGTGGCAAACGGAGGAGTTCAAGACGGAGTCGCGGGAGTGGGACGTGAACGAGATCGTCTTCACGCAGCTGTGGGGTACCTACCACACCATCATGCGGGCGGGGCCACACACTGTCTACTCATAGTGTACCAGTGTCTCCACGTGAACGTTATTGTCTTCACGCAGCTGTGGGGTACCTACCACACCATCATGCGGGCGGGGCCACACACTTGTACCGGTGTGTCTACGTCAACGTTATTGTCTTCACGCAGCTGTGGGGTACCTGCCACACCATCATGCGGGCGGGGCCACACGCTGTCTACTCGTAGTGTACCGGTGTGTCTACGTCAACGAGATTGTCTTCACGCAGCTGTGGGGCACCTACCACACCATCATGCGGGCGGGGCCGGTGGCCGCACACCGCTTGCTCCTGGTGTACCGGTACACACTCTACCTCATCCGCCGCATAGTGTACCGGTACACACTCTACCGTACCAGCCGCATAGTGTACCGGTACACGCTATGCATAGCAGCTGTGGGGCATCTACCACACCATCATGCGGGCGGGGCCGGGAGCCGCACACTGCTTGCTCCTAGTGTACCGGTACACACTCTACCTCTATGCGGCGGATGAGTCATCCGCGGCATGTGTACCGGTACTACACACTGTGACGTCTGACAGCTCTTGGGCATGTACCATTCCATCATGCGGGCGGCCCACACGCTGTTTGCTCGCGTGTACGGGTGTCTCCACGTCAACGACATTGTCTTCACGCAACACGGGGGCACATACCAGTGCATCATGCGGGCATGAGCATACGCTGTTTCGTTTTCCAATACCAAGGCTAAACGAAGGTCAACGTCTATACGTTTTAGTTGGTCCCCGCTTCGAGTGATTGCACCCTCTGCCTGCGGAGCCGCGCACTGTCTGCTCGCAGAGTACCATTACGCACTCTTACCGCATCCGTCTCATAGTGTACCCGTACACGCTATGAGCAAACAGTAAGAGGACCAGTGTCCGGCGTTACACGCGGGCGAACCACATCCGTCTCACAGCGTACCCGTACACGCTATGAGCAAAGAGTGAGGGGAGGAGTGTCCGGCCGTACACGCGGGCGGACTTCGAGCTGTTCGACCAGTACGACTTCACGCGCGTGCCGCCGTCCGCGCTCACGGAGCCGACGGTAGAGCCTTACACTCGTCCACTTCTCAGCTCAACTCGAGCCATATCTGACACGAAATACACCCTTTAAACCCCCAACACCCCCCGACACCCCCCGACACCCCCCGACACCTCGTAAACACCCCCAAAATAACTTCTGAATTAACCCTCAATGCAACCCCTATCCCACAGAGAGCGCTTACGTTGAGCTGGAAATGTGAACGAGTGTAAGCCCCTGGGCGACGGCCTCGTCGAGCGCGGCGCCGTTCGAGTTTCCGATCACCTCCTTCTTCGGTACGCGCGACCGCAAGATCAAGGAGGATATGGTGCGGCACCTGACTGTTTGCTCGTAGTGTACCAGTGTACCCGTACCTTCTTCGGCACGCGCGACCACAAAATCAGCGAGGACATGGTGCGGCGCAAACTCGCGATGACGCGTCGTTGCACTTGTGTCTGACTGAATGCCTGTGCGTGGTATACGGTGATCAGTCTCACCACGTGCCGCTACTGATGGCGGTGGTCTTATCATGTGCTACCGGTGCACTATGTGATGTGTCCCTAGCTGTGCACCGGCGCACTGTGTTCCCTAACTGTGCACCGGTGCACCACGTGATGTGTTTCCTAAGTGAGTGCCGGTGCACTGTGCGATGTGTTCCCTACCTGGCGGTGCGCGGCTGGGAGCGCTTCACCACCCGCGACTTCGAGTGCATCCAGGTCGAGGTGGGCCCCGCCACATATTGCCCGCCATGTCATCCTTCGCATTTGAAGCCTCGAGTGTTGTGTTGAATAGCATCCGATGAGGTGGCGAGCGATACCTGCTCGACCCTGAGAGGAGGGTCACCACCTGTTCCCTCTGGACAAAGGTGGGGCCCGCCAGAAACCGCTCAAAGTGAAGTGACAACCCATTTGCCAACCCTCGTTTCTCGAGTCAAATGCCACCCGCCTGATGTTGGGAGCATTTTCTGCCAGGGCCCTAGACATCGAGCCGAAGACGGTCTGGCTGCAACACATCGCGGACCGCCTGGCTCTTCCCTGATTATGAGGAAGGCCAATGACGCATATTTGCCCCCAACATCCGTGTTTAGCGCAAGTCTAACGATCGAATGTAGTATCTTCGCCGCATGGGATGCGTGAAGTGGGGGATTTTATTCCCATGCCATGTTCGTAGCGATTATATTTGAACCGCAAGGTCCGCTTGCTCTTTTGTACAAAGATTGATTGCTCAGCTAAATGATGATCAAAGCACGCGCCGCCGCCGCCGCCGCCTTGCGCTTTGCGGTCCCCCGCCTACGCCGCCTAGGTGGCCTTGCGCTTGCGGTCGAGGTAGCGCTGCTTGGCCTCCGCCGCCTTCGCCTTCGCCGCCGCTGCCTTGTACCAGGGTCCTTCAGAACAACCACTCGAACCCAGATCGGTGCATGACTCACCGGCGGTGTACCGCCAGGGTGAATGCTCATACGTACAGACGACGCGCGGACTCGGGTCGTCGGAACGCAGTGTCGGCGGAGTGGAGTACTCGCCTTCAACAACCACTCCAACCCAATTCGGTGCATGACTCACCGGCGGGATACCTTCAGGGTGAATGCTCATATAGACGCGCGGACTCGCTTCATCGATTCGACGTCGGTGGAGTGCATGTTCTCATCACCCCCCTGCCTTGCAGGTTTACGGTTTAGGGTTTAGGGTTTAGGGTTTAGGGTTTAGGGTTTAGGGTTTGGGGTGTTTGTTCTCATCACCCCCCTGCCTTGGCTGCCGCCACCATCGCTGGATCCTCCGCCAGATCCTCCGCCGGATCCTCCGCCAGATCCTCCGCCGGATCCTCCTCCTTTGGCTCCTCCGTGTACGGCCGCCCAGCTGTCGCGCGCCACGTCATTGGATGCCATGTAACTCTCGAAGCGAGGGTTATGAATGCGTCGGATGACACGGCAGGCAAAATGTGGTTGTCCCACGTCGTAGGATGCTGTTCAACTCAAGAAACGAGGGTTCGAATCGCGTAGGATGGCGTTGTGGACAGCATTTGGTTGTCCCGCGTCATGAGATGCCGTTGGACGCGAAAAAATAGGGTTAGAAAGGCGTGTCACGGCGTGGCGGGCAGTGAGCCTGGCAAATATTGCTCACCACTTCACAGAATGCCATGTAACTGAATAAGCGAGGGTTGACATTGCGTGCCGATGACGGGGCGGGCAGTATATCTGAGAGGCCCGACCTCCTCCACCGCCGCCGCCGCCGCGGGGGGGCGCCGGATCTCAAGCCCCCCGGGCGGCTGGCGGATCTCTAGCCCCCCCTCCTTCTTCACGCCGTCCCCCTCCTGCGGCGGCCGCGCCCCGGCGGCACCGCTGCGGCTGTCCGCCAGCCCCGCCCTGGCCGCCGCCATCCAGGGGCTTACATTCGTCCACTTTTCAGCTCAACGTAAGCGATTTCTGTGGGATACAGGGTGCACCCAGGGGATGTGAAGGGGGTGTTTGGGAGGTGTTGAGGGATATTATGAGGTGCTTAGGGTGTATTTCGTGTCAGAAACGGCTCAGGTTGAGCTGAAAAGTGGACGAGTGTAAGCCCCCGCCGCCAGCCCGGCCGCCCGCCGCGCCTTCTCCTCCTCCGCCGCCGCGCGCCGCCGCCGCCCCTCCTCCTCCTCCGCCGCCGCCGCCCGCGTCGCCGCCTCCTCCTCCTTTGTCGGCGGCTCCGGTGCCGCGCGCCCGCTCTTAGCCCAGGGGCTCACACTTGTCCACTTTTCGGCTCAACGTAAGCGCTTTCTACGGGATAGGGGGTGCATTTAGGGGTTGTGTAGGGGGTGTTTAGGGATGTTAGGTGGTGTTCAGGGTGTATTTTGTGTCAGAAACGGCTCAGGTTGAGCTGAAAAGTGGACGAGTATTAGCCCCTGCCTTGGCTACCGCGTCACCCCCCATCGCCACATTGCGCCCCATCAGGTTCGAGTAAAACCCCGACAGGTCCCCCTTCTTGGTGACGTCGTCGTCGTCCTCCCGGGACGCTTTGATCTTCTCCTCGTGCAGCCACTTGGCGTCCTCCTCCAGCTTGGCCTCGTACCAGGGGCTTACACTCGTCCACTTCTTAGCTCAACTTGAGCCGTGTCTGTCACAAGAAAACACCCTACACACCCCTAACACGGGCTACACAACCCCTACGCGCACCCCCTATCCCATACAAAGCGCTCAAGTTGAGCTGAAAAGTAGACGAGTATAAGCCCCTGCCTTGTACGCCGCCGTCACGAACTTCTCCTTGTCACCGTACAAATGGTCCTCCTTCCAGGGGCTTACACTCCTCCACTGTTCGGCTCAACTTAAGCGCTTTCTGTGGGATAGGGGGTTACATTTAAGGGTTGTCGAGGGGGTGTGTAGGAGGTGTCAGGGGGGTTTAGACGGTGTTTAGGGTGTATATGGTGTCCAGAAACGGCTTAGATTGAGCTAGAAAGTGAACGAGTGTAAGCCACTTGCCTCCTTCTCGCGCTCTTTCAGCAATCGGCGCTCGTAGATGATGTCCTCCTCCTTCGTGTGGCGGCGCAAGTTGGATTTGAAAGCAACGTTTGAAAGCAGCTCGTCATATTACAGCTTCAAGCGATGATACGGAACGCGCTTTCAACACGTGTTTTGATACTGGCGACCTGCACCGCCCTACCTTGGCGCGCTCCTTCTGCTTGTCCATCAGCGCCGTGATGCACCGGCGCGAGTTGAGCTTGAAAGCAGAAGTTGAAAGCAGTTCATCATATTGTAGCTTCAAGCGCTGAAACCATGGGCGCTATCAACACGGGTCTTGAAACCGTCAACCTGCACCGCCTTACCGTGATGTAGCGCGACTTGCGCTCCACGCGCTCCACGTCCGCGGCCTCTACGCGCGCCGTGCGCCCCGCCGCCAGGGGCTTACACTCCTCCACTTTTCAGCTCAACTTGAGCAGTGTCTGACACACACAAACACCCTACACACCCTGCACACCCCCCTAACACGGGCTACACAATCCCTACTCGCACCCCCTATTCCACACAACGCGCTCAAGTTGAGCCGAAAAGTGGACGAGTGTAAGCCCCTGCCTGCCGCGTTCGCGTCGTAGTGCGCGTCGTAATCGAAGATGCTGGCATCCTCCGCCAGCGCCGCCTGCTGCCAGGGGCTTACACTCCTTCCCATTTCCGCTCAACCTGAGCTTACTTTTCCCCTTTCCGCTCAACTCGAGCTTCCTTTGTCCCCCATATACCCCAAATTGGCCGTGGATGTGTCCCGAAGGTGCTCAAGTTGAGCTCTAACGTTAGCGATGTGTCCCGAAGGTCCTCAAGTTGAGCTGTGAAGTGAGCGAGTGTAAGCCTAGCCCCTGCCTGGTGCACTACCTTGGCCTTGACGTCGCGCTTGGCAGGGGCTTACACTCGTCCACTTTGCAGGTCAACTTGAGCCGATTCTGACACAGAATACACCCTACACACCCCCCAACACTCCCTGACACCTCCGGAACACCCCTTAAACCACCCCTAGATGCACCCCTTTTCCCACAGAAAGCGCTTACGTTGAGCTGAAAAGTGGACGAGTGTAGCCCCCTGCCGCTTGGCCGCCGCCTGCTGGCGCAGCACCTCCGCGTTGCCGCGGCTCTTGTGCGTCGCCGCCGCGTCCTCGGCCCAGGGGCTCACACTCGTCCGCTTCTCAGCTCAACCTGAGCCGTGTCTGTCACAAGAAAGCACCCCCCCACACACCCTAAACACCAACCAACATCCCCTTAACACGGGCTACACAGCCCCTACGCGCAGCCCCTATGCCATACAAAGCGCTCAAGTTGAGCCGAACAGTGGACGAGTGTACGCCCCTGCCTCGGGCTCGTCGTCATCGGCGGCGAAGGCGAAGGCGCCCAGCTTGGATGCCCCCCCGACCCCGGGCTTGAGCGCCCCCAGCAGGGGTTTTTTTTTCTTGGCCGCGGGGTTGAGACCGAACTTGAGGGAGGTGCTGACGCTGCTGTCGCCCAGGTTGTACCCGCCCATGGCGCGCGGCGGGGGAGGGGCGGCGGGGGAGGGGCCGAGGGACAGGGGGTTGAGGGGAGGGCAGGGGCAGCGGGGGGCGGCGGTGGTTGTGGAGATTGGACGCCAGCGGTGATGGACGGTGCCCTAGAATGGTGAACGGCACCTTCCGGTATAAAAAACATATCCGATGGGGGGGCGGGCGCGGCCGCCCCCGCAGCGAACAATAATCATTACTCGAAACGCCCGCGCCCGTCATCACGTCATCTCAGCGAGACGCGACGCATTTAAGTGCAGCCTCGGTCCCGCATCCCCCTTGATTGCGGCGGCTGGACGGTCGGCGGTCGGCAGCTGGCCCGGCGCCCCACGTTGCGCCCCGCAGCCGTCGCCTCCTTGGATAACAAATTGCTTGAGCTGACGCAGCTGCGCTGCCCAGTCGGCCCCCTTGCCGGCGATGGGGTGTTGCGAGAGCACCCCGGTGTCGTTGCACGGCAGCGATGCGCGGAAGAAGTACATGGATACCACCAAGGACGCATGGGAGACGCTCATCGTACGCGCCACCGCCCCTCTCCTCCCCAACATCCATTCCCCCATTCCCGAAATAACGGTTATAAACGTTGACACGTGGCAAATGCGCTGTTCTCTTCCCGCCCCGCCCCCTCGCCCGCTGCCCTCCGCCCAACCGTGCGCGCCACTCTCTTTGACTCCTCCCCCCGCCAGGACTTCTATCCCCAACTCTCCCGGAAGAACGGCAAAACGAAATGCTGCCAAGTGGACAATTGATCATTTAAATGTCAGCTCTCACCCGAACCTCTCTCCATGCGCCGCGCCACGCCCGCAGAAACTGGGGTGCACCAAGTCCACGGCGTCGACCGTGGTGTCGCTGTACAAAAAGGTAGGGCCTTACACCAGTACCTTCACTGGTTGCTCGTAGTGTACCAGTAGAAAGTCCATCTTCATTGCAAGTAAAACGAACAAACGCAATGTTACCATAGTGGGCACCTGAGCCAGCCATAGTTGCGGCTTGAAACAAACAGTGCAGATAGAGTGGTCACCTGAGAGCGCCATGCCGTGTAATAGCGTTATGCGCCCGGTAACCCGGTGCCACCTGTGGGGTGCGACCATGGGTACGCCGGCTCACTATGAGCAAACGTGCAGACCAGCTAAGTGCCGCGGCCCTGCCGTGTAATAGCGGGATGCGCCCGTAACCCGGTGTGGCCTGCGAGGTGCGACCACGGGTATCCGGGTACGGCGGTACGCTATGAGCAAACATGCAGACACGCTAAGGTGGCGCGGCCCTGCACATCGGCGGACCGCAACAAGGACGGCAGCATTTCGGCGCAGGCAGGGGGGGGGTCATTGCGAACACGCACTCCACCCACGCTCAATCCCCTCCTCCTCCTCCTCCTCCTCCTCCTCCTCCTCCTCCTCCTCCTCCTCCTCCTCCTCCTCCTCCTTCCCCTCCTCCTCCTCCTCCTCCTCCTCCTTCTCCTCTTCCTCCTCCTCCTCCTCCTCCTCCTCCTCCTCCT
>Ga0307489_10001710_pt1 | contig 14575 bp, 21 predicted proteins | sample SB12metaG_FD_202247 | JGI IMG/M metagenome (GOLD analysis project Ga0307489, IMG submission 202247) | Sea-ice brine microbial communities from Beaufort Sea near Barrow, Alaska, United States - SB 1.2 | ecosystem: Environmental > Aquatic > Marine > Coastal | place: USA: Alaska | collected... | reverse complement strand
GAACAGAAATGCCTCCGCGTGCGCCGTCCTCGCGAAGGCGATGTTCCTCGATAACCCCTACGCCCGCAGTGTCGGGCGGATCAAGCGTGAGGATTTTGAACACACGGACAGCAGTGACGACTATACGAACACAGACTCCATCTTAAACCACATGGCCCAACAAATGAGCGAGACAGACAATGAAAATGGGTCTATTCTTCCCAGCATCGTGGAATGGTTGAGGAGGTGCGAAGCGGCTGGTGGCGAGACGATGGACAATAATTTTCACCCGTTTAGATTAAATGCTTACGTCACTATGTTAGATGGCCTGCGCTCGCTGGCCTCCACGGAGGTTTTGTGGGGGCAGTAGCGCGCTCTGACCCTGTGAGCAAGTGCGGGCTGTCGGCAAAACCCCTTCGAAGTACAAAAGTTCCGTCAGGGCTCCCTTCGCGCAAGACTGCGTGCTCACATGGAACATGGAACTCGTGTTATAGATAACATGGGGCCCCAGCTCCCCACCAATGATGCAGCAGTAGCCGCAGCAATGGCGGCGGTGGCTGCGGTGCTCGCGCAGTCTCCGTCGCCATCGATCACGCAGTCGCCGGAGCACGTCGTCTGCGAGCCGCACGTGGCGGATGTCGCCATGCCTGGTGGGAGAGGAAAGGTCAGTCGCGAAGGAGGGAGTGGGGGGAAGATGTCAGTCTCCGACGATCCGAGACTCGCGTGGCATACTGTTGACGAAAGCGCTGTGCGGTTGTCTGGCGAAGGCGGCGGAGGCGGGGAAGGAGGTGTCGGGTTGGGCGGAGGAGGTGAGAGCGCATGAGGCGAGGGAGGAGGCGGCGACGGCGGAGGAGGTGGCGAGGGCACAGGTGGCGAGGGAGAACCGTCGACGAGTTGTTCGCCATCAATCCCAAGAGGGAGATTCCCCGATTCTAACGATTGCGAATTATAAAAGGAGCTGAATCGCGGGTGGGGGCTGACAATAGTAGGAGTGAACCGGGGAATGTTACGTACCCGCACATACGGTGGACTCGGCGAGGCTGCGCCGCGTGTCGTCCGCGGAGGCGGCGGCGGGGGCGGAAGCGGAGAGCGCCTTCTGCAACATTTTGGGCATCTGGCGGAGGGCGCGGGAAGTGAACAAGTCCGCAGGGAGGCCGGCCGGGTCGGGGGCCGCGGCGGCGGCGGCGGCGAACGCGAGGACGGCGAGGGCGCGGAGGGCGCGGAGGGCGGAGGAGGGCGACATCCTGGGTGTTGGTCAGGTTGGCGGAGGGGAGCGGGATAGAAGTGACGCCGGGCGCTCAATCGCCGACACCGAACATGAAGAGACCGACAGTAAACACGTGAACAGATGCGTGAACAGTCACTTGCAAAACGTCTTTGGAGATTGGCCGTTTTATACTGGTACACGTGTCAATTTGTCGAATCCGGCCGGCGCCCTGGTCGGAAGGACCAGCAGGCCGCCAGGTTTAGGGTTTGGGGAAGGGTCCTCAGGCTGTCATCAGGTCCAGGGTTTCGTCAGTTTTTGCGCGAAGTTTCAAATTTTGCCCAAAATCACTGCCAGCGTGTCGTTGGCGAATTGGGGTACCGACAACCACGCGCGCCGTCCACTTTGAGAGGCGCACGCGTTGGACTGCATCACTTCTACATAGCTCCACGACAGTCTGCCGCACTCCCTCGCGCGCGTCTTCTCCGGAACGTGGGAACGCACAAAAAAGAGAAGACGGCCTTCACAGGGTTCAATCTCATCACGGTGCCAGGAATCTTTTCCCGGCGCACAACGCGCGGCGGCTCAGTCGACACGTTCGTGCGGGTCTGAACAGCGTGGGAAGGTAGCGAGCATGAGTGCCATCAACGTGATTCAGGTCCAAGTGCTGGTACGTGTGGGGCCAACCCGCCGCACTCAAATAGATGTGTTTTGCCATTTCTTTCTGTAATGTTGCACCCTCCTCCAAGAACGAAGAAAGCGCGCACCCGCCCCCCTCCCCTTCTCCCTCCCCCCACCCCTCGCCTCCTCCTCGTTCCTGCCACATGCTCCCTCCGTATCCTCCCTCTCCCTATGCACCCTTTTTTTGCTCCTCTCCTTCTCTCCTCCTTCTCTCCTCCTCCTCCTCCTCCTGCTCCTCCTCCCTCCTCACTGGCGAACTCGCAATTCGTAAACCTCCATTTGAGTTGCGCCGTCTGGGCACCCTCTTGACACTACCCCCCCTCGCCCCGTTGGCCCCCAACAGGACAACCCCCAGACCTTCGGCAACCCCCTGCAGTTCGAGATCCAGTACGAGTGCCTGCAGAACCTGCAGAGCGGTACGCGTGCCGCACCACTCTCTCGACGCGATTCTCAGCACCCCCTGCCTCCCAAATCCCTCTCTACAGTGTCGAGTCACCCGCTTCCTCCGTCTTCCCGCCAAAACAATACCCAAGCGGTGCACACGACTATCGAGCACACGCTCCCCCCTTCCGCGCGCGCCCGCCGCGTTGTCGCATACCAGCCAACGACCCCCCGTCCGTCCACCGCCCCCAGCCATGCTTGTCACTCGACCGATAGACCCATCAATGTCACAGTGACACCCACTGACTCCCACGCCCTCCCTCCTTTTAAATACCCCCCCCCCATTCTATTCTGCAGATCTTGAGTGGAAGCTGACCTATGTAGGGTCCGCGGAGAGCGACAAGCACGACCAGGTGCTTGACACTGTGCTGGTCGGCCCGGTCGGCGTCGGCAGGGCCGCACACGGCGTCCCCTTTCACTCCGCAACTGCACATGCACAGCTGTGTTTTGTCAGAGACACGGCACGGCGTGCCTGACCGTCCGCTCGTCGTACAGGGGCTTACACTCGTCCACTTTTCAGCTCAATTTGAGCGCTTTGCATGGGATAGGGGGTGCGCGCAGGGACTGTGTAGCCCGTGTTAAGGGGGTGTCAGGGGGTCTTTGGGGTGTGTAGGGTTTCCTTGTGAAAGACACGGCTCAAGTTGAGCTTAGAAGTGGACCCCTTAGAAGTAAGCCCGTGTCGTCGTACACGTGTACCCTGCCGCCACCGCCGCCCTGCTGTGCTTGTTGCCGCCACCCGTGGCCTCACTCGGCGCCATGGTCGCGGCTCATCAGCCGCACCGCTTACTCACCACCGCATTCGAAACGTCGTGTGCTTCAACCTCAATTGCCGTCACAGCTGTGTTTTATCGGCAGTACTAGTACAGCCTGTATCTAGATAGGAGCTACGCTCCTGTCTGCTCCTCATTCTTCGACGCCTAGATACGTCCCTGAAAGCGCTGGGTCGCCGCATACACAACACCTCGAAGATGCTCAAGTTGAGCTGGAAAGGCGGCGTCGTGTATGGCCCTGATCGCGGGCTCCTACAAGTTCGTGTTCCAGGCGGATCCGCCGGACGTGAGCAGGATCCCGTCCTCGGACATCCTGGTGAGGTGGTGTAGGTTGAACCGGTGAAATCCAGGTTGAAAGCGCCTGGAACTAAGCGCTTGAACCTAGAATATGATGGACTGCTTTCAAACTTTGGTTTCAGATTCAACTTGCGCCCCTACATCCTGGGCGTCACCGTGCTGCTGCTCACCTGCTCCTACAACGACACCGAATTCATCCGAGTGGGTAGGGCGCTGCCTGTCTGCTTGCGGTGTACCGGTGTACCTGTGTACCTGTGTACCTGTGTACCTGTGTACCTGTGTACCTGTGTACCCCCCCGCTCATTGGTTGTCACCTGCAGCCTCGCGTCTCGGGTCCATGTGCGGTTGGCCATCACAGCTGTGTTTCGGACGGCCGTCCGACCAAACAGTCGGTGCGTGCTGCTTACTCTGGCGAACCTGCGTTTGGGGGGTTGGGGGGTACACTACGAGCAAACAGAGTGCGTGTGTGCGGTGCAGCGACCCTGCTTGCGGGATACTACGTGAACAACGAGTACGCCGACGAGGAGCTGCGCGAGGTAGAGCCTGGCAGATACTACCCGCTGCATCATCCAACGCGTTTTGAAACCTCGTGTGTTGAGCTACGTGGCATCCTATGACGTGGCGAGCAACATCTGCTATGACAAAGTGCGCCAAACCACTTAGACACGTAACATGACTCAGTGCTACTTAGACTAACTTAGTGCCCGCCGACCAATGAGAACGCTCCATTTGGACGACTTAGTACTACTTGTTGCTAAGTGTCTAACTGGTTTCACGCACTTTGTCATACGGCCCTATTGCTCGTCGCCGCCGGAGGTGGTGCGGCTGGACCGCGTGCAGCGCAACATCCTGGCGGAGAAGCCGCGCGTCACGCGCTTCCCGTGCGAGTTTGACACCCCCACCATCCCCACCGCCGCCAGCATGGAGGAGGAGGAAAACGTGGCGCCCGGCAGGGGCTTACACTCGTTCCGATTCCCGCTCAAGTTGAGCTTACTTTGCCCCTTCCGCTCAACTTAAGCGTGCCTTGTCCCCATATGACCGAAACTAATCCGTGAATGTGTCCCGAGGGTGCTCAAGTTGAGCGCTAACGTGAGCGATGTGTTCCCGAAGGTCCTCAAGTTGAGCTGTGAAGTGGGCTAGCGTAAGCCCCTGGCGCCCGGTGGGTTTGGTATGGAGGGCGGCGGCGGCAGCGGCGGTATGAAGGAGATGGAGTTTGGGGGTGAGGCTGGCGGGGCGCAGGGAGCAGGGGGGCAGGGTCAGGTAGGGCCTGCCGGATAATGCCCGCCATGTCATCCACCGCAGAACTCCTGGTTATTGAGTTCAATGGCATCCAATGACGTGGCGGGCAATATCTGGCAGGCCCTATGGTGAGGGCGGGTTCGGGTACGGCGCACCGGTGGCGGGGCACGGCCCGCAGGAGATGTCTATGTAATATTGCGCGATGTTAGCCCCTCTTGCATTTCATCATTTGGGCCCGATGTGCGGTGTTAGCGCGATGTTTTGATACGAACAAGTTTCGTGATAGAGCTCTAGTAGCCCGGCGATGAATTGATGATGCGAGCGATTTTCGTGATTATAGCCCATCTTGTATTTCAATCTCAATGATGAATGATTCGACAATTTGTCGATGTCACAGTACGCGTACTCTATCTGAGAGTACCGACCGCCGCCGCCATAAGCCATTTGTCATCAGTTTTACTAACGTTCATCGAACCCCAAGGCGCTCACATTGTAAGCATGAAAACCGACCCTCCTCCCCCGCCCGTATACAGTCAACAATAACCTACAAAACGAATTCAAGAATAAGGAATCCACCCACCTGCACATACGCACGCAGACTGCTGTTCAGCAGACCGCTCCCCCGCTCCATCACGTTTACAACTGAATACTGTTGTAGTGAATCCCACGCATATCCCATACATAGACCAAAGGGGTAATATCATAACGCCAGACTAAACCTCAGCGAAACATCCCAAATCATGAAGGTCACCAACCCATCGCACCATGTTATATGGCACCAAAACTCACCCCCCCATGCCCCATACCCCATACCCCATAACCCATGAGACCTCATACACGCAAGGTTGAGCGCAGCGGTGCGACTCAGATGGTGGCCGCCTTCGGCTCCTCCCCGCACGGGCGCCCCGGGTACGCCTGCCGCGGACCGTCCCCCGTCATGCCCCCCGTCGCCGCCCCCAGCCGCCGGAAGCACGGCAGCTTGGTCAGCGGCGCGTCGAAGCCGCGCATCAGGGGCTTACACTCGTCCACTTCTCAGCTTGACCTGAGCCATCTCTGATACTCGAAACACCCCCTACACGCCAACAACACCCCTTCCACCAACACAAGATCCCCCCTCAATACCCCCTCAGCACCCCGTGTCCCACAGAAAGCGCTTAGGTTGAGCCGAAAGGTGGACGGGTGTAAGCCCCTGCCGCGCATCCAGCCGCCGCCGCGGTACACTTGCCCGTCGGGGTCCCTCACGCAGGGCCTGCTACACATCGCCAGCCACGTTGACGACACGCATTCTGAACCCTTGTTCCTTCGAGATAAACGGCATTCTAAGACAGTTAGTCAGCCCGGATAGGGCAGGCAAAAGCTGTGACTCGTGACTACCACCAAAGGATAATTCCTGAGGGCCTATTAAGATGCGTAAACGTCGACCTCCTGGGCCCAGCAAACACGCATGCCAAAAGATGCAGCTATGTCCCACAAATATGACCATTGTAAATACGAGAAAAGACATCCTATGTCGTGACGAGCAAAATCTGCAAGGCCGCACGGTGGCGTCCACCCAGAAGCCGGATGTGAGGTACACGTCGCGCGTCACCGCGCCGCGCGTCACCACTATATAGCGGCGCAAATTGAAATTGAAACCAGAACTTGAAAGCGGTTCATCATGTTTCAGTTTCAGGCACTTAGTTCCAGTCGCTTTCAACTTGAGTTTCACAGGTTCAACCTGCACCGCCCTACCACCGGCGCCACGATGAGGTCGTCGCCGATGGCGAATTGGTCCTGGATGCGGTACGTCTCGGCATCCTCGCCGTACAGCCGCGAGTTGAATTTGTAAGCAAAGTTTGACAGCAAATCATCACGGTTTAGTTTCAAGCGCTTAGATGCTGATAGGTTTTCGACGTAGGTTTCATAGGGTGAAGCTGCAGCGGCCTACCTCGGGGTCCAGCCACCATACTGAAGCGGCACAAGTTGAAATTGAAACCAAAACTTGAAAGCACTTTATGACGTTTCAGTTTCAGGCGCCTCGTTCCAGGCACTTTCAACGTTGGATGGATAGGGTCAACCTGCACCGCCCTACCATAGCGGGCGGCACATGGGGCGCAGGGTGGTGACCGCCTCTGCCGTGAGGTCAACCATCGCCTCCACCACCTGCGCCCGCACCGCCAGCGACGCCCGGCACACAGGGGCTTACACTCGTCCAAATTTGAGCTCAACGTGATCACCGTTTATACCATGTGATGGGGTGCTTGGTTGGTTTTCAGTGACAAAAATGGCTCAGGTTGAGCAAACATGTGGACGAGTGTAACCCCCTGCCGGCAAAGCTGCGCCACATCCGCGCTCACGTCCCATCATTCAGGCCAACCATCAAACGCCGCTCTCTGCCATCAAAGAATGGATTTGATGAAGAATGGAGGAGGTTGAGAGGTACTGGTAGAAGCGGATGCAGGAGGATACGAATATGTGCCGATGCACCATGAGCAAGCAGGCAACTAGTGCCTAGTCTGTAAAGCGTACTATGATAGGATCTCGTACTACCCGTAGTAAGTATGTGTTTGGTGATTTTCACCCAAAGTCATTTGACTTTTGGCCAAATCCCCAAACTCCAGCTTAGTAGAAGTTACTAGCCCACAGACAAGGCACTAGCGGGCCCGACCCACGGCGCGATGCTGAACTGCATGGCAGGCATGAGCGCGTTGGCCTGCGCCCAGGGGCTTACATTCGTTCCCAATTCAACTTAGCTTGAGCTCTTCGGTCCACTGTATTACCCAACTTAACTCATGAATGCTTTCTGGAGTTGCTCAAGTTAAGCTCTAACGTGAACGAGTGTAAGCCCCTGCCTGCGCCCACCGCACTAGCAGCTCGCGGTCAGGGAACTTTCCGAAATACGCGTTGCCTCCGATTGAGGGCTTACACTTGTCCAATTCTCAGCTCAACCTGAGCCGTTTCTGACACAAAATACACCCTGAATATCCCCTAACGCCTCCTGAACACCCCCTGAACAACCCCTACATACACCCCATATCCCACATAATGCCCTTACGTTGAGCCGGAAAGTGGGCACGTGTACGCCCCTGCCTCCGATCATGTCTGGCAGACAGAATGGGTACCCCATCACGCAGAGTCAGATTATTCATTCTCGCCACGTCATTCGCCACATTGTAAATCATGGTTCATGGAGTTATTTGTCATCCAATGACGCGGCGAGTATGATGACAAAGTGCGTGAAACCCCACTCAGACACTTAGTGAGCCTTTGTGCTGAGTCGGTCCCGCTCGACCAATCGTAACGCTCCATTCGGACGACTTAGTACTACTTGTTGCTAAGTATCTAAGTGGTTTGACGCACTTCGTCATATTTATGTGAGGCTTGCCATGACGCCGGAGGTGAGCAGCGTAGGGATGATGCTCTGCAGCCCGTTGCCCACGCCCAGGGCCTGGCAGATTTAGGGTTTAGGTAAGGGTTTTAAGGTTTTTGGGTTAAGGGTTAAGGGTTGAGGGTTTAGGGTTGCCCACGTCACCCAATGCGTTCTGAACCCTCATTTCTCGAGTCAAACGGCATCCTATGACGTGGCCAGCAATGCCCGGGCGGTAGTGCGAGCCACGTCACCCCATGCAGTCGGAACCCTCGTTTCTCGGGTCATACGGCATCCTATGAAGTGGCCAGCCATGGCGTGCTGTGACGTGGGCAGCAGGTCCAGGCGGCCTCACCCACGCCCCACTCGCTGAAGCGGTCCCCCATGCTGTAGCGGCGCAAGTTGAATTTGAAGCAGAAGTTCAAAGCAGTATATCACACGTTAGTTTCGATCGCTTAGCTCCAGGCAGTTTCAACTTGGTTTTGATAGGGTCAACCTGCACCGCCCTGCCATGCGCGTCAGCGTCCCGGGCAGCCCGGTGGTCTGGTGCCCCTCGCGCGAGGGGGGCACCCAGCAGACACCAACACACATCAATGGGTGTACGAGGGGTGTGATAGGGGTGTATGGAGGGGCGTGTGATGGGTGCTTGAGGGGTGTGCGAGGGGTGTACAGGGGTGTGGTCGGGGTGTATTCGGGTGCATTAGAGCTGTATTAGGGGTGTATTCGGGTGCATTAGGGTTGTATTAGGGGTGTATTAGGGATGCATTAGGGGCATATTAGGGGTGTGTTAGGGGTGCATCAGGGGTGCATTAGCAGTGTATTAGGGATGTATAAAAGGGTGCATTAGGGGTGTATTAGGGATGCGTCAGGGGTGCATTAGGGGTGTATTAGGGATGTGTTAGGGGTGTACATCGAACCCTCGAACCCTACCGTGCGCACCTCGGCGAGCTCGAAGCGGCTGGCGATGTTGTTGACGTAGGCGCGGGTGTACTCGGAGGGGTGCTGCAGCGGCGCCGCCGTCTCGAACATGCGCGGCAGGAAGCACGGCTCGCCGCCGTCGAACTTGTACCCGTCGATCAGGGGCGTACACTCGCTCACGTTAGAGCTCAACTTGAGCAACTCCAGGACACATTCACGACTTCAGTTGGGTTACACGGTGGACAGAAGAGCTCAAGTTGAGCTGAAATGGGAACGAGTGTAAGCCCCTGCCGTCGATGCCGTACTCCGTCTGCAGCCGCTTCAGCCGCGCCACGAACCACTCCACCGCCGCAGGGTAGGGCCTGCCAGATATGAGTGCATTCTTTGAATAATATTCCGAGCCAGGTACACACCCTAGTTGTTCCGGAGATTCCGGGATATGTACCAGGCGATTTTCGGCGGTTTTGTTCAATTTTGGGCAGTTTAGCGCAGATACGCTCCCAAAACACACCCCGTTTCCAGGTTCCTGGGTTGCTACGGAACATTATTTAAAGCGTGCACTCGTACCGCCCTCCACGTTATCGACACGCGTGTGCATCCTTGTGCCATGGGGTGAATAGGCCGATTTCAGTATATCGCCTGGGTCAAATGCCCATACAGAGTTGCGGGCAAAGCGTCAGCGCTCCGTGCGGGAAAGCGGGCGCCAGGTTGAATGCCCATACAGAATTGCGGTCAAAGCGTCAGCGCTCGGCGCGGGAAGCGATATATACCGAAATCGGCCTATTGCACCCCATGACGTGGCGAACAATGGAAGTGAGGGCGCACCGCGGGGTTGGTGACGTCCTGAACCCTAAACCGTAAACCCTGAACCCTAAACCCTTAACCCTACCGCGGGGTTGGTGACGTCGAGCGCCACGACCGGCGGCGCGTTCCACCACTTGAAGAACCCCGGCTTCAGACCGTTCATCATGTCCACCGGGCAGGGCCTGCCAGATGTTGCTCGCCACGTCACGAGCTGCGAATTAAGTGAGGCAGCGAGGGCTCGACATGCGTTGGACAATGTGGCGGGCAACATATGGCAGGCCGCACCAACGGGTGGTGGCGCGCCTGGGTGTAGCGGCGCAAGTTGAATTTGAGACCAAAGTTTGAAAGCAGTCCATCATATTACAGGTTCAAGCGCTTATTTTCAGGCGGATCCAACTTGGGTTTGATAGGGTCAACCTGCACCGCCCTACCTGGGACTTGACGAAGTAGCCGAGCTTCGCCCCCTCGCGGTACGCGTTGGAGTTCTCCTCGATGAAGCGGCGCAAGTTGAATTTGAAAGCAAAGTTTGAAAGCACTTCATCACATTTTAGTTTCAAGCGGTTTGCTCCAGGCGGTTACAACGTGGGTTTGATAGGGTCAACCTGCACCGCCCCACCTCGATGAAGGGCATGACCCACAGGGTCACCTTGAACCCCATGCCGTGCAGCCGCTCCACCATGCCCTTGGTGTAGGGCGCACCAGATTTTACTCGCCACATCATGCAATGCGGTTTGAACACTTGTTTCTTGAGCAAACTGGAATGTGATGACGTGGTGAGCAGTATGCGACAGGCCTCCTCCTCCTCCTCCTCCTCCTCCTCCTCCTCCTCCTCCTCCTCCATTTCCGCGCGTCTGTATGAGCATTCACACCTGAAGGTGAGCCGTGCTCCGATCTGGTTCCCTACCTTGGGGTCCGGGAATTTGCTTTTATCAAAGTCCAGCTCGCCGTAAGCCTCCTGCCACTTGTCGTCAATCTCCATCACGGACCCGGGCAGCTCGTTCTCCCGGATCTCCTCCGCGAACTTGAGCACCTTGGCGGAGTCCACGCCGGTCTTGTAGCGCGCCCAGGTGGCAGGGGCTTACACTCGTCCCCCTCTCAGCTCAACCTGAGCCGCTTATGGTCCCAGAAGCCACAGCAACCGTCCAATTGTCGGCCCAACCTGAGAGAATTTTGCCGATGAAACGTCCCAACATAGCCCACAAAAAGTGTTGACGTCAAGCCAAAAAACGGACATGTGTAGCCCATAAAAAGCGCTTAAGTTGAGCCTATAGATGGACCAGTGTAAGCCCCTGCCAGGTAGTCCAGATGGGCGCGCGGATGACGTGGGCGGGCGGCGCGCGCGACGTTTAGCAGCGCAAGTTGAAATTGAAAGCAGAACTTGAAAGCGGTTTATCATGTTTCAGTTTCAAGCGTTTAGTTCCAGGCGCTTTCAGCGTGGGTTTGATAGGGTCAACCTGCACCACCCTACCGAGGGGCGCGGCAGCGTGGCCAGCATGCTCTCCGCCGCCTCGCGGATGTTGCCCATCTGTAGCGGCGCAACTTGAAATTGCAAGAAAGAAAATGAAAGCAGTTTATCATATTTCAGTTTCAAGCGCTCAATTGTTAATTCCAGGCGCTTTCAACGTGGGTTTCATAGGGGCAAGCTGCACCGCCGCACCCAGCGCGCACAGCCCCACGCGCATGGACATCCACCCGCACTCGTCGTCGAACAGGCACTCGCCGTCCACGCCCTCGTCCATCGACCAGGGGCTTACACTCGTCCACTTTTCAGCTCAACTTGAGCGCTTTGTATGGGATAGGGGGTGCGCGCAGGGGTTCTGTAGCCCGTGTTCAGGGGGTGTTATGGGGTGTTTAGGGTGTGTAGGGTGTCTTCTTGCGTCAGACATGGCTCAAGTCGAGGTGAGAAGTGGACGAGTGTAGGCCCCTGCCATCGACCCCGTCGACTCCCACCCGATCATCGGGTGGTCCATCTGGAAACACCCCCGGCCTTTGCCCACGGTCAAGTAAATAACAAAATCCGTCTTTATGGGATATTGCAAATCTAACGGTCGAACACAGTGTAGTAACGTAACGAAATCAAACAAATGCAAACAATGCTCGACACGTCATAGGATGGCGTTTCTCTCAATGAAACAGGGTTCAGAACGTGTGAGATTGACGTGTGAGGAGCATGAGCGCTTGTTATGACAAAGTGCGTGAAACCACTCAGACACCTAGTGACACTTAGTGCTAAGTCGTCCTGCTCGACCAATCAGAACGCTCCATTTGGACGACTTAGTACTACTTGTTGTTGCTAAGTGTCTAAGCGGATCCACGCACTTTGTCATACTCGTCCCTGCCTTTGCCGAAACCTGAGCGGGCCTGCAGGCGAAGCATGCCGTCGCCCTGGCGCTCGTCCCCTCCCATGGTGTACCGGCGCAACTTGAATTTGAAAGCAAAGTTTCATGGCGGTTCATCATATTATAGTTTCAAGTGCTTAGTTCCCGGCGCTTTCAACGTGGGTTTGGTAGGGTCAACCTGCACCGCCCTACCATTGGGAGCATGACGCGCGTGGCGTTCTGTATCCCGACCCCGAAGGAGCGGCGCAAGTTGAAACTGAAAGCAAACTTTAAAAGCAACTCATCACATTCTAGTTTCAAGCGCTTGGATTCAGGCGGTTTCAACGTGAATTTGATAGGGTCAACCTGCACCGCCCTACCCCGAAGGAGCGGTTGCTGACCAGCGAGTCCCACAGCGAGCCCCGCGGCGCGTTCAGACCCACGTGCAAGGGCTTACACTCGTCAACTTGTCGGCTCAAAGTAAGCACATTTTGTGGGATACGTTGGGTGCATGATTTCCACCCAGTCTATTAGACATGGGGACACGGGGAGGTGTGACCATAACGGCTTGAGTTGAGCTGAAGAGTGGACGAGTGTAAGCCCCTGCCCACGTGCAGGTACGGCGTGTCGGGGTCCGCCAGTACCGCCAGACCGTTGGAGGTCACCCAGTGCGTTGATACCAGGCTGTAGGGCATGGCAGATATTGCTCTTCACATCACAGGATACCTTTCAACTCAAAGGGCTTGGTAGATAATGATATTACTTGCCACGTCATAGGATATCTTCCAAGTCAAGTGATGAGGGTTCAAAATGCATTGGATGACGTGGCGAGCAGTATCTATGGCTCACCATGTAATAGGATGCCTTTTAACTCAAGAAGGGCTTGGTAGATGTTTCACGCAACGCCATAGGATACCTTCCAACTCATGTGACGAGGGTTCAAATTGCATTGGATGACGTGGCGCGCAGTGTCTGGCAGGCCCGCTACCTTCCAGCTGCAGTGACGAGGATTCAAATTGCATTGGATGACGTGGCGAGCAGTATCTGGCGGCACTACCAGAGTGTTGATGCCGTTGGGGCCGTTGTCGAAGGGGTAGTGCGGGCCCACCTCCCAGCACCCCAGGTTGTAGCGACGCATGTTGAATTTGAAACCAAAACTCGAATGCGGATTATAGTATTTTTGTTTCAAGCGCTGAGTTCTCGGCGCTTTCAACTTGGATTTCATGGGTTCAACCTGCACCGCCTCACCAGGTTGAGGGGCCAGTGCTGCTTCATGAGGTGCCCGCCGCCGAACCAGTCCCCCGCCTCCTCCACGTCCACCCGCAGCTCCGCCAACGCCGAGGGCCAGATGCATCATGCTCGCCACATCACAGGATGTCATTCAAACGAGTAAAGGAGGGCTGTTTGCCACGTCATATGATGAAGTGTAAGTCAATGACAGAGGGTTCAAAGTGCGGTAGAGGGCTGGTTGAGCTCACCATGTGAAGCGCCTTGGGGATCGATGAACGTTAAAAGGAAGAAAAGATTTGATGACGTGGCGAGCAGCATTCATCCGGCCCCACCATGGCGTGCACCAGGTCCTCTACCTTGTCGGGGTTCACCGCGAAGTCCACCACAAACCAGGGGCTTACACTCGTTCACTTTTCAGCTCAATGCAAGCGCTTTCTGTGGGATAGGAAATGCATTTCGGGGTTGTTTAGGGGGTGTTTAGGGGGTGTTAGGGGGTATCAGGAGGTATGTAGGGTGTCAGCTGTGTCAGAAACGGCTCAGGTTGAGCTCAAAAGTGGACGAGTGTAAGCCCCTGCCACAAACCCGTGCTCCAGTCCCACGTTCCACGCATGCTTGGTTCTCCGATTTTTCATTGAAGTGGACTCCACGCGGAGGCGCGCCACGTCACCCCAGCGCACATCCACGGCCACCAGGTTCCCGTCGTCGTCCGATGTGGTGCTGCAGATCTCGCCCACGGGGCAGGGGCTTACACTCGTCCACTATTTGGCTCAACTTGAGCGCTTTGAGTGGGATAGGGGGTGCATGTAGGGCTTGTTTCAGGAGTTTTAGGGGGCGTTTACGGTGTATTTCGTGTCAGAAACGGCTCAGGTGGAGCCGAAAGTGTACCAGTGTAAGACCCTGCCGCGGGGGCCTCGCGCGGGACCTCGCTGGAGGGTCCATGACACCAAGCACTCGAATCGAGATTGGATCATGCCTTACCTTCAGGGCGAATGCTCGTGCAGACGCGCGGACGAGGAGGAGGAGGAGGAGGAGTAGGAGGAGGACGGGGAGGAGGAGGAGGAGGAGGAGGAGGAGGAGGAGGACATGTGACGTTGGTCGAGTGGTTGTTCTGAGTTACCCCCCCTGCCTCGACGCGGCTGCGGCACACCACGGTATGCGCCGCCTGTCCGGGTAGCGCCTGCTGCCCCTGCGGCCCGCGCGCTGACCTCGCCCCCGCCCCCGCCCCTGCCCCCGCCTCCGCCCCAGCCCCCGCCCCCGACCCCGCCCCCGCCCCCGCCCCCGCCCCTGCCCCCGCCCCCGGCCCCGGCCCCGCCCCCGGCCCCGTCCGCGCCCCCGCCGCCAGCCCCGG
>Ga0307489_10001709_pt1 | contig 14576 bp, 21 predicted proteins | sample SB12metaG_FD_202247 | JGI IMG/M metagenome (GOLD analysis project Ga0307489, IMG submission 202247) | Sea-ice brine microbial communities from Beaufort Sea near Barrow, Alaska, United States - SB 1.2 | ecosystem: Environmental > Aquatic > Marine > Coastal | place: USA: Alaska | collected... | reverse complement strand
ACTCCCCCCCTGCCGGGCATCGCACAGCGGAGCAGCTTGCGGAACGTCTCCTTGCTCGGCGCCGGCAGCGGCTTCTGTCGTGGCTTAGGGCCTGGGGGACTAGGGTTTAGGGGTTAGGGGTTAGGGGCTAGGGCTAGGGTTTATACAATGCCTTGCAACTCAGAAAACATGGGTTCACAACGCGTGCCGATGACGTGTTTGGGGAAATTTGCCTGTCCGTGCCTCGTTGGCGCTGAGAAGGGCTCTCTTCAGCTCATCCCCTTCCGCCGTATCTGGAGCCTCCGCCTCCGCCTCCTCCCCATCGTCCTCCTCCTCCGGTGCGTCCGCAGCAGGACGAAAGCCGAGTGCCTGCTTATACTCGCGGAGGCGCCTCTCCCTGTCCCTCACCCGGTCCTTCTCCCGCTCCCGCTCCTGCTCCGCCTCCTTGTAGAAGGGTAGTTGAGAACCGGCACACGAACCGAGCTCCAGCATAACTTAGCATCAAGGGTGAAGGCTGATACAGACGCGTGGCCTCGGTTCGTCGGAACACAATAACGTCGGTCGAGTGCTTGGTCTCAACAACCATCCCTGCCTCGGCTGCCGCCGCGGCCGCCGCCACCGCCGCCGCTCGTGCCGCCGCCGCTGCTGCCGCTGCTTCTGCGTCTGCTGTCGCCTTTGCGTCCGCGACTGAGGCAGCGAGCGCAATGGCCCGGACGTCCATCGCGCGCGGCGCCGGGGGCGTTCAGATGTGAGCGGCTCCGCTCCGGCTGTTGAGAATGAGAGGAGAGGGCCGGGCACCTTGAGCGTCGCGTGGTACTCCCTGGCACGCCGCGTGCAGCACGGGGGACTCCGGGTAGCCGTGGAGGGTGAGAGGCGCAATGTGGTGAAGCAGTCTCGCGCTCACGGCTGAGGCCCGCCGCGGCGTCGTCCCGCGCCGCGCCCGTTCTTTTGCATTTGAACTTCGTCGGTGTCCACTACTTTTTCATTTCCAAAATTACACAACAGGGGGTCCGGTTTCGTTGGGCTCTTGAGGTCGGCACCCCGAAGCCGAAGCTCGCGCGTGCTGCAGATGGGGGGTTTCACCCTGCCCGCCGTCACACACCAACGAGCAGCACGCCGTGGTCGTGGCGGCAGCGCGAGGAGGCCGAGCTCCGGGATCGGGGCGCGGCTGACGGCGCCGCCGCGGGCCGCGTGGTGCTGCGTCTCCTGCTCTCAGACGGTGCGGTGCGCCACGCCCGTGCCTCACTCCCAAACAATGTTTTTCAACAGCCCCCTCACGCGGGCTGACATGGTGCGTACCTATACAGGCAGGGGGTAGGACTGATCGGCCGCGGCTCGCGCTGCCGACCGTCTCGTCGTTGCACTGCACTGATGCGCAACCAGAGCTCTCACCTTCTTCACTCGCGGCTATCGAGGAGGTGTATCGCAGTTACTCTGCTGGCCTTGACAACTGTTCTGGCATTGACGAATGGAAGATACCTGGGTAGCACACAAAGCTCTCCAATAAAGCCCACTGTCCTGGCGTCAACAACACTACCAGACGGGGTGGCGAGCCCGAATGGAAGCTCGGTGAGTCGCCAGCAGAGCCCTCCAAAGCCCGACGTGAGAATCATAGTGAGTTTCATCTATTTCGAGTCGGAGCGACAGAGCGCGTGTGAGAGAAACAACAAGCGTACCAACCTCGCTATGTTTTTGAGGCTCGCAGTTGCAACCTCGGGCCTCAACATTCACTTCCACATCACGTTTCCAGGGCTGAAACCTAGTGTTGGCGAAATACTAGACTCGATTGGCGCCGAGCCCCTATCGGATCACGGTGGGCTCCGCACGATGCTGACGCGGATGTTGACGAACCAGATGGGTAACGTGATAGTGCGCAACTCAACGGTCCACACCCGCGGGGCTGCGGACTTGTGCCACCACTATGACGTGTTGTGGCGAGCAGTGCATCATGAGGGGAGGGAGTACGATTATGTGTTCACTCTGAACGATGGCGTGCGCGGGCCGTTCGTGGATGCAGTCATCTCAAAGGCACTCGTGGAGCGATTACCGTTCGCAAACGTACCGCTGTGGCTAGCCAAGCATCTTACACTCATGGTGCAAAACAAACAAGCCCGTCTGGTGGGGTCGGTGCTGAGCTGTCAGGTCGACACACATGTACAATCCTCGGTCTTGCTCATCGACTGGAGAGTGCTGGATATTGCATTGCAACATTTCAAGGCGACGTGCGAGGCGGGGATGAGTTGGGTCGACGCCATCGGCCACGAGGTGGGGCGGTACAGGTTGAGCCCACGAGACCCGTGTTGAACGCGTCTTGACGTCTGGAACTAAGCGCGCTTGAAACCAAGTTTTGCTAGACTGCTTTCAAGATTTGCTTTCAGGCTTTGCTTTCAGGCTTTGCTTTCAGGCTTTGTTGCCAAGCTTTGAATTCAATTTTATCTTCCGGCGCTACAACGAGGTGTCACTATCAACTGATATCCTTCGGTAGGGCCCGGCAGATGTTGCCCGCCACGTCATATACAACGCGTTTTGAACAGTCGTTTCTCGATGTAAAGGGCATTCCCTGACGCGGCGACAAACATCTGCCGGGCCCTATCCTTCGGTGCGGGTACGCATTGGCAAGTTTATATCCTTCCTTCCACAACTTCACGCAACATGATCGGAGCCAAGTGCACGCCAAGGTAGGGCAGTGCAGGTTGACCCTATCAAACCCACGTTGAAATCGCCTGGAACGATGCGCTTGAAACTGGAATTTGACGAACTGCGTTCAATTTTTGCTTTCAAATTCAGCTTGCGCCGCTACATCAAGGAAGATGGTGAGCTCCTCAGCAAACTGCAACATTGCCAAAACGCAGTGGTAGGGCAGTACAGGTTGACCCTATCTCAACCCACGTTGAAAGCGCTTGGAACTCAGCGCTTGGAACTCAGCGCTTGAAGCTGGAATATGGTAAGACTGCTTTCAAGTTTTGCTTTCAATTTCAACTTGCGCCGATACATAGTGGTAGAGGACCCCAGGGTTTTGGACAACGTGGACTCACTGGCGGATATTGTGTTTATTAAATTCGGCGGCGGTTTGTTTCGGGCTGGAAAATATTCAGAAGTCTTTGCTAGGCGCCTGGGTACAGAGACACATCAATTGCTAGGCGTTGTCGGCAGGCCCATGAGTTACACGCCACGACATCCGAAGTATTCAAGCCGAGCTTGGAAATATGTTCAAAGGTTGTTTACGATTGGGCAAAATGAGCGGCGTGAGAGACTAGAGCGGCAGCAGCGGCGGTCCGTCCGCCATTTGTCCGTGCTTTCTACTCGCCGATTTCAAGCGGACGCCGCCGTAGGGACATGTGCCCGCCACGAGATCCTTGGAAATCCTGTGATCTATTAATGCCCCGCATCGCAATATGAACGGGTAAGAATTCGCTAGTGCTCCGGTCGGTATGAGGATCAGTAGGGCGGGGATTGTGTAGTTGTCCCGCTAGCTACGGGTATTAGAAATCTCAGGCTCGAGTTATTAGACGGTCGATTCGCCATATGAAGAGGCGAGAGGGACTCTAGCGGCATCTTCGCCGACGTCGACGCCAGCGCGCGGTTTTCCCCAACGAGACGCCGTAGTTCTGGGCCGCGAACAGCTTTGTAACGACGGGTGCATTACTCGCGAACACAGATACAAAGAGCGCTGCATTAAGCCGAATCGCGCCGGCAAAGCGCGTACCCCGTAGAACCAGACCCGTCGTGACAGAGCTGTTCTAAGCCCGGAAACATGGCGTCTCGTCGGGGATGACCGCGCGCTTGGCGTTGACGTCGACGAAGATGCCGCGATGCCTCATCCAAAGTGATCCAGGTTGATAGTGGATCAAAAACTGTGATCCACGTTGATAGTGGATTATCCAAAGTGATCCAGGTTGATGGTGGATCATCCAAAGTGATCCACGTTGATAGTGGATCATCCAAAGTGATCCAAGTTGCTAGTGGATCAACAAAACGTGATCCACGTTGATAGTGGGTCATCCAAATGCCAGCGGTACCATATGATCCCGAGTGATCCAGATGATCCCAAGCAGTCCCACGAATCTACGAAATTTGGTCGAGACAGGCTCCCACTTTCATATGGCCAATTCGGCAAGTCTGCCAGTCCCGATCCCTAAACGAATTGCTCGTACGAAAGCTTGCGTATGGGCAAGTCACGTTCGCCCGATCCCTGCGTCAATTGCCCATACGACTGCAAAGTGGGAGCCGTATCGACCTAATTTCTTCGATGCGAGGGACTGCCAGCAAGTATGCCAAGTGATCCCAAAAATTCATTTGATCCCAACGTTGAAAGTGGATCATCCAGGTTGATAGGGGATCAAAAAAGTGATACAAGATGATCTCAAGTGCTCCCAAAGAAATCCCACTGGTCCCAAGTGATTCCAAGTCATCCCAAAATAATGTTAGCGGTACCATATGATCCCAAGTGATCCAGATGATCCCAAGTGATGCCATGTGTGGGAGAACGACGCGACCGGACATGATTGAACGATCACGAGCACCTCTCGCGTACCGATTTGCGAGCAATTTGTCCATCCTCGGTCCAAAAGCAGTAACTCCGTCCAACATTTGCCCGCGGCCCTCTCCCCTTTCCAGTCCGTGTAGAGCCTCCGTACAAAGTAAATCCACCTCGAGCCCACGAAGCACCGTCCAACCCCCGTCTCACCTATTTGCGACTAATTGTCCACCCTTGGTCCAGAAACATTTCTCGGTCCAAAAGAAAGTACTCGGTCCGAAAGAAACTCCATCCAACATTTGCCTGGCTCCTGTCCAGCCCGTGTAGAGCCTCCGTACATCATCTGCCCACCTCGAGCCCATGAAGCACCGTCTAACCCCCGTCTCACCAATTTGCGACTATTTTGACAATCCTTGGTCCAAACCATATATCACGGTCCTAAAAAAAGGACCCGGTCCGAAAGAAACAACTCCGTCCAACATTTGCCCGGCTTCTGTGCAGCCCGTGTAGAGCCTCCGTACATCATCTGTCCACCTCGATCGAGCACACGAAGCACCGTTCAACCCCCGTCTCACCTATTTGCGACCATTTTGTGCATCCTTGGTCCAAAAAGATTTCACGGTCCAAAAGAATGTACTCGGTCCAAAATAAATAACCCCGTCCAACATGTCACTGGCTCCAGGCTGGGCAGAGGTTGAACGGAGGTCGGAAGGAGTTTCGAAGGACGTGAGGGTGGGTGGATGTTGCATTCCAAAGTTGACGGATGTTGCATGGAGCTTTTTGGGACCAGACTTTTGGGACGGGAAGTTTATGACGGTTTGCTTTGCAGGGACTTCTATTGAGCCTGGTGAACCGAGTTCACTGGACAGATGTCCGGAGGACGGACGGGAGGATGCTCGACGGACGTGATGATTGGCGAATGTTGCATTTCAAGGTTGACGGTTGTTGGACGGGATTATTGGGACGGGGATTTTGGAAACGGGGTTTTTAATGACGGGTTGCTTTGCACGAAAACTTATAATTTACAGCTTTCTTCTGTTTGTCATAATAGACAACACGTCCGTATCTTCGGCCATATCCGTACAAAACACAGACCGTATCCGTACAGAACAGCGCAGTCAGATCCCAAATTGCATGCCTCGTTGCCCTTCAAGTTCCCATCGGAAAAATGAGGTGCTGACTGTGCTGCCAAGAGGGGGCTGGCCGGGCATCAAATACAAGGCTCTTGAGCCTCCGCGCCTCGAGATGAACGCGCCGCTCGGGACATATATATCAGTTTCACTCGACTTTCGAGGTGCGGGCTCGCGCGTGCGTTTGCGACGCGCGCGTGCGTTGTGGCCGCAGACACGTACACGTTTTCGTCGTATGGGTATTTCCGGATTTTACTCCTGAATGCTACCCCCTCTCAAAAGTTGACGGTTGTTGAGCTTTCTGGGACCAGACTGTTGGGACGGGGATTCTGGGGACGGGTTTTTTATGACGAGTTGCTTTGCACGGACTTGGATTGACCCCGGTGGGAGGAGGCTGGACAGATGTTGAACGGAGGACGGAGGAGATTCAACGACGTGAGGGTGGGTGGATGTTGCATTCCAAAGAAGGACGCAGACGGAGGCCTCGGAAGTATGAGCCGGAGTTATTTCTGTTGGGCCAAGTTATTTCATTTGGACCTAGGTTGCTCAGAGAGCTCGCTACACTGTGCGACGAAGTAGGACGGTGCGTGGTGGGTTCGAGCCGGATGGATGATGTACGAAGCTGTAAACGGGTTGGACGGAAGTCAGGCCAATGTGGACCGGAGTTGAACGGAGATTGGGAGCACAATGTCGTTCAGTTTCCCTCCACCCACCGCCCAAATCCTTCCAACATCCTTCCAGCCTCCGCAATGTGCTCCCAACCTCCGATGTAAGGACTCCGCACGACCTGTCCCCAAACAGCCAAGTCCAACCACGTGCGTCCCAAAATCCCCGTCCCCGAAAACCTGTGTCCGATTCAAATCCTTTTGCACTGTCGTCCAAAATCGCTCCGACCGCAGCCTTACCTGATGGGGCGGGCGGGGATTGGTGAACGGAGGTTGAGAGCACGTCAAACTGAGGGAGTATGGAAGGATGTGGGAAGGAGGCTGCGCTGTGGTCGGAGGACTTTTGAACGACAGGGCAAAAGGATGTTTTCGGACACAGGTTTTGGGGGACGGGGATCTTTGGGATGGACGTGGTTGGGCTGGGCTGTTTGGGGACCCGTACGGAGTCCATGTCGGAGGTTGGGAGCACATCGCGGAGGCTGGAGGGATGTTGGAAGGAGTTGGGCGGTGGTTGGAGTTAAACTGGACAACCGTTGAACAAAATGTTTTTGGACCAAAATGTTTTAGGACCCAGGTTTTTTGGAACGGGGTTCTTTATGGGTGGTGGCTCCGTGGCGTCGTGGTTCCAACACATCCGACATTTGCCTGCCCTCTGTCCAACCCACGTACATCCTTCGTGCATCCTCTCTGCCCAACCCGAGCCAACCATGCACCGTCCAACCCCGGTCTCACCTATTTGCGAGCACTTGGTTCAACCTCGGTCCAAAAACATTTCCCGGTCCAAAAGAAATTACTCCGTCCAACATTTGCTTGGCTCCTGTCCAACCCATGTACAGCCCCCGTACAACCTCCGTACATGCGGTTCCTGCTCCGCGCGGCGTGGGTGCTCTACCCGAAAGGTCCCCTCAGCTTCACGGCAAGGATCGAAAAGTTTGGACCCAAATGTTTCTCGTGAGTCCAGTTTCCGACGAGATTCTGACGGCGGCGGCGGATGAGGTTATCTCGAATGAGTGCACCCCGCGAAGTAGCTAACGAGTCACGAGTACAATGGTATTCAAGCAAACAATGATGCAATCTAAACGTCAAACTGGAAAACGTGCCGTAGCTGCCGCTGCCCCTGGCGGTCTACCGCCCATACAGGCATTCAACGGCGCCGCCGCTGCTGGCGACGCTGAGAGCATCACAGGTCGGCTCCGCGAGGCGGTGATCAAATATCGGCTCAGATGGTCTGCTTTCGTCGTAATCTCCTCCCTGGTCTGGCCTCTCCTTCCCTTCACAGCTCAACCTCTCTGCTGGCTCACACAGTGTACCAGTGTCTTGTACACCGCTTTACCGCCCCCCGAAAGCTCTGTCGTTGCGCAACATAGCAAGGATGGGCCCCATAGCCCCCTTGCGGATCGACCCGCGCGGGCCGGCCACGCCCTGCTCCCGCCGCTGCCCCGTCGGGGTCGACCCGCTGTCGCCGCCGTCGGCGCCCGCCCCGTCGTCGCCACTGAGGAGGGCCTGCCAGATAGTGCTCGCCACGCCATCGAATCATCCAGCGCATTCATTGTGACCCCTCACATCTTGGTTAAGTTGCCATCAGATAACGTGGCGGGCAGTGTCTGGCAGGCCCTACCGTCGCCGCAGTCTGGGTCACCAGGGCCGCCCCGCGACACGGACCGCGTCAGCCGAGCCGGAGTCGCCGCCGCCGCCGCCGCCGCCCCCCCCCCCGCCGCCGCTCCGGTCTTTGCGCGGCCGCTGCGTCGCACCGCCGAACCAGGCATGAGGGTCAACGAGAGAAACCACTCGAGCTCATATCGGAGCATGGCTTGCCGTCAGGGTGAATGCTTATACCGTCAGGCAGGGTGAATGCCCAGTGGCCCACACAGACAGGCGGACTCGGCTCGTCGGAACACATGGTCGGTCGAGTGCATGTCCTCAATGACCTCCCTGCCTGGAGGCTCTCCTGCCGCCGCCGGAACTGCGTCTTGACGCCCAAAGGCCCCGCCACCCCCGGCCCCGGCCCCGGCTCCGGCCCCGCCGGCACTCTTGGCAGCGGCTGCAACCGGCGGCGTGCCACCCCCCGCCCCGCCACCGGCCCCGCTTCGCAGGCTCGCCAGCGCCCCGGCCGAATGCTTCCACTGCGCGGCGAGCGCGGCGCCGCTGGGGGGCGCGCCGGGCCCGCCCCCGCCGCCGCCGCCGCCGCGCAGCGGCGTGAGTGCCGCAACGGCCGGAAGCGGCAGCGCCGGTGCCGCTGCAAGCACCTGTTTCATCGAATTCTTCGACACCTGTTTCGGGGCCGGTGCGGGTGTCGGTTGCGGTGCCGCTTGAGGAGCCGCCTGCGAAGGGGCGTTGGGGGCGGCAGCACGTGACGCCGCGGTCAATCTGGGGCCGCCGATGAGCCGCGCCGCGAGCAGGTCATCGATGCCCACGGTGACGGTGCAGTCCTCCTCAAAGGGGGCCGGGGGCGCCACCGCCGCCGCCGCCGCCGCCGCCGCCGTGCAGGGCCTCGCAGTGGGGGTATCACGGCACAGGCTGAGTGCAGCGCTCAAACGCCCTCAAGGGGTCTCACGCAGGGCCTGGCCTGAATTGTGTTCATCATTTCAATCGCCCTCCATCCGTGACATCACTAGAGTTCTCCCAGATGATGCCTAAAACACACTTGTTAAGTTATGAGGGATGGCGGCAGCGCGGGGTGTGAGGCCGCACCGCCGCCGCCGCCGCGGCTGAGATCTGCGCCGCGGCGCCCCACGCCCACGCCCCGCCGCCGTCGTCGGCGGCCTCGGCGGCGGCGCGTGTGGCGGCCAGGCCCAACCGCAGGGACTCATGGATAGTGCTCGCCGAGTCATCAAACGCAATTTGAACCCTCCTTCATAGAGTCCAATGGCATCATATGACGTGGCCAGCACCATCCATCAGTCCCTACCTGCGGCCAGCATGAGCGCACTCATCCGCCGCTCCTCCGGCCACGGCGCTATGGTCACCGCACTGCAGGGGCTTACCTCAGTACTGATACACGGTGAACCATGAAACAAAACAGCCTTGAGCTGAATATGGGACGCTGTGAAAGGCCAGGCGGCAAATGTGTACCGGTGCACCAGTACATCCATCATGAGCAGACAGTTAGGAAACGATTGGCCAGGTCAGGGAGGAGGATGCGGTGAGTGTGAAGGGGTATGATACACCGATACGATGTGAGCCAGCAGTCAGGGAACGAGTGGCCAGGCCCTGGAGGAGGATGCGGTCAGAGTGTACGGGTATGATACACCGGAACACGAACACTGTGAGCACAGAGTGCGCGTGGACTTAGGGCTCAGGTAGGACTTAGGACTTAGGTCATGGGAGTGAGGTCAGAGCGGATGGCGCCCCACCGCGAGACGCACGCCGCCGCCGCCGTCACCCCCAAAGTCAGGCTCCACCGCCTCCTAGGGTCAGGCTGATAGGATGTGAGCACTGTCGGGCTTTCAAAGCCGACAAGATGTGAGGTTCAAGTGGACGCGTTTCAAGGTTGAAGTGGACGTGTTTCCTACGGCCGGAAGCATATGGCTCGCCACGTCACCCAACGCGAATTGACGTAGAGGGGTGGGGTGGGGTTGGGGTGGGGGATGCTAGATATTGCCCGCCACGTCATCGACCCCCGACACGCATCTTGATGCCTCGTTCCTTAAGTCAAGTGTCATTCTATGACGTGGCGAGCAACAACTGTGCTGGGCCCCGCCGCCACCACGCTCCCCTGGTATTGGTGCGGATCCGGCCCGTCGTCGTCGTGCGCCAGCTGGTAGTACACGATGTTGCCCACCTCGGGCATGTTGTCCGGCAGCGCCGGGCAGGTGCACACCTCGGCGGCGGGCGCCAGGGTCCTTCAGAACAAGCACTCGAACCGAGATCGGACAGGCCCCAAGCCCGCATGACTCACCTTCCGGGTGAACGCTCATGCTCACAGACGACGCGCGGGTTTGTCGCTCGGTTTGTCGGAACACAGCGTAAGTCGAGTGCTTGTTCTCAGCAGCCCCCCACGGAGGAGGAGGAGGAGATTGAACGTCGGTGGAGTGCTCGTTCTCAACTCCCCCCCTGCCGGGCATCGCACAGCGGAGCAGCTTGCGGAACGTCTCCTTGCTCGGCGCCGGCAGCGGCTTCTGTCGTGGCTTAGGGCCTGGGGGACTAGGGTTTAGGGGTTAGGGGTTAGGGGTTAGGGCTAGGGTTTAGGGTTTAGGGTTTAGGGTTAGGCGGCTACTTAGGGTTTAGGGTTTAGGGTTTAGGGTTCAGCAGACATTGCTCGTTGCGTCATGGGATACCATCTAGATCAAGACAGGCAGAAAGTGCCCATAATATCATCCGACGATTTCTTCTACCCTTGTCCTTGACTAAATTACATGGCATCATACGACGTGGCGAGTAGTATCTACAAGGCCCGACCGCGGCCGCTGCTTCTGCGGCGGCGGCGGCGGGACGGTCTGCATATCTCCCTTTGCTTTCCCGCCACCCGGCCCCGCCGCCGCCGCCGCCGCTGGGTAGTCGGTAATGTGGAACCCCTTGGTGGGCAGCCCCGCCCCCGCGGTGGCCGCCTCCTCCGCCTCCATCGCCTCATCCCCCTGCTCACTGTCCGAGTCTTCGTCGTCGTCCGAGCTGTGATCAGAAGAGACGTCGGTGCTGTCGTCCTCCTCTTCCGACGACGAAGACGAACTCTCCTCCTCCCCACCTCTTCCCAGGGTCTGGCAGACAATGCTCGCCACCTCATGTGATGCCCTTCGACTCACAAAACCAGGGTCTTCCACTTCAAGTATAACGTGGCAGGCATAATGTGTCAGCCCCTACCGCCTCCTGCGCCCCCCGCCGTCGCGTCGTCGAGGAGTTGGGCATCGGGGTGAGGCACCCACGCCGCCTCCGGCCACGTCAGCAGCGACCCGCCGTGCGCCGCCAGGTCGCCGTTGGGGTCCAGCGCCGACGCCTTCGATACGAACCCCGCCGCCGCCGCCGCCGCCGCCGCCGCCGCCGCTGCTGCCGCTCCCCGGGGCTTTGCCGCCCCTGCCCCCGCGCCCGGCCCCGCCTGCGCAGCTGCGGCCGCTGTCTTCTGCGGTTCAACCCCGCCGCTGCCCCCGCCACTGCCCCCGCCCGGCCCGACCCCCACGCCGCCAGCGCCGCTGCTGCCAGCCCCAGCACCCCCGGCCTTCTTCCGAGCTTTCTTCCCATTCTCATCACCTCCAGCGGGCGCCCCAGCGGTCGCAGGAACCGGCACGGGGGCGGGGGCGGGGGCGGGGGCGGGGGCGGACAGGGGGAGGAGCATCGGCGTGCCGAACTTGTCGCTCCGTTTTCTCGCGCGCTTCAGCGCCTTGCGCCATGGCCTTGCCACGTCATGGGATGCCATGTCACTCAATAAACTTGTGACCAATGGATGACGTGGCAGGCAATTTCTTGCTCGCCGCGTCATAGGATGCCTCCAAACTCAAGAAACGAGGGTTGAAATGCGCGTCAATGACATGACGGGCAACATCTGGCAAGCCCCGCCTTGCGGCGCGCGCTGCGGCTGCGCGCCGCCGTTCCCGGCTGTGCCCCCTCGTCAGAGCTGGCGCGGGGCGGGGCGGGGGTCACCGGAGGGGGCGACGGCGCGGCGGCGGAGGCGGCCTTCGCTGATGTCTTGGCGCGCTTCTTGGATTTCTTTTGGTCGTCGTCGAGTGCGCCCCCGTCGCCCTCGCCGCTCGGGAGCGCCCGCGCTCTCTTGCCGCCGCTCTTGCCGCCGCCGCCGCCGTCACTTCCACCATCGCTGCCGCTGACGACCGTCGCCGCCACCACCGCCGCCGCCGCCGCCGCGCCGGGGGCCGGCAGCGCCGGCCAGGGCCCGCCGTGTGTATGGCTTTGACTGAGGCTGATGTGGAGCTCGTCGCCGTCGCGGATGATGGTGGCGGGCGACTTGGGGTGCAGCGCGAAGCCGCCCACGCGCAGCAGCAGGTCCTCGGGCTAGAGCCTCGCAGACATGTATCAACTCGCCACGTCATCCAAAGCACTTCTGAACCCTCTGCATTTATCGAGATGGCCTTCTATGACCTTGCGAGCAATGTCCACCAGGCCCTACCTTGGCCGACGGCGCGCCCGTCAAGCCCAGCTCCGCGTGCAGCAGCTTCGCCAGCTTCCCGACCGTCGCCACGACGCTCGCACCGTTGGGCGTGGAGGAGGCGTCGGCGGCGGCGGTGGGGAGAACATGCCAGCGGAAGGCGTTCGCGGGCCGGCGCTTCCGCTCGGGCAGCAACGCGTACTCGAGGCTGAGCCGCACGCGCGTCGCCGCCGCCGCCATCGCCGCCGCCTCCCCGCCGCGCGCTTTCACCCGATGGGCAGGTCCAGATCGGGTCTCTCGACGAGGGTGCGCGCGGTTGAATGAGATCGCGGAACCAACTGATCCGCGTCGCGGTCCCGGCTCTCGTTCGGCAGGCAGTCAAGTCAAGTCACGAGTGCGAGACATCCTGTGGGATAAAAGTACGAGCACGGTATGCGGATGCGTGGATTTATGCGGACGATGGTACCGAAACAAAAAGGCGTGTGCCACTCGAAAAAGACGAACAGGTGCCGCGCGTCCTCTTCCGTGACGGCAAAGTGACGCGGCCCGCGCCCCTCAGCGGCGCTGCCGACGGGGTACCGACCAACAGGCATGGGGAGCGGGGCGCGCTCGCGGTCGCGATCGTTCAAGCCCAAAGACAACTTCCACGTGGAGGAGGCGCACCGCATGGAGGGTACCGCCACCGCCTCGGCCATCGCCGCGCGCCTCTCCACCAACGGCCCCACTGGCAGCAGCGGCGGCAGCAGCCCCAAGGGCGGCAGGGCGGCCTCGCTCGACGCCGGCGCCGCCGTCATGGGGGCGCCAGTCGTGGAGTCGTGCCGCACGTGCAGCGCGCCGGGGCTGGGTGGCGCGCTCGCGACAGCAATGGGGAAGTTGGGGGTGAGGTCAACTTCAGAGAAAGATGGGCTTTGCACCTGCGGGCACGGGGGGGTGTGGGGGGGCGCGTTCACGGCGCGCGGGACGGGCGGCGGCGGCGGCCACTCGCCGCGCGGGGAGGCCGGTGATGCCGCGAGGCGGCTGTCGCTGTCCGGCGACGCACCCGTGCCGTCGATGGGGTTGGGGCTACCCCCGCTGCACCCGAGCGAGGGCACCTCCCCGCTCGCCAAGAGCGCGGAATACCTGGTGGGGAATACACCTCATACACCTCATACACCTCATACACCCCTCATACGCCTACCTGTGCTGTATCCCTCACGCAACCATAATCCACAGTACCCTCTGGGCGACCGGGAACTCCCCGACTTACTGAACCCACGGGAGGCTGACGTCGTTGGTGAGTGACGCAATGCTTGTGTGCGGCCTGAGGCTTGTGTGTGACGACGTGTCGGGTGTGGCTTGTGTGGTATCGGGGGTGTGTGTGTCTCAACGCACGTGTGGCCAATGTGTGGCCTGCATGCGCTGGATGATATAACAGCGTGCGAGTGCTGAGGCGCGTGCCCACTAGTGACGTGTGTGCCCTACCATGCAGGCTGCGCGCGAGATGCGGCGCCGCGCCAACTTGGAACACCACGACCGGGCAGCGTCCGGCTCGGAGGCCACCTCCACCTCCTTCAACGCCCCGGACACGGCGACGTTGCTGTCGGCAATGAGAATCATCGCGTCGCAAGCCGAGTCCAATGCGCATGCTGACATTCTGCTGCACGGCGATGATCCGGAGGACGAGGAGGGAACGGGGGGGGCGGGGGGGGCAGGGGTGGCAGGGGGGGCAGGGGGGGCGGGGGGGGTCGGGATGCCCCCCATGAGTCCGAAAGCCGGAGGGGGGAGTCCTAAACACGGGGGGGCGTCCCGAGGGGAAGCTCTGAGGGTTAGCAGAGGGGGCAGTAATAGGGGGGGCAGCGGCGGCAGTAGTCCGCGACGGAGTCCCATGTCCGGGTCGAGTCCAAAGCGTGGGTCGAGTCCCATCCCGAGTCGATCAAGTCCGATTCCGAGTGGGTCGAGTCCAATTCTGAGTGGGTCGAGTCCCAAGCGTGGGTCCAGTCCGATTCCGAGTCCAACACATGGATCAAGTCCGAGGGCCGGTGGGAGTACCAAGCCTGGGTGGGCCCGGGTGGTGGGGCCTGGCACACGCTGCTCGCCACGTCATCGGATGCCGTTTGACTCAAGAAGCGCGGCGCGAGGGTTCATTCAGGGTTCAATGCGTTCGATGACGAGGTAAGCAATATATGGCAGGCCCTATTGAAAGGTGCACGAGTGCGACGCGTGCAGCGCGTGCGGCGACACGTGCGACTTCGTCGGGTGTGGCAGGTGCGGCGGCGCGGCGGCGGCGGAGCTCGACAGCGGGGGGGGCGGTAGCG
>Ga0307489_10001708_pt1 | contig 14581 bp, 21 predicted proteins | sample SB12metaG_FD_202247 | JGI IMG/M metagenome (GOLD analysis project Ga0307489, IMG submission 202247) | Sea-ice brine microbial communities from Beaufort Sea near Barrow, Alaska, United States - SB 1.2 | ecosystem: Environmental > Aquatic > Marine > Coastal | place: USA: Alaska | collected... | reverse complement strand
TCGGCCAGAGTTAGGGTTTAGGGCTGAGGGTTAAACCCTAAACCCTATTCCGGTTGCTGCTGCACCCATGCCCGAGTGTCGGGGAGGAGCCAGAAAGCAGGGGCTTACACTCGTCCACTTCTCAGCTTAACCTCAGCCAGCTCCAACACAAAATACATTCTAAACACCCCCTAATCGCCCCAAACACCCCCAAAACACCACCAAATGACCCTCGAAACAATCCTTTGATGCACCCTCTATCTAACAGAATGCGATTGCGTTGAGCCGAAAACTGGCCGAGAGTAAATCCCCGCCGGGAAGCGTCGTCGCACGCCCATTTTTGCCACGGTGTAGCGGCGCAAGTTGAATTTGAAAGTAAACATTGAAAGCAGGTGGTCCTATTTTAGTTTCAAGCGCTCAGTTCCAGGCGCTTTCAACTTGGATTTCATCGGTTCAACCGGCACCGCCTTACCATGGGCACCCGTGCGCCCGCGCCCACTGCAGCGCCGCCAGGTGCCCGCCCTTCGCGGCGTGGTAACATGTCAGCCAGTCCCACGGGCAGTCGTTCTCACGCGCCCACTGCAACACCTGCAGGTGCCCAACCTTAGCGGCCTCCACACAGGGGATTACACTCCTCCACTTTTTGGCTCAACATAAGCGCTACATGTGGGATAGGGGGTGCGTTTAGGGGGTTGTTTAGGGGTCGTTCAGGGGGGGCAAGGGAAAATTACGGGGTGAGTAGGGTGTGCTTTGTGTCAGAATGGCTCAAGTTGAACTGAGAAGTGGACGAGTGTAAGCCCCTGCCTCCACACACGTCGTGGCATCCCACGGGCAGCCGTGCTCCCTCGCGTACTGCAGCGCCGCCAGGTGCCCACCCCGAGCACAGGGGCTTACACTCCTTCACTTTCCAGCTCAACTTGAGCCGGGTCTAACACACGAAAAGACCCTACACACCCTAAACACCCCCTCACATCCCCTTAACACGGGCTACACATCCCCTACGCGCAACCCCTGTTCTGCAGGCAGCGCTTAAGTTGAGCCGAAATGTGGACGATTGTAAGCCCCTGCCCGAGCGGCGTAGCGGCACGTCAGCGCGACCCACGGGCACCCGTTCGCTTTCGCCCAAGCCAGCCGCTCGGCGGACCCGAGAAAGTCCACGAGCTTGAAGACCCGCGCCAGCACACCCCAGATTGTCATCTGCGCGCGCGGGAGGCCTAGGGGGAAGATGGACCTGGGACACACCACGGCCTGGAACCAGGGGCTTACACTCGTCCACTTTTCAGCTCAACCTGAGCCGTTCTCGACGTAAGATGCACCCCACACACCCCTTGAAACCCCCTTACGCCTCCTAAACAGACCCTAGACAATCCCTAAACGCACCCCCTATCCTACAGAAGGCGCTCACGTTGAGCCGAAACGCGGGCGAGTGTCAGCCCTTGCCTGGAACGCGCTCCCCGTCCGCGCGAGCGAGACACGGGCGCTGGGGTCCAACTGGTCCAGCACGTACTTCCCGAAGAGCACCGGGAACCTCTGCAGCAGATCGAGCAGCGGCGAAAAGTTGTCGTGGTCGTCAGCTTCAAGTGATCCCTGGCTGTGGTGCCCAAGCAAGCAGCTCAGCCCGCCGCGCTCGTCCGTGGCAGCGGAGGAGGTGAAGGAGTTGAACATGGTGGTGAGGTTGGCGGTTTCCTCACTCTCGTGGTCGCTCTCGCCCTCGTCCAGTAGCGGCATCGGCGGCGTTGGCGGCGGCGGTGGTGGCGGCGGGGGCGGTGCAGGAAGTGCTGTTCCGGAGAGCACGATGCGGTTGAAGGGGGACGCAGGGAGCTGGGGGGCGGATGCGGGGGCGGCAGAGGAGACGGCAGCAAGCACACTGGGCCCGCCTGAGATTTGCGGAAGCGGGCTGATGCCCCACTCTGCCGGCTCCATGCGATCCGCCCTCGGCCGCGCCCAGCCCGCTCTGGGCATGGGCGACACTGAACCCCGCCCCTCCGACGCCGCCGACACTGAATCCCGCTCCGCAGTGTCGTCCTCATCGTCTTCGACATCTACGTGAAACTGCGTTGGCGACGGCGTAATCGGGAGAAACACCTCCGCCTCCGCGACCGCACCCGCCGTGATCCCGCCGCCGCCGCCTGCGCCTCCACCTCCGAGCCGCGAAATGGGGATGGCGGCGGCGGCACCATCGAGGGCAGGGGGGTGCCGAGGACAGCCCACACGCCCACAAATTGCCGACTGCCAAACGCAAGTGCCACCCGCCACCTCACTGTCACGTGATACACCCGCCCTTGACAACGCGTCTGCACCTCCGCGTGTCAGAGCTCGAGTCAACATGATCTCCCCTAGCCCATGCCGCCGGCGGGACGCTGTGTTGGATCGATACTTCAGCGGTCGTTTTCGTCGGCCGCAACCACAACTTGTCATGAGAAACCGACACTTGGACGACCTCCACGTGTCGCTGTTCCGTTACGTCAAAAGGGACGCCCACGCACCTCATCCCTCTCCAGCCTCTCCTGACGCACCCCGACCTGCCACACGCGCGGGGGACATGTATTCGCATACCGCTGCCGCCGTGACGCCGCCTTTAGCGCCACTTCGTCTGCGCCGCCGCGGTGTACGCAATACCTCTCGAGCGCGTGATGCGCCACCGCGTCGTGCACGACGGGGTGCCGTCTCCACTGTGACAAATGTGTTGACATCTGTGGTCGCCAGCGACGGCGATGCGGAGCTCGCGGCAGGGGCTTACACTCGTCCACTTTTCGGCTCAACTTGAGCGCTTTGTATGGGATAGGGGATGTACGTAAGGGGTTGTGTAGCCCGTGTCAAGGGGGTGTTAGGGGGCGTTTATGGTGTGTAGGGTCTTTTGTGTGTGTCAGACACGGCTCAAGTTGAGCTGACAAGTGGACGGGTGTAAGCCCCTGGCTCGCGGCCGAGGAGGACGGCGCGGCGCGGCCTCTGACCGCGGTCATCGTCGGCGCCGGCCTCGGCGGCCTCGCCGCCTGCGGTTGGGCCTCACAGATATTTCTTGCCCCGTCAGCGATACAAGTACGCAATTATGAACCCCCGTTTTATATTTTTTATTTCGATCCTGTGACTACAGTGACGCGGCGAGCAATATCTGTCAGGCCCTGGTTGACGTCGCGCTGCGCCGGGTCGGCGTCGATGCGCACGTCTACGAGAGAGCGATGGAACTCAGCGCCAACGCTGGGACGGGCATCGCGCTTTGGCCCAACGGTATCAAGGCGCTGCGCGCCATCGGGCCGGACGTAGAGGAGGAGGTGGTGTCGCGCGGGTGCGACATCTCCGGCATGATACTGGGGATGATGGCAGGGGCTTACACTCGTTCACGTTATAGCTCAACTTGAGCAACTCCAGGGCACATTCATGAGTAGATTTAAGTTGAGTAACACAGTGGACAGATGAGCTCAAGTTGAGCTGAATTCGGAGTGAGTGTAAGCCCCTGGATGGTGGACGAGCCAAGCCAGGCGCCGCCGCTGTCGCCGCCGCAGGGGCTGGACTCGCTCAAGGCTTCTCTCGGGAAAGCCGCCATGGTAGGGCGGTGCAGGTTGTCCACACGATGACGCCGGGTTGACCGTGCTCGGCTCGGGTTCAGCGCTTGAAGCTAGCACATGATAAATCACCTTCACACGTTGCTTTCAATTTCAACTTGCGCCGCTACACTATGGGCGTGGCGCAAAAGGCGTTTCCCAAGATCATGCGGTGGCAGAACATCGGGGATGGGCTGAAGTGCATCCGCTGGGCCAGCGTGCAGGCGGCGCTGGCGTCCTTCCTGCCGCCCGAGTGCATCCACCTCGACACTTCGCTCGACACCATGGAGGTGCTGGACTTGGGGGACGGCGGGGCCCGACACTCGTTCAGGGGCTCTCACTCGTTCCCAATTCAGCTTAGATTGAGCTGTCCTGTCCACCGTATTACCCGACTTAGATCATGAACGTGTCCTAGAGTTACTGAAGTTGAGCTCTAACGTGAACGAGTGTAAGCCTCTGGGCCCGACACTCGTTTCCACTTCATCTTAACCGTAGACGCGACACTCATTATCTGATACTTTACCTGGAACCCATAATTAAGCTGAAATTGGGAACTATTGTACGGCACTGCGGGGCGGGCGCGAGGCGGTGCGCGTGGCGTTCAAGGCGCGCGACGGCACCCCGGCGGTCGGCCGGGCGGTCGGCGGGCCCGTCGTGGCGGACATGCTAATTGCTGCTGATGGTGTCAACTCAGCGGTGCGGGCCTCCCTGGTGGGAGACGGCCCGCCGCGCGACAACGGGCGCGTCATCTGGTAGGCCCAGGCGGAATATGCTTATTCTTTTGCCCGTTTTCCCTTTGCCTGACTTCACAATTTCAGCCTATTATGCTCGGATGTGCCCAATTATGCCTTTCCAAAGACGCGCAGGCCAAAAAGAGGTATAAACATCCACATATACCCAAGTAATGATGGCATTTCCCGCCTGACCCTATCCTCTGGCGCGGCGTCATCAACACCCCCGCTGCCATCGACTTCCCCTCCACCGATGCCTACGCAGCCGCCGCCGCCCAAAGCGGGTTCCCAGAGTTTTGCCCTGAGGTAGGGCCCGGCACCTCACATTGCCTGCCACCTCATATTGCCCTACCTCACATTGCCCGGCACCTCACATTGCACGCCAACTCATTGACCTTTGACACCCATGTTGAACCCTCATCTCTTGCGGTGAATTGAATCCTATGACATCATCACTACCAGACCTGCCACGTCATCCAACGCATTTTTTACCACGTTTCTTCAGTGAAACGGCATCGTATGACTAACGTGTTCCTCGCAGTATCTGCCGTGCCCAACCTGGCGGGCTCTACAGTCATAAAGGCGTCCAAGGATTCCACCGTGGGGCGTACCGTGTGCTTCATGGACGTGGGCGGCGGTGGTATGTACTGGGCAGGGGCTTACACTCGTCTACTTTTCAGCTCAACGTAAGTGCTTTCTGTGGGATAGGGGGTGCATTTGGGGGTTGTTCACGGGGTGTTCATGGGGTGTCAGGGGCTGGTAGGGGATGTTCCGGGTGAGTTTCGTGTCAGAAACGGCTCATGTTGAGCCGAAAAGTGGACGGGTGTAAGCCCCTGGTGCTGGGCCGCCGGGTGCCTGGACGCCGGGATCGCCGCCTCTGCTCGCGCTGGCGCCGACGCTAACGACAATGCCGCGGCGGCCGTCTTCGTCGACAAGGTAAGGCGGTGCACGTTGACACTATCACAACCTGTGCTGAGAGCGGCTTTGGTTTTATCGCTTGAGACTATAAAATGACAAACTGCTTTCAATTGATGCTGTCAATTTCAAGTTGCGCCGCTACCACATGGCGGCGGAGGCGCGCGCCAGCTGCGCCCTCACCTTCGCCGACTACCCTGACGTCCTCGCGTGCCTCGAGGCGACAGCCGCGGACCGGCTGTACACGTCACGGGTGGTAGGGCCGTGCGTGTTGACCCTATCAAACCCACGTTGAAAGCGCCTGGAACGAAGCGCTTGAAACTGGAATATGATGACCTGCTTTCGAGTGTTGCTTTCAATTTCAACTTGCGCCGCTACAGGGTGGTGGACCGGCCGCCGCTGACCGCCACCGCCGCCGCCTGGACCGGGCCCGTCACCCTTATCGGTGATGCCTGCCACCCGGCAGGGGCTTAAACTTGTCCACTTGTCGGCTCAACGTAAGCGCTTTCTGTGGGACAGGGGGTGCATTCAGAGTTTGCTTAGAGGGATGTTCGAAGGTGTTAGGGGCTGTCAGGGGGTGTTTGGGGTGTGTTTCGTTTCAGAAACGGCTCAGGTTGAGCTGGAAAGTGGACGAGTTTAGGCCCCTGCCACCCGGTGATCCCCTCCTTCGGTCAAGGCGCGAATATGGCCCTGGAGGATGCTTCCGAGCTGGCTGCCGCGTTGGTAGGGTTTAGGGTTTAGGGTTTGGGATTCAGGGTTTAGGGGGATTATTGAAAATACCGTACTCGACCGACGCTTTGTTCCGACGAGTCGAGCGTCCGCGCGTCGGTATGCGCAGTCACCCTGAAGGTGAGTCATGCGGGCACGGGGCACGTCCGATCTCACTTCGAGGGCTTGTTCTCAATGACCCTACTTCCTGGCGCCGACCGCCCGGGCCCGGGCAGCGGCGGCCGCCGCCATGCATAAGGCCCCAGTAAGGCGGTGCAGGTTGACCCTATCAACTCCACCTTGAATGTGTCTGGGTCTAAGCGAAGCGCTTGAAACTAAAACAAGTCGAAGTGCTTTCAATTTGTGCTTTCAAATTCAACACGCGACACTACACCCCGGTCGTCTCCCTGCACGGGTTGCTGCGGGATTGGGAGGCGACGCGGCGGGATCGCACCACGCAGGCTTCCAGCTTCCTAATCGGATCCTACGGTGACGCCAAGGCAGGGCGGTGCAGGTTGACCGGATGAAGCCCACGTTGAAAGCGCCTGGATCCCACGGTGAAACGCCTGGATCTATGCGCTTGAGGAATTCTAAACCCTGAAAGTATAATCCCCCAACCCTAAATTACTAAACCCTAATTCCTAAACCCTAACCCTTGCTTTCAATTTCAACTTGCGCCGCTACACCGAGTTCAAGGAGTTGATGGAGACGTCAGGGATCTCGGCAGGGACTTACAATCGTTCCCATTTCAGCTCAACTTGAGCTCCTCTGTCCACCGTATGGGCCAATTTAACTCGAAGACGTGTCCTGGAGTTGCTAAAGTTGAGCTCCAACGTGTATGGGTGTAAGCCCCTGGATCTCGGACGAGGTGCTGGCGGACCACAATGAGCGGTTCCCCGACCGGGGCTCCAAGGACACGTTTCTGCACAGCTGGCAGCCCACATTCAAGGTAGGGCACGGCGGATATTGCTCACCACGTCTGATCATAGCGTACCACGGCACCAGCGCTAGCGTGTCCTGTGCGCTGTAACCTAGGGCCTAGAAGATATTGCTCGCTACGTCATCCTACGCAATTTGAAGCCTAGGTTCGTAAGTTACATGGCGTTCTATGACGTGGCTAGCAGTGTCTGCGGAGAGGGTTGGTTAAGCTCACCATGTGCAGCGCATTGGGGCTCGATGAATGTAAAAATAACATCCAGCAAGAATCTGCCAGGCCCTATGTGAAGGGTCCGCTGAACACGTTGGCGCCCGAGGCGCAGATGATGCTGGCGCGGCGCGCGGCGGCGGCGGGGCAGGCGTCGGACGCGGCACAGCGGTAGGGGCTCACACTCGCTCACTTCAAAGCTCAACTTGAGGACCTTCAGGAACACATCGTTCCCGTTAGAGCTCAACTTCAGCACCTTCCGGACATGTCCACGGATTAAGTTGGGTTATGTGTGGGGCAAGGTGAAGTCAAGTTGAGCGGACAAGGGCAAAGTAAGCTCAAGTTGAGCGGAAATGGTAACGAGTGTGAGCCCCTGCGCGGCGGGCGGTGCTGACCGCGGCCGTCGCCACCGCCGCGTCCGTCCTCCTCGCGGCATCTCCATCCCCCGCGGAGGCCGGCACGCTCCCACCGCCCCCGCCTACCGCTCCTGCTGCTGCGGCGGCGGCGGCAACGGCGGCCACAGAGTCCTCCTCTTCCGCCGCCGGCAGGGGTTTAAACACGTTCACTTCTCAGCTCAACTTGGGATCTTTTTACGGCATAGGTGGTGCGCGTAGGGGTTGTGTAGCCCGGGTTAAGAGGGTGTTAGGGGGTGTTCAGGGTATGCAGGGTGTTTTTGTGTGTCAGACACGGCTCAAGTTGAGCTGAACATTGAACGAGTGTAAGCCCCTGGCCGCCGGTGGAGTGTACGAAGGCGACGGGTTCCGCATGAGCCTCCCGGTCGGTTGGACGGCGGCAGGGCCTTACATCAGAGCACTACCAGTTCACCCCGCCAGTTTAAATCTGGCATAGAGCTCGTATCATTTTGATTTTTAGCCGTGGCTCCATCTCACTACTGTCATCGATGCTGGACTGAATCTTTTGAAATTAAAAACCCCCCTCACTACCAGTCCAACCCTCGTGAGTCAACCATGCTGGGTCGATCCAGCGCAGAGCTCGTCATACACACACATTATCCGTGGCTCTACCACAACGTAATCGATATGGATTTTCGTAAACGAAACAAAACCCCCAGTGTAACCTCTTAGACCTTGCAGCTCGGTGGAGGTAGCTGGGGTGTCGCAGTCCCGCACACTCATCAACGCACCGGACGGTGGGGCCCCGCAGACCACGCCCTGAACCCTAAACCCTGATCCGTCAGCCCTAAACCCAAAACATTAACCCCAATTACGTATCATCCGAAACCCTAAACCCTCAACCCTAAACCCGGGTTGGAGGTAGCCGGGGTGTCGCAGTCCCGCACACTGATCAACGCACCGGATGGTGGGGCCCGCCACACAGTGCCCACGACATCGGGCGGGCGGCATGTAACGCTCAAGTAACGAGGGTTGGCCAATACGCTGAAGGTCATCTTGAGCGATGTCTGCCTGACCAGTACGTGGGCCGGCACGAAATGCTAAGAGTATAATGCGGGCGGCATTTTACTCAAGCAAAGAGGGTTGGCAAATGTGTTCTCGGATACCTATAGCTCGAAACGTTTCTGCCAGGCGCTACCGCGCGGCTCAAGGGTGGCCACCCTTCAGCGTGAGCCAACTGGCACCATGGGAGCACAGGTAGGGCCCGGCAGATATTGCTCAAAATGACCTTCAAAACATTTGACAACCCTCGTTGCTTCAGTTCGATGCCGCCCGCCTAGGTTTTCAACAGTTTCTGCCGGGCCCTCAAACTGACCTCCAAAACTATTGCCAACCCTCGTTGCTTCAGTTCGATGCCGCCCGCCTAGGTATTCAACAGTTTCTGCCGGGCCCTACTCCCTCGACGTATGGTGATGCCGTGCCGGGCAGAAATCGCTCAAAACTTCCTTCAAATACACGTGCCCAACCTAGCTACTTGCTACGCAGTTCTGGTGGGGGGGTCAAATGGGGATGGCGCGTGGCTTGGTCTGGTCACGCTCGTTGAGTTAATAGACCCTCGCCCATACATTTTGCAGTCTGCCGTGTACGGCAGACTGATCTACACTGTCATTTATATGAGCGACCGTCTATTAACCCAAGCAAATCCAGATCCCTGTTTGCCCCCCCCACCCGAACTGCGTAGTAAGCTTATCGCCGCCTGCCCGATGTTTTGAATTCATTATCCACCGGGCCCCAAGCGCGGGGTATGAAGAGCCTGTACAGCTCCGCAGAATCATTCGGTACGCAGGCCGCGGTTGGGCCGGGCATGTACTGCTCGCCCCATCATCTGATGCATTTTCAACCCTCGTTAGTTGAGCTAAATTGCATCCTATGCCATGGTACGACGTGGCCTGCGGAGTGGATGATAACGTGAGGTATATGGCATCCGATGACGTGGCCGAGCAATAACTACCAGTCCCGAGGCGGCGGGGACGCGGCGCGGGGTGCTGACGGCGTCGAGGGACGGCGGCGGCGACGGAGTGTACATCGCGGAGGGGGACGGGGGGTCGACGGCCATGGGCGAGCGGTGGTCGGAGCTCGTGGCGGTGGGGTGTCGCGGCAGCGCTGCGGCGAGGAAATACAACCTGATGCAGACGGTTCGTATCTCCGCGACGATTCCCATCCCAACCTCGGCGGACCAGGCGGTCGGCGAGGTAGGGTGGTGCAGTTTGAAATCATGTTCAAACCGGGTTGAAACCGCCTGGTTGCAGCGCCAGAAACTGAAATACGAGGCACCTGCCTCCAGGTTTTGCTGTCAATTTCAACCTGATCCCCTACGCCTAGGGTGTGCGTACGCTGCTGGAGTCGTTCCGCCTCACTGCGGGCACCTCGTGTGCTGCGCCGTCCGCTCAATAGAATAGCAGCCATGGAATGGAATAGCAAACACTCAGCGCACTTGTACACCACTGACGCCGCCACCACCGTACGCCCGATCCCACTTCAATGTATCCAGTCACACGCTCCACAGTGGCGTATCTCCGACCTGAGCGGCATGCTGCACCGGTGCGCCACGTCATTCACCACATATCTAGCCATCCACCGCTCGGCCGACGGGCAGTTGTGCTTCCGCCCGCGCCAACTTCAATACATTGTGGCAGCTTGATGCCCGTACCTAGCAGCACATTTACAATTTACGTGTTTTACCAACTTCATCGACGGAGCTTCACAAAATATATTAAATTGATTTTCAACGATAGAATGGCTTGGTGCTAATGTGCCGGGGTTCTCGCCGCCCCGCCTATTGCCATACTAGAGGTGAAGGCATAAGTCATACAACTTAGTTAATAATGGGTTCTCGCCGCCCCGCCCAGCATCCCGTCTGATACTTGCCCCCTTACATGGGATGGGGATAGGATCAATATGAACAACAGGTTGGCCAACGAACTCAATCCAGGTCCCAAATCCGTTCGCTGGACAGCTCCGTGCTATATTCCATCGTCCTTCGCACCACAATTTCCGGCGTCCACCGCTGCTCCTCCGTCACGAATTGCGTGAGGGCAAACGTGGAGACGCTTCCGAGCGGGCTGTCTTTCTTGAAGAAGTACGTGTCCTTCTTTTCCTTGAACTCCAGTCTTCCCACTTTACAGGGTCTTACAGGAATAGTATATTCAGTTGGCACTGCTATAGCTATACCCTGTCGATTCGATACCAGGTTGACGCTGGCCTCTGGCAACAGCACTGTGTAGCATAGAGTGAGGGACAGGGATAACATCTCCGCTATAGCCTTTATCTCTGAAAGCACTGGAGTTGAAGAGCTACTTATGTAAGGCCCTGCCGCCGTGCTGTTCCTCTTGACTGTCAGCAGCACCAGGTTGCCGAGGGAATTTACCAGCTCCTCAGGGTTGGGGAAGTCCGTAGACCAAGGGCTTACACTCGTCTACTTCTCAGCTCAACCTGAGCCGTTTTAGTCGCTGGAACCACTCAACAGCCCAACGTGTCCCAAAAAGGTGCTTACGTTGAGCTGGAACGTGGACGAGTGTCAGCCCCTGCCGTGGACCATTCCGAGCCTGGCAGCGGTTTCTGCGGCAACACGTGCTCTATGGTCGCCTGCAAAATGAAAGCAACAAAAACATTACAATTCAATGCAAGGGATATGATAGTATATAATGCCAGACACTATTTAAAATAGACATCCCGACCCATGACACAAATTCACCCATCCACCCATCACACCGTGTATAAATCAACATTGAGAACGCCACATAACAATAAAGGACATGTTTTGGTCACCTGTGAGTAATAGTCGGCGTCACGGGGCGTGTCCTCGCGCCGCAGTGCGCCGTCCAGCCTGCACAGCACCATCTTGCAGTACCTCCTCTTGAACAGACCGAGGCTGCGCAGCGCGTCCACGAAGTCCTTGCGCTCGCTGGGATCGAGCTCCAGCTCCGTGAACTGCCGGATCACAGCGCCCTCGCCGAAGGGCCTGGCGAAACTTGCTAAAAACGTCCATCGTCACATTTAATCTCTCGCTTCTTATCTTGAGTTCAATGCCACCCTGTGAGGTTTCGACAATTTTCGACTGGGCCCTGGACTCTATAACGTGGTAGTAGGGCCTGGCATAATTTCCTCAACATGGATTCACCACATGCGCCAACCCTCATCTCTGGACTTAAATGCCGCCCGCCAGATGTTTTGAGCAGTCTCTGCCGGGCCCTACCTCGCCGCACTCGTTGACTTGCTTCATCGCCTTGCGCAGGCGCTCATCCTTCTGCTTCGGGGTGAGCCGCGACACGCGGAGGAAGGCGGCGAACCGCTCTAACCTCCTCAACATCAACTTGAGCTTGCCACCGTTGCCACCGTGCAACATCACCATGTAGCAGGGAACACATCACAATGATATTACTAGCACGTTGTAAGTCGACAAAATGTCACCGAGCATCACACACAGGAATCTAGTCAGATATGATAACGCTGTCTTAGGCCGACCAGATTTGATGTTTCGATCCTGGCAACCCCGCGCACCGATTTTGGGCGTTGTCGTCCGAGTGAGATCAGTCCTTTGGGTCATTTTGCTCATACGACTCGGGTTTCGGAATATTTAGGGTTCACGATTCATGCTGAGGGGTCATCTTGCTCAACCGATTCAGACCGACTCGCTGATCTGACCTGCCCCGCGCCCCACGCCCAGGGAGTCAAAATGTTGCTTGGATCGAAACATCAAGTCTGGTTGGCCTTATCCCGAGTGTGGAACCCCACCATGCGCATGGCGAGCGGGAGCCACTCGCGCTTGGGCGCGGCCTTGGTGCCATCGACGTTGCAGTTGAGGAGCTGTATGTGGGTATTGATGTCCCTGGCTTGGTCCCCGGAGTATGGCTCTTCCCCCATGACCACCTGGCCGGAGGGGCATTGATGAGAACAACACTCGAAGCGAGATGGGAGCATGACTTATAAACTCATCTTCAGGATAATGCACATACAGACACGCGGATGAGGTGGACGAGATTCAACGACGGTCGAGTGCTTGTTCTCGATACCCCCCCTGCCTCGTATGCCTTCAACGACGCGGGCAACACCTCGCTCGAAAACTGAGCGATCTCACCGGAGTTGACCAGATGCAGCGCAAAGTTGCGGATGACAGTGAAATCATCGCCCTTCGTTGGGTGCAGCATGCCCGCGAGGGACAGCAAGTAAGGCTGCAACTTGTCCCGCCCAAGGCTCTTTTCCATCGCATTCCACCGCTCGGTCGCCGCTTTCTGCTCCTCCTTGTCCCCGAGGAACGCTCCGAACACGTAAGCCTTGAAGATGTCGGAGGGCTGCAGCTGCTTAACGAGGCCCGTCTGTCAAGGCCTTACATCAGTATTTGTCCAGCTCAACAACTTACATAAGTTTGAGGTATGATTACATGGGATAACTCAAATGGCCTCCTGTTGGCGACAAACGGCATAATATCGTCTTAACATGCCAGCCGAGAACAAAAACTTGTGTAAGAAGGGCCTGCTGTCTGCATCAGGAACGTGTTCAACGCAAGAGTTTCGTCCGCGGTGATGGACGCAGTGAGCTCGATCTTATCCGCTATGTACCAAACCCACTGCTTCATGACGGCCGGGTTGGTGTCCGCGTCTTCTATCCGCAGATACTCGGTGATGGTCCGCATGAAGGAGACCGTGACCCAGGGCCTTACTTCATGCACTCGTTCCCCTGAGCCGCTGAGGAGTGGATGGTTTGAGTATAGATTGCCGTTACATCATACTGCCAGTTCTTAAGACCTTACCATGAGTCGATATCCCCCTGAGACTCAACCGAAGCCAACTCGAGTGAACTCAAGTGACCTCAAGTGAAATCAAGTGAACACAATATGCTGGAAAATGGACAACCACGGGAACCCCTACAAACCCAAGTGACTGAAGTTGCTCAAGTGAAGACGGGGGCCAGGGTGATAGCCTGGTGCCTCGTTTGCATACCCACGGAAGCGACTGTCACATGCTCAAGTGAAGCTACAACAGGGTCGCGTGAGATATAGAGAGGGACATGGATCGGGAGAGTGAGAAAGAGAGATAGAGAGTCGCTGCGGCGTGTATACGGAGGTACCAGGCTTTCACCCTGCCCCCCATGGGGCGGCTGCGGACCAGTGTAAGGCCCTGCCATAAGCAGCCCAATCTTGTTGTCCGCACAGTCCCGCTCGATGTCCTCGAGCGATTTGGACGTCATCAGGATCTGCTCGAAGGTATCCGACGCCTCCCCCGTGACCTTGAGACGTGTCTTCTCCTCCTGACAGGGCCTCACTTCAGTATTTAATTCATTTGGCTCAGCTTCCGAGGTCGCAAGCGGGATAACTCAACTCGTGTCAGGAGAAAAGACTTAAAGCCATCGAGATGCAGATGAATTATCAAGAGGAGAATAACGGCTTCGAATTATTATGTGATATGGCCCAGCCTCCTGGTCTTTGGTCTCGTCGGCTTCTTGGATGAATTACTTCCTGATAACCGACGGATTGATGCTCTTCTTAGTCGACGGACTCGCCGCCACCGCCTCCTCGGACAGATTCGCCGCCGCCGCCGCCGCCGCTACCACTACCTCCTCGTTCATCCGATATATGGCTGCCAGAATGAGGAGCAGGGTGGTGAGGCGTTGCTGGCCGTCGACGATATAGTGGACGCCATCGCTGAGTTCGTCCGAACGCTTCTGCATGATGACCGTGCCCATGTTGAACGGCTCCACCTCTTTGACGAACTCTTTGTAGTCCGTGACGGTGTAGTCCAGTCGTTGCCGAATGTTCTCGAGGAGGGCCTCGACATCCTCTTCCTGTGAACGAGTGTAGAGGAGAAAGGGTGAGAGGACTGTTAGGGGGCACCACTGCCAACACTGACAGTCCGAAACACACTGCCACGATGGGTCGATTCGTGAAAGCCCAACGTAGACATCTTGTCGGATTGGTCGAGCGGCATTTGTCGAAGCCTCTCGAGAATCATTCGCCATTTCGACAACGTGTGTCTGGGCGTATAAACTGCTTTACGCGGGGGCACGCCAGCTCACCTCCCACTCGTAGGGCCGCTGCCAGTCTGGGATGACGAGGCCGTACTTGTTCACCAGCAGCTCTTTCAACGGAACGTAGTTGGTTTCCATCCGTCCGCCGCGCCGAGCTGGCGGGTCCTCACCCCCCGCACGTCCCGC
>Ga0307489_10001707_pt1 | contig 14583 bp, 26 predicted proteins | sample SB12metaG_FD_202247 | JGI IMG/M metagenome (GOLD analysis project Ga0307489, IMG submission 202247) | Sea-ice brine microbial communities from Beaufort Sea near Barrow, Alaska, United States - SB 1.2 | ecosystem: Environmental > Aquatic > Marine > Coastal | place: USA: Alaska | collected... | reverse complement strand
ACAATGTGTACCGAATGACGTGGCCAGGCCAGGGAGGAGGATGTGACGAATGTGTACAGGTGCACTGTGAGCAAACAGTGTGGAAACGAATGGCAGGCTACGGGGCCTGCGGGTCCCCTGCAGAGTGACAAGATGTCCCATATCGACATGGTCATCTCCCACATCGATACTGTCATCTGCCATATCGATACTGTCATCATACCGTAAGGTCATCTTCCATATCGATACTGTCATCGTCCATAACGACACAGACATTTTAAGGGCATCTTCCATATCGATACTGTCATCTTGTCATCTGGTGGACAGGATGACCAGACCATATCTTGTCATTCTGGCCCCCTGGTCCCTGCCCAGCGCTGCGCGGCGGCGACGAGGGCCACGACGCCCATCAGCGGCGCGGCCAGCAACACGCCCCTCTGCCACGCCGGTGTCTCCGCCAGGAGCAATGCCGCGAGCTCGCCGCGCAAGAGCCCGGCGGTGCCGGAAGCGGTAGAGGTAGCGGATGAGCCGGGGGCGTCGGCGGGAGCGGGGGCGCTATCGAATGTTATGTTGGGGAGAGGATAGGAGGAGGAGTACGTGTCCACCGTGGTGTAGCAGCGCAAGTATGAAACTGAAAGCAAAACTTGAAAGCATAACATCGTAATTAAGTTTCAAGCGCTTAGTTCCAAGGGCCTTTAACTTGGCTTTCATCGGTTCAACCTGCACCGCCTCACCATGGGAGCGGCAACGGAGACCGTGTGGGTGGCAGTGCGGCCGTCGTGGGGCAGGAGGAGCGCGGTGGCTGCGGCGCTGGCGGCGGTGAACCCCGCGCCCCGGACCAGGGGCTTACACTCGCTCACTTCGGAGCTCAACTTGAGGACCTTCGGAACACATTGCTCACGTTAGAGCTCATCTTGAGCACCTTCTGGACACATCCACCGGTTACGTTGGGTTACATTGGGGACAAAGTAAGCTTAAGCTGAGCGGAAAGGGGCAAGGTAAGCCAAGTTGAGCGGAAATGGGAACGAGTGTAAGCCCCTGCCCCGGACGTAGTGCGGCGGTGCGGCCTGCGCCGGCCGCGGCATCACCAGCGCGCCGCCCGCCAGCACCGCGCCCGCCAGCCAGGGGCTTACACTCGTCCACTTCTCAGCTCAACTTGAGCCGTGTGTGTCACAAGAAAACACCCTACACACCCTACACACCCCCTAACACCCCCTTAACACGGGCTACACAGCCCCTACAGGCACCCCTTATCCCATACAAAGCGCTCAAGTTGAGCTGAAAAGTGGACGAGTGTAAGCCCCTGCCGCCACCGCGAACTTTATCTGCTGGCCCCAGTTCTTGGCGGACGCGGGACACGCCAGGGCCAAGAAGGCCGGCGGCTGCGGCGGCGGCGCGCGGTCGTCGACGGAGAGGTTGGGGTGCAGTGGGTACGCCGGCGTCACAAGGTCCGAGCGCGTCAGATGAGAAAAGCAGCGCGTGGCGCGCACGACCACGACGCGTCGGGGACCACTGCACGAAGTGTTGCGGCTGCGAGCTCGAAGGACGGGGGCGACGGCCCCGGCTCCAAGGCGAGACGCCCCGCTGCCCCCGCACGCGGCGAGCGACGCCATCGCGGCGGCGGTGCCCTGGTGCCTCGGAGCTCAGGGACACGTCACGAGGATAGCTGCGCCACAACTGGAAGGCCGTGAGACTCTCCAAAGGCGGGGTGTGCGGCTGTACTTGACCAACGCCAGCACCAAGCGCGTTCGCCGACGCTTCGCGGTCACCCAATATTCCACCGTTAACAAGGTTGCCGAGGGTGCCGACTGGCAGGCCGGGCGAGGCGTATATGAGTTGGGAACAGATTGCGACCCGCTTCGCCAAGGGCCAAGACTACAAGAGTCCTTTTGTGCCAATGCACAGACGAATTCAAAATCTGCCTCTCCCCAAAGTTAACCTATCAACGCCGTCTCGCCGCCGCTGCACAACTCCCAGCACCACACTTTCCCTCGCCCTCACGCGGGTATGGACGCCACGCACGCCGTAGCAATCGCTGCCGCCATCGCCGCCGCAATCGCCGCCATCGCGGGACACGCCGACGCTACCGCCAACCGCAGGGAGCTGGGGCTGGTTCGCGGCGAGCTTGAGGCAGTCCGCGCGCTGCTGGCGGCACGAACCCGCTCCGAAGCCGCCCCCGCTGCCGAGAGAGAGCGACGCTTTCGCGTGTATAGAGAGGCACCAGGCTTTGGTCCCGAAGCCGCCCCCGCTGCCGCCCCCGCTGCCGGCCCCCTGCCACCGTGGAACGCGCCTACGCCGAACGTCCACTCAAGGCGGCGGTGGTTGGCTTACGACGCGTCGGCGGTGACCGGCTTACGCCGCGTGAAGGCCGACGCCGTCGCTCGGTGCGCTCGCCGTGCGGTGGCGGGCATTCGTGTTGGAGCGGAAGGGGACGGGGGGCAAGAAAGCGGAAGCCTGGTGCCTCCTAATACACGCTGAGGCGTCTGTCTCTCTGGGGCGGAAGGGGGGGCTGTTGCTTACCCTGGTTCCGCAGCTGCCCGACCTCGCCGAGGAGGTGCTGAAGCAGCTGGACCAGGGGCTTACACTCGTTCACGCTAGAGCTCAACTTGAGCAAATCCAGGACATGCTCGTGAGCTAAGTGGGGTTATACGGTGGACAGAGGAGCTCAAGTTGAGTTGAATTGGGAACGAGTGTAAGCCCCTGGTGCTGAAGCAGCTGGACCCCGTGGACCGCGCTCAGTTCGCGTGGGCCGGCAGCGCGTGCCGGGACGCGGTGCGGGCGGCCTCGATGAACTTCGCTTTCGCGGTTCGGACATACGGGGTGCCGCTCAAGCTCAAGGATTTCTACACCTCCGTTGAGCGGCTGGCGTGGGCCAAGGAGAACGGGTGCCCGTGGGGCGTGCGAACCCGCAGGTACGCGGCTTTGGGCGGGAACCTAGAAGTGCTGAAGTGGGCGCGGGAACACGGCTGCACGTGTGATCCGAGTACGCGTTGCTCCGCCGCCGCTGCGCGCGGGTACCTGAAGATGCTGCAGTGGGCGCGGGAGCACGGCTGCCCGTCCGGTGGTCCAAGCGGGTGTGTGAGAAAGCTTCCCAGACCCACCCCTAGACTCTGGCATGGGTGCGGGCGCAGCCACAATGGGAGGAAGGCTGTACATCAAAGACGCACGAACCAACGACAGTCCGGCGACGTCAGACGCGAGGCACGCGCTGTGTGGTTCATTGTATCATTACTCCTGTCGTCGTACAAGCTGCTGATATGAGCAGACAATCTACGTCATGTTAACAGACGATCTTCGTACACATTCGCATCCTTATTTCGTTCAAGCAATTCATCATCACACACGTTCTGCACCATCAATACAACGAAGATGATAACCCCACATCCCACGCTAAGAAGTATTCCTCTAGCTCTAGACTATACTCTGACAGTAGACACTTCAACCAAACTCCGCCTTTTCCGCCCCTGACTGCTTGTTCACAGCGCATCCCGCCTATGTCCCGCGTCGCCGCCTCTGACTGTTTGCTCCTAGCGCACCACGTCCTAGACCCTCGCCGCCGCTAGTGTTTGTCGTACAGCAGACACTCTAACACGACTCCGCCCCGTCTAGAAGCCGCGGCGCCTGGAGTTTTTATCGTAGGCGGCGTTGAAGCGGTCGGCGAACAGGTCCATCTCCGCCGTGCCCTTGGTCCAGGGGCTTGCACTCGTTCACTTTCAGCTCAATTTGAGCAGTTTTTGGCACAAAATAAAACCACCCCCCCCCCCAGCCCCCCCTGTCACGTCCTAAACACCCCTTAAACAACGCCAAAATGCACCCCCTATCACACAGAAAGCGCTTATGTTGAGCCGAGAAGTGGACGAGTGTAAGCCCCTGCCTTGGTGACCGCGGCCAGGTACGTCATGAGCAGCGTGTCGTTGTACTCCTCCAGGAAGTTGGCGCGGAACTGCGGGGAGTCCGCCGCGGGCAGCTGCTTCACCGCGCACCAGGGTCACTCACAACAACCACTCCACCAACGTCAAACGCACGAACAAAGCACAACGGGACGAGTCAAAAGCACGAAAAAACGCGAAACGAGAGCTCCATTTGCCGTTCGAGTGCTTGATCTCAATAGCCCCTCTGCCGGGCCTTGGTTGCAGTGGAGTGGTGGCACAGTAGTCACTACGAGCAAACAGCGAGGAATGCGGGTGAGGGGCTTACATTCGTTCCGATTTCAGCTCAACTTGAGCGCTTATGTCCACCGTGAAACCCAACTCAACTCATGAATGTGTGCTGGGGTTGCTCAAGTTGAGCTCTGACGTGAACGAGTGTAAGCCCGGGATGCAGGCGGCCTGCCAGGCTGGCGGCGGCGCGCAGCACGGCGTGGTCGGGCGGCGCGCGACCGGTCTGCACGTCCTGCAGGTAGTGCAGCAGCACCTCCACGCGCGACGACAGCATCTTCACCGCGCTGCCCACGCCCCCCAGGTGTGCCACGTGCTGCCCCGCCTGCCCGCCAACCACCAGGGGCTTACACTCGTTCACGTTAGAGCTCAACTTGAGCAACGCCCGGACAGATTGATGAATTATGTTGGGCTGTATAATGGACAAAAGAGCTCAAGTTGGGCTGAAATTGGAACGAGTGTAAGCCCCTGCCCGCCACCGCCGAGGTGTCGCGCGCCACGTGGTCCACGCTGATGCGCTCCGCCTCGATGTAGCGGCGCAACTTGAAATTGAAAGCAAAAGTTGAAAGCACTGTATCATATTTTACTTTCAGGCGCTTAGTTCCAGGCGGTTTCGACGTGGGTTTCATAGGTTCAAATCGCACCGCCCTACCTCGATGGTCGCGATGTGGTACTCCGCTGGCTGGAAGGTGGTGGTGGCCGCACCGTCCACCACCTGCACCACCGCGTCGAGCAGCGTTATGGGCAGCTCCTTGGTCGTCACCCCCACCCCCAATGTAGTGGTGCAAGTTGAATTTGAAAGCAAAATTTGAAGGCGGTTCATTGTAGTCTAGTTTCAAGAGCTTATCAGGCGATTTCAATGTGGGTTTCGTAGGGTCAACATGCACCGCCTTACCCCGAGCTCGCCGCCCCGGCCCCGGCCCCGTTGCCGTTGCCGTTGCTGCCTGCGCCGCCCACCTTCAAGGCCCGCTTTCACATACTAAGTGGCGTGGATAATTGGCCTTATGGAGTGGCAACGAATGAGGTACAAAGCCAGTTATTAGGTAGAAGGTAGTGGCGGGGATTACACCGCAGGTAGTGGCGGGGATGACACCGCGTGGCCAGGCAACAGTTCGGGGTGAGTTGGTCAGGTCTGAAATCAGACGGAGCTCTTTGGAGTGTGCCATTGAGGCCCGTAGTGGCGCGGATGACACCGTTGCGGCGGGTGTGCATAGGTGCACTACGAGCAAGCAGTGAGGGAAGTCCGCATCCACGGATGCACCGGTACACAATAAGCAAACAGTCTGCAGTCGCCGCATCCACGGGTGCACCGGTACACTATGAGCAAACAGTCAGGTGGCGCCGCATCCACGGGTGCACCGATACACTATAAGCAAACAGTCAGGTGGCAGCCGCGCCCCACCAAGGTCCGCGCGCGGGTTGAACAGCATGTACACCGGGCTCTCGTTCAGCTGGAACAGCGACTTGTGGATCTTTAGGTCCACGGTGTAGCGGCACACGTTGAAATTGAAAGCAAAAGTTGAAAGCACTACATCACATTTTAGTTTCAAAAGTGCTTAGTTCCAGGCGGTTTCAAGATGGCTTTCATAAGGTCAAGCTGCACCGCCCTACCACGGTGGGCAGCACCTCCGCGCCCGTGCTGTACCACCCCACCACGTCGAACTTCGGGAAAGGCTGCTTGTCTGTGGCAGCAGCGGCAGTAGCGGATGGGGGCAGGCGTCAGGATGGGATGGAGATTGAGATGGTGAACGAGATTTGTTTTTGTTTTTGTTCGCTGTCGGCTCGGAGAACGCTCGTGTTCTCGCTCCGCTCGCTGAGTTTCCACCGAGGGCCGGAGCGAAAGTGAAAGCAACGTGCGGGGCAGGAGCCCCGACGCCTGAACGTGTCTCGAGGACACTCGGGCGACGTCCACGCTACGCCACACAGGGAACCCGGTTTCTTGGACTGCCCTTTCCAATCAGAACGACTTTCAGATGCTGTCAGAGAACGCCGTGTGCTTCGCAGGTGTATCGTCTCAGGGTTCGTCGCTCGGGTTCGGGAGGTCGCGGGTTGAGGGCATCGCGACGGCGGGACCCGGGACGGACATCGCTCGATTTGCTGGCCCAGGTACTCGACGTCGAACACCGGCACGCCGTCCACCACCGCGTACTGGACCTCGAAGCAGGGGCTTACACTCGTTCACTTCTCAGCTCAACTTGAGCCGTGTCTAACACACAAAAACACCCTACACACCCTGAACAGCCCGTAACACCCCCATAGCACGGGCTGCACAACCACAATGCGCACCCCCTATCCCAATGAAAGCGCTCAAGTTGAGCTGAGAGGTGAACGAGTGTAAGCCCCTGCCTCGAAGCTGTTGCAGATCTCAACCTCGCGGTTGCCCGCCTGCATCCCGAGCAGGCATCCCAACACGCGCGGGGGCTCCTCGCCCGCCGCGCACTGCGCTTTGTAACGCGTGTAGTGGTCCGACACGTTCATCAGCACCAGCGGGTGCAGCTTGTACGCCTCCATGTCGAAACCCGGGTTTTTTCCGTGTTGTTCACGTGGACGAGATGTGAGAGTCGCGAGAAGTCCGTCGGCGCTTGACGCCCTTACTATCCGCCGCGCGCGTTGACCACCGAAGTTACGGGGTGCGGATGGAAACGCGAGGCAAGACGCGCGGTGGTGAGGGTGACGCGGGCGGCGCCGGGGGTCTGGGCGCGGATGGATCTGGCGAGGGGCGCTGGCGGGCGGGTGGGCGAGCCGACGAACACATTTCATATTTGACCCCGCAGAGGAGATAGAATCGATGACAGTGTGCATGATTGCCCATAGGATGATGTATCAAGACGACTGACCCACTGATTTGGGGCGCACTCGCGACTGTCAGACTGAAATTGGCGGGCGGTTGAAAGTTGCGAGGCAACCTGCACCGAAAATGGTGAGTAGGACGCGGCAGGGTGTGTGACACCGCCCGCCACAAACCCAGGCGCAACGTGGCGTTGAGACCGCGCTCGTACGCTCACCGGGGGGCTGCTGCGCTCACGATCCCGAGCTCCTCAGTCTCGGCTTGACGCGGCTAGACGCATTCTCAAGACTGATCGACGTCGCTTTGCCCCCCACTAGTAATCAGCGGCAAGATGCTTCCGTTGTCCCTGCTGAAAACCGCCCAGGGCCACCCCATGGTACGTCAGATCTCCCGCCCCCAGCGTGTCTCCCACCTCCGGACTTTGCCGTGGACGTACCAAGTAGCGCGCGGCGAAGACAGCGTGGAGTGGAGGGGGGGAAGCGGACACCACCGCGCTGAAGACCAAGAGACTGCCCCATTTTCCCCACCCTTGTTTTGTGAACTCTCATTTCGTACGCCAGATCTCCCGCCCCCAGTGACTCTCCCACCTGTATAGCTGCGGACGCACCGTTCAGCGCGCGACGGAGGAGGAGGGGGAGGATGATGACGAGACTGAGAAGGCAAGCGTGGAGGGCGGGAAACCGGACACCACCGCTACTGATTACCAAAGAGACTGACCTGCCCATTTTCCCCCAACCCTTGTTTTCGCGCTCTCATCTCAGCTGGTGGAGCTGAAGAATGGGGAGACGTACAACGGGCACCTGGTGTCATGCGACACGTGGATGAACGTGCACCTGCGCGAGGTGATCTGCACGTCGAAGGACGGCGACCGGTTCTGGCGCATGGCCAACTGCTACGTGCGCGGTAACACGATCAAGTACATCTGTGTGCCGGACGAGGTCATCGGGCTAGTCCAGGCAGGGCCTTACCGTGTTCACATCTTGCTCACCTGCTAGTATGACAAAGTGCGTGAAACCACTTAGACACTTAGCAACAAGTAGTACAAGTCGCTCAAATGGAACGTTCTGATTGGCCGAGCGGGCACTAAGTCAGACTAAGTAGCACTAAGTCAGTCTATGTGTCCAAGTGGCTTGGCGCGCTTTGTCATAGCTTTGCAGGTCCTCGAAGGGGGCATCTGCACACAAGTACTTTGGAGCGCCAGAGATGTCGCGTTTGTGCTGGTGCTCAACACTTTCCCACCGCCTGAAAGATGAGAGGGGGGTGTCCACGGCACCCCGATGCCATGCCAGGATATGACCTGCAAAGTGAGTACTACAGTACTGCCGGTCTGGCCCTGGGTGCAGGAGGAGAACATTAAAAAAAGCGAGAAGAGGCCGATGGTTGGCGGGCGGGGCCGCGGCCGTGGCGGCGAGGGTCGCGGCGAGGTAGGGCGGTGCAGGTTGACCCTATCAAACCCGCGTTGAAAGCGCCTGGATCTGAGTGCTTGAAACTAAATAATGATGAGCCGCTTTCAAAGTTCGCTTTTAATCTCAACTTGCGCCACTACAGCGAGGGCCGCGGGCGCGGCGACGGCGAGGGCGGTCGCGGCGGCGGGCGGGGGCGCGGCGACGGCGGCGGCGGGCGTGGCGGCCAGGACGGCGGGGACGGTGGCGGTCGGGGTGGGCGGGGCGGCCGAGGCGGCCGGGATGGTGGCGGACGCGGGGGGGGGCGTGAAGGCGGCGGCCGCGGTGGCGGCGGTCGGGGTGGCCGCGGCATGTGAAGCACCTCACGCGAAAAGTGAACAGCGGTTCTTTTCGTCTGGTTTTTTAAGGACGTGCCCGCGGTACACGAGACCCATCAAGCTCAACTCCCAGTAGTCTTTATCACGTACAGGCGGACAAGGGCAAGCAGATGTGAGATTGGTCACCTTGCAGCACCTTGGGGCTTGATAAACATTAGTAAACATACACAATAAACACGAAAGGTGCAGGGTTTAACTCGCCACTTGCAACTGTCCTCGCTTCGCCGCGGTTCACGAGAGCACTTGGTATCTTCTCTTTGAACGCGGTGTTTCAAAATTAAAACATAAATCTACTCGTACGTGTAACAGGTTTGTTTCATGTACTGCGTGCTCCCACTCCCACTATCCCATGCGTCGATGACGTGCGTCGACGACGTGGCGTCAGACGCCGATGTTGCGCAGCAGCCCGTGCCCGCCCCCCGTCCGCTTTCCCTTGTCCTTGTTGTAGCGGCGCAAGTTGTATTCGAAAGCAAAGTTTGAAAGCGACTCAGTATAAGTTAGTGTCAAGCGCTTAGTTCGAGGCGCTTTCAACGTGGGTTTGTTAGGGTCAACCTGTACCGCCCTACCTTGTTAGTCACCACCTTGTACAGCGCTACCCCCCCGATGATGTAGTTCACCGTCCACAGGCTCGCCTCGGAGCAGGGGCTTACACTCGTTCACTTTTCAGCTCAACTTGAGCCGTGTCTGACGCACAAAAACACCCTGAACACCCCCCAAGACCCCCTTAACACAGGCTACACAACGCCTACGCGCACCCCCTATCCTATAAAAAACGCTCAAGTTGAGCTGAGAAGTAAACGGGTGAAAGCCCCTGCCTCGAAGAACGTATAGCCGACCCAGAACCCCGACATCTTGTCCGAATTGCCCGCCTTGACGATGTTCGCCCACCCGTTGTAGTTGGCGCCGCTCGCGATCGAAGCCGCAAACATAAACACCAGGAACAAGGACTGCAGGCCTATGTGGTAGTTGGTCATGCGCGGGTTGTTCGTCGCCAGGCCCTTGTACACGTTGTAGAACGAGTACATGCCCACAATCAGTGCCTTACCTAAGTCCTCTCCAGATCAACTTATGTTGGTTTGAGGTATCAAACCCAGTCTACGCTTGCGGAAAATGAGGGTCTGAAGGCCCTCATATGATGGGGCAAGAGGATACCGGTACGCTCTCGACCAATCATATGAGGGCCTTCAGACCCTCCTTTTCCAAAGCGCAGACTGGGTGAAGAGGGTTGATTCAAAGAGAGGCACTTCCGCTTGAAAAAGGAGTGTACAAGGAGGCACCAGGCGTCTGCCCTGGCCCCCGTAATATGGGATGAGTTAAGTAGTTTCGGGGACAAACGGCTCATGGCAGGGGTGTTTAGGGGGTGTTCAGGGGGTGTCTAGGGGGTGTTGGGAGGGTGTTTAGAGGATGTTTGATGGGTGTTCAGGGGGTGTTTAGGGGGTGGTCAGGGGGTGTACAGGCTGTGCGGCCCTGCCCACGATGCTGTAGATGACGAGGTTGAACAGGGCGTACACCAGGTGCAACCCCTTCATTTTTACCCCGCCGCCGGCCAGCACCACGCAAGCCAGGAAGTTGAGCACGAACGTGGTGCACACCAAGATGCAGGGCCTTACACTCGTCCACTTTTCAGCTCAACCTGAGCCGTTTCTGACACAAAATGCACCCTAATCGCCCCCTGACAACCCCTGACACCGCATACACACCCCCTAAACAACCCCTAAATGCAACCCCCATCCCACAGACAGCGTTCATACGTTGAGCCGAAAAGTGGACGAGTGTAAGCCCCTGCCATGATGTAGTTCACGTGCGTCCACTGCACCGCGGACCGCGCGCCCACATCCTCCACGTCGCCCTGGCAGAAGGGTCATTCAGAACAAGCATTCGAACCCAGTTGGAGCATGACCTACCTTGGTGGGTGCCCATAGCCACACAGACGCACGGATTCAGTTTGTAACTTCAACGTCGGTCAAGTGCTTGTGGTCTCATAACCCCCAGGCCAGTCTAAAGAGGAGGAGGAGGCGAGGGTGGACGGGTACACGGGTACACTATGAGCAAACAGTGAGGGAACGAGTGCTGGTTCTGAATCAGGGGCTTACACTCGTTCCCATTTCAGCTCAACATGAGCTCTTCTGTCCACCGTATAACCCAACTTAAATCATGAATGTGTCCTGGAGTGGCTCAAGTTGAGCCCTAGCGTGAACGAGTGTAAGCGCCTGGTGCTGGTTATCAAGGACCCCCCTGCCAGGTGGAAGTGCAGCACGTTGACCCACGGCGGGTAGTTGTAGTCCTCCCTGCGGAAAGAAAATTATGTTTGAGGATCTTGTGAGTGGCAGTCAGACACTCACCGAGGACGGATGCAGTAAACAACATTGGTACGAGTACAGCCACGGTAGGATGCAATGTTGTTGCTGGTAAATGAACACCACAGCAAGACCCACAGCCGCTGTGCAGGCACAACCTACTCCCAGCGGCGGAAGTGGCATGACGGGTTCTGGCAACGAGGCCCAAGGAAGAGTCAGAGTCGCGTCGTGAGATGCTTGGTTCTCTGCTCGGCTACGGCGGGGGGGGACAAGCCCGCACACAGGGGGGAGGTTGGGTGTTTTCTCGCGGGTGGGTTTTGACGCGAGCGGGTTGCGCCGCGAGAGGGAGGCGCCGAGGGACGGTGGGGGTGGTCATGGACGTGGTGCGTGCCGGTAACGGTACACACCGAGGGCAACCCCCCCCACCACCACCCCCACCATCGCCCACCGCCCCGGCGGCGCCATCCACTGGCCACCCACTTGCATCTTAGCCAACCCGCGACGCAATCCCAAACCCTCTGGCACGCGGTCGACTGGTGCGCGCCCCTCCCTCCATCCCTTACACCACCCCCGCCCGCTCCTTCAAATGCTCTGCTGGAACGGTGAATTTAGGGGTGTTGTGGAGGCAAGGGGGGCGCGGCGCGCACCAGTCGACCGCGGACTGCTGGTCCGCGCGGTTCTCGCGGAAGCTCGTGAGCTGGCCCTTGAGGTGGGTCTTCACCGCGCCCCCCACCAGGCCGCTCATGACAGCCGCCATACCTGCCCTCGGGGGTTGCGCGCGCGCCCGGCGCCTGGGTATGAGGTGACTCGGATTTCAAAGAAAGTTCAAGCGCTCGAATATCGCTATCGGGTCGGTCGCCACCAACGATTCCGGACATCACCACTTCGGTCAGGAGAACCAGAATTTGTCCCCAACCCTTCGCACGGCGTCTGCCGCATCCACTTTCGCTGCGCCGACGTGCGCTGTCCGTGGGAGACTGGCAGGATGGACGACTTCCAGCCCGAGGCGCAGGTGGTGTACGAGAACTCCTACATCCAGAAACCGGAGGATTATGGAGATGTGCGTCCCCTGTAGACGAGCTCTGTCTGCCATTTATCGTCCGGATTCGGCAAGGCTGGTTGCCTGCTGACCGAAAATGACGGGGGAAGTGTCGGGTCCGGAGCGCTGAGCGTGGCTCGGGGTTGGGGCATAAACCCCCCACCTCGAGTGTACGTCGCACGCACGCGACGCGGCGGTTACGCGCGGAGCACTGGGCGCGACCCGCGCCGCTACGCCACCTGTGAAAACAAACAGTCCGTCGAATTGCCCATTTTGGAACCGAACCACCCACGCTCAAGGCAAACAGCTATCCCAAGCGTGTTCTCTGCCGAGGGAGGTATAGTTCGCAACGTCGCAACGACTGACCCCGCCGCCCGCTGATCCATCGCGACGTGCAGGGTTACCGGTTCATGCGCGGGCCGGTGCAGAAGGTGCTGGCGGAGACCATCAAGGAGCGGCTGGAGGCAGGGGCTTTATACACTCGTCCACTTCCGAGCTCAACCTAAGCCGTGTCTGCCACAAAAACACACCCTAAACACTCCTTCACACCCCCTTACACCCCCTAAACTCCCCGTAAATATTATCTAAACGCACCCCCTATACCACAAACAGCGCTTACGATGAGCTGAAAAGTGAACGAGTGTAAGCCCCTGGCTGGAGGGCACCACGTACGACCCGCTCAAGTCCGCGCAGATTGCCAAGGAGCTGGCCGATATGATCAAAGAGAGGGTGAAGAACCTGGGGTATGAGCGTTACAAGCTGGTGGTGCAGGTGACGGTGGGGGAGAAGACGGGGCAGGGCATCCGGCTGGCGTCGCGGTGCCTATGGGACACGGTAGGGCGGTGCAGGTTGACAGTTTGGAAACCCGTATTCAAAGCGCCTATGCTTTCAGCGCTTGAAACTATGATATGGGTAAAGTGGTTTCAACTGTTGCTTTCAAATTCAACTTGTGCCGCTACAACACGGCGACGGACAACTTCGCGTCGGACTTTTACGAGAACGCCAGCATCTTCTGCGTCGCCATGGTGTTTGGGCTGTACTTTGAGTAAGCGCTGAGCGGTGTTTGGCTGGTCAGGGATGGGATGGTCGGGGAATGGCTGGTCAGGGATGGGATGGTCAGGGATTGGCTGGTCATGGATTGGCAGGTCGGTGATTGGCTGGTCAGGGGTTGGCTAGTTAGGGATTGGCTGGTCAGAAACTGGTGCCGGAATCTTCTGCGTCGCCGTGGTGGTCGGGCTGTGAGAGCTACTACAGTAGGAGTGAGCGGTGAGCGACAGCGGCAGGGAGTTGGGGAGGAGGTTGGGTGGGAATGAGGAACCTTAGCGATTCGGGGGGAGTCAGCGGCGGACAGGGTTCGGTGTGAATCGAAATGGGTTGGGGCACGGACAGCGGCGGGGAGGGGCTTCGGTGAGATGAGAATGCGAACCCTTCGGTGGTGCGCGGCGTGTGGCGCATGGCATGGCGCGGCGCATGGCGCAGCGCAGCGCATGGCATGGCGCACGCGGGGCGGGATGGCAAGCTGCCGGGCTGCGAACAGCGGCTGGTGGTTGGCGGGGCGAGGAGATAATATTTCAGATGTGACCAGAGGAGGAAGTCTCTGATTGATTCAAAGTTTAGAATAGGTGCGTGAAGCACAAGAACATTTGTGGGTGTGTGTTTAAATAACCATCTACTCGTACTGTATTTAAACGGCGCGTGTGCTATGCTATGCGTCCTATTGTGCTTTGCACGTCGGGCCGAAACGTGCTCACATGGTGAGCTCGTCCACCTCCTCCTCCTGCCCTCCCTCCACCTCCTCCTCCTGTTCCTCCTCCTCCTCCTCCTCCTCCCCCCGCACCAACCCCATCCGCCATTCCAAGCGGACTAGTCGGACTATTGGGATCAGAGTGGCATCAGCTGCAAACTAACCAAATACCGATCAGCCCACCTCCCCTCCACGTACCGTGATACAAATCCACGCCACCCCAACCAGCGCGCACGCGCCGCTCGACGCGAGCATCAGCCCACGCTCCAGACCCGCGCCGCCCCGCTTACCCAGGGTGGAGGTAAGATCGCCGTAGCCCGCAGCGATGACACCCATGGCCAGGGGCTTACACTCGTCCACTTTTCAGCTCAACCTGAGCCGTGCTGGTCACACCTCTGCTTGTCCCCCTGTCTAATAGACTGGGGGGAAATGATGCACCCAACGTATCCCACAAAATGTGCTTACGTTGAGCCGAATAGTGGACAAGTGTAAGCCCCTGCCCATGGCGAGCACGGTGGCGGCAATGAACCCGGCGAAGTACCCAACCACCAGCGGCGGCTCGTGCAGTGCCACGGTGTAGCGGCGCAAGTTGAATTTGAAACCAAAATTTGAAAGCATTTCCTCATATTCTAGTTTCAAGCGCTCGGGTCCAGGCGCTTTCAACCAGTGTCTCAACAGAACTTCGTTTCGCGAATAAGTTCTGGCAGAACCGACAGTACTGAACCGGTTCTGGGCAGAACTGAACCACGTTGCTCGCGCGGGGGGAGTTCTACCGAACTGGTTCTGTGGTACTGTGAAG
>Ga0307489_10001705_pt1 | contig 14584 bp, 28 predicted proteins | sample SB12metaG_FD_202247 | JGI IMG/M metagenome (GOLD analysis project Ga0307489, IMG submission 202247) | Sea-ice brine microbial communities from Beaufort Sea near Barrow, Alaska, United States - SB 1.2 | ecosystem: Environmental > Aquatic > Marine > Coastal | place: USA: Alaska | collected... | reverse complement strand
CGGATGATGTGCTCATGCTCCGGGGCTTTGTTGGCGGCATGTGAGGCTCGCGTCTTCCTCCCCATCTCTACACTTCTCTACACAGGAGCAGAACTAAATATTACGGGCGGCACGTAAGGGCACGAAAAAGAGGACTGGGCGCGGGGCGGGCGCTGTGGAATCCACTGCACGCCTGACGGGACGTCTTGAACGCGTGCGTTCCTGTGGGCGTCTGTCACGAGCGATGTGCGACGCCTGCGTTGATTTTTGTGAGGATGCGCCGGCGGCTGTGAGAGGGAACGGCACCCTTTTTCATTTTTGTCGTCAAGTGCGAGGAATGAAAAAGGGTTCCGTCCTCTCCCGCACTCACTTCAGATTGTCCCCGTCCCCGACCCCTGCACGCCGCCTCCATGACGCGGCAGATGACGCGGGCCCAGCGCGCCGAGCAGGTGGCGGGCACCGACGCACCCATCATCTCCCTGAGGGAACTGCGCGAGGGGAACGAGAGGGCTCTGGCAGGGGGGTCTTGTGATTGAGACGCAGAACGGAGCACGATAAGCTTTCGGGTGGATGCTGCGCGGACCCGACTCGTGATGGTGGAGTACTCCACAGACCGTCGTATGAGCCTGTGACCTCGGCCCGGCTGTGGCGTTTGGTCCGTTCAACGTCGGCCGAGTCGTTGTCCTCGATGACCCTCCTGTATGATGGCGCTGCGGAACGCGTGCGACGCCCCCGGGTGGTTCACGTTGGACGCGGAATGTGCAATTTCGTCGGAACTCGTGCAGGAGTGTTACGCGCGCATGCGGGACTTCTTCGCGCTGCCGCTGCCCGTCAAGCAGAACTACATGCACACGCAGTACGAGCGCGAGACGGGCGGGTGAGGGCCGTCACACGTTGACACGTGAACGCGTGACACCCAGGTGCCCCAGCACGGCTCTTGCCAACCCGACCATGTTATCTTTTGGGGGGGGTGCCCACCGCGGGCTTCCACTCGTCAGCGAACGAATGGCTAGGCCATCGGCCAGGGAGGAGGATACTTATGCGAGTGTGTACGGGTACACTGGTACACTATGCGCAAACATCCACGCAACGAATGGCCAGGCCCTGGTGCGCGGTACGTGCCGCTGCTAGAGGAGTACGCGTACCAGCCGATGACCGCTGCGATAGTAGAGTCTTTCGACACCTGCCGCGACCTGCCCGCCTCCCACCCCGGCCTCGCGGACGGCACGGCCACGGGCAGGGCGTCCATCGGTCCACTTCTCAGCTCAACCTCAGCCGCTTTCATAACTTGAAACACCCAATATATCCCACAGGAAGTGCTTACATTGAGCTGAAAAGTGCCCGAATGCAAGTCCCTGGCAATGGGGGTGGGCCCTGTAGACTGGCCGCTGGAGGCGCCGGGTCTGAAGACGGCGCTGGGGGGGTTCTTCCGCGCTGTAGGGACTGATGGATAGTGCTCGCCACGTCATAGGATGGCTCTTTACTCTAGAAACGAGGGTTCAATACACGTTTGATGACGCGGCGAGCAGTATCCATCAGTCCCTACCGTGCGGCGGATGACGTCGCGCGAGACCTCTTCGTGGCATTCGCGGGCGCGTGCTGCCTGGCAGGGGGGTTATTGAGAACAACCACTCGACCGTCGCGTCGGTGAAAGACAAAAGTTGAAGAAAACTCTCCTCCTCCTCATCCGCGTGTTTGTATGGGCATTCACCCTGAAGATTAGTCAACAGTCACGCACCGATCAGATGCCAACCTGTGCTCACTTCGAGTGCCACCCTTTTCTCAATGACCCTGCTGCCAGGACGACGAGGAGGTGGGGGACTATGAGGACGCCACCAAGGGGGCCACCGAGTTGGCCGGACATTTTCTGGGCCACTTCGGCGACCTCAGCCACTGCGCCATGCGTGCGATGCACTACCCGGGTAGCAGCGCCTCTGAGGTAAGGTAGTGCAAGTTGCAACCAATTCCGTTTTGAAAGCATCATTTGATGTTTTGACAGTAAATTATGATGAAGTGCTGTTATGTTTCGCTCGCAAACTTAACTTGCACCACTACACGAAGGTGCGCGCGCACGCCGGGTCGCTTGCCGGGATACCACGAGAGGACGATAACGGGGGGGGCGACGGGGCCGGCGGCGAAGGCGGTGAGAAGCGCAAGCGGCGAGGGGCGGTGAAGACGGGCACAGGGGGCGGCGGGAAGGGGAAGGCGGAGGGCGGGGTGATGGCTGTCGGCATCTCCGAGCACACCGACTTCGAGGCAGGCGCTTCCTCATGTCCGCTTCTCTGATCAGCCTGAGCCGCTTTTATCACTTGAACGGGATAAAACGACACAGTGTATCCCACGAAAAGTGCTCACGTCAGACTGAGAAGTGGACGAGTGCAAGCCCCTGCTGTGAGGCCTTCACGCTGCTGCACCAGAGCGCGGCGGGGTTGGAGCTGCGGTAGCGACTGATTCATAGTGCTCGCCACGTCACAGGATGTCATGTATCTAAAGAAACGAGGGCTCGGAATGCGTTTGATAACATGGCGGGCACTATCCATCTGTCCCTAAGCTGCGCGACACGGCGGGCACCTGGTGGGGCGGTGCAGGTTGAAACCTGTATTGAAGACGCCTGGTTTCAGCGCTCGCAACTAACTTATGATACAAATTTTACAAATTTTGCTTGAAACGTCAACTTGCGCCGCTACAACCTGGCGCAGCGCCGTGGTGGCCGCCGACCGACCACTCTTCACCGTCATCATCGCGGACATGATGGAGCGCTGGTAGCGCCTGGCGCTCATTGCTCGCCACGACATCGGCACGCATTTGAATCCCTGTTTGTTTGGTTGAATGGCGTCCTACGGCAGATACTGCTCGCCACGTCATAGGATGCCATTTGCCTCACGTAACACGGGTTCACAATGCGTGTCGGGGGTCGATGCTTGGCGGATAGTGGGCCTGGCTATGACGTGGCGAGCATTCTCCGCCAGGCCCTAGCTTCTGGACCAACGGCGTGCTCCGCGCCACGCCGCACCGCGTAGCACTTACGCCGCATGAGCGCTTCTCGATAGGTAGCGCGGTAAAGACTGATCCCAGATTGACGGGGTGGTTGACCGCGCTTGGTTTCAGCACTTAAAACCAAAATCTTATGGGACTTTATCAAAATTTGCTGTCAGTTCCAACTCGCGTCACTACGGCTGGTCCGCTTCAACGGCCTGGACCCCGGCGCGCTGGTGGTGCCCCGCCCGTGCTTCCTGCGCCACGAGGGAAAGGTTGTCCCATCGCGTTACGCCGCTACCACGCAGGGGGACCACACGGCGTGGCGGGCAGGGTGGTCTTCAGAACAAGCACTCGACCATGAACCGATCCCGCGTTTGTATGCGCATTCACCCTGAAGCTAGGTCATGCTCCAATTTCTGTCAAGTACTTGTTCTCAGTGACCCTCCTGCTCTTCACCCTGAAAGCAGGTCATGCTCCGACCTCAGTTGAGTGCTTGTTATCAATGACCATCCGCTGCGGTGACCACAGCGGCCAAGAATCTTGACGACATGCTAGCGCCCGCCGGCGGCCGGGGCAGCAAGCGGGCCAAGTACCCGGTGCAGGCACTCACCCCAGCAGGGAGGTTATTGCGAACAAGTACTGAACCGACTTTGAATCGACGCACCAAGTCTGCTCGTCTGTATGAGCATTCACCCTGCAGGTAAGTCATGCTCGATCTCGGTGCAGCGCTTGTGTTCAATGACCCTCCTGCTCGGCGCCGCGGCACATGGCGCAACTCATTCTGACATGGCGCGGGCACGTGCTGTTGGGGCACCACAATGGCGGCGAGTTTGAAGGGCGCTGGACGGGTTTTATCGAGGAGGTAGGGGTTGTTGGATATGACAAAGTGCGTGAAAACCCTTACACACTTAGTTAGACCTAGTGCTAAGTCGTCCAAATGGAGCGCTCTGATTGATCGAGCGGGACTACTTCGTACTACTTGTTGCTAACTGTCTAAGTGGTTTCACGTACTTTGTCATAGTGCTCGTGATATCATAGCATGTCATTTGACTGAAAGGAACAAGGGTCACAGATACATTTGATGACGTGGCGAGTACTATCGGTCAGTTCCTACGAGGAGGTGGGTGCGGGGGAGGGGGCGGCGGCGGCGGCGGTCCGCGCGTTGGCGCTGGGGGGGATGCGGCTCCCGACGTGCTACGTAGTCCGCGTGGTGGAGCGCGCTCGGCAGGGGCTTACACTCATCCCCTTCTCGGCTCCACCTGAGCCATGTTTGTCGTCCCTATAACCACCCTGCGTATCCCACACAAAAAGTGCTTACAACGAGCAAAAAGTGGACGAGTGTGCGCCCCTGGCGCGCGGCTGCGGTTCACGGGGTGGATGGATGTGCCGGTCATCGAGCACGAGTTTACGTGCGAGCTGGGCGGGGAGCTGGAGCCCTCCGTGGATCTGGTGGGAGGCCCTCCTCTTCCGACGGAGGGAGGGGTCGGCGGCGGTGGTAATGCAGGCGGCAGGGACTTACACTCGTCCACTGTTCGACTTGTCGTAAGCACTTTTGTGGGATACGCTAGGTGGTTGCATGGAATTTCGGTGACAAAGACGGCTCAGGTTGAGCTGAGAAGTGGCCGAGTGTAAGCCCCTAGCAGGCGGCGGCGGCGACGGGCTTGACGCTCAAGGTTGGGCCTGGCACATATTGCTCGCCACGTCAGCGTCATACGATGCCGTTCAACTCAAGAATCGAGGGCTCAGACTGCCTCGGATAACGAGATAACGTCCAAGAGAGGGTTTAGACTGCGTTGGATGACCTGGCGGGCAATATCTGCGAGGCTCTAGCTCAAGGCACTGACGACGCGAGCGGCGGTTCAGGGGCTCCGGCGGTTCCGGGGGGCGCGGGGGGGTCGGGGGGCGCGGGGGGTTCAGGGGCTCCGGCGGCTCCGGGGGGCGCGGCGCCGCCAGCGATGACCCCGCGTTGGTTCCGGGCGGCGGACATACCGTACGCCGAGATGCCGGGCAGGGGCGTACACTCGTCCACATTTCGGCTCAACCTCAGCTGGTTTTGGCACTGAAACCACACAGCATTTCCCATAAACAGTGATTACGTTGAGCCGAAAAAGTAGATGAGTGTAAGCCCCTGATGCCGGACGACGACGCGCACTGGTACCCCCCGGTGCTCGCGCTGGCGGCAGGGGCGTACACTGGTTCACTTTCCATGCCAACCAGTGAGAGCACTTTTGTGAGATACATTGGTCAGTTTGGTGATTTCAGTGACAATAATGCCTTGGGTTGAGCCGAAATGTGGACGAGTGTGGACCCTGGTTGGCGGCTAAGAAACCGCGCGGGGGAGGAGAAGGAGAAGCCGCGGGGGGGAGCGCGACGGCGGCGTGGACGGAAATCATCGTGGGCGAGTTTCACTTCGAAGAGGGTGAGCTCGCACACCACAAGCTGCAGACCATACTCACCGATGCGGCGTGAGACGCGCGTGCAGTGCGCGGGTGGTTCCCCGGTGGTTCAGCTCACACATCAGGGGAGTTCAGCGCGGGCCTGGCGAGGAGTTGGGTGGTTTCGCGGTTGGTCAGCCCATATGATTGGGGAGTTCACCCAGGGCCTGGCGGTGGTTGGGTGGTTACGCACATGAACACCACCTTGTAATGGATACGGTACTGTAAGTCTCCCGTACTGTAATACCAGAAACAGCGTGCTTCAGTGTAGTGCGGACCATTCATTAGTGCGCATTACTTCGCACCCTCGATCATCCCATGATCCCAAGTGATCCCGGTTGATCCCAAGTGATCCCAAGTGAACCTCGGTATGTGCGCTCGTCAGGTGTTAAGCCACATGGCCCGAGCGGCATGCGAATCTCATCTACAGCTAGGCTACGCGTGTTTTGGGTGCTGATGCTGCTGCTGGCGGCGGCGGCTGCAACCGCTGCGGCGGCGGTTGCGGTACCACGGCGGCGCGGAGGTCATGCAGTAAGTCCATGGAGCTAGACACGACGCCGCCGCCGCCGCCCGCGCCCCGCATCCCGCCGCCTCCGCCCCGCACCTGTGCCTTGTCGCTGCTGCTACTGTTGCTATGACCACCGCCGCCGACCACTGGAGGGGGCGGCCCCTTCCCTCCGCCCTTGTCACCAACCCCACCCTCACCGCCGTCCCCGCCGCTGCCGCCGCCGCCGCTGAATCCCCTGCCCCCGGGATCCGCTCCGCCCCCAGGGCCCCTGACCCCGAAGCCGCCGCCGCCGCCGCCGCCGCCCCCGCCCCCACCGCCGGCCCCACCACCGAAGCACGGCATAATGTCCCCTTTGAAAGAATACAGCGCCACCCCGGCGGCGGTCACCAGACCCCCCATCACGTAGCGGCGCGAGTTGAAATTGAAGGCAAAGTTGGAAGCGATTCGTCACATTTTAGCTTCAAGCGCTGAAACCAAGCGCAGCCAACCCAAGGTTAACTTGGGTCCACTTGCACTGTCCTACCATGAGCAGCTGCGGCGGTACCGGGCGGCCCAGGACAAACGCGGACACCCCCGCGACCAGCATGTAGCGGCGCAGATTAAATTGGAAAGCAAAATGTGAAAGCTATTCATCATATAATAGTTTCAAGCGCTTAGTTCCAGGCGCTTTCAACATGGGATTCAACCTTTCAACTTGAACCGCCCAACCAGGAACATGGAGCCCGCGCGTGCGAACACCTTCACCAGGTTGTAGCGGCGCAAGTTGAAATTGAAAGCACACTTTGAAAGCGGTTCATCATGTCATAGCTTCAAGCGCTTAGTTCCAGGCGCTTTCAACGTAGGGTTGAAAGGGTCAACCTGCACTGGCCTACCAGGTTGTCCGCCCACTTCATCACCGCGCTCGTGCACAACCCCTTGCAGGAGGGTCATTCAGAACAAGCACTCCACAGGTTTAGGGTTTAGGGTTTAGGGTTTAGGGTTTAGACCCTCAACATAAACCCTAGACCCCAAAACCTTGAGAACAAGCACTCCACCGACGTTGAACATCTTCGTCTTTCTCCACGCGTCTGTGCGAGCATTCACACTGAAGATTAGTCATGCTATGATCTCGGTCGAGTGCTTGTTGTCAATACAAGCCCTACCGTGAACCCGCCCAGGACCACCAGCCCCCAGGTGTAGCCGTTGTAGTGCGTGAACCACGCCGTGAGCGGCAGGCCGCGCGCTATGAGCGCCACCAGCGATATCACAATCCCGTACATGTACATCTGCAGGTTCTGCCAGTTGAGCGATCCAGCAGGAGGGCCATTGAGAACAAGCACTCGACCCACGATCAGCGTGCCGCATGCTTCATACCTTCAGGGTGATTGCTCATACAGTTCGTGGGTTGCTTGTCGGAACACAACGTCGGTGGAGTGCTTGTTCTCAATAGCCCCCCTGCCCCGGCGTTGACTTGAGCATGCGCTCCGTGAACACCGCCGCGAAGTTGTTACACGTGGCCTGCACAAGGAGCAGCACGTAACCGTTGACGGGTTGCGACAGCGCGATGCCTAGTGTACCGTGACTGTGGCCGCCAGCCCCCGCGCCGCCCCCGCCCCCGCCGCTCGGCCGCAGCTCGCTCACCACACACCCGATGAACACCAGCACCACCAGGCAGGAGGGTCATTGAGAACAAGCACTCGACCGGGATCGAGCATGACTTACCTTCAGGGTGAATGCTCATACACAGGCGCAGAGCATAAGTAGGGGATTCAACGTCGTTCGAGTGCCAGTTCTCAATGACCCCCCTGCCGCGACCCACTGCCTGGCGCGCAACCGCGTGCCCAGTAACAGGCGCATGAATCCCGCAGTAATGATAATTTTGACTTGCTCCAGCACTTTGAACGACGTGGGGGTGAGGTAACGCAGGATCTGGTAGTGCAGATTATTCCCGATCACATACAGCAAGCCAGGCACTAGGGACTGATGTGAAGTGCTCGCATCATCATAGGATGCCATTTAAATCAAGAAACGAGGGTAAAGATTGCGTTTGATGACGCTGCAAGCACCATCCATCAGTCCCTACCAGGTATGGCGAAGAGCGCGAGCGTGCGGCGGTTGAACACCACGATGGCGGCAGTGGCGCGCTTGGCGCCCTCGGCCAGGTCCCCGCCCGCCGCCGCCTCCAACCAGGGTGCACCGGTACACCACGAGCAAACAGTCAGGGAACCAGTCTGTGAGTGTGTGTGTGTGTGTATTCAAAAGTAGAACAGGCTCACGGATCAACCAAATCACATTCGTCGACAGAATAGCATCTTCTAAAGGGAGAGGTAAGTATCTAAATGACAATAAAGAGAGTCAGTCAGGGAACGAGTCGCCAGGCCAGGGCAGGAGGATACAGCGAGCATGCACGGGTAGACAGACAGGTACGCTATGAACAAACAGTTAGGAACCGAATGGCCAGGCTGATACGCGAGCTTGTGTAAGTGTAAGACCCTGCGTCCGCAACCCGCGCCCGCCGCTCCACCCCCTTAGCGGCACGGAACTCGAGCGCCAGCGCCAGGCCGGACGCCGCCACCTTGATAATCTCCTGTCAGGGTCTGGCTACTCGTCCACTTTCTCGGCTCACCTGAAGCACTTTTTGTGGGATGCGCAGGGTGGTTGCAGGGTTTAGTGACAAAGACGGCTCAGGTTGAGCTGGGAAGTGGACGAGTGTTAGCCCCTGCCTCCTGCATGAGCACCACGGACTGCGTCTCGTATGCGTACTTCCCGCGCCCCGCGCCATCACCCGCCTCCTTGTAGTGACGCAACTTGAAATCGAAAGCAAATCTTGGAAGCCGTTCGGTTTACCACAATTTAGTTTCGTGCGTGCGCTGAGACCAGGCGCTTTCAACACGGGTTTCAATCGGTTGCAACTTGCAGCAGCCCGCCTCGTGCACCTGGCTGGCACTGACCAGCAGCGGGTTGAGCACCGCCTGGCAGTAGCGGCGCAAGCCGAAAATGAAAGCAAAGTTTGAAGGTGGTTCATCATATTTTAGCTTCAGGCGCTTAGTTCCAGTAGTCCAGGCGCTTTCAACGTGGGGTTTGGTCGGTTCAACTTGCACCGCCATACCAGGCACAGCAGCAGCGCGGCGGCGGCCAGACCCTTGGTGTAGCGGCGCAAGTTGAATTTGAAAGCAAAATTTGAAGGCGGTTCATCACATCATAGGTTCAGGCGCTTAGTTCCAGGCGGTTTCAACTTGAGTTTCATAGGGTCAACCTGCACCGCCCTACCTTGGCCAGCTGGCTCTTCCCCGCCGCCGGTGCAAAGGGTCGACATCAGTATACGATATGGTGAGGTGACCGATGACCGACGCGTGTGTGTGTGCTTGTGTGTTCGTGGGTCGACACGAATATACGATATGGGAGGTGACCGATGCGTTTGTGTGTGTGTGCGTGGGTTCCCTGTGTCGCGAGTCGATGGGCTTGAAGGTTGTGCTGGAAGACATGCACACGAGATCGGGAGCGAGCGTCGAGGTTCTGCCGTCGATTTAATCAGTGCAGACAACTCGAGTGACTTCAGGGGCAAAACTACAGACCGCTGGCACGACATCGGCAGCTGAATTTGTAATGGGGTGGCCAGGCCAGGAGGGAAGCGGCGTGTACCGGCCAGGAGGGAAGCGGCGTGTACGGGTAAGGGCGGGTACACTGGTACACTGTTGCGCTATGCCCAAGCATTCAGATTGAGCTGACAGGGGACGAGTGATGAGGCCGCCCTGCCGTGGTGGCAGCGGCGGCGGACGCGGCCTCGGCGGCGGCCTCGACGTCCGCTTCCGCCGCGCTCGCAGGAGCCGCCTCCCTGTTGGAGAGAACACACACAACGTAATTCATGTCAGGTTGACGGCTGCCACTTGCGCTGTAAACGGGCCGCCGGTCGTCAGGCCCACGCCCGGCGGCTCAGGGTAAGCTGGCAGGGGGGCGCTGCGTCCGACCCTCAACCCATCCCGTTGAGCTGTCAAGGGGCCGCGGCCGCGGCGTCCAGGCTGAATCACAGCTGTGACGGCTCACAGGTGCGGTGACGAGCACACTTCACTCGCCAGACTTGAAAGCGCTATGCTTGCGGGTGGGACCGGCGCTCACCTGTGCAGCAGCGGCCTGTGGCGGTGCTTCACCGGCGGCGGCTGCATGTCGCCGGCGGAACGCGGCGCGGTGCGCTCGCGTTGCGCAGCAGCGGAGAGCCGCGAGCGCGGCCGACGGACGGGCTGCTGGAAACGATCGCGGTTCCGACCGGAGGAGACAGGGTCTACAGTGGTGGGTAGATTCTCTGCTCTGCCACAATGAGTGTCCGCCGAGGTGCCCGCCGAGGGTCGGAGCAAAGTGTGCGAGGCAGCCGTCGACGGGGACGCGCGGCGCGGTGCGCTCGCGAAGTACAGCCGCGGCGGACGCTGCGGGGAATCGATCGGTCGTTCCAATTTTGCCCAAAAGGCCAAAACTGCACTGTTGAAGCCGGGCTTAGGGTTACATTTACGAATAGGGTTCAGGGTTAGGGTTGTGGTCGTGGTCATTGTAGTCTTGTCGGCACCTCCGCAACTGTTTTAGGCGTCCGACGGCAGCACGCACATTCAGAGTTCACCGCTTACTGCCCGGATGCCGTACTCTATAAGTATGCTCGCGCCCGTCGCATCCGCGGCATGCCTACGCCCGTGCACCCGTCCTAACGCCAGGCGCCCCGCCACTGCCACCGCCACGAAAGTTTCGGACGCCTCTGGGGAATTGGGTCGGGCGAAATCGACGAGGATGGCGGAGGGCCTCACGCCCACCGCCTCGCGACGTTCCCTCGCCGTCTCCCTCCCCCTCGCCGCCGCCGCCGCCGCCGCCGCCGCGACCCTCGGTAAGGCGGTGCTAGTGTCATCGGCGACACCCGTGTTGTATGCGCTTGCAACTAAAATTTGATAACATGCATTCAATTTTTGCTTTCCAATATCAACTTGCGCCGCTAACCCTCGGCATCGCACCCCGCCCCGCACGCGCTGACCCAAACGGCCCCTATTGCGACTTCACCCAAACCCTGCCATGTGACGAGTACCCGGACTACCAACGCTCCCAGGCGGGCCTGTTGTACCAGGATCTTCGGTTCGGCGAAGGAGAGGCAGGGCGGTTACGAGTTGTGAGAACAAGCACTGGACCGACGTTGAACCTCCTCCTCCTGGTCCTCCTCCTCATCCTCATCCTCCTCCTCCTACTCCTCCTCCGCCTCCTCCTCCGCCTCCTCCTCCTCCTCCTCCTCCTCCTCCTCCTCTTCCTCCTCCTCCTCCTCCTCCTCCTCCTCCTCCTGCTCCTCCTACTCGCGTCCGCATGGGCATTCATCCTGAAGGTACGAGTGATGCATGCTCTGATATTGGTTGAGTGCTTGTTCTCATCAATGGCCCTTCTGCGAGGCGGTGGAGAAAGGCAAGCGTGTCACCGTGGACTGGGACGGGTACACCTTCTACCTGGCACGGGGGTCATTGAGAGCAACCACTCGACCAAGATCGGAGCATGACTAATCCGAAGGGTGAGTGCTCATGCAGACACGCGGAGTATGCGGAGGAGGAGAATGAGGAGGAGGAGAAGGAGGAGGAGGAGGAGGAGGAGGATGAACGACGGTCGAGTGCTTGTTCTCAATGACCCTGCCGCCTGGCGCATGTGCTGCAGGCGAAGAACCTGCCCAAGGGGGGCGACTTTGCGGAGAACGATGCCGCGTTTCTGCGCTTCACGCCAGGGGATGGCAGGGGGCTTCCACTCATTCACTTCTCCTGAGCCAGTTTCGTCACTGACTGACTGAAACCACCCAACGAATATCACACAAAGTTGATCCTAAAAATGGACGAGTGTAAGCCCCCAGGGGACGGCACCGTGATCGGCGCGTTCGATGATTGCGTGCGGGATATGAAGGTGGGCGGTATCCGCCGCATCATCGTGCGCCCGGGCAGGGATGTTATTGAGAGCACTCAAGCGCTCCACCGACGTTGCATCCCCTCCTCCTGCTCCGCGCGTATGTGTGAGCGAGCGCGGGAGGGGGTATTGAGAACAAGCATTTGGACCTCCTCCTCCTCCGCTCGTCAACCCTGAAGGTAAGCCGAATTCCGACCTCGACTCGAGTACTTGTTCTCACTGACCCTGCTGCCGGGCCCGCTGAGCTACCCCGGTGCGCTGACCAAGGCAGGAGGGCGGTACGAAGGCGGGGTGGGCCCGGTGCCAGCGAGTTTGTCGGGGCGGCGAGCGTTGGAGTTTGTGCTCAGGAACACGGCAAACGTGGCAGGGGTTTAAACTCGTCCACGAATTAGTGCAACCTGAGCCGATCTTGTCACTGATTGACGCCCTCCAGCACTCGTCCGCGTTTCAGCTCAACCTGAGCCGTTCTTGTCACTGACAGGCTGACGCCAACCAGCGTATTCCACAAAGATTGTGTTATGGTGAGCTGACGAGTGTACTGGTCCACTTTTCAGCTCAACTTGGCCCGTTTTTGTCACTGACAGACTGACGCCAACCAGCATTTCCCTCAAAATGTGTGTAACGTTGAACTGAACAAGTGGACGAGTGTACGCCCCTACATCGTGGACAAGAGTCTGCTGTTTGACGTTGAGGTGCTGGGGGTTGAGGGCGTTGAGGGTGGCACCAAGGGGTTCAGAAGGGGGCCTGGCACTTGGGCGCAGTTGGTGAAGGGTAAATTGACGTAACACAGATCATCTGATCTAGCGGCGGGCGGGGCGGGGCGCGGGCGCGGCTCTCGATTCTTTCTAATGCAATGTGCAAAACAATCCTATTGATACATTCGTCTCGACTATGCCCAAAAGGCAATCTCTCGCTATCTCCCTCCAGTCTTCCCCTGCCGTCTATAGCTGGCACAGGTGCTCTCTCCCTGTCCCTCTGTGCTTCACTACCAGAAGGGGCACCAGCCGATGTAGGACTGGCACAAATTCTCGTGGCTGGTGGCCGCCACGATGAGGCGTTGCACCTGCGCTTCGATAGAGTCTGGCACAGTATTCTCCACGCTCTCCAGCGCCCCCACGCTGTAGCGCCGCAAGTTGAAACTGAAAGCAGAGTTTGAAAGCGCATCGTCATATTTTACCTTGAAGCGCTGAAACCAAGCGATATCAAAATGGGGACAGCCAAACCAAGCGAGGTCAACACGGGGTCAACCTGGGTTCAACCTGGCGTCAACCAGAGGTCAACCTGGGGTCCATACGTGGACGACCTCGGGTCAACCTGAGTTCATCTGGGGTCAATACGTGGACAACCTGGGGTCAACCAGAGGTTGACCTGGGGTCACCACGGAGACAACCTGGCGACAACCTGCACCGCCCTACCGCGCTTGCCGCCATCTGGTTGTGCCCCCCGGTACCGCCCGCCGCCGCCGCCGCCGAGGATGCGGAGCCGTCGCGCCCCGTCAACTTGTGGCTCATCCGCCGCATCACCCACACCCAGGGCCTTACACTCGTCCATTTTTCAGCTCAATGTAAGCACTTTTTGTGGGTAGGGGGTGCTTGGATGATATGCAGGGGATGTTTAGGGGATTTTTACGGGGGTTCAGAGAGTGTATAGGGCGTCTTAAGGTGTTGTTCAGGGAGAGTCGAGGTCGTTTAGGCTGTATTTAGGGGATATGTAATGGGGGGGGCTGGAAGTATATGGCTGTGTTATCGGGGTATTATTTACGGGGGGTCAGGGGGTGTTTGGGGTATGTTTAGGGGTTGTCCAGGGGGTGTTTACAGTGTATTTTGAGTAAATCAGCTCAAAGTATAGGCTGAGACGTGGACGAGTGTAAGCCCCTGCCGACACCGCACGGTCGTTCAAGATGTCGTTGGCGTCCACGTTGAGACCCTCCACAGCGTCCAGCGCAGTGACCCGCCCCGTGACCCGCACCGACGCGGCGCCGAACCCGCTGGGGTCCACCGCCTGGCCCATCGCGGCCTGCGCGTGCGCGGCAGCTTGCGCGGCGGCCTGTGTGAAGAGTCAGACACGCGATAGCGCTTGACGTTTAATTCAGCAAACGAGAGTTCAGCATGTGGTGGATGACGTGACACGCACTCGTACTTATCCCATGTATCCCCTACAGACATGTGATAATGCTTGACGTTTGACCTGGTGAAAGAGGTTTCAACGTGTGGTGGATGACGTGACATGCACTCGCACTTATCCCGTGTCTCTCCTGCCTGCGCGGCGGCGGCGGTGTTGGGGTCGTTAGGATCGAACCGAACCGGACCCCCAGCCTGTGGCTGCTGCTGAGGCTGGCCCTCCTCCTCCTGCTGCTGCTGCAGCTGCTGCTGCTGCTGCAGCTGCTGCTGCTGCAGTTGGGGATGTACCGGTGGTTCAGCTCACAGTTCAGGGCAGTTCAGCGAGGGAACAATAAGGATTTGGGTGGTTTCGCGGTGGTGTTGCTCATAAGATTGGGGAGCCGAGTGAGGACGGTTGCAGAGGTTGGGTGGTTACGCACCTGCTGCTGCTGCTGCTGCTGCTGCTGCTCCTGTTGATGTTGCTGTAACTGCTGCTGGGATAACTGTTGATAGGATGTTAGTAACTGTTGATAGGATGTTAGTACGGTTGCCAGGTACGGTGGGTGCACTCGGATGTGGAGAATAAGGATAAGGAGGAGGAGGTGAAGGAGGTGGAGGAGGTGGAGGAGGTGGAGGAGGTGGAGGAGGAGGAGGAGGAGGAGGAGGATAAGGAGCAGGAGGAGGAGGTGAACGAG
>Ga0307489_10001704_pt1 | contig 14584 bp, 23 predicted proteins | sample SB12metaG_FD_202247 | JGI IMG/M metagenome (GOLD analysis project Ga0307489, IMG submission 202247) | Sea-ice brine microbial communities from Beaufort Sea near Barrow, Alaska, United States - SB 1.2 | ecosystem: Environmental > Aquatic > Marine > Coastal | place: USA: Alaska | collected... | reverse complement strand
GCCCCAGCACTCCTACTCTGCCAAACCGCGCACTCGTACCCGGGCGCATAGTCGGGGGCGCCTCCACCGCACGCATTCGGGGCAGTCGCGCGTCTGCCGCCTGGCGGTGTACCGGGTACACAAATATGGACTGCTCTCACAGGCAAATAGTCTGTGTACACGGATCGCTTACCCGAATGGCTGATTTGGTTCGGACTGAATCCTTCCAGACTAGGCACTAGAACTGAGTGGGGGTCAAAATGTTTTTGGCAACGATATAACTCAAGAATCTTGAGTCAAATATTCGTTCGTGATTTATTTGGGTCGAAATCACGAATAGACCCGTAGGATATAGCTATAGGTCCGCTATATCATTCGACAACTTCCTTGGTCTATAACTCAAGAACGGAAATGACTGTTACTCTGCGCGCTTTGCGCCAATGACTTGGGTCGCGAGTAGAACGAAAAAGGGTGCTTTGAGTGGTGAATCGGCGTGAATGACGCGCGAACAATGACGTACGAAGTGTCGGCGGCGGCAAAACCGCCGCAGACAACCCCCCTTCATACAGGCATTAGTGTCGACACGCGGGAAGGGAACGGCGAGTATCGCCGCCGCCGCGCAGTTGTGCCGCTTCCCTGTTTCTTGAGTCATTTGTCCCATGTTGACGGTCCAAGGTTTTTTTCATTCAATTGGCGACCCAGGGAGTCATTGGCGCTCGCGCGGGAGGCATAGCGGAATAGGTTTATTTATACGAGGGGCAGCGTGGCATTGTGTTCCCGTGTGGTTGTCACAAATATTCAAGTGTCGCAAGCGGCATGGGCCTCTGATCCTTGCTCCGTACAGCGTCGAAGATGGCACAGGCCGCGCGGGTACGCGCCTAACATCAGCGCATCACACACATCCCCCCATGAATTGTTTGTGTCGCCCCTTTTTTCTTGAGAATAGCTCTAGTCGGACTGGAGTGTCGCGGGCTTTCCCAGCATAATAAGTTATTTCATCCCTCGACAGGAACGTTTCGCGAAAAAAAATGAGGCCGAGGACCTTCGGAGAGCTTTCGAAAAGCTTGACACCAGAGGGTAATGTGCACTTCTGTCTGCCTATTCCATCGAACTCCTCGTTTCAACCGCTCTGGAGTGCAGGGATGGAAAAATTGACACCGACGAGTTGAACACCGTGTTTCAACTGCTGAATCACAGGACCAAAAAGGTGTCTAACTTTGGTTCTACTGCAACGCCGAGAACCTGTGTTCTATTTGCGAGTTCGCTTTCACAACGACGTTCCTGCGTTCCAGTCGGAGATCGAGGACATGATTTGGGAAGTTGACGATGATTGCGACAAGTGCGTCAACTGGCCGGAGTTCCAAGCGATGTATCACCGTTGTAGGAACGACAAAACCGGTACGAATCTTGAACCGACTTCCCAAAACTGCCTGTGCATGACATTGAACGTTCGTATCTTTGGCAGGGTACGAACCTCGCCGGCTGTTCAACGTGGTTGAGTTTCTAATGAACGACAAGGATGACAGTGGTTCAGTCTCCGTCGAAGAAGCCATGCAGATCTTGTACCTTCGCTTCGGCAAAGGTTTGCTCGATTCGGTAAGAACACACTTATGGACTTGGGGAGAGCTAGTGTTTCTTTTTCGAGAGAGCGTTGACTCTCTCCTTGGCTCATATTCATTGAAAATAGCGTAACACACGTGCACCACCGTACCCCTGTGCCTCTATGCAGCAATTGGAGGAAATTTTTGGCACGTCTGATACGAACAGCACAAAAGATCTTTCTTTAACAGAATTCCTTCACAGCCTGAACATGTCTCAAGTGAAGCAACTGCGCTCCAAAGTCACTGCAAAAACATACAAGCCTCCACAGCCAACGACGAAGAGGAAGTAACCCACATGTTGCCAGCCAGAAGATGCGCCTTCACACTGTCGGGCGTCTCTGCTTCAGGGAAGAGGACTAGAAGGAGGCTGCGGAGCCTTGCATCGCTTAAACCAACTTGTCAAGTTACAGTCCAACAGTGTCACTGTTTGTATCCCAGCGATGTTACTCGCACGGATTGCATAACGATCCCAAGCTTGTGCTCAGAAAGTAGCTTTATCGCCGGCCTTGCACATTTGAAACGGTACGGGCAGCATTGCGTTCACGCACCACTTTCACTGAATGCGAGTCGGCCCAACCACCAACCTTCCAAACGCTCATCTCGAATTCAGTCAGCTCTACCAGGTAAAAGTTGAAAGAAAGGACGACTTACTAATATCGTCAAACAATCAATGGAGACTACTATTCTCTCTCGCGCGAAGTACGACTGCAGGCTGTACCCAGACTCTGTACCCACTGAGGTGTTGAAGGCCTGCTTGTGATTTGTCGAGAGGGGTATGGCTGAATCGAACTTTTGCAACTTCGATATCGTGTCTCTTTCGCCACTGAGGCAAGGTCTCTGATTGTTCACCAGCAAGTCTGCTGACTTTCGCGGTCTTCATTGGTGAAAAGATGATTCGGGGAACGAAGACTGCGTCTAAATAATTCGCCGAACACCGTGAGCCAAAACCAAACCACAGTTGTTTTGCCAAGAATGGTCCCTGACAAACGATGGCCTTCGAATTCGTTTACACCGCCCAGACTCAGGAGTTATTTAGGTCGGATACATGAGCCGACCTGCACAAAGTGTGAGCGGTTTACATGCTGTCGTAAGCCGCCAGTTGTGTGGTGGTTTGCAATTTGACCCCGTCATGCAAAGTTAAAGTATACACTTGAACTCTTGAAGCCGTTTTCGCCATTTTTTTTCGACACAAAATGTCAAACGCGAAATGGAATCATGTCTCAGCGCATTGCGCGAAGACAGGTGGTTTCGACCAGGGCCTTAAAGCCACGAGTACGGGTACTCGTAAGGATTCAGTTCGATCGAAATCACTTTGCCCATACGAATGAGCATCCAATACCCGTACGAGGCAGGGTCAGCCTAAAGGATCCAAAGTTACTTACGGTCAAATGCCCGCGACGTTGATAGGTGGGTTGGTTAAGCTCACCATGTGAAGCGCCGAGGGGCTCGATGAACGTTAAAAAAAAAAAACGAAGTGGAACTGAGCGCACTGCACCTGGAACGCGAGTTATCAGCTCGTTTCTGACGTACGCGTAAACCGACCGATTCTCTCGATAGGTCTACTGTACCCAACTGCCCACAAAAAAGGATACTAGTACATACATGATTCATAAATCAATAAACGAGCTTCCTTTTTTGGACTTTCTCTTTTTCGGAACTTTGACCGGGCGGGGCGTTTACTAGTACTGGTACCGACGTTTACCTATTTTATTTTATTTTATTTTATTTTATTTTCCCGGTTTTTTACGACTGCACAGGCTTTGACCCCTACGCGGCCCACGGACCCGCTGTTTGAAGAAATTTGGGTGGTCGGACTCCGGTCGGCAATTACAGTGATTTGACGGTGTCGGCCGGTCGGATGGCTGGTCGTGAGTTTTGGGTTACAGTGTGTTTCCAGAACTCGTCACTGAAGAGGCAAATTTTCTTATACAGCGGGTCCGTCGGCCGCGTAGCCTTTGATATGCGTGACGAGCGTGCGGATCTCGCCAGCGATTTTGGGACATAGTCCACTGATTCCGCCACTGATAACTTCGTTTTATACAGCGCGAACATTGTGACCCCTGATCGTGAGGGCCACCAAGGCGGAACAGGTTTCATCGGAGAGCCGAACGAATCGCTCGCTCTGGTCCCGCACAGACCCGACGCGCCTTCGGCCGAGTCCCGCAGCGCTCGCCGGGTATGGGGGGTACGGAGAGGGTGAGTTGCGGGACGCGTTACGGGCATGGTTTCCTAGAACAGGTCTTCGGAGTTGTGTTACAATAATAGACCGTCCACCAAGAAACGCGCGGAGCGCGGGTGCGCGCGAAGCACGCAGGCATCGGGCGTGGCCGTAGGCAATGGCAACGTGCTCGAAGCGTGCGCTTCGGGGAGAAGTGCGGACCGTTGTCGCGGCATCGTGGCGATGGTACCCTGCTGGTTTTGAGACCTATCTTTTTGGCGAATAAAATCAAGCACAACCTGGTGCTCAGTTGGCGCAGCCATAGCGCCATTGTGCGCGGTCTGTGCATAGTGCGTCAGTGAGTAATAGTGACGAGAGCGTCGATCGGAACGGATCTGTTTCCTAGGAAACGCGTGTTTTGCAGAGAGGCGCGGAGCTGTCGCGGCATCGCGGCGATGGCATCCTGCTCTGGTTTTGTGTATAATTTGGAGGTGAGTCAAGTGCTGTCCAAATCCGTGTCCCAAAATCGCTCGCGAGAATCGCTCGCTCGTCACGGTCTTGACGGTTATTAGCCTTTGACCGGCTTTGACCGGTGTTGAGCTTTTGACCGGCTTTGCTGACCGGGTTTTACCGGCTTTGACCGGGTTTGACCGGCGCTGACCGGCTTCGCTGACCGGCTTTGACCGGCTACTGTACGGCTTTGACCGGCGTTGACCGGCTTTGCCCGACACCCGACAGCCGGGCGACCACTGCGCTATGCCGGGCGATGTGAACATCATGGTGGGGCGGAACGCGTTTCCACCCAACACCGTTGCAACCGCGGATAGCGGGCGACATAAGTTGAATAAGACTTCCTTCGACCGCCGAGCCGAGACAGAACCGTTGGTCAAAGGAAAGGCACCTTCGCCTGTTGACGACAAAGCTACCGCCGGGACCCTTACGAGCGGCCGCCGCCAACGTGGTTTCCGTCCCGCTGCAGCCCGACACCTCCGCCAACGTTGTCGCTGATGACGTGGTTACCGACAACGGCGCCGGTCTGCAGGCGCGCCCTGTCCGTTCGCCCGTGAATCCATTGTTTCCCCTCATCCAGTCCAAACCTAACAAACTACCAAACACCTCTCTCCTCTCGCTCCCCCTCTCTCGCGTCTCGGCTGACGGCTGATTGCGACTCCTCTGACCACTCTCTCGCGCTTTTCGGGCTCTCGGGCCTCGGCTGATGAAGTCTTCACTGGCGTTCACCAACAGGACGCGTTCAAGATGTACCAGGCGAAGCGCGTGGAGGCGCGCAAGGTGGGGCTAATAATCAAAGGGGCCCGGCAGCTACTCCTCGCCACTTTATAGGGTGCGTTCAACTCTTAGACACGTGTGCGTAGACATAAGTTGTGACGTGCTCCTCGCCCCATTTGCGGCGGCCCTGGCGGTGGGATGCCCGCGCGCGTGCTGCCGCCGCCGCGCTGGTGCGCAAGACCCCGGAGGCGATGGAGGTAGGCCCTGCCCTGGCAGATATTGCTCGCCACGTCATCCATCGCACTTCAAACCCTCGTCTCTTGAGTTAAATGGCAACCTCCGACTGACCCTAGATAGAGGCGTTGCGAGGCCAGTTCGTCGAGAAGGCCATCAGCTACATCGGCGTGCCGTACGGCAGTGCCTGGCAGATAGTGCTTGCCCCGTCACACTTGTAGGATGTCGTTTCTCTCAAGAGAAGAGGGTTCAATATGCGTTGCACGACGTGGCGAGCAACATCTTCCGGGCCTTACCGAATGGCAGCAAGTACCACGCCGACGAAGGGGACCCGCTGCATAACGCCGACTTGTATCTGGTGGGGCACAATTCATCAAACGTTCATCGAGCACCCGGGCGCTCTCACTCACAATGTGAGCATCAACCTGCCCCATCCGCCATTTCAAGAGGACAGAAGCAAACAGTAAATGTGGCGAGCGTGATGCACCTGCCCCTGCCTCCCGGATTGCTGCGGCCTGGTGCGGCGCTGCGTGCGCGAGCTCAAAAAGGAGTTCGGCTTCGTGCTCGGTTCGGCGGCGCAAGCTGACACCCGTGTTGAGAGGGCCTGTTTGCAGCGCTTGTCACTCAGAAAGAGACACGCTTCCGTTGAGAGACGCTCCCGTAGACACACTTCCGTTGAAGGCCGCTTCCGCGCGTACAAGATGGCAACAGGCTTTCGCCCATGAAACCATAATATGGTGACCTGCTCTCAAGTCTTCCTTGCAATTGCCTGGGTTGGCGGATTTCAAGTCCGGGGTCCAGGAATCCGCCCGAATCCACCCGAATCCGACCCTCGACCGAATCCGTCCAAATCCGGCGGAATCCGTTTCTGTTTCTGTCGGGTCAAAATCCGATACAGACTGTAAAGTATGCCAAAAAAAAACCCTGCGGCGCTGCTGGAAATCCACCCGCATCCACCCGCATCCATCCCTCCACTGAATGCGTCCGAATCCGAAACCGCCAACCCAGTGCAATCCCAACTTGGGCCCCTGCGGCTGGGGCGCGGGAATCAGGCGTACCAGTTTGACACGCTGCCCATCCGTGTGGGCGGCGTCGAGGAGTTGAGACCCGGGGACCTGGTGTTCTACCAGGCCACGTTCACGCAGGGCTCGGGTTCCAAGGCGCAGCTGCACGATATGGTGCACGTGGAGGTGTTCGTGGGGGGGCAGAGCGGGGAGGTGGGGTGCAGGTGGTCACTTTGCCCTATTGAAGGTTTTGGACACCCACCCAACAAGGTGTGGCGAAAATGCTGAGCTGACCATAAATAAGTAACGAACGTGACGGCTATCTACGCAATTTAAAAGGGGGGTCCAAACGGCGGTCAAGGTTCACAAAACGGGCAGTTTCCGAGAAATCTACAGAAACCGGCGTATGGGCATTCATCGTGTGGGATCGCGGAACCGCCGGACAGTCCAACCGACCGCACGTGTTTGAACGATCGTGCAATTACTTGAGACATTTACGAGCAGTTGTGATTCCTGTACAAATCACGTGCGAGACACGTGTGAATGTGGAAATCGTTTTTCGACTTTGCCGGAATGTCAATTCCGTCAATGTGACGGCAAGTCTACCGCCGTTTGGACCCCCCTTTTAAACTGCGTAGCTATAGTCCTCTCGTGACGTACTGTCGAAAAAGATAGCATTCATTTGCGGTGGCAACCCCACGGGGAGGAGACCATAGGGAGCCTACCGCACACTTGCTGGCGCACGTACGGCAAGTGTGGCGTGCAGAGGTTCCCCACCTACCGGTGCGCGGCAGGGCCTGACTCTCGTTCCCGCTCAGCTCGGCTTCAGTCGTTTTGTCTTTGACACCTGACCTGAAGCCCCCAAGTTTACTGAAATCGAGCTGAACAGGGAACGATTGGCCAAGCCTAGCAGGAGAATGCGGCGAGTGTGCACAGATACACTCATACTTCGAGCAAACAGTGCAGGAACGGTTTGCCTAGCCCTAGTGCGCGGCGACGGCGAAATGGACGTTAGACAAGTACTGGTTCGTGAGCCTAGATACCTGGCTGGCGGGGGCGTGCGGGTCATGCTGCCCTGAGCACGACTGGAAGGAGGCGGCGCTGTGCGACCTCGGGTGCGGCGGGAGCGTCTTCAGCGTGGGCGACGACCAGGCGGACGAGGCGGCGGAGTGAGAGTGGAGTGGGGGGGATGAGGCGGCGGAGTAAACTGGGGCTGGCGCGCATCGAGGGGTGGGGCGTCAGGGGTTTGAGGATTACCGGGCCTAGCGGGGCTATCGGGGGGGGCGGGGCGAGCAAGCGGAGGTTGGAAGGGCTAACACACGTTGTTGGTATTCCGGTGCGGGCGCATATTATAATCTGCTCGATCTCTGTGATGGTTGTTTTTTCCTTTCATCATGACGCGCCCTAGATGCGCCGCGGCTCTGACAAGATGCGACTCACAGTCTGGGCGATACGACTCACAGTCTGGGCACTCCGGAGACATGTTTCAGTCTGGCCAGTGCTCACCCCAAAGCCTCCGTTACTGCCATCATATTTCCGTCAAGCTCAAGGCCGGGTGGGTGCCCGAGCCCGCCCTTGGCGCTCCACACAACACACATTTTCGTTTATTTCTTGTCCCACCACTTGCTGGCCTTGCTGGCCCTGCAGAACTCCTGGTACTGTCTCTGCATGGCGCGCACGTCCGCCGCGTCCCACCCGTACTCACGCCCGTCCATACCCCCCGCCGCATCCCTCTCCCGGCCCTCTGCCGCGGATGCGCCAGTGGCTCCCTTGGCCTCCTTGGCCTTGGCTCCGTCGGGCCCGCTCTGGTACTCACCCAGCACCGCCGCCAAACAGGATCGGGCAGATGACGCTCGGAAGGTCGTGCGATGCCTTCTAAGTAAGATACGTAAATCAAGACACGGGGTCTGACTGGATATTGACGTGGTGGGTGTAGCCATGTGCTGTTGCGGGGGTCACTCAGCGCCCCGCGTCCTCGGCGCGCTTTTGGCGCTCCGCCTTCCGCTTGGCCGCCGCATGCTCCATCTTACCCATCACGCTGCTCGGCTCCGCCTCTGCCTCCACCTCCGGCTCCCACGCGGCGTTCTTCGCCGCGTTGTCCTCAGCATTGGCCAGCACCGCGGCGTCGCCCAGCCCACCCACGCGCCGCGCCGCCGCGCCTGGAGTGCTGTACGCGGCGCCGCCGGCGTCCGGCGCGGCGTCGATGTAGGAGCGCACAGCGGCCTTGATGCCGGCGGCGCGCGCGGCAGTGGCCACGGCGTCGTCGGCGGCGTCGGGCGCGGCGTCGATATATGCACGCGCGGACGCTTTCACGGCAGCGGCCCGCGCGGCGGCGTTGCACAAGGCCCAGTCATTCGAATAGAGCTCTTCGATCAATTTGGTTTAAAGACTCCCCGATATGGAGTGTTGTCGTGCGGGCTGCAGTGTCCACTGGATACTGCGACTGATGTGGGGGTTGAATGGAACCGGGCCATGCCGTCGGCGGCATCGGCGGCAGCGGCGTCGGCGGTGGCGGAGTGTGCGCCCGCCACCCCAGCAGAGTCATCGAGGGTGCCGTCCATGGCCGCCTTCCACCGCTGGCGCTGCGCCACCCGGTCATCCACCAGCTGCTTCTCCAGATACTCGCGCTGTTGCTGCTGGTTGAACCTCCCGCCGCCGCGCTCGCCGCCGCACTCTAGAGCCTGGCAGATGTCACCCGCCACGTCATGGACATGCAAATTGTGCCCTGGCTTCTTGAGATAAACACTATCATATGACGTGGTGAGTGACGTCTGCCAGAGAGAGACGCTTCAGCGTGTGAAAGTAGTCGCCAGGCTTTCGCCCTGGCCCCCGTGTGTAACGTCTGGCAGGCCCTGCCGCGGTCGCTGCGGCGGCAATAGTTCTGGTCGTAGTCGCCGTTGTCGCCGCTGCGCGTGATCGCAGCCAGCACCAGGCCGGAGGTGTGAGCCAGGTGGATCACGCTCGCCGCGTTGAAGGATGGCGATTTGGCCGGGTGAATCACGCTCGCCACGTCACAAAGGATGGTGTGTAACGAGTCGCCAATGTAGTGCAACGCTCGCCTCGTTAACAGATGGCGTGCGACTCAATAAACGGGGCTCGGCACATGTGAACGATGATGTGGCAGGCATCGAGATGAGGCTGGATTCATCTGGACGATGATGTGGCAGGGTTTATTCACGCAACCTACCGGTGATGACGGCGAAGATGCCTCCGAGGAGGCCGGCGGGGCAGAGGCTGGTGGCGGCGGCGGCGGTGGCGAGCGGCGGTGACAGGTTGTCGTCGATGCCGCGGACGTACGCGCGCGCGGCGGACGACGTGGCGCCCACGCCGCGGGAGGTGGCGCCGAGGGCGTCTGCGCCAAGGTGCCGGGCGTCGGCGCCGAGGCTGCGCGTGGACTCCAACGCGCCGCCGGCCGCCTGCCGCGTCACCGCCGCCACGCTCCCAACGGCACGCCCCGTCACCGTCAAAACATCGTCCAAGCCGCGCGAGCTGATGGTGACGACGTCCGTCGCCGCGCGCCGCGTCACCTCCATCGCGTCCGTCACCGCGGCGGGTAGACCCGGACCCGGCGGCGGCGGCGGCGACGCCTGACCCGTCGAGGTGGTCCGAGGGGCCGCCTTAGACTTAGCGGCAGCCTGGGCAACCTTCGACTTGGCTTTAGCAGACTTCAAGGCCGCCGCCTCTTTAAACTTGGCACTCGTTGGCGGCGCCTTTTCCTTGGTGCTCATCGCCGCCGTCTGCTCGTCGGCAGCTCGGGCGTCCGTGAGCTCCAGCCTCGCCCGTGCCTCCAGCCTGGCCTTCGCCCGCGCCTCCGCCGCCACCTTGTCCCGCGCGGCGCCCTCCCTCGCCGCCACCTGGTCCGAGGCCGCCTTGGCCGGCGTCGCATCCGCCGCCGCCGTTTCCTTGGCACGAGTAGCGGCCTCCCTGGACCTGACCTCCGCCGGCTTGCCGTCCGCCGCCGCCTTCGCCTTCGTCGCCTTGCTGTAGCAGCGCAAGTTGAAAGCACATTTTGAAGGCGGTTCATCATATAATAGCTTCAAGCGCTAGATCCAATGCAGTCAGCCAAGGTTCAACCTGGGGTCAACCTGCACCACCCTACCTGGCCATCCGATGCCGCTTTCTTCGTGGCAGCCACCGCCTTGCTCTCAACAGTCGCCTTGTTGTTGTGGCGCGAAAGTTGAAATTCAAAGCGTAACTTGAAAGCAGTTTACCACATTTTAGTATCGAGCGCTGAGCCTGGGCGCTTACCACACGAGTTCCGACGTGCAGCGCCCCACCTTGTCCGTGACGGTCTTCTCCTTCGCTCGAGCTGCGTCCGCGGCAGCTTTGTCCTTCGCCTTGACTGCATCCGCCGCCGCCTTATTCTTCGCAGCCGTCGCCTTGCTCTCTGCGGTTGCTTTGTCCGTTGCGACCTTGTCTTTTGCCTTCACGGCATCCGCCGCCGCTTTGTCTTTGGGCACCGCGGCCTGCGCCGCCGCCTTATCCTTGGCGCTCAGCACGACCAGCCTCTCCTTCTCCTAAGGTCAGGCAGATGCTGCTCGCCACGTCACAACACGCTTTTTTACTCATTAAACAAAGGATCAAATGCGTGTCGGTGACGTGACGAGCCTAGGCCCGACATAAATTGCTCGCCACGTCATAGGGATGACGCTCATCTCAAGAAACGAAGACGCAATCTGCGTTGGATGACGTGGTGATCAGTAGCAGCCTGCCCCGCACCTTCTCAAACTTGGCCGCGGCGGCCACAACGGCCTTCACCTCCACCGTCTGAGCGTCCACCGCCGTCTTGGCCTTCGCCGCCACCGCCTTCGCCTTCGCCGCCTGAGCGTCCGCCGCCGCCTTCTCGACCCTGACCGTGTATGCCGCCGCGTCCCGCGCCTCCTCCGGCTGCTATGGCCGGGTAAACAACGCTCGCCGCATCATGGGAGGACGTTGCTCGCCGAATTACAGGTGGCTGTTTGAGTCAAGAAACGAGGGTCGGCAAAGTGAGGTGGATGACGTGGGAAGCCGCCATTCATGCTGCACCGCCTGCTCCACCGTGCGCACCCTGGACTCGTCGATGGTGCGCGCGCGCTCCTTGGCGCGCACCATCGCCTCCTTCTCGCGCGCCGAGCGCTCCCACTCCCGCACCACTGCGCGCTTCTGCGCCTACGCGCCAGGTCGGACGAATGAATAGAACTCGCCACATCATACAAAGCACGTGAGCTCAAGACACGGGGATGTCGATGTGGTGGATGACGCGGCGGGCATTATGTTTCACTCCCGTCCTCAAGAAACTGAGGTTCACATGTGGCGGAGGTCCTGGCGAGCACCAATACACCATGTATCTGACCCCACCAACACCGCTGCCTCTGCTGCCTCCACCTCCGCCAGGCGGTGCAGCGCGGTCAGCTGATCACCCCGCACATTTTCCGCCTCCTCCACTGCCGCAGCCGCCTCCACTCTCTGCGCCACACGCCACTCGCGGTATGACTCCTTGGACGCACGCCGGGGGGCTTCGTGTAACGCTTCATAGAGGGGGCCCAGATAGTGCTCGCCTTGTCACCGACACGCATTGTGGACCCTCAATTATTGTAAACGGCATCCTCTGACGTGGCAGGCAATGTCTGCCGCGCCCTACCCTCCTCTCTTGGCTGCGACGCCGCAGACTTCAACATGCTTGACATGTCGGACCAGACGGAGTTGCCGAACCAAGCGTCGTTGTCGGCGGTGCCCTCCCGCGCGGCTTTCTGCTTGCGCACGAACACCACCCACGCGGCTAGCAAGGCGGCGGCGCTGATGGGGAACACCACCCCATCCCCCTCCTCCTCTTTCCCATCATCATCTACCTCGGCGTATTCGCCATCCTCCTCGTCCTCGTCGTCGCCGTAGTAATCGGGCTCGCCGCTCCCGCCGCTGTTGATGTTGGTTTGCTTACACTGTGCTTGCTTTCTGTTGCTGCTGCTGCTGTACTCGTCAGATTCCCGACGGCTGTAAGCGCGCCTCGTGACGGAGGCTGCGCGCGCGCGCAGGGCCACCCCCCCGAGGTTGACCGCGCCACCGGTGGTGGCGACACCGCGCCGCGCACGGGCGCCCCTCGTCCTGCCGGACCAGGCGCTGCGCCCTGCTGCCGCTGCTCTTCCCGCTGCTGCGCCCGAACCCGAATTGTGCTGACGCCGTCGCCTGGTGCTGGTGCTGGTAGCATTACCGGCGCCCACCATCACCGCCGCCGGCGCCGCGGCCTGCGCTACGCCGGCCATCGTGCCCGCGCGCGCAGCCTTACAACCGCAGAGGAAACAACCCAGAGGCGCCGAACTTTACCGGCTCATATAGATGGCGTGAGAGGATCGTGGCAAGCAAAAGCCCGCCCTGCGGTGATGCAAACGACTAACAACCCAGTTTTATGGCGGGCAGATAAGCGGCCTTTGAACGGGAGTGGACCCGAAAGAACAATCGGGCCCGGCGCGATGCTTGCCCGCGCGCGTCCTCCCCCGACTCGCCGCGTTCCGCTGCCGCCGAGCTTTGACTACGTGGCAGGGTCAGCCTCAAATTAAAAAGCGCTCATCGCGATACGCTGTGCGAGTACAGCTGATTCGGCCCGAGAACGGATTCGACCAATGTTTTGATTGCGAAAACACCGGATTTTTGTCACTTCGTGTGAGACGGATTTTTTTTCACGGATTTTTTTGCACTTCGCGTCGGACGTGTTTGATAGGTGCCCGCCTCTATATTGATCGGGTCCTTCAGTTTGATAGGCTATATTGATAGGTGATGTTCGTAGGCTCAGTTTGAGATACTACATGCTAAATTCAAAAATATTCCGAATATCGATCAAATGGTCGGTTGACTGGTCAACCAGTGGTCGAACCGGTCAAATTCACCCTATCAAAATCGATCGGATCATTTTCACCCTATCGATGTAGTATCTCAAACTGAGCCTACGAACATCACCAATCAATATCGCCTATCAAACTGAAGGACCCGATCAAAATGAAGGCGGGCACCTATCAAACACGTCCGACGCGAAGTGCAAAAAATGGCAGGGGTGCAGCACTGTCGAGCACTGGCGATTAGGTGTAGATTTTGGTTTCGCCGGAAGCCCGATGCGTGGCAGGCAACGCGGCCTTCTGATTGGCTGTTGGGTGATGTCCGACGGGCCTCCCGACCGGCCTTTCGGCACTGTCATTCCCGGCCGGCCCGCGGTTTCGAGAACTGTCGTGGTGCGCCGCGAAAACGTGTGACTGCACGCGGTGTTTCCGTTCCACCCCGGGCGCACAGCTGTCTGGCGAGAATGCGAAGAGTTTTGACGCTCAACCGGGTCTCTTCCGCGCACAAGATGCAGCGAGCCATGAGTCAACGACATCCCTTCACGGACCCGCGCACGCCGCGGTCTACTCGACTACTGTCCGCATCAGCAACAGCACTGTCAAAAGGCGACCGACCGCTTTTTCCAGCACTGTGGTGCCAGTTTCGCCTCTTTCGGGCAGCCAATCAGAAGGCCGCGTTGCCTGCCACGCATCGGACTTCCGGCGCCACCCAAATCGACAGTGCTCGACAGTGCTGCACCCCTGCCAAAAGAAATCCGTGAAAAAAAATCCGTCTCACACGAAGTAACAAAAATCCGGTGTTTTCGCAATCAAAACATTGGTCGAATCCGTTCTCGGGCCGAATCAGCTGTATGGTATCGGACAGAACCCGATTACAGAAACTATTTATTTATACGCTATTACTGCAGGGAAGGATTCGAGAGGGAAGGATTCAAGAAACTTTCAAAACGTATAAGTTTCTCACACACCCCTCTCTCATCTTTCTGTGTGTCGTCACTGCGAAAGCGAAATGGTCTTGCGTAAAAAACGTTCGCGCGCATCCCCCACGCACTGGTTGTCATAAAGGACGGCGCGCATGCCACGGCCGCTCCGTCGCACCGGTTCCGCTCGAGGGGCGGTCCGCGAGAGTCGCTGGACGCGGGTCACGAGTTTGGGCTTGCACGCGATGCCGTCTGGTCGCGTTTCCGGACCATCTCGCATACCGTCGTCAGACCCCTCTGGTCAGTCTCTGGTCCGGAAAACGCCAGATGGTCCGTAAACGAGACCTAACGGGTGGTTCCGACGAACAAAGGGCGGCCGACGACCATCGCAGGTGCTTTGCGGACCCGCCGGGCCAGGCTTGGCTGCGATCCATCAGCCAAGCGCCCCACGCGACCCCCGAACTCTCGCGATGGTGCAGGGCATGACGCCCGAGAGTCGCGACGCGGCATATGATCGTACACGCAAATCGCATACTGATGGAGAGGGGTCGGCAATTCTTTCGAAAAACAAATCATAAAATCTGGACAGTTTCTGATTCGTGGATTATCTATATGGCGAGATCGACCGTCTATTAGCCCCTAAATTCTTGAATCA